>Ga0302046_10005023_pt1 | contig 11694 bp, 7 predicted proteins | sample RVTome_11_FD_200261 | JGI IMG/M metagenome (GOLD analysis project Ga0302046, IMG submission 200261) | Soil microbial communities from uranium-contaminated site in the Upper Colorado River Basin, Wyoming, United States - RVT147D111 (version 2) ... | reverse complement strand
TGGACGAGGCCTTCGCCGTCGCCGACACGATCGCGCGGAACGCCCCCCTCGCGGTGCGGGAGACGCGACGGGGCGTGCGCGAGATCGTCGGCCTCCCGCTCGCCGAGGCCTACCGCCGGCAGGAGGAGATCGGCGCGCCGCTGCGCCGCAGCGACGACGCCCGCGAGGGCCGCCTCGCCTTCGTCGAGAAGCGCCCCCCGGTCTGGAAGGGACGCTGAGTCAGCGCGTGATGCCGGAGCGGCGCGCCGCCGCGAGCGCCTCGATGGCGTCGACGCGGCGGACCGCGAGCCCGACCTCGGCGGCGAAGTGCCGCCGGCGCTCGGCGAGCTCGGGCTCGCCCGGCGCCAGCAGGCGGCGGTTCGCGGCCAGGCGGAGCGCCGTCTGGAAGAGCGCCTTCGAGACCGACTCGGCGCTCCGGATGCGCCGCTGCAGCGTGTACTGCTTGCCGAGCGCGAGGCAGCTCGCGAGGAACGGGCCCTCGTCGACGGGCGCGCCCACGTCCCAGCGCGCCAGCGAGTCGGCCACCACGCGGTAGGCCTCGAGAAAGGGGCGCAGCACGCGGTGGGCGCTGTAGGGACGGATGCGCCGCAGGAGCGCGTGCACGCTCGCGGCGTCGCCGCGCAGGTCGCACAGCCAGTCGGGGTCGTGCAGCGCGATCTCCTCCTGCAGCTCCCGCCGGAAGGCCTCGCGCTCGGCGAAGAAGAACTCGAACTTGAGCAGGTCGCGCACGCGCAGCGCCTCCTGCAGGAACTCGGCCTCGCGGTCGACGACGTCCTCCTCGGCGGCGCGCAGGAGCGCCAGCTCGGCGATCGCGCCGGTGACCGTGAAGTGGATGATCGTGTTCCGGTAGTACGCCGCCGCGAGGTGCTGGTCGGGGCCGATCGCGTACACCGCCTCCAGCCCCTCGGAGAAGCAGGTGACGACGCCGTTCGCGACCAGCGCGTCGAGCGTCCGCTGCACCCCCGCGGCGGTGTCGAGGTCGAGCTCGACGGTCGTCGGCAAGTCGCGCTTGCGCACCCAGGCGACCAGCGACTGGAGGGAAGCGCGGATCTCCTCGACGGTGAGCGCGCGGTCGCCGACGCCGAGCAGCGCCAGCGTCACCAGCGAGGTCGGCGTGATCGGCGTCACGCGGTTGATGCGCACGCAGACGTCGAAGGCGACCTTCTGGTTGGCGAGGTTGCGCTCGTCGGGATCGGGCTCGGCGGCCGGATCGGGGGGGCCGAGGGCGCTCGCGAGCGAGAGCGGCTCGCCGAAGCGCACGTGGATGTCGCCGTAGCGCCGCCGCAGGCGCCGGAAGATGCGCAGGAACCAGCCGAAGCTCTCGCGCTCCTTGGCGCCGCCGCGGAGCTCGGCGACGTACTCGCCGACGTCCTGGATCTGGTCGTAGGCGATCGAGATCGGGATCAGGTAGACGTCCTCGCTCCTGCCGCGGCGGTAGGCGTCGATGACATACGCGAGCAGCCCGAAGCGCGGCGGCAGGAGCTTCCCGGAGCGCGAGCGCCCGCCCTCGATGTACCATTCGAGCGAGAAGCGCTTCTCGATCAGGTAGTCGACGTAGTGGCGGAGGACGAACTTGTAGACCTCGTCGTCCTTGAAGCTGCGGCGGATGAAGAAGACCCCGGCGCGCCGCATCATCGGCCCGATCGGGAAGAAGTTCATGTTGATGCCGCCGGCGGTGTGGCTCGGCGGCAGGCCGTTCTCGTAGAGCACCAGGCTCAGGACCGGATGGTCGAGGTTCGACTTGTGCGACGGCAGGAAGACCACCGGATGGCGCTGCGAGAGGGAGGCGATGCGGGCGAGCGCGTCCCGGTCGTAGCGCAGCTCCTTGCCGTAGCCGCGCGCGTACATCAGGCGGAAGAGCTGGGCCGCGACGTCGATCATCGTCGGGCTGTGGGCGGCGGCGAGCTCGCGGAGATCGCGCGCCGCCTCGCGCGTCACCCGGGCCTCGGGACGCCCGAGGCGGCGCGCCAGGCGCGCGATGCCGCCGCGGAAGGCGGGGCGCGCCAGGATGTCCTCGCGCACCAGGCGCGGCACCTTGTAGCGATTGCCGCGGACGCCGCGCTCGGCGCGCTCGAGCGCGAGCGTCGCCTGGCGGACGACGAAGTCGGCGAGGCCCGTGGTCTCCCCCGCGTCCACCCCGCCGCTGTGCCGCCAGCGCCGGCGGAGATCGGAGAGCGGCGCCGGCTCGCCGGCCACGATGCAGCAGCGTTCGGGGTGGCGGCGCAGGACCCACGCCTGGCGGACGCGTCCCGGATCGCGCACGTCGCCGCCGAAGAGGAGGACGTCGCGGAGCGTCGCCGCGCGCTCGCCCTCCTCGTGGCGTCCGGGCAGCCACGCGACCCGGAGCGGCGCCAGCACCGGGTCCTCCCCCGCCGCCAGCAACGCCTCCAGCCGCGGCTCGCGCCCCGCGCGCCGCCGGCGGCGGCGCGAGGGCGGAATCGGGATCGCGTCGACGTCCGCGGCGGCGACCTCGTCCGGCCGCGCGTGCGCGATCCAGCGCTCGAGCAGCCGCGCCTCGAGGCGGCTCGACGCGTCGAGCAGGAAGACCGCGCGCCGCCCGTTCGTCGCCGGCCACGGCGGGGCCTCGGCGGCGGCGGATCTCGTCCTGTCGGTCGGGCCAATCATACCCAGCGGCGCGCGCGACGGGCGTGCGGGAGCGGAGCGCGCCGGTACTCTACGGCGGCCGCGCGCGAGAAAGCAACGAGCGCGCGCCGGGACGCCGGCCGAGGCCGCCCTGCACGTCGGCGACCTCTACGAGATCGACGTCGTCGGGGCGCGGGGCGCCGGCGTGCGCGCGATCCTGCTCGACGCCGCCGGCCTGTATCCCGACGCCGACTGCCCCCGCGTGCCGTCGCTGACGGCGCTCGCGGACCACCTGCTCGGCCCCGCGCGCGGCTGACGCACCGCCGGCCTGCGCTGCACGATGCGACCGCGCAGGGCGAACGCGCCGGAGCGCGGCGGCCGGATCGCAAGGCCCATGCGACCCGGCGCGGCATGAGCGCCATTCCTCAAGTTCTGGCGGGGATCTGTCGATGCTGGGGCTGCAGCATCAATACGTTCGTCGCCCCCCCCCGGGGCGACGCGGGAGGATACCCATGCGGAGAACACTACTTCTGATCGTCGCCGCCACGTTCGCGGTCGGGCTGGCCGTGAGCCCTGCGGACGCGGGCTGCGACTACGAGCACCCTCGCAAGGCCAAGCAGTTCAAGTGCGATCTGGTGCAGGCCTTCGTGTCCTGCGGAAACCCCGGAGGCAACACCCCGAACACGACGACCGCTGGTGCGGTTCCGGCATGTGCGCCGCCGGAAACGTTCAACCAGGCTGCCGGCACGCCGAACAACGGCTGGCAGTGGTGGGAGCAGCGCTCGACCGGCAAGATCCAGTTCAGCGAGACCAAGGGCTCGTCGGGACCGAACACCCGCGACCTCAAGATCAAGCTGCGGCTCCGCCGGATCCTCAACGGCACGGCCGGCCTCGCGAGCGGCTCCGGCACGCTCTCGACGCTGGCGCGCGCCACGCTCGAGGACACCGTGCCGTCGGCGCCGGGCATGGGCACCGACATGACCGTCATCGACTTCCCGGCGCCCTTCCCGTTCACGATGTCGCAGGGCAACGCGTCCCTGAACTCGACGGCGAACACGCTCCTGACGGGCCTCGGCATCCCTCCGCTGCCGGGCTGCACCTCGATCGAGACCGTCTCGATCCAGGTCCTCGACCCGAACGGCAACCCCTTCGGGGCGTGCGGCGTCTTCCTGAAGGACCTCCCGAACTGACGTAGCCCGGACGACCCGTCCCGCGCGCCGCACGCGGCGGGCGGACCGAGCGACGATCTCCGCATGGCGCGGCGAGGCCATTCGACCCTCCGGGGTCGGGTGGCCTCGTGCGCGTTCCGCGGCCCCGCCGGGCCGCGCCCGCGCCCGCGCTAGCGCGGGGCGTCCTTGTGCCTGGCCTTCACCCGGCCGGCGTCGTTCTGCGCGAGCGGCGCGGCGAACGCGGTCGACCAGCACGCGCCCGTCGCGGCCGTGAGCTGGACGGTGACGGCGGGATCGGCGGCGAGCGGCAGGGCGGGAAGCGCGAGCGGCGGGCCCTTCCCCTTCACGATCACCTTGGCCTTGCCGGCGTCGCCCGGCTTGACGACCAGGGTCCGGATGCCACCGGCGAGCCCGTCGCGATCGTCGTAGCGGTAGCCCTTGAGCCCGCCGGACGCCGCCTTCCAGCACGGCTTCGAGCCGCACGTCCCGCCGGGCGGCAGGTGCGCGCGTAGGACCAGGCTCGGGACGCCCGCGCTCGCGTCGTAGACGCAGAGGTCGTACGCGGTCGCGCCTCCGACCGGGTCGCCGAGGTCACCGGCCGTGGTGGTCGCACCGCGCGTCCACTTCCAGGTGAGGACGTCGCGCGCGTCGGGGTCGCGGTCGCGGATGATCAGCGTCGCGCGCTCGGCGGCGCGACACGACGCGCGCGGCGCCAGCACCCCGGCGCAGGCACCGCCGCCGTCGCACGCGTCGAGCGCGGTGCACGGGTCGGCGTCGCCGCAGGGGCTGCCGGCGCTCTCGAGCGTACAGTCCGACGCGCAGCAGTCGCCGCCGGCGGTGTTGCCGTCGTCGCAGGCCTCGCCGCACTCCCGGCGGCCGTTGCCGCACGCGATCCAGAGCGGCGCGGCGCGGCCCTCGGCCTGGAAGTTCTCGAGCGGATCGGTCCACGGATCGGGCGTGCTCCCGGTCCAGCCGTAGGGGTCGATGACCCTGGCGGCGGGGCCCTCCGGGCCCTCGGCGGGATCGTAGGTCCGGACCTCGAAGTGCAGGTGGGGCACGACGGTGCCGACGTTGCCGACGGTCGCGATCGTCTGCCCGTCGGCGACCGGCGCGCACGCGCCCGGCGCGAGGCCGGCGAGGGCGCCGACGAGATCGGTCGCGTGCAGGTACCAGGCCGCGTAGCCGGTACCGTCGACGACGCCGTGGTCGACGTAGAAGGTGTGAAACTTGTCCCAGGCGGTCGGCGCGCCGACGTGGCCGTTCACCGGATCGGCGACGGCCTTGCAGAGGGTGCCGTCGGCGAGCGCGATCAGCGGCGTCCCCGCGGCGTAGGCGTAGTCGTAGCCGGCATGCCCGTCGTAGCTGAGAAAGGCGCCGCCGAGGCCGGGACCGACGTAGTGGCCGTTCACGACGAAAGCGGTGCTCGCCGGATGGCGGTAGGCGCACACGCACCCGGGCGTGATCAGGCACATCGGCAGCTCGGGCGCCGCCGGGCACCCGAGGTCGAGCGGCCCCTCGAAGGCGGTCTCCCCGGTGTACGCGGTGATCTGGGTGTCGCAGCACTGGGTGTAGAACGTCCCGGCGTGGTCGAGGACGGCGAAGAGCGGCGCCGTGTACGGCGTCGCTCCCGGGAGCCCGATCGGGAAGCGGCGCACGCTGAAGGCCGGCACGCAGGTGCCGAGGCCGCAGGCCGCCGCGCCGTCGCAGCGCTCGCCGGCAGCGCACTCCGCGTCCGCGACGCACGACGCCCCGGCGGCGGCAGCGGTCGCGAGCGGCGCCGCCGCCGCCAGCCACACCAGGAGCGCGAGGCGCGCGGGGGGAAGCCACGGCACGCCGGGACGATGCCTCCGCGGGCGCGGGCGCGTCAAGGCGCGCGGCGGCGCGGCACCGCCCAGGTCAGGCGCGCGCGATCGAGCCGGCCGCGTCCGTCGAGGGCGATGCCCTCCTCCTCGAGGCGCTCGCGCTGGATCTCGGGTCCGAAGAGGTCGCGCTGGCTGATGCGCCCGGCGGCGTTCACGACGCGATGCCACGGCACGTCTCGCACCCGCCGCCGCGAGAGCTCGCGGAGCGCCCGCCCGACCGCCCGCGCCGCCCGCGGCCGTCCGGCCAGGGCCGCGACCTGCCCGTAGGTCAGCACCCGCCCGCGCGGGATGCGCCGGACGACGCGGTAGACGGCGCGGTCGAACGCCGGGATCGGGCGCACGCACGCCGCGTCCCGCTCCGACCCGCGCCGCGCGGCCCGTCGCTCCCGCATGACCGGATCTGTAGCGCATGCACGCGCTCCACGGCAGCCCCGGCGCGGCCTCGTGCCGCGCCGGGACAAGCGCTCGCAATCGCCTCGCGTCGGGACTAAGGGGACGCATGCCTCCGCGGCTCTCCTTCCACGGCGGCGCCGGTACCGTCACCGGGTCGCGCTATCTGGTCGAGACCGGCGGCCCCACCGTGCTCGTCGATGCGGGCCTCTTCCAGGGGCTGAAGGACCTCCGCCTGCGCAACTGGCGGCGCCCCGCCTTCGACCCTGCGGCGATCGACCACCTGCTGCTCACCCACGCGCACATCGACCACGCGGGCTACCTGCCGCGGCTGGTCAAGGACGGCTACGCCGGCCCGGTGCACTGCACCACCGCGACCTTCGATCTCGCCCGCCTGCTCCTGCTCGACGCCGCGAAGATCCAGGAGGAGGACGCGCAGTACGCCAACCGCCGCGGCTTCAGCAAGCACCATCCGGCGCTGCCGCTCTTCACCGTCGCCGACGCCGAGCACGCCTTCACGCTCATGCGGCCGGTGGCGTACGGCGCGTGGCTCGACCTCGGCGGCGACGTGCGCGCCCGCTTCCTGAACGTCGGCCACATCCTCGGCGCGGCCATGATCGAGCTCCGGGTCGGCGCGCGCACGATCGTGTTCAGCGGCGACGTCGGGCGCTACGACGTGCCCCTCCACGCCAACCCCGATCCGCCTCCCGCCTGCGACGCGCTCGTCGTCGAGTCGACCTACGGCGACCGCGACCACGACGCCACGCCGCTCGCCGACCAGATCCGCGACCCGATCGAGCGCGCGGCGGCGCGCGGCGGGACGGTGCTGATCCCCTCCTTCGCCGTCGGCCGCGCGCAGCTCGTCACGCTCTGCCTCGGCACCCTCATGGAGGAGGGCCGGATCCCGACGCTGCCGATCCACATCGACAGCCCGATGGCGGTGAACGCGACCCGGATCTACGGCAAGCACATCCGCGACCTCAGCCTCGACGAGGCGCTCCTCGGCGACGGCCGGAGCAACCGGCTGTTTCCGCACGAGGTCGCGCTCCACCGCACGGTCGAGGAGTCGCGCCGCCTGAACGACCTGCCCGGACCGCGCATCATCATCTCGTCGAGCGGGATGCTGACCGGCGGGCGCGTGCTGCACCATCTGAAGCGCCTGTTGCCGGACGCGCGCAACCTGCTCCTGCTGGTCGGCTACCAGGCGGCTGGCACCCGCGGCCGGAAGCTCCTCGAGGGCGCGCGCACGGTCCGCATCCACGGCCAGGACTACGGGGTTCGGGCCGAGCTCCAATGCGTGAGCGGGCTCTCGGCGCACGCCGACCGCGGCGACCTGCTGCGCTGGATCCGCGCCGGCACCGGCCGACCGGGCGTGGTCTTCGTCACCCACGGGGAGCCCGCGGCGGCGGCGGCCTTCGCCGCGCTCCTGCGCGCCGAGCTCGGGGTCCCGGTCCATACTCCCGAGCTCGAGCAGGCCTTCGACCTCGCCGACGTTCCGGCGGCGCGCTGAGGCCGCCGGAACCCTGTTGCTCCGGCCCTGCGCAAGGCGCTACACCCAACCCATGCCGCGCACCGTGCCATCGCTCGCGACCCTCCTTCTCCTCGCGCCGCTCCTCGGCACCCCGACCGCCCGGGCCGAGGCCGCGCCCGACCACTTCCTCTGCTACCGCTCGAAGAGCGTTGCCGGCACCCCGAAGCTCGTCCCCCGCCCGGGGATGGCGGTGCTCGACGCCCTGGGCGCGCGCGCGGTGCACGTGTTTCGCGAGGAGCGGCTCTGCGCCCCGACCGACAAGAACGGCGAGAGCCCGACCGCCCCCGCGCATCCGGACCACCTGCGCGGCTACCAGCTCCGCAAGGTGACGCCGCACGTCGACCGCGTGCACGGCGTCGCGGTCGTGGATCAGTTCGGCCCCCTCGTCCTCGACCTGGTGAAGCTCGATCGCCTGCTCGTGCCCGCGCGGGTAAGCGCGACCGCGACCCCGCCGCCGCCGGCGCCTCCCGCGATCGACCACTTCGCCTGCTACAGGATCCGCCGTTCGCCGAGCAGCGAGCGGTTCTCGCCGGGCGCCGGCGTGACCCTGACCGACGCCTTCGGCACCCTCGCCCTCGACGTCCTGAAGCCGCAGAAGCTCTGCCTCCCGGCCGACAAGAACGACGAGGCCCCGGGCGCCGAGCAGCACGAGGGGCTCCTCGTCTGCTACAAGGTGCGGCGCGCCGCCGACGCCCCGCGCTTTCGCCGGGTGACCCCGCTCTTCACGCAGGACCAGATCGACCCGCTCGTGATGGACGCCCGCCGCCCCGAGGAGATCTGCGTCCCGGCGACCCGCGTTCTGCCCTAGCCTATAGTCTAGTCGTAGTCCATCGGCGGCAGGCGCTGGCCGACCGCGAAGGTGCCGACCGCCTGGCTGAAGAGGCCGAGGACGCTCAGACCGTCGAAGGGGACGAGCCGGAGCTCGACGCGTCCCGGCCGGTCGAGCACCAGGCCGCCGGCGAGCGACTGCAGGGTCGCGAGCTCGACGCCGCTCACCATGGTCGCGCCGTCGGCGAGGAGGGCCGTCCCCGTCTGGTCGTAGAGCGTGAAGGCGACGACGCGCGCCTCGGGGACGAGCAGGAGCCGGGGCGCGCCGCCGGGCCCGACCGGCGCCGCGTAGGCGTCCCGGAACGACGCCAGGAACAGGCGGTTGCCGTCGAGCTCCGCCGGCGACAGCGTCTGCGGGTTGAAGTGGACCGGCACCGTCAACGAGGGCGCCGTCGATCCCGACGAGCGCGGCGAGCGCGGCGGCGTGATCGGCTGGTAGCGCGCCGCCGCACCGTCGACGGCGAGCGTCCCCCCCGCCGGCGGCGTGGCGCGCGCCGCACCGCTGACGGCGAGCCGGGCGAACGGGTTTTGCCCGAAGCCGGCGCCGAGCGCGAGGTTGACGATGGTGAAGGCGCCGACGAGGGGCGCGGGGTGCACGACGGGCGTGTGATCGCCGTCGCTCGCGATCGGGGTCACCGACGCGAGGCCGGCGTTCCCCGGCACGAACCCGAACGCAGGGCCGGTGGGATCGATCACCCGCACGCCGCGGGCCGGGATCGTCACCACGCTCTCGGCGAGCCGGCTCAGGAAGTCCTGGGCGTAGAAGACGATCTCGACGACGACGGGCCCGTCGTTGGGGTTGGCGACTGCGAGGAAGGTCGTGCGGCCGGCGCGCGCGTCGTAGAGGAAGAGGAGCTGGTCGCCGGCCGTCCCCGCCTCGCTGCGGGTCGCGCCCGCGGGTGGACTGAGCGAGGGCAGCCGCTGCCCGACGGCGAACGTGCCGAGCGCCTGGCCGAAGAGGCCGAGGAAGCCCTCGCCGGCCGCCGGCGGATCGGCAAGCGTCAGCTCGACGTAGCCCGGCCGGTCGAGGACGGCGCCGCCCGCGAGCCCCTGGAGGGTGTCGAGGCGCACCCCGCTCACCGCGAGCGCGCCTGCGCTCACGACCGCCGTGCCCTCGTCGTCGAAGAGGCTCACCGAGAGGTCGCGCGCGACCGGCTCGAGCGTGAACCGCGACGCCCCGCCCGGACCGACCGCGGCGTCGTAGGCGTCGCGGAACGCCGCCAGCACGAGCCGATTGCCGTCCTGCTCGGGCGGTGCCAGCGCCGCGGGATTGAAGTGCGCCGGCACCACCAGCGAGGGCGCGGTGGTGCCGGGCTGGATGGTCTGGAACCGCACCGTCTGGCCGTCGACGACCGTGCCCGGGCCGGCGCGCGGCACGTCGTCACGCGCGCCCGTGCCGCCCGCGACCGCGAGGCGCCCGAAGGGATTCTGGCCGAAGCCGGCGCCGAGCGCGACGTTGGCGACGGTGTAGCCGCCGACCAGCGGGCGCTGGAGCACGAGCGGCCGGTGATCGTCCGCGGTCACGATCGGCGTCACGGCGGCAAGCCCGGCGTGGCCGGGCACGCCCGCGATCAGCGTCGGATCGAGCACCCGCGCGCCGTGCGCGGGCACCTCGAGCACCTGCTCGGCGAGGCGCGTCGCGAGCGCCTGATCGTAGAAGACCACCTCGAGGAGCGCCGCGGCGGGGTTGGGATTGCCGACGGAGAGGAAGGTCGTGCGCCCGGGACGCGCGTCGTAGAAGAAGAGGAGCTGATCGCCGACGGTGCCGGCCTCGGGCGGGGCCGGCGCCAGCAGCGCGTCACAGGCGTTCGGTGCGCCCGGCGTGCCCGGCACCGGCACGAAGTCGGCGAGGCCGAGGGCGGCGACGCCGTCGGGGCAGCGCGCGAGCGCGATGCCGACCGCCGCCCCGGGGTCGGCGAAGTCCTCGGGCGTGAGCTCGTAGACCACCTCCTCCACGACCTCCCCGCCGGGCGCGACCAGCCGGACCTCCCCCGCGGGACCGTCGGGAAGATTGTTCGCGCGCGGGAAGCGCACGTTGCACGGCGTCGGCAGCCCGTTCGGACCGCACACCACGAAGTACGCCCCGGGAGCGACGACGACCGGCGGCAGGTTGATGTGCCCGACCGGCCCGGTCTCGAGGTCCCAGTCGGTGAGGTCGACGGCCTCGGTCCCGACGTTGATGATCTCGAGGAACTCGAGCGTGTCGTTCGCACCCTGGTCGTAGTCGAGCTCGTTGATGCGCAGCTCGGCGCGCGCGCCCGACGCGAGCGCGACCAGCAGGAGCGCGGCAACGACTCGACCTCCAGCGCGCCGCGACGCCTTTCCCTGCACGAGCATCCTCGTCCCCCCCGGCCGTCCCGAACGCGCCTCCCGGCCTCGACGGCCCACACCGGAGGACGCCTCCCGACTCATCGTCGAGATTCCGTCCTGGACGCCAACCTGGCACATCGCCGCCGCAAGCGGCAAGATCTCGCCGCTCGGGAAGCACGGCGCGGCACCGCGTCGGGCACTGCGGCGGGAGCGCGCCGCGCCAGCGGGCATGGTGTTTGCTCCGCCCCACCCGATGGCATCGCGTGCCGGTGACGACTTCGGCGTGCCGCCGACGGCCGCCCTGCGCGGCGCGCGTCTGATGGGCCTCTGCGGCCTCGGCCTGGTGCCGCTGTACGCCGCCCTCGACCGTGCCGTCGGTGCCGAGCCGGTGGCGCTCTTCCTCGCCTGGCGGGTCGCCACCCTCGGCCTCGTCGCCGCCGCGCTGGCGGCGCTCTCGACGCGCCGGGGCCGCCGTCGCCCGCTCCGGCTTGGCGTCGCCGTGACCGTGGCGATCGGCCTCCAGCTCGATGTGGCGGCCGGCGGCGGCGCGCGCGGGCTCGACCCCTACCACCCGGTGGTCATCGTCGTCCTGCTGCTCGGCTCCCTCCTGCTGCCCTGGTCGCCGGCGCGCGCCGCCCTGACCGCCGGCATCCTGATCGCCGGCTTCGGCCTCGGTACGCTGGCGTTCGCGCCGGCGCCGACGTGGAGCGAGCTCGGGGCGGAGAGCCTGCTGCTGGCGCTCACCGCGACCGCCGTCGTCGCCGCGGCGGCGGTGCGCGAGCGCGCGCGGCGCGGCGAGCACGAGCGCCGGTCCGCGGCCGACGCGCACGCGAGCCGCCAGGAGGCCCTCGCCAAGCTCAGCCAGGCCGCGCTCAGCGCGCACGATCCGGGCGCGCTCCTCGACCACGCCGTCGCCCTTGCCGCGCGCGCCCTCGCGGTGCCGTGCTGCGCCGCGTTCGAGCTCCGCCCCGGCGAGCGCGCGCTGCGCCTACGCGCCGGCGTCGGGTGGCCGAGCGGGAGC
>Ga0302046_10005022_pt1 | contig 11698 bp, 9 predicted proteins | sample RVTome_11_FD_200261 | JGI IMG/M metagenome (GOLD analysis project Ga0302046, IMG submission 200261) | Soil microbial communities from uranium-contaminated site in the Upper Colorado River Basin, Wyoming, United States - RVT147D111 (version 2) ... | reverse complement strand
AGGTGCGGCTGCTGGGGCTCCAGGGCGCCGTCGTGTGGGAGCGGGCCGACGTCGGGCGACGGCCGCTGGCGTATCCCGCCAGCGCCCCGAGGCTGACGCCGGGCGCGCGGTACACCTGGGAGCTCGTGACGCGCGAGCACGGGGTGCAGAAGGCGTCGTTCGAGGTGACGTCGAGCGCCGACGCCACCCGTGTCACCGAGGCGCTCGGTGTGCTCACGCCGGACGGGGTCGACGGGTATCCGCCGGCGACGCTCGCGCTGATGCGGGCCGGCCTGCTCTTCCAGGAGAGCCTCTACGCCGACGCCCGGCGCGAGCTGACCGCGGGCATCGCCGCCGCGCCCGAGGAGGCGACGCTGCACCTGCTGCTCGGCCACGTCTACGACCGGACGGGGCTCAAGCGCCTGGCGGCCGAGGAGTTCGACGAGGCCGAGGCGCTGGCCGCGCCCCGGCCCTGATCGCCGCGTGAGCGACGAGCACGGCCATCGCATCCTGGCGCCGCACACCATCCGCTTCTGTCCGCTGTGTGGCGGCCCGTTGCGGCGGGCGCCGGTGCCCCCCGACCAGCGGGAGCAGGCGGTCTGCCCCGCGTGCGAGTTCGTCTTCTACCTGAACCCCAAGGTCGTGGCCGGCACCATCCCCGAGCAGGACGGGCGCGTGCTGCTCACGCGCCGCTCGATCAATCCCGGTCGCGGCCTGTGGACCTTCCCCGGCGGCTTCGTGGATTTCGGCGAGACGGTGACCGACGCCGCCGTGCGGGAGACGCTGGAGGAAACCGGCCTGACGGTGAGCCTCACCGGCCTGCTGAACGTCTACTCGTATCCCGGCTCGCCGGTGATCATCGTCTACACGGCGCGGGTGACGGGGGGTGTGCTCACCCCGTGTGCCGAGAACGACCGCCGGGAGTGGCTCACGCCGGCCGAGATTCCCTGGCCTCGGCTCGCCTTCGACTCCACCCGCGAGGCTCTCCGCGAGTGGACCGGCCGCCACGGCCAGATGCCCGGAGGCTGACGCGCGCCGAGCGCTCAGCTGCGCGAAGGCAGCGCGACGGTCGCCCGGCCCGTGACGACTTTCTCGCCGCGCTGGTTCTCCGCCCACACCTCCAGGTCGACGAGCTGGACGTCGTCCTTGCTCGACTTGGCCAGCACGCGGCCGCGGCAGGTGACCGTGTCGTTCAGGCGCACGATCGCGGCGAAGCGGACCCCGAACTTGCGGACCGCGGCGGGGCCGGCCCAGTCCGTGATCGCCTGGCCGACGAATCCCATTGAGAGCATGCCGTGGGCGAAGACGCCGCCCATGCCGGCGGCCCGGGCGAACGCGTCGTCCTGATGGATCGGATTGAAGTCGCCGGAGGCGCCGGCGTAGCGGGTGAGCTGGATCTGCTGGATCGGGCCCTTCACGAGCGGCGGCAGCGCGTCGCCCACCTTGACGTCCTCGAAGTAGACCGGGGCATATTTCACAGGCGGACCACCGTGATGTGACGGATGGTGGCGACGATCTCGTTCGTGCTGTCCGTCACGGCGGTCTCGCGCACGACGAAGGCCATCGGCCCGCTGCGGCCGGTCTTCTCGTAGACGTCGACCACGCGCGAGCGGCACACGAACGTCTCGCCGGGGCGGATCGGGCGGTGGATCTCGAATTCCTGCTCGCCGTGGAGCACGCGGGAGATGTCCGTGCCCAGCTCACGCAGGAACGTGGCGCTGTCGGCCCCGTCGCGGAAGGTCGTCATGAACGTGGGCGGGGCGATGATGTCGCCCCACTCGGACGCCTGCCCCAGCCGGTCGTCCAGGTAGAAGGGGTTGTCGTCACCGATGGCCCGGGCAAACTCCTTGATGCGTCCCCGCTCCACCGTGATGACGAAGGGCGGGGATTCCTTCCCGACGACGGCCTTGTTGATCATGATCGGCATGGGTCGGCGCCTCGCGTGGTGGGTTGTACCGCGGAACGAAGCGGAATTGCAAGCCCACGATCACCGGCGGCGGATCGGGCATGCCGTGCCATCATACGCGGGCATGATCCGCTGGATCGCCGCGGGCGGCGCCTTCGTGGTCTCGCTCGACTCCATCATGAACGTCGCCTTTCCCGCCATCGCCGTCGCCTTCGCCGCCCCGCCCGAGCAGATGCGCTGGGTCATCATCTGCTACGTCGGCACCTACGCGCTGACCGCCTTCGGCGGCGGCGCGCTCGCCGACCGCGTGGGGCACGGGCGGGTCTTTCGCACCGGGCTGGCGCTCAGCGCCGTGGCCTTCGTGGTTGCGGGGCTGGCGCCGAGCTTCGGCTGGCTGCTGGCCGGACGGGTGCTGCAGGGGCTGGGCGGCGGCTGCGTGTACGGCACCGCGCCGGGCATCGTCACGCTAGCGGCGGCTCCGGCCGCGCGCGGGCGCGCGCTTGGCTTCCTCGGGGCGGCGATCGGCCTGGGGCTCAGCGTGGGGCCGCTGGCGGCCGGCGTGCTCGTCGACACCGTCGGCTGGCGAGCGATCTTCCACGTGCGCGTGCCGCTCGCCGTGCTGGCGCTTGCCGCCGCGCTGGCCGCGCTGCCGGCCGCCTCCGCTCCCCGCGCGCCCAAGCTCGTCGCGCTCGCGGACCTCGTGCGAGCGCGAGTGGTCGCGGCGAGCGGGCTGGCCTTCGTGGCGAACGCCGGGATCTTCTCGATCTGGCTGCTGGCGCCGTTCTATCTGGTGAGCGCGCGCGGACTCGACGCCACCGCGGCCGGCGTGCTCTTCATGCTGACGCCGCTGGGGACCGCGCTGGCGGCGCCGCCGGCCGGGCGGCTGGCCGACCGGGTTGGACCCCGCCTGCTGATCGCGACGGGGCTCGGGCTGGAGGCGCTGGGCCTGGGCCTGCTGAGCCGGGCCGACGCCACGACGCCCCTCGCGGTTCTGGCGGTCGCGCTGCTCGTCGCGGGGCTCGGGCTCGGCCTCTTCCAGGTCCCCAACATGGCCGTCGTCATGGCGGCGTTTCCGGTCGCGCAGCAAGGGGCGGCCGGCGGCCTGACGTTCCTGGCGCGCACGCTGGGCACCGTGGCGGGCGTGGCCGTCCTCGCGCAGCTCTTCGGTGTCCGGCGCCTGGCGATCGGGCTCGGCCCGGCGGCCGCCGAGGGATTCCTGGTGGCCGCGATGGCCGTCGGGTTGGCGGCCGCGCTGGCGACGCTGCGGCGGCGCTGACCGGCGTACCGCGCGCATGGCCGGGCCTGGCCGCCGGCGCTATACTCCGCGGACATGAGAGTCCTGAGCCCGCTCGGCGTCGTCCCCGACACCGTCATGCCGCTCGCCAAGCGCCGGTCCAGCCTGGACGGGCTGCGCATCGGCGTGCTGGACAACTCCAAGCCGAACGCCGATGTCCTGCTGCAGCGCGTGGCCGAGCTGCTCGCCGCGCGGGCGGCGGGTGTGACCATCCGGAGCTGGACCAAGCCCGGCTCGTCCCGGCCGGCGGCAATGATCGACGAGATCGCCTCGTCGGTCGACGTGCTGCTGACCGCCTCTGCCGATTGAGGGTCGTGCACGTCGTGGAGTATCCACGACGCCGCGGAGGTCGAAGCGAGGGGTGTTCCCGCCGTCGTGCTCGGCACCGACGCGTTCCTCTCGCTCGCGCGGGCGCAGGCGGCCAAGAAAGCTATGCCGCACCTGCCGGTGGCGCTCATCGCCCACCCGATCGGCGGCGTCGATCCGGCGATCGTCCGGGGCAAGGCCGAGGCGATCGTCGACGAGGTGCTGACCGGCCTCACGAGTGATCCGGCGCCGCCGCCGCGGCGGGCGGCGGCCGTGAGCACCGCGGTCACGGAGGCCCCCGACGACCTCGACGCGTTCCAGGTGTGGGCGATGGACCAGCGCTGGTCCGACGGCCTGGCCGTGTTGCCGCCAACCGCCGGGCGCGTGGACCGTGTGCTGGGCGCGCGGGCGGCCCGCCGCCACGAGGTCGTCGCCACGCTGGCCCCGCTCGACGGCGCGGCGACGCTGGAGGCGATCGCGGTCAACGCCGCGCTGGCCGGCGCCGGCCCCGAGCACCTGCCGGTGATCGTCGCCGCCGTGCGCGCGATCGCCGACCCGGCGTTCAACCTCAACGCGATCCAGACGACGACGCACCCCTGCACGCCCCTGCTGATCGTCAACGGGCCCATTGCGGGCCGGCTGGGCATCAGCGGCGGACCCAACGCGCTCGGCAACGGACATCGCGCCAACGCGGTGATCGGACGCGCGGTGCGCCTGGTCATGCAGAACGTGGGCGGCGCCCGCCCCGGGCTCGAGGACCGCGCGACGCTCGGCCACCCCGGGAAGTTCAGCTATTGCCTGGCCGAGAACGAGGCCGCCTCGCCGTGGGCGCCGCTGCACGTCGAGCGCGGGTTTCCGGCCGGTACCAGCACCGTCACGGCGTGCGGGTCGGAGGCGCCGCACAACGTGAACGACCACGGCTCGACCACGCCGGAGGGCATGCTGCTGGCGCTGGCCGGCACCGCCGCCACCACCGGCAGCAACAACGTCTACCTGGCGGGGGAGCCGCTGGTGATCCTCGGGCCCGAGCACGCCCGGACGCTGGCGCTCACCGGCTGGTCGAAGACGGAGGTCAAGCGGCGGCTCTGGGAGCTGATCCGCATCCGCCTCGATCGCTTCAGCGCCGAGAACCTCGCGCGCTTCGCGACGATCGACCCCGCGCGATTCGCCGATCAGCCGCCGGGGGCCCAGGTGCGCTGGTGCCCGACGCCGGACGACCTGATGATCCTCGTGGCCGGCGGCCCCGGCAAGCACTCCTCGCTGGTGCCCACCTTCGGCGCCACCCGCTCGGTGACGGTGCCGATCGAGGCCTAGCGCCGCGGCGGGCCGTCCGGCGGCGGCAGGACGACCGCGAGGCCGCGGCTGCGCAGCGCCTCGTCGACCGCGAGCCGGCGACGATCGGCCGAGCGGCGCTCGACGGCGGGCGCGTCCGGCCGCGGCTCGCCGTAGCGCCGGTCGAGCACGACCTGCACGTTGGGGTCGCCGGCGAGCTTCTCGCGCAGGTACTCGTAGAGGTTCACGTTCGGCCGCGCGACGATCACCAGGTGACCCAGCGCGCGCAGCTCCGGCTCCGAACGGTCCAGCCAGCTTCGCATCCCCAGGTCGGAGAAGAGGACGACGGCGGTGGCCAGGTGGGCCTCGGCCTCGTCCACTTGCCCGGCGCGCCGATGGAGCTGCCCCAGGCCCAGGTGGGCGCGCGCCAGGAGCGGTCGCAGCCCGAGCTCCTCGGCGAGCGCGATCGCGGCGGTGAAGCGCGCGGTGGCCGTCGCGAGCTGTGGTGGCGCCTGGCTGGCTGCGAGGTCGCCCAGCAGCCGGAGCGCGGCGGCCTCGTGGCCGCGCTCGCGGTGGTCCCGCGCCAGCGCGATGGCGCGGTCGGCGCTGTGCGCGGCCCGTGGGAGGTCGCCCAGGGCCAGCAGCCCCTCGGCGAGCAAGGTCGTCCACCGCGCCAGGTATGCCCGGACGCCGACCTCGTCGGAGAGCCGCACACCTTCCTCCAGCAGCGCCAGGCCTTCCGGCTTGCGGTCGAGCGTGACCATGCACTGCCCGAGCAGCGAGGCGGGGATGGCCTGCCACACGGTGAGGTGGGCGTCGCGGCAGATGGACAGCGCGCGGGCCAGCGGGCCCACCGCGCGCTCGGGCTGGCCGCGCAGCGCGCTGACCTGCCCGGCCATCGTGAGGGCGATCGCCTCGCTGTAGGGATGATGCCGAGCCTCCGCTTCCGCGCGGGCCCGGTCGGCCCACGTCTCCGCCGCGTCGAACTCGCCGAGGTCGGCCAGCGCGAAGGCCAGCCACGCGCAGGTGGCGACGTAGGCCGTGACGGCGTTGGCGCTGGGATCGCGCGCGAGGTCGCCGGCCAGCGCCTCGGCGTTGTCGTGCAGCGCGCGCACCGCCTGCCGGGCCTGGCCGAGGGCGTGGTAGGCGTGGCCCATGTAGCGGCGCGCGATGGAGACGAGGACGCGGTCGCCCAGCTTCTCGGCGATGGCCAGGCAGCGCTCCCCGTACTCGAGCGCCCGGTCCGGCTCGCCGCGCAGGTAGTGATAGTTGATCAGGTAGGAGTAGGCGCGGGCCTGGCGCGCCTCGTCGCCGATCTGGGCGGCCATCGTCGCCGCCTCCTCGGACAAGCCCTTGATCTCCTCCAGGCGCCCGAGCTGCAGCAGCGGCGGCCGCAGGTCAAGCCGCACGTCGATGGCCTGGGCGAAGGTCTCGCGGCTCTCGGCCAGGTGGCCGAGCGCGGCGAGGGCCTGCTCGAGAAAGGTCACCGCCTCGCGGTTGGCCGAGCGGGCCGCGGCCTTGGCGGCGGCTTCCTGCAGGTAGCCGACCGCCTCGAACCACAGCTCGGCGCTGACCGCGTGGTAGGCCAGGCGCTCCACGTGCTCGATGCGCCGCGCGGGGTAGAGCGCCTCGAGCACGTCCACGATCCGGGCGTGCAGGCTCCGGCGCTGGTCCTTGAGGAGCGAGGAGTAGGCGACGTCGTGGGTGAGGCTGTGGCGGAAGGAGTACGAGAGATCGGGATAGAGGCTGGTCGTCCGGAGGAACTGCTTCTCCTCCAGATCGGCGAGGTTGCCCATGAGCTCTTCGGCGGGCACGCCGGCCACGGCCTGCAGCAACGGGAAGGGCAGGTCCTTGCCGATCACCGAACTGGCCTGCAGGAAAGACTTGCGGTCCTCCGGCAAGCGGTCGATGCGCGCGGCCAGCACCGCCTGCACGCGGTCGGGGATCTGCACGCTGGCCAGCGGCTTGGCCAGCCGGTAGGCGCCGTGGTCGCCGACCAGCACCTCGTTCTCGATGAGCGTGCGGACGCTCTCCTCGAGGAAGAGGGCGTTGCCGCCGGTGCGCTCGACGAGCATCTGGGCCACCGGCTGCACTTCGGGACCGGCGCCGAGCATCTCTCCCAGCAGGGCTTCGGCGTTCTCGCTCGACAGCGGCTCCAGCCGCAGCTCACCGGCGTGGTCCAGCCCCGCCCACCGCGGCCGGTACTCGGTCCGGTAGCTGACCAGCAGGAGCACGCGGGCGTCCTGGATCTCTTCGGCGAGCGCGTCGACCAGCGCCTCGGTCTCCGAGTCGGCCCAGTGCAGGTTCTCCGCGACTACGAGCACGGGCCGCCGCTCGGCCTCGCGCAGCACGATGCGCGTCACCGCCGCGAAGATCCGCCGGCGCCGCTCGGAGGGTTCCAGCTCCGCCCACTCCCGATCGTCGGAGGGCAGGTTGCCCAGCGCGAGGAACGGCGGCACCGCCCAGTGCATCTGCGGGTCGAGCGCCAGCGTCCGCTCGCTGACCTTGGCCCGGATCGCGGCTTCGTCGTCGCCCGGCTCGAGCTGGAAGTACGCCTGCAACATCGTGGTGACCGGCGCGTACGGCGTGGGCTTGGTGTAGGACGCGGCGGGCAGCTCGAGCAGCAGCCAGCCCTCCGTGAGGCTGGAGCGGGTGAACTCCCACATGAGGCGGGACTTGCCCACGCCGGCCTCGCCGGCCACGCCGACCACCTGCCCGCGCCCGAGACCGGCGCGCTGCAGCAGGCCCTCCATCCGGCCGAGCTCGTCCTCGCGCCCGAAGAGCCGCGTGAGCGCGGTGGGCGCGGCTTGCAGGCGCGAGGCCGGGGTGGCGCCGCGCAGCTCGAAGATCTCGACCGGTTGCTTGAGCCCCCTGATCGGGACCGGCCCCTGCGGCGCCACCTCGATGTAGCGCTCGGCCAGCCGGCGCGTGGCCTCCGTGATCAGCGTCGTGCCGGGCCGGGCGAGCTGCTCCATGCGCGCGGCCAGGTGGGTCGTCTGCCCGACCGCGCTGTACTCGACGTTGAGGTCGGTCCCGATGGCGCGCACCACCACGTCGCCGGAGTTGACGCCCACCCGGATCTGCACGTCGAGGCCCTGGCGGCGGCGCAGCTCCTCGGCGTACTGCGCGACCGAGCGGTGCATGCGCAGCGCCGCGTAGCAGGCCCGCATCGCGTGGTCCTCGTGAGCGACCGGCGCGCCGAAGAGCGCCATGATGCCATCGCCCATGACCTGGTTGACGGTGCCCTCGAAGCGGTGGACCGCCTCCATGAGCCGCTCCAGCACGCCGTCCAGCAGCACGCGGGCGTCCTCGGGGTCACGGTCGTCCAGCAGTTCCAGCGAGCCCTTGAGGTCGGCGAACAGGACGGTCACCTTCTTGCGCTCGCCGGGCAGGGAGGTCCGCGCGGTGAGGATTTTGCGGGCCAGGTGACTGGGCGTGTAGGCGTCGGGGGAGGTGAAGCGCCCGTCGCCGCCGGCGGAGCCGCCGAGCCCCATGCCGCACTCGTGGCAGAACTTGTTGCCGGCGGGGCTGACGGTGCCGCAGGCCGGGCAGGCCGCCTCCAGACGCGCACCGCACTCGCCGCAGAGCTTCGCGCCGACCGCGTTGTCGTGACGGCACCGCGAGCACTGGATCAGGCGCTGATCAGCCATGTATCGGTGGGATTCGGCAAGTCGGCCCAGCATATGGCGAGGCACGAGGGGGGTCAAGCGCCCGGGCGTGCTCCAGGAGTATGTCGTACTCGGTGTTCGTGATGCCGGGCACCGCCGTGCTCCAATAGACCGATGGCCAGCGTGGTGGCGGGCTCGAGTACGGAGTCGACAGCGGAGGTGGGCGACCGGGCGGTGCCGGTCACCGGGGACGTCGCCGACGTCACGGTCGTCATCCCCGCCTGGAACGAGCGGGACAACCTGGACCTGCTCCTGCCGGCCCTCAAGGAGGTGCTGGCCGACCTCGGGCTGCGGGCCCAGATCGTCGTCGCTGACGGCGGATCGACGGACCGGACGGCGGAGACGGCGCGGCGGTGGGGTGCTCAGGTCGTCACCCAGTCCGAGCCCGGGTACGGCGGGGCTCTCCTCGCGGGCTTCGCGGCCGCCGTCGCGCCATTCGTGGTCACGATGGATGCCGATCTCTCGCACCGCCCGTCGTTCCTCGAGGCGTTATGGCGCCACCGGCACGAGGCCGAGATCCTGATCGCGTCGCGGTACGTGCCGGGCGGGCGGGCGGACGTGGGTGTCGTCCGGCGCTGGCTCAGCATCGTGCTGAACCGGGTCTACGCGCGCGCGTTGTCCACGCCCCTGCGGGACCTCTCGAGCGGATTTCGCATGTACCGCCGCGACGTGCTGGCCAATCTCCGGGTCGACTCCCGGGGCTTCGACATGCTGGAGGAGCTGCTGATCCGCGTCGATGCCGAGGGCTGGCGCATCCGCGAGATCCCGTTCCACTACATGTCCCGCGGCGCCGGGCGCTCGCACGTACGTCTGTGGCAGTTCGGCTGGGCCTATCTCACGACCCTGGCCCGCACGTGGCGGTTCCGGAACTCGGTCGATGCCGCCGACTACGACTATCGCGCCTACGACAGCCCGATCTGGCTGCAGCGCTACTGGCAGCGCGCGCGCCACCGGATCGTGCTCGACTTCGTGGGGAACCGTGAGCGCGTGCTCGACGTCGGCTGTGGCTCCAGCCGCATCGCGCTCGATCTTCCGAGGGCGGTGGGGCTCGATATCCGGCACAACAAGCTGCGCTGGCTGTCGTGGCGTCGCTCGCGCCTCGTGCGCGCGTCGTGCGAGCGCCTGCCGTTCGCCGACGGCACCTTCGGCGCCCTCATCCACTCGCAGGTGATCGAGCACCTGCCCGACGACCCGGCGATCCTCGGCGAGTGCCGTCGCGTCCTGCGCCCCGGCGGCATCCTGGTGCTCGGCACGCCCGACTACGGCCGGACGCTGTGGTCGGTGCTCGAGTGGATCCACGGCCAGATCATGCCGGGCGGCTACGCGCACGAGCACATCACGCGCTTCACGCGCCGGACGCTGGCCGCCCGGCTGGCGAGCCTGGGCTTCGAGGTCCTCGACTGCCGTTACGTCGGGGGCTGCGAGATGATCTTCAAGGCACGGAAGCGCTAGGCCGCCGACGCCCCGCCCAGCACACCAGCGCGACCGCCACCGCGGCCGCGACGCTCAGCAACCCCCGGATCGCGGCCGCCGGCCCGGCGTCACCGGCGCGGAGCGGCGCGATGCGCAGCCAGATGATCGCGGGTCGGTACCTCCACTCGGGGCGGGAGAGCGGATCCGCTGACGCCGGAACGACGACGAGCCCGAGCGCGTGGCGGCCCGGCGGCCAGGCCCTGGGCCACTGCCCGACGATCGGCGGGTCCGTCGTCGACGCGGCGCGGGCGTAGGGAACGGGGCGCGGCGCCCAGGTGCCCTCGGCCGTGAGGAAGGCGGCCTCCTCGGAGGAGGCGAGCTGAAGGTAGAGATCGTAGCGCTCGCCGCCCGTCCCACCCGGTCTTGCGGTCACGAGTACCGTGACGGCCTGGCCCTCGACCAGGGACGTCGACGACAGCTCGAGATCGAACGGTGGCGCGGGCAGGGCCGCCTCGACGGGCGTGGCCGCCAGCGCCGCCAGGAGCGCTGCGAGGGCGAGCGACCTCACGACCGACCCATCGTGAGCAGGATCGCGACGCCGGCCAGGCTCGCCCCCGAGATGGCCAGCCCGAGCGTCAGCCAGGCCGGCTCATAGCGGAACTCCACCAGGTGCTCACCCGGCGAGACGCTCACGGCGCGAAACGCGTGGTTGGCGCGCCAGACACGCGCCTCGTGGCCGTCCACCCGGGCCGTCCACCCCGGGTACCAGGTATCGGTCAGCACGAGCAAGGCCGGCCGGTCCGTGACGGCCCGGACCTGGACGGCGTGTGTCCCGTGGCCCGTGATACGGGCAGACGCGCCGGGGCCCGGTGGCTCGGTGGCCGGCGCCGGCCCGGCGCAATCCGCGAGGAGCGCCTCGTGGCGGAAGTCGACGGCGCGTGCGGCGATGAGGCGGCGCGCCTGCCAGTCGTCCACGCACCGCCCGCGACCCACCAGAAACGCCCGCGGCAGCGCCGCCTCGTTGCGGAAGATGCGGCCGTCGGGGCCGTCGTACGCCAGGGTGAGCTCCGGACGCTGCACCGCGCTCCCCGGTGGCAGCAGGGCGTGGCGGATACCGACGAGGTCGAAGACCGGCGAGACCCACAGCCGTGCCCCGGAGAGGGGCTCGCTGCCGTGCAGGGCGAGCGGGTTCTCCAGCAGTCCGGAGATCAGTGCCCGCCCGGTGCCGACCGAGCCCGTCACCTCCTCGATCCGGCGCGGCGTCAACCCATCGTACCCGTGAGCCTCGAACAGCCCGTACACGAGGCCGACGTGCCCCGGCATCAGCACGCGGCTGCCGTCGGCCGCCTCGCGCTGCAGGTACGCGAGGGCCGGCGTCGAGGGATAGAACGCTTCGCGGTGGACGCCCGGGTTGTAGGTAGCCGCCAGGGGCAGCAGGCTCGCGAGCTGGAGCATTGCGAGGGCCGGCGTGGCCCGGCCGGGCGCGATGATGCCGGACAGCACGCCCGCGACGAGCACCGTCACGACGGTCAGTGCGACCAGTGCCACCGCGTATTGCGCCGGCAGCGGGAACCACAGCGCGCGCGCCCGGGGCTCGGCCCCGTGCGCGAGCACGGCCACGAGACCCAGGCCGACGACGACGGCGAACCAGGCGCACACGGCCCAGCGCAGCCGGGGGTCGGAGCTCCCCGGATCGCGGAGGCGCTCCAGCCCGAAGGCGGCCAGCGTGGCGAGCGCGAAGGCGACGAGCGGCATCAATCGTAGGTTCGTGCCCAGCGAGAGGCCGGGGAGCTCTGCGAGCGTGGCGAGCCCGGGCGCGCCGTAGTGCAGCGCGAGCGCGAGCGCCGCCAGACCGAGAAA
>Ga0302046_10005021_pt1 | contig 11700 bp, 9 predicted proteins | sample RVTome_11_FD_200261 | JGI IMG/M metagenome (GOLD analysis project Ga0302046, IMG submission 200261) | Soil microbial communities from uranium-contaminated site in the Upper Colorado River Basin, Wyoming, United States - RVT147D111 (version 2) ... | reverse complement strand
CGTTCGGCGTCCATGCCACAAGTCCTCCAAAACCAACGACTTGGAAGACTTATCGACGACTCCAGTGCCATCCCTTGAGCTTATCCGGCGCTGTAGTGCTAGAATCATTCCGATAACGACGTATTCGCGATGAAGCACGGCGAAACCCGGAGGACCGATCCCATGGCTCAGTTTCGAGGTTCCGTTCACTGGCCGGTCACGGTCGAACTGAATCCCGGCCTCGATGGGGCCGTCACCAACGAAACCGCCATCGGCTACGTCGACGGCCAGGCGGGTCGGCTGAATTACCGCGGCTATTCCATCGAACAGCTCTGCGAGCATGCGACGTTCGAGGAAGTCACCCACTTGCTGGTCTTCGGCCGGCTGCCCGATCGGGCGGCGTTTCAGCGGTTCAAGCGAGACCTCGCCTCATCCCGGGAGATTCCGGGCGGGGTCATCGCCGCCCTGCGACAGCTTCCGCGCGACGCCAATCCCATGGCCGCCCTTCAGGCCGGCGCCGCCGCCTTGGGCGCGTTCGATCCCCACGCCGACGACGGCGCGACCCACATGGCGGACCCGGCCAACGCGGTCGAGGGTGAGACCCGCACCGCGCTGCGCATCGTCAGTCAACTCGCCACTGTCGGCGCGGCCATCGCCCGCCTGCGGACCGGCGGCCATCTCGTTGCTCCGGACCCCGAGCTCGGCCATACCGCCAACTTCCTGTACATGCTCACCGGCAACCGGCCGGACGCGCTGACCGAACGGGTCATGGACGTGGCCATGATCCTGCACGCCGACCACGGCATGAACGCCTCGACTTTCACCGGCATGGTGGTGCACAGCTCGATGTCCGACATGTACTCGAGCGTCGCCGCCGCGATCGGGTCGCTCAAGGGCCCGCTGCACGGCGGCGCCAACGAACGCGCTCTGGCCGAATTGATGACCATCCAAGGGCCCGAAGATGCCCGACGTTACGTCACCGAAACCCTCGATGCCGGTCGCCGCGTTCTCGGGTTCGGACACCGCGTCTACAAGGCCTACGACCCGCGGGCCACGGTCTTCCGCAGCTATGCCAAACAGCTCTGCGAACAGAAGCACGAGTCCAAGTTGTTCGCCACCGCCGAGGCCGTCGAAAAGGCCGTGATCGAACGACTCGGCGGCAAGGGCATCTTTCCCAACGTCGATTTCTATTCCGGCATCGTTTATCACGAACTCGGCATCGACACCCGGCTGTTCACCGTGCTCTTCGCCGTCGCCCGCGTCTCCGGCTGGGTCGCCCGTATTCTCGAATACCTGCCCGACAACCGGATCTTCCGGCCCCGTGCGGTCTACACCGGTCCGGAAACGCTGAGCTATACGCCGATCGACCAGCGCTGATCAGCGTTTCTCGTCCCTGCCGAAACTTTTCGCCCTCGTGCGGATTCCATAGAATACGGGCCCGCGGACGGAACGTTCATGAACCTCACGCGACTCGTCATCCTGGTCTTCTCCATCGCAGCCGGCGCGGCCCTGGTGCAACTGCGCGCCCCGTCGAAGCCTCCCGCCGTGCCCAAGGTGATCGAGGTGCCGCCGGATGCGCCCTACCACGGAGTCGCGATCCAGGTGCACAGTGCCGCGCACGTCGAGAACGTGTTCATCCCCGCCATTGACGAAATCGCGGATCTGGGCGCCGACACCGTCGCCTTCTCGACGGCGGTCTACCAGGAACACGCCGGCGCGCAGGATCTGGGCATCCTTCCCGAACGCACCGCCCGACCCGAACAGTGGGCGGCGATGTTCAGCGCGGCCCGACGCCGCGGCCTGCGCATCGTGCTCATGCCCATCGTGCTGCTCGATCGTCCGCGCGGCACGGAATGGCGAGGACAGATCAAGTATGCCGGTAAGGACCAGTGGGACACCTGGTTCAAGAAGTATCGCGAGCTGATCCTGGGTTACGCCGCCCTGGCCGCCGGCGCCGACGTTGAAGTGCTCATGGTCGGTTCGGAACTGGTCAGCACCGAAGACTTCACCGAGCGCTGGCGCGACCTCATCCGCGACGTGCGCAAGATCTATCCCGGCAAACTCGGTTACTCGGCCAACTGGGATCACTATCGCAACATCGCGTTCTGGAACGACCTCGACCTGATCGGCATGACCAGCTATCACCAGCTCGCCGACAAGCCCGGACCGACGCTCGAGCAGTTGATCGACGCGTGGAAGCCCATTCGCAAAAACATCCTCGACTGGCAGGCGACGGTGGGCAAGCCGATCCTGTTCACCGAAGTCGGTTGGGCGAGCCAGGAGGGGTGCGCGGTCGAGGCGTGGAACTATTACCGACAAGACCAGGCGACCGCGGCGGGGCGCGAGGAACAGCGTCGTTGTTACGAAGCGTTCTGCCTTACCTGGGGGCAGGTGGAGAGCGTCGGCGGGGCAATCTGGTGGGAGTGGACCGAGCCGCGCGGCGACGACGACATCAGCTACACACCCAAGAGCAAGCCCGCGCAAACCGTCCTCCGCCGATGGTTCGGTGATCGAGCGAAAGTACGGGCCGAGAAACTCGCCGAACAACGCAACGTCAAGCCGGCCGCCGTCTCCGTCGACAACGAGGCTCCATGAGGCTATAGGCCGGGCCGCGATGGCTGGGTCCATGCTGGGTCGAGATTCCCATCTCGACCCTGTTTTCCTCGGGAATCCCTTCCCGCGTCGGTTTCGCGGGAAAGCATTCCCGCTACGGAGGGTACGAGAAAGGATTCTCGTACCAGCATGACCAGCATGACCAGCATGACCAGCATGATGCATACCGGAGCACCCCTTAGCGACCCCGCGCACGCGTCGGTTGCATTGACCGCCCTCACGCCGGTATGAATGTACGTAGGAGCAAGTGAAATCCGTCATGCACATACCGAGCAAAACCTCGAGACGAACGCGCCGTCCGGCGTCATGTCACGGGCTGCTGGCCGGGTTGCTGGTGGCCACGACGGCATGGGCGGCGGACCCGCCTCGGCTGGATTACCTCTCGCCGATCGGCGGCCGGCGAGGCACGACGGTGACGATCACCCTGGGCGGCAATCTCAAACCGTGGCCGGTCAAGGTCTGGACCGATGCGACGGGACTTACTTTCAAGGCCGACGAAATGAAGGAAGGGCAGATCACGGTCGAGATCGCCAAGGACGCGCCGATCGGCGTCCACCACCTGCGCATTCACAACGCTGAAGGCGCGTCCTGGCCGCGATGGTTCATCGTCGGTCACTTGCCGGAACTCAACGAGACCGAGCCGAACGACAGCCTGGCCGAAGCGCAGGGGCTCGAACAACTGCCGGTGACCCTCAACGGCAGCTTCTCGAAGGACAGCAGCGAGGTCGACACTTTCGCGGTGAAGCTCGAAGCGGGCCAGTGGGTGGTCGCCTCGGCCGAGGCGTTCAACGTCGGCGCACCGGTCGACGCCTCGATCGAGATCCTCGACGAGCGCGACGCCGTGGTCGCCTTCAACAACGACGGCGACGGTCTCGACCCGGTGCTCGCGTATCAAGCGAAACGTGCCGGTCGTTTTTTCGTACGGATTTTCGGCTTCTGGGAGCCTGCCCGCGCCGACGTTCGTTATCTCAGCACCCAATCGGCCGTCTATCGTCTGACCGTCACCACCGGCCCGTACGCGCGCTATGCGGTGCCGGCGGGTGTGCAGCGCGGCCGGCGATCGGCCGTGCACCTGTTCGGCTGGAACCTGGGCACGACCGGCAACGCCATCGTGCGGCAAGTCGACGCGACCGGGCTCGGACGCGATGTCGATAAGCTCCCGGTTACCGGGCCGGACCTGGCCAATCGTTTGCCCTTGATCGTCAGCGACGCGGTCGAAGTGCGCGAAGCCGAGCCCAATGACGCCCGCGACCAGGCCGTTCCGCTTGCGCCTCCATGCGCGGTCAACGGCTGTGTCAGTACACCCGGCGACGAGGATCGTTTCGCGCTGGCCATGAAGAAGGGACAGGTGTGCGACCTGATCGTCACTGCCGGTGCGTTGAACTCGCCGCTCGACGCGATGCTGGAGATCGAAGACGCAGCCGGCAATAGCGTCGCCTCCAACGACGACGGCGGCGGCAAGGGTGATCCGAAGTTGCGCTGGACCGCGCCGGCCGACGGCACCTACGTCGCGGTGGTGCGAGATTTGATCGGCACCGGCGGCCTGGAGTATGTCTACCGGCTCGAGATCAAACCGCCCAAGCCCGACTTCCGCGCCACCGTCAGCGACCATGTGTTTCGTATGTTGCCGGGCAAGACGGCCGAGATGACGGTCACGGTCGAACGCATCGACGGCTACAAGGGCGCCATCACCGCCATGGTCGACGGTCTGCCCGCCGGCGTCACCGCGACCTCGGCGACCGTGCCCGCCAAGGGCGGCGCGGTCACGCTCACGCTCACCGCCGCCGAGGACGCCAAGCCCGCCGGCGGTCCGGTCCGCGTGCTCGCCGTCTCCACGCAAGCCGACGCACCGCAGGTACGCGTCGCCACCGCCCCGTTCAAAAGTCAGACCGACCCCAAGGCCTACGCCATCGACAACACCGATAAAATCTGGGTCGCCGTCACGCCGAAACCCCCGCCCCCCGAGCCCAAAGAAAAACCCGACGAGAAGAAAAAATAGACCCGACCTCACCACGCCGATAGGAAAGATAAGCACGATCCGCGCTGCGGTCGGGACCGATAACCGTACGCCCCGGCGGCACGAGGGGGTCCGAGGCGACGCACCATGCTTCTGGTTCCGGTACGAGCGCTCAAGCCCGGTATGCGGTTGGTCCAACCGATCACCCATCCTCGGCGTGACGACTTCATCCTGCTCGAGAAGGGTTGTGCGCTCACCGAGACCATCATCGGTCGGCTTGCCGCCCTCGGCCTGCACGAGGTTTGGATCAAGTTTCCCAGGCTCAGAGCGCGCAATGCGGCCATCCATAAACGGCTTCGCGGGCGTCACGGCGGACTCTATCGTACCCTCGTACGATCCATCGGACGGGTGCGCAGCCGTGTGGCTGTCGGCTCGAATCTGGGCCACTATCTACGCAGCGTCGAAGGGCTGCTCTTCGAGATCCTGGCCGACCCGGACTACGACGCGGTCATCGCCCCGCTGTCCCACATGCCCTTCGACCCCGCCGGCCATGCGGCCAACGTCGCCTATCTCTCGCTGTTGCTCGGCTTCAACCTGAACGCCTACCTCCGCATCCAGCGACGAAACCTGCCCTCCCATCTCGCCGAAAGCACGCAAGGCCTGGGGATCGGCGGGTTGCTGCACGACATCGGCAAGCTCGATCTCGACCCGTCGATGCGCGGCACGAACATTCTCGACGCCGAAGCGGTGTCGGACGAATACCGCGCCCACACCACGCTCGGCTACGAGCGCGTGCTCGGCGCCATTCCCGCCGCCGCCGCCAACGTCGTGCTCAACCACCATCAACGATACGACGGTCGCGGCTTTCCCGAGCGATTCGACCGGCTCACCAAATCCACGCGCGAGCCGCCGGCCGGCGACCGCATCCACATCTTCTCGCGCATCGCCGCCGTGGCCGACGCCTTCGATCGCCTGCTCATCGCGGGCGGACCGAAACAGCCGACGATCGTCACGCTCCATGCGCTGCGCAGCGAACGCTTTGCCGGCTGGTTCGATCCCATCGTGGTCGATGCATTGGTTCGACTCGTACCGCCGTTCGCGGTCGGATCGATCGTGACCCTGAACAACGGTGCCGACGCGATGGTCATGACCAACCATCTGTCGGTTCCCTGCGAACCGATCATCAAACTCGTGCGCGGCCCGATCACCGAACGCGGACCCCACCTGTTCCAGGGTGAGATCGACCTGCGCCGCCACCCCGGCCTCGCGGTCGCATCCGTCGCCGGCGTACCCGTTACACCCTACCTGTTCCATCACGGCGAAGTACCGGTGCTTGCTTAACATTCCGGGCTCTTCGGCAGAATCTGTGGGTCGCGTGCACTTGCTGCGGCGCTACTCGAGTAGAGCGTCCTTCCGGTGTTTGGCCTCCTTGCCGAGGTTTCGCGGGCGTCCGGCCCGCGACCAGGGGGCTCATTGCCGCCCCCTGGAACCCCGGCTAGCTTCTTTCCCCAAGGGAACGAACGCCGCGAAGGTGAAATCGATGCGTTGGGTGGAACGGCGAGGCGTCTCAACCAAAAGCAGCCCAGGAAATTCCACTTGAACCCCGAGCCGAGACCGTACTACGCCATCTTCCACGGTGCGCGATAGGGGCGCAGCCGCATGGCGTCGGCTTGCTCGTCGTCGATGAAGCGCTCAGCGGTCGGGTCCCACGGCAAGGTCCGACCGAGCTGCGAAGCGATGTTGCCGAGATGGCAGGCGGCCGCGTTGTAGTGGCCGACTTCGACGTCGTTGATCGGCAACTCGCGGGACTTGATGCAGTCGAACCAGTTCTGAAGATTGCCCGCCGTGCGAGGAAGGGCTACGTCGCCCGGCTGCGAACCCGGCTTGGGCTCGTTCTTCGACACCTTGCCGTCGCGCAACACGCGGTACTTGCCGAACAACGCGTCGACGACGCCCTCGGTTCCGTGGAATCGCATTCCGTAACGACTGGACTCGCCCTTCGGGCCCGGCTCGGTCCAGGTCATCTTGAAATTCGGCTTCTCGTAATACCAGGTCACCTGCTGGAATTCCGGATATTCGTAGAGGCTGTCTACATACGGGGTTTCCGAGCCCTCGATGCGAACCGGGTGAACGCGGTCGGTGTCCATGGCGAACGAGACGACGTTGATCATGTGGGCGCCCCAGTCGGTCATGTACCCACCGGCGTAATCGCGGAACCAACGGAAATTGAAATGACAGCGTTTCTCGTGATACTCGACCATGGGCGCCGGGCCGAGCCAGCGATCCCAATCCAAGTGCGCCGGCGGCGCCGAACCGGCACTCAACTTGAAGTACGGATTCTCCCACATCCACATCTCGACGTGATGGATCTTGCCCACCCGGCCGGAACGGATAATCTCGCACACCTCGCGGATGTCGTCCTCGGTGCGATGCTGCGTGCCGGTCTGCACAATCCGGCCGTGCTTGCGGGCCGCCTCGATCATCCGGCGACCCTCGACGAGATTCTGCGACAACGGCTTTTCGCAATAGACATCCTTACCCGCCTCACATGCGCCGATGGTCGGCAGCGCGTGCCAATGGTCGGGCGTGGCGACGACGACGGCGTCGATGTCCTTGCGATCGAGGATCTTGCGATAGTCGCGGTAGGTGTCCGTCCCGGCGGACGTTTTTTCCTTCGCCTTACCCAACCGTTCGGCATCGACGTCGCACAGCGCTGCCACGTCGAAGTCTTTCGATTCGAGGGTACGGCGCAGGAGCGAGTTGCCACGTCCGCCGACGGCGATATGGCCGACGACAAGCCGCTCGTTCGCTCCCTTGACGCCCGGACCGGCCAGGGCGGTTCGACCCAACCCCGACAGGGTAAGGCCTCCGGCGAGGGTGGATCGGACAAATGAACGTCGACCGATGCGATTCCTGGCCATGGTGTAAGCTCCTGTTGCGAGGCGTCGTACCCCGGGTATCATACAACGAATCACGTCATGGAGACCACCTCCGGTCCAGAGAACTGGCATCGATGACCGGGCGGCGTATCATGGTCCGTCATGAACGCCGACGCCGATCCTGCAAGCACACTTCCCCACCGTCGCGCGGCCATGCTCGCGGTGGCGGCGGGAGTGGCGACCACCGTGATCAGCGGCGTGGTCGGACTGGCGATCGCCGTGGCGGGCGGGCGTCAGGCCGGCGTCACCGAATCGACCCTACGCATGACGCAGATCATCTTCGCCGTCTACGTGAGTTGCGGTCTGTTGCTGTGTGTCGGCGGATGGCGGCTGTTGGCCGGTGATCCCCGAGGCTTGACGCTCACCCGTTTCACCGCCCTGTTCGCCGCGCTGCTCACGGCGTTGTGTCTGACCACATCGCTCGTCGGTCGAGGGACGTTCGACTACTCGCTGATGTGCTTGACGATTCCTCTCGTGACCTATGCGGCCATCCTCTACGCGATGCGCCCGAAACCCGCGACCCGACGTGACCATGACCTCGACCCCTGAACCCACCGGCGACAACCCGCGGGGTTTCTCGCAAGCCACCGGCTTCGTCTTTCAGGCGATCGGCATGGTGTTGCTGCTGGTCGGCTGCTGCGTGTTCAGTCTGAGCGGCAAGTTCCAAAGCGAACTCGGCCGGCCGGTCGGCAGCTTCGGCGAGTGGATCGAAGTCGCCACGGTGCCGCAGCTCGTCGCCGGGCTGGACATGATCCTGACCTTCACCACCGGCATCGCCCTGGTCACGGTCGGCATCGGCCTGCAGGGCGATCGTCCATCCGCCGGCATCTACGCCGTCATCGTGACCGTGATCTTCGCCGCCGGCTGGTGGGCGAGCCTGATCGCCCAGGCGACCGCGGGCGGGACCTGGTGGCAGATCGGGCTGAGTCTTGTCATGGCCGCCGTGGGAACGGTGCTGTTTCTCCTGGCCGGCAACAGCGCCCGCACGCTGCGACTCAACCCCGCGCCGCCCGATGAAGACGACGACCTGTCCGACCTCGAACGACCGGCGACCGACCGACAGGTCGACGACGCGATCCGAGATCTCGAGAAACCCCGCCGAACGAACCATTGAGGGGATAAGAATTGTACGAGGCGTGCCGTACTATGAGTCGGTTTCGACACGGCGCGATCGTTTTCTTGTCATCATCGCGACGCGTCGGGATCGGACTGTCCTCACTGCGGACACCCGATTTGATACCCATGCGATACACGTCGCCACGTTCGTGTCTACACGGCGGCACATGCACGTACGAAAGCCAAGAACCCGCTCGCTCGCGCTCGCGGCTCGGATCAAAGGTTACGTCGACTCTTTCCGCCGCACCGGTAAACCGGATACGATATGCGCTCGGGCGGAACGTTGTCGTATTGCGTAAGGAGAAAAACATGTCACGTTCATCCTTGGTGTGGCTAATCGGTGCGGTGTTGCTGAGCGCCGCGGACGCGCGGGCGGACGACTGGCCGGCGTGGCGCGGTGCGACGGGTCTTGGCGTCAGTGCCGAGACGGACCTGCCGGTGCGGTGGAGCGCGACCGAGAACGTCAAGTGGAAGGTCGCGCTGCCCGGGCCGGGGAATTCGACGCCCATCGTGTGGGGGCGGCGGGTGTTCCTCACCCAGGCGGTCGACGACGGCAAGCGTCGCACCACGATGTGCTTCGACCGCCGCGACGGGAACGAGCTCTGGATCCAGACCGTCAAACACGACGCCGAGGAACGCACGCACCGCGACAACCCCTACTGCTCGGCCTCGCCGGTGACCGACGGCGAACGGGTGATCGTCTCGCACGGGTCGGCCGGTGTGTTCTGCTACGACCTCGACGGCACCGAGCTCTGGCGACGCGACCTCGGCGCGTTCCAACACATCTGGGGCAACGCCGCCTCGCCCATGCTGCGCGGCGAGTTGTGCTACCTCAACTGCGGACCCGGCCCGCGCACCTTCCTGCTCGCCGTGAACAAACGCACCGGCAAAACCGTATGGCAAGTGGACATCCCCGGCGGGCTCGAAGACGGCGGTAACGAAAAATGGATCGGCTCGTGGAGCGTGCCGGTCGTGGTGCAGACCGGCGACCGGACCGACCTGGTGATGAGCTTTCCGCACACCCTCCTCGGCTACGACCCGGCCACGGGCGACGAGCGCTGGCGGTGCGGGGGACTCGGGCGACTCGTCTACACCTCGCCGGTGGTCGGCGACGGTGTGATCGTCGCGGCCTCGGGCTACATGGGCCCGTCGATGGCCGTCCGCGTCGGCGGCCGCGGTGACGTGACCGAATCGCATCGCCTGTGGCGCACCGACCGCGCTCCGCAGCGCATCGGCTCGGGCGTCGTGACCGGCGGACACCTCTATCTCGTCAACGAGCCCGGGGTGGCCGAGTGCATCGAGCCGAAAACCGGCAAGACCATGTGGAAAGAACGGCTCGGCAAGGAATGCTGGAGTTCGCCCGTGCTCGCCGACGGCAAGCTCTACATCGTCGACCAAGCCGGCGACGGCCACGTCTTCCGCGCCGCGACCACCTTCGAGCGCATCGCCACCAACCCGATCGGCGAACGAACCCGAGCGTCGATCGCCGTCTCGAACGGCGAATTGTGGATCCGCACCTACGAACACCTGTGGTGCATCGCGCGAAAGCCGGTATAATCAATGCGCAAACGCGGGTGATTCCTTGAGACGGGAGCGAGCGGTTACAGCCGCGGGTCGACGGGCACGCTTTCGAGCGCGAGCACGCCGAAGACGCATTCGTGGACGCGGCGGAGCGGTTCGCGGCGGACGAAACGTTCGAGGGCTTCGATGTTGACAATAAACTCTTGCAGAGACAGATATCGTCCGATCTAGATGCGCTACCAATTTGGCCACCAAGCTTTCTCGGTGAGCAACCGGCCTAGCAACCCATCGCACTCTTCTTCCAAGCTGCGATGATCGCTCGCTTGCTTGTGCAGCCTGAACCACTCGACTCCTTCGTCGACGGTTAGATTATCAGTACTGCGGTCGGGCGGCCCTACGAAACTAATATGTCCCATTGAGTGCGCTTTAGCGATTATAAGCTTGCGGTACAGAAACAGCAGTGGTCGTAGCAGGTCAGTGCTATCAGGGTTTTCGTCGTAGCACAGCTTGCTTGGCTCAATCTTATCTCCATGAATGTAGCTGTGACGTACCTGATACACTTGGTCAATTAAGGCAACGACCCTCTTCTTGCGGTTGCTGTTCGTGAGATTCGAGAAAACACTACTGGCAAACGAGAGAGCTTTCGTTTGGTGCAGGACGGTGCTACGGCTTGCGTCACCCGTTCCAGGATGACAAAGGGTCTCTAGAGCAGATACTGCGAGAACGAATGGTTCAGCAACATCAACGTGCCCGGGGATAAGATCGGATAGGCCGCGCAAAGCTTGGTTCATCAACGATAGTGAACGAGCAATCCTCGTAGCTTCGACGTCGATACTGGATTGGAGCAACCGGACGACCACTCCGGACAGTGCGATCATGAGGTTATGATCCCATCGGATGTTGCGCGGATCGAGAGCACGTTCGACAGGCCAGAATAGAGCCATGTCTTGCGTATCGGTCGAATAAACGAGAATCCGAGATGTATCTGAGATAAAGCCACCGCTCTTGCCGGCCACGATGGGGGACAGGTGAAAGTAATCCGGGAAAGCAAGAACAGCCCAACCTGGATTTTCAAGCATGTGTTTGCGTCCACCACAGACCGCGGCAAAGGCGAGGCAATCCACAGCCGCCCTCGATTCGGCGATGCGTACGTCTTGCGGTTGGTTCCCAGTGCGTTGGATCAGGACGACCTGGTACTTTTCTGACGCGCCTCGGCTCTCGGCATAGGCGCGAGCCAGAGCTTGATATGCACCGGAATCCGCCTCGTTCAGATCATATGAACCGAGTTCGGAAATCGGGCACAGCGTAAATTCCGACAAATCTTGAGGCTTCTCCAGTGAAAGTGCCGGCATGAGTCCAATCGCGACAGCCATGCTCTATCCTCCAGGCGCCGTTAGACGCTTCTTTCGAGTGTTCTGGGACTCAGAAAAAATCATTGAGGGTACCTTATGCTTGGTATGGACGGCTCAACATTCCACCAAATGTAGTGGTCCGACCTGTGGCTGGCGATTCAAGTATCGCTAAGCCGCAGTCAGACCGCGCGGTTGTCATCATGCCACTCCGCATCGGGATAGA
>Ga0302046_10005020_pt1 | contig 11702 bp, 8 predicted proteins | sample RVTome_11_FD_200261 | JGI IMG/M metagenome (GOLD analysis project Ga0302046, IMG submission 200261) | Soil microbial communities from uranium-contaminated site in the Upper Colorado River Basin, Wyoming, United States - RVT147D111 (version 2) ... | reverse complement strand
GATCACCTCGACTGCGCCGGCCAAGCTGTTCGGCATGTTCCCCCGAAAGGGCGCCGTGGCCGTCGGCTCGGACGCCGACCTCGTCGTCTACGACCCGAACCGCAGGCGCACCATCTCGGCCGCGACCCACCACATGGACGTCGACTACTCGTGCTACGAGGGCCGGACCGTCCAGGGCGCGAGCGACATCGTCATGAGCCGGGGTTCGGTCGTGGTCCGCAACGGCGAGTTCACCGGTCGCAAGGGCCATGGCCGATTCCTGAAGCGCGGGCTCGCCGACTTCGCCCGGATGGCCTAGGCTCGCCGGGTGACCAGCCCCGCGACCCTCCGGATCGAGGCCGACGTCGATCGCCTGAAGGACGTCCGACAGTTCGTGCGCGAGATCGCGCCGACGCTCGGCGCCGACGAGGTCGCCGTCCGGGACCTGGTCCAGGCGGTCGATGAGTGGGTCACGAACGTCGTCGTCCACGGGTACCGCGGGGCCGGCGGACCAATCGAGATCGAGCTCCTCCGCGCAGGCGACGAGATCGTCGCCCGGGTCAGGGATGCGGCTCCGGCCTTCGATCCCGCCACGGCCCCGGCCTTCGACCCCGACCTCCCGCTGGACCAGCGGCCAGCCGGAAGAATGGGCATCCACCTCATCCGGGAGCTGTGCGACCGGTTCGAGCACCGCGTACCGGCCGGCGGCGGCAACGAGACTGCCATCGTCAGGTCGACGACGAGGATCCCGAGCAGGACTGGAGGGAACGGGTGAACACGACGATCGATCGGGTCTCGCCGGAGGCGGCGGTCCTGGCCCTGGATGGAGAGCTCGATGCGTCGAACTTCCGGGAGCTCATCGCGACCGGCACCGGGCTCTACGCCGACGGGGTCCGGCGTCTCGTCCTCGAGCTGTCCGACCTCGCCTACATGTCCAGCTCCGGGATCGTCGCCCTCCACTCCCTGGCCCTCATCTTCCGGGGCCAGCAGCCGCCAGACCCCGAGGCTGGCTGGGCGGCGATCCACGCCGTGAGCGCCGACACTGCCGAGGGCACGCGCGCCGACCAGGTCCGGCTCGTGGCCCCGACGGCAGCAGTGGAGTCGGTGCTCGAGCGGACCGGCCTGGGGCGAATCCTGCCCGTCTTCGGCGACCGGGACGCCGCCCTCGCCGGCTGACGGCCACCGTCCCGGCCGGCCCGGCCCCCTTTTGCCGCGATGACCCAGCTCGACGACCTTCTCGCTGACGCGTCGCTGGCAAGCCTGCTGGCGCTCGCATCGGCGGCAGCCGACGGAGCCGACATCGGCATCACGGATCCGGATGGGCGGCTTCTCGCCGGCCGGTCAGTCCGGTCGGTCGCGGCCCGCAGGAGCCCGGTCACCATGGATGGCGAGGTCGTGGGCCTCGTCGTCGGCGAGGAGCGAGTCGCGGCCGAGCTGACGGTCCTCGTGGGCTGCGCGCTCGAGATGGCCCTGGCCGGGGCCCGCGTCCAGGCCGACCGAGCTCGAGTCGCCCAGGAGCTCTCGATCGGAAAGCGTATCCAGCAGGCCCTCCTCCCGCGACGCTACCCAGACGTGCCGGGCTGGACCTTCGCCGCTCGCTATGAGCCGGCTCGCGAAGTCGGCGGTGACCTGTTCGATCTCTTTCCCGTTCGCGGCGGGACGGACCGGATTGCCCTCGTCATCGCCGACGTCACCGGCAAGGGCATCCCGGCCGCCGTGCTGATGGCCGATGTGAAGGGCCTCCTCCATTCCGCGATCGACAACACCGACGCGCCGGCGGAGGCCCTCCGCCGGGTCAACTCGGTCCTCGTCATCGAGCGGCAGACTCCCCTCTTCGTGACCGCGGCCCTCCTCGTCATCGATGTCGCGACGGGTGCCATCCGGTATGCCCTGGCCGGCCATGAGCCGCCGCTCGTGGCTCGCCGGGTCGGGCGGGTCGAGGCGCTTGCGAGCGAGGGCCCGATCCTCGGGGCGTTTGCTGACCCCTCGTTCGAGGAGCACGAGACGGCGCTCGAACCCGGAGACGCGGTGACCCTCTACACGGATGGGATCACCGACGCCAGGGACATGGCCCGCCGGTTCTACGGCGAGGACCGCCTGCTCGCGCTCGTCGGCGGGGCCTGCGGCCGGCCAGCCGAGACGATCGCCGAGGCGATCGTGGCCGACGTCACCGCCTTCCGCGGCGACGCAGAACCCTTCGACGACCTGACCCTCCTCGTCGCGGAGCGCCGGCCGGGATGATCGTGCGAGGTGAGCGTGGCCCTGGCGCAGCCGGTCCCGGGGTCGGCCGCGCAGCCCTCGTCGTGGCCGCGATCGTGGCCGGGGCCGTGGGCCACCTCTTCCTGGCACCGAGCGCGGGGGCTCGGGCGCCGGCCGTGCCGGGATCGCCACCGACCGCCGCCTTCGAGCCGCTCCGGCTTCCCGGTGTCGGCGCCGGCCAAGCGGCCGGCCCGCCGGACGAGGCTGGGGCAGCGCCCGAACTCGGCGGCGCGGACAGCTGGGGCCTGACCCTCTCGACCGTGACTGGATCGCTGCCGGCAAGGACAATCGAGCCCGAACCCCCGGCCGTGGTTCGGTTCCGGCCGCGCAACGGCTGGGTTGATGTCGACCGGCATGCCCAACTGTCGGTGCGCTTCACGGCCGCGATGGATCACGCGACCACCGAGGCGGCCTTCCGTGCCAGCATCGATCGGGCAGAAATCGGGGGAACCGTGAGCTGGGCCGAGGGTGAAACCGTGCTGGTCCTCGATCCGGCCGAGCCCTTGCCCTACGGCGCCCACGTCGAGCTGCGGGTCGACGTTGGGGCCCTGTCGGCGGATGGCCTGCCGCTGAACGAGCCTGTGTCTGTCGGCTTCACGGTCGAGGCGCGACCGGTCGCTCCGGTCGCTCCGGTCGGGGGCGGAGGCTCCTCCGCCTGGGGCTGGCAATGGCCCCTCGTCGGGCCGATCACCCAACGCTTCGGCGAGAGCCTGACCGCGTACGGGTTCCACCAGGGGATCGACATCGACGGCGACACCGGCGACCCGGTGACGGCGGCGGCCTCGGGCACGGTGGTCGTGGCGGGTCATGCCGACGAGTGCGGCGGGCTCCAGGTCCGGATCGACCATGGCGGAGGCCTCCTGAGCTGGTACCGGCACCTCTCCGCCATTGACACGTGGGTCGGAGCCCGGGTCGTGACGGGGACCGTGATCGGGCGGGTCGGCAACACTGGCTGCAGCCTCGGATCCCATCTCCACTTCGGGGTCAGCCTGGACGGCGACTTCGTCGACCCGCTCCGGTACCTGCCGGCCCGGTAGGCGCGGGGTACGCGGCGGCCGTCGAATCTGCGTCTTCGGCTTCGGCTCACCGGTGGCGACCGGCGGCGATTCAGGCCCGATCAGCCGAGGCGCGGCCGTCCCATGGCGGTCCGGTACAGCTCGTTGAAGTCGAACAGCAGGCGGTCGTTCCGCGGGTAGACGCCGCTCCGGTAGGCCCGCGACGCGACGCCCCGCTGGGCCCGCTCGCAGACGGCCCAGTCCTGGCGACTGATGAGGTCCCACAGCTCCACGACCGGGCTCGGGTCGAAGTCGGGCATGGCGATCGTCTCGGGCCGGAAGAGAAACTCCGAGGTCACCGTCGTGTGGCTCGGCGAGCGCGGCTCAAGGAGGTAGGTCATCACCGCGTCGGGGTGGAGGTTGACCATCAGGTTCGGGAACTGATGGGCGCCGAAGTAGAGGTGGCGGTCGGCGTCCTCGAGGCCCGGGAGCGGCGGCAGGCCGGACGTCCCGGTGATCGTGAAGCTCGAAGCGTCGTCGCGCATCCAGTTGCCGCCGTCGGGGGCCTCGTCGTCCCAGACCTCACCGAGCCGGTAGAGCGGCACGAGCTTGACGAGCTCGGGGTGGATCGTCGGGCAGTGGAGGCACTCGTCGAAGTTCTCGACGAGGATCTTCCAGTTGGCCTCGACCTCGTAGACCAGGCGGCGGGCGACGCGCAGCTCGCCGAGCCGGTAGCGCTCGAAGTCGGTGATCTTCTCGGTGCTCGCGGTGAGGGCCTCGAGGAGCGGCGCCGCATCGGCGTTCAGGCTCACGAAGACGAAGCCGGCGTACTCATCGATTGCGACGGCGTGGAGGGGGTGGTTCGCCCGTTCGAAGGCCTCGTCCTCGTGGACGTTGGGCGTCCCGATGAGGCGCCCGTCGAAGTCGTACGACCAGGCGTGGTAGGGGCACTTGACGGCCTTCCCGAGGTGGCCGCAGGCCGGCTCCTCGTCGAGGATCCGGGTCCCGCGGTGGGCGCAGACGTTGTAGAAGGCGCGCAGCTCGCCGGCCAGGTTCCGGACGACGAAGATCGATTCGCCTGCGAGGTCGTGGACGATGTAGTCGCCGGCTCGGGCGATCTCCTCGGCCCGCCCGAGGCAGACCCAGCCGCCGAACCAGATCCGCTCCCGCTCCTCGTCCCACACGGCCGGCGAGGTGTAGTCGGTCCCGGCCAGGGTCGGGCGGGGGTCCCAGCCGTCGCGGGCGGTCCGCGGCGGCCCGGCGTGGAGCTGGGTCATCGGGCGCGCGTCAACGGGTGCGCGGGAAGCCGAGATCGACCTTGGAGGTGCCGGGATCGGGCCAGCGGGCGGTCACGACCTTGGCCCGAGTGTAGAACTGGATGCCCTCGGGGCCGTACATGTGGAGGTCGCCGAAGAGCGACGACTTCCAGCCCCCGAAGCTGTAGTACGAGACCGGGACCGGGATCGGGACGTTGATCCCGACCATCCCGACGTTGACGTCGAACTGGTACTGCCGGGCGGCGCCGCCATCCCGGGTGAAGATCGCCGTCCCGTTGCCATACGGGTTGTCGTTGACGAGGTGGAGCGCCTCCTCGTACGTCTCGACGCGGGCCACGGTCAGGACCGGCCCGAAGATCTCGTCGCGGTACGAATCCATTGCCGGGGTGACCCCGTCGATGAGCGAGGGTCCCAGGAAGAAGCCGTCCGAGCCCTCGTAGAGCGGGTGCTCCCGGCCGTCGGCGACGACGGTCGCGCCCTGGGCCGGGGCGGTCTCGAGGTACGAGGCGACCTTGTCGCGGTGCTGCTTGGTGACGAGGGGGCCCATCTCGGCCTCGGGGTCCGAGCCCGGGCCGACCTTGACCTTCGGGAGGCGCTTCGCGATCGCTTCGACGAGCGGGTCGGCGACCGTGCCGACGGCGACGATCGTGGCGATCGCCATGCACCGCTCGCCCGACGAGCCGTAGCCCGCCGAGACGGCGGCATCGGCGGCCATCTCGACGTCGGCGTCGGGCAGGACGATCATGTGATTCTTGGCACCGCCGAGGGCCTGGACGCGCTTGCCGTGGCGGGTGCCGGTCTCGTAGATGTACCGCGCGATCGGGGTCGAGCCGACGAAGCTCACGGCGGCGATGTCGGGGTGGCCCAGGATCCGGTCCACGGCGACCTTGTCGCCCTGGACGACGTTGAAGACACCGTCCGGGACGCCGGCCTCGCGGAGCAGCTCGGCCAGGAAGATCGAGGCGGAGGGGTCCTTCTCGGACGGCTTCAGGATGAACGTATTGCCGCAGGCGATGGCATTGCCGAACATCCACATCGGGACCATTGCCGGGAAGTTGAACGGCGTGATCCCGGCCACGACGCCCAGCGGCTGGCGGATCTGGTAGACGTCGATGCCGGTCGAGACCTGCTCGGAGAAGCCACCCTTCAGGAGATTCGGGATGCCGGTCGCGAACTCGAGGTTCTCGAGGCCCCGGGCGACCTCGCCGAGTGCGTCGGAGGGGACCTTGCCGTGCTCGGCGGTGAGGAACCCGGCGATGTCCTTGCGGTGGACGTCCACGAGGTTCCGGATCCGGAACATGACCTCGGTCCGCTTCGAGAGGGAGGTCGCCCGCCAGGCCGGGAACGCGGCCTTCGCCGCGGCGACGGCAACATCGACTTCGGCGACCGACGCCAGGTCGACCTCGCGGGCCAGGGCGCCGGTGGCGGGGTTATAGATGGGACCGCGACGGCCGGACGCGCCGGCCACGCGACGACCACCGATCCAGTGATTGACGGGCTCGCCGACGGACATCGACCGGTCGATGTCGGGCTCTGCGACCTGGGTCATGGACGGAACCTCGGCTGGAACGCGGCAGGTGGCCGACGAGCGGCCGTCGTCAAACGATACCGCGCCTCGTCGATTCCCCCGTCGGCCGGCCCTGCAGGCGCGACACGATGAGCCTCGACGTGACCGGAATCCGAGGGCCCGCCGGCGTTGCCGGGCGGGCCCTGGTAGTTGCGAAGTGGGCGACCGGCGTTACCGGACGCTGAGGATCGTCCTCCCGAGCTCAACCGTTCCGTCGCCATAGACGATCTGGCCGAGGTACCACATCGTGGCGTCCAGGCCCGTGTACGTCAGCGGGACGGACAGGATGCCACCAGTCGTCGCCACGGCGGTCGGCGGGAGGTTGACATTGCCGGCGTCGGCGTTCGGAACGACCCAGTCGTAGAACGTGAAGCTCGCGCTGGGGTCGACCGTGGCGAAGCCGTGGACCCACACGGTGTAGGTCCCCGCCGCGGGATTGCGGATCGTCGCCAGCTCGTTCGAGTCGCCGTCGGCCGCAAGGGCCACGAGCGTCCCGGACGCGTTCAGGACGAAGACGTCGAGGTCCGTGCCGGCCGGGCTGATCGTCGACTCATCGACGCCGGCCCGGAAGACCGCGGTCCCGGCCGGGACCACGACCTCGAACGACGTTCCCTCGGGGTTCGCGGGATCGAAGTTCTGGTCGGGATCCTGGGGCACAGTTCCGGCCCGCTCCGTCGCCGCGACGAGGCCGTTGGCGGCGAAGGTCAGGCTGCCGTCGTAACCGGTGCGCACGTCGTACGTGACACCGGACTGCATGCTGGCCACTTCGGCCGGCGCCGCGAGCGGCACGGGCCGGATGACGATCGGCGAGCGGACGACGTGACCCGCGCCGTCATTCCAGCGGAGCTGGCCGCCGACGTACGAGCTGAGCGTTGCGGTGGTCCGGGTGAACGTCACCGTGAAGGTGCCTGTCTGGCCCGGGTTCAGGGTGAGGCTGGCCGGCTCGACGACGGCGGTGACGCCGACGAGTCCGTTGATCGAGGACGTGTAGGTCGCCGCGGCGCTGCCGACGTTCGTGACCCGGCGCTTGACCGTCTGGATGCCGGCCAGGTCGCCGATGGCGATCGACGCGACGTTCATGTCGCTCGCGTCAATCGAGAAGCCGGCGCCCATCAGGGCACCGCAGGTGGCGGCCGGGTTGGCGAACAGCTGGGGAGCCTGGCCGCACAGGAACGCCAGCCAGTCGTTGAAGCCGTTGTTGTAGACGAGGCCCGGATCGGCCGCCGAGTTCGGGGCCACGTGGCCGGCGCCCTGGCGGAAAATCAGGATCGGGTTCGTCTCGGGGGCGGGGGTGCCGCCGTCGAGGACGTCCGTGCCGCTCGTCATGAGGGCCGACTTGACCGCCATCGGCGACCAGGTCGGGTGCAGGTCCATGAGCAACGCCGCGAGGCCGGCCACGTGGGGGCTCGACATCGAGGTGCCGCTGAAGAGGTCGAAGTCGCGACCGTTGATCGACGGTGAGACAGCCGCGAGGATGTCCTGGCCGGGTGCGATGACGTCCGGCTTCAGGAGGTCGCCGCCGGCGCCGGCGAGCGGCCCCCGCGACGAGAACGAGGCCGTGAACGGCGCCGGCTCGGTGAAGATGACCGTCGCCTCGTTGATCGTGGCGGTCGCGCCGGTGGTCGCCGCGTACGCCTCGAGCGTCGCCTTGAACGTGTGCGAGACGTGGATGCTCGGGACGAAGTGGAAGTCGGCGTTGGTCGAGCTGAGGGACTGATTGACCATGACCATGCCGGCGCCGCCGGCCTGGAGGACGGCCTTGCTCTTGTCGACGCGGGCGATCACGCCCCGCTCGCAGAGCACGATCGCGCCGGCGACCACCGCCGGATCGAGCGATCCCGGGACGCACAGCTGGACGGCGACGGCCGCCGTTGGGATGCCGCTGACCGGGGTATGGGTGTAGGCCGGGTTGAGGGCCGTCTCGGAATCGATGAACGGCGCGGGTCCGACCGCGGTCGCGACCGATGCACCCTCGATGACGGTGCCGTCGCCGAGGGTGAGCGAGCCGAGGCCGTTCCGGTTGTGGGTCCCCGCCGCGACCGTCGTCAGCCACGGGCTGGGATGGGCGACCGTGCCGCTCGCCGGGCCGCTGTTGCCGGCCGACGTCGCGACGAAGACGCCCGCGGCGGCCGCGAACAGGAACGAGATCTCCACGCCGTCGGCGAAGTTCGTGGCCGTGCCGCTGACCGAGTAGTTGATGACGTCGACGCCGTCGGCGACGGCCTGATCGATCGCCGCCGCGAGGTCGGCACCGCTGCCGCTCGCGGTGTCACCGGACTGGGTCGACCAGAGGGCCTTGTAGGCCGCGATGCGGGCGCGCGGCGCCATGCCGCTCACCTCGCCGAAGACCGCCGCCTCCCCGGTCGCAGCGACACCGAAGTTGCCGCCGGCGGTGGACGCCGTGTGGGTGCCGTGACCGTTGTAGTCGCGGACGGAGTTGAACTCCCAGGGCCGCTGCGCGTCGACGCCGGCGTTGCCACCCTGGCCGGAGTTGTAGTACCGGGCGCCGATGAGCTTCTGGTTGCAGAGCGTGGCAGTGAACTGCTCGCCCGGAACGCACTTGCCGTGCCAGCCCGGGATCTGCTGGTAGGCCCGCTTCGCGCCCGGGGCATTGCTCGGCGCCCCGCTGGCGTCGACGCGGTCGGCAAAGCTGAGGCTCTCGGGCCAGATGCCCGAGTCGACGATCCCGATGATCACGTCCTCGCCGCCGTGGCCGATGCCGCCGAGCTGGTCCCACAGACCGCCCGTGGCGTCGAGGCCGAGGAATGTCGGCGTGGACGACGTGTCAACCGAGTACATCGTGTCCTTCGCGACCGACATGACGTCCTTGCGGGCCGCAAGCCGGTTCGCCTGGTCGGCGGTGAGGCGCGCCGCGAAGGCGTCGTTCGTGAAGACATAGCTGTAGAGCTTCTTCGATGTCGCGGCGCCGACGGCGCCGAGGGCGGCGTCGTGGCGGCTCGTCAGGTAGTCGGTGTACCGAACGACAGCGGCGGCGAAGGGGTTGATCTTCGCCCCGGCGTTCGGGGCCGTGGCCTTCAGGCCCTTGATGCTGCCGTCGTAGACGACGGCCGGCAGGGCATCCATCCGAACGATGTAGACGCCATCCGAGGTGAACCGCGCGGCCGCCGCCGCGCCCTTGGCGGCGAGCGTGCTCGCCGGCATGGCCGAGACCAGGAGGGCGAGGGCCGTGAGCAGGACGATGATCGATCTGGAATTCCGCAATGGACTGGCTCCCATGGGCAGGCTCTGAGGCACGCGACGTTGCCCGTCGGCGCCTCTGGATGGGGCAGTGCGCCGGCCTCCAACCGGCATGTCGGTCGAGTCTAGTACGGGCGCTGGCCGCGGGTAGATCTCCGGCTTAACCGGTGGTGCGGCGGCGCACCACGAGCGATCAGCCCGCCTGGCGACGAAGGAGAACGAGCCCCCCGAGGCAGCCGACGAGCAGGACCGCGAGGACGAGGTGCTCGGCACGGAGTGTTCCGGCAACCACGGCGTCGCGCCACGTGAAGGCCACGATCCCGCGCACGATCCCCCACATCGCCAGCCCGACCAACAGGGCTGACCCGTCGCGGCGGCCGAAGGCGCCAAGCCTCAGGCCCAGGCCTACGAGGGTGAGGACGAGAGTCGTCGCGATCGCCTCGTAGACCTGCGACGGATGCGAGGCAACTTCAGGGGCGAGGCTGGCCCACGGTCCGGGCCCCGAGTAGCTCGTCGCCCACGGGAGGTCGCTCGGCAGGCCCTGGCCCTCGCCGGCCAGGGCGCTCGCCAGCTTGCCGGCTGCCAGCACGAACAGGACGGGCAGGACCGCGGCGTGCATCCATCGACCTGTCGGGGCCCCGATGAGGCGGGCGATCGTGATCGCGCCCATCGTCCCCCCGGCGACCGCGAGCCCGAGCCCGAGGCTTCCCTGACCGGGGCCGGCGATCGCGGCGGGGTTGGCGAGGTAGTAGTCGAGGTGGACGAGGACGTACTCGATGCGGCCCCCGATCACGGCCCCGGGGACGACGCCGAGGACCAGGAACGGGATGTCGTCCGGTCGGAGGGGTGGCGGCGGCACGTACGGCCCCGGCTGGGGTGTCAGGTGGCCGATCCGAGCGGCGAGGAGGAGGCCTGTCAGAAGGATCAGGGCAAGGAGGACGGTCTGCGCCCGAACCTCGAGGGCGCCGAGATGGATCACGGGGTCGAAGGCGAGCTCGATCACCGCGGGACCGATCACTGCTCGGGCCTCGCTCCCTGGTCTCCCGTCACGTCCGGAGTGTAGCCGCGGGCGAAGTCCCGGAATCGAGAGGCCCCCGGCGGCGCCGGGGGCCTCTCATTGAAGTCACGTCCGAGCCGGGGATCAGGCTCCGTCGGCTCGCTCGGCGCCGTTCACCAGCAGGCTGTACGGACCGTAGGTCGTGATGTCCTCTGATGCAGGGACGCCGGTCACGATGGCCACGACCGTGGCATATCCGGCGAGGGCCGCCAGGTCGTCGGCGCTCAACGTGTACTCGTTGGCATCGTTGAGCACCGGGCGCAGGACGGTCACGCCGGTCGCCGCCGAGACGTCGCCGTAGATGTCGACCGTCCCGTTGATCCCGACCAGCGCGAGCGCGAAGTCGAGGTCGAGCGGGCTGAAGAAGCCCTGGTTGTCCCAGCCGGTCAGGTCACCGGGGGTCCCGAGGTCCACGCCGTCGAGCTGGACGTTCTTGACGTGCCAGCCGTCGAACTGGACTGCAGGGTCGGTCATGAGCCGGAAGGCCAGGAGGTCGGTGCCGGCAGGCAGGGCCGGGCAGGTCACGTGGACCGGCGCCCCGGCGGTGCCGCTCTCGCCCGAGTAGCCGGGCAGGTTGGCGACGATCGTGGGGATGGCCCCAGGATCGTGTGCCGTCGTCGTGCCGTCACAGGCCAGTGACTGCCAGGAATCACCGTCGTCGGTCGACACCTGGACGAAGCCGAAGTCCCAGTCGATCTCCATGGCGTAGTAGTGGTCGAAGCTCAGGATCGCGCCGTCGTTGCCGGCCACGTTGCGGGCGATGCTGAGGTCCTGGTTGTTGCCATAGAGGCCGTCACCGACGTCCGGGTTCGTGAAGTAGCCGTCGCCATCGACGACCCACTGCGGGCCGCCGGGGAAGACGAACTCGTCAGCCCCATTGAAGGCCACCGACGTCAGGCCGGCACCCGACCCGAGGTCGATGTAGTCCGAGCCCCACTGCGGGGCACCGGGCGTGCCGTTGGCGTCGGCGTTGATGAGAACGGTCGCCTCGGTGGCGTCGTTCTGGAGATCGGCGGCCGTGGCATCGCCGCTGACCGACGCGCCGTTGTCGAGGTAGCCGTCGACCAGGGCCGAGACGATCACGTCGCTGAACAAGCCGGCAAACGTGTCGCCGCTGCCGGACGCCGCGAGGGCGGCATTCATGCCCGCGATCCCGTCGGCCTGGGTGTGGTGCCAGGCATTGAAGAAGTCGCGCCCGAAGCCCTGGCTGTTCACGAAGTTCATGAAGAACATCGCGAAGCCGTAGTCGGCCAGGATTTCGTCATCACCCTGGTCGCCCCATGCGGTCAGCCCGTTCTCGGGACCACTTTCGTAGCCGAGTGGGTTCCAATCCGGGTGCGTCTGGGCGCCCCAGCCGAGGAAGGCGTTGG
>Ga0302046_10005018_pt1 | contig 11704 bp, 7 predicted proteins | sample RVTome_11_FD_200261 | JGI IMG/M metagenome (GOLD analysis project Ga0302046, IMG submission 200261) | Soil microbial communities from uranium-contaminated site in the Upper Colorado River Basin, Wyoming, United States - RVT147D111 (version 2) ... | reverse complement strand
CCGGCACGATGAAGACGTCGGTGTTGCCGTCGTACTGCGCCGAGAAGGCGATCCAGGTCCCGTCGGGCGAGAAGCGCGGAAACGATTCGATCCCGGGGTGGCTGGTCAGCCGGCGTGCCGCTCCGCCATCCCGGTCGACGATGAATAGATCGCCGCCATGGGCGAAGACGATCTGCCGGTCGCTGACGTCGGGGTGGCGCAGCAGCCGGCTTTCCTCGGCCGGCGCCGGCGTCGCAACGAAGAAGGTGAGGAGAGTGGTCAGCACGCAGGGCAGCGCGGGGGTTCGAATGCGCACGGGGAGCCTCCTGTCGGTTAACGAAGAGGGCATCATAGCAGACCGCCCCATGCCGTCGGAGCCCGTCCCGCCCGCTTTCGGGGAGCGCGGCAGGTATGCCAGACTAGGCCCGTGCTGAACGCCGTGTCGTTCTTCGGCCTGTTCGCCCTCGCCGCCCTGGCGTGGGCCGCCGGCGGTTGCCGCCGCCCGGTGCCGTGGCGCACCGTGATCGGCTCCGGCCTGCTGATGCTCGCTCTGGGGATCGTCGTCTTTCTGGTCGCGCCGACCCGCCGGCTGCTGCTCTGGGTGAACGACCTGGTGGTCACCTTCCTCGGCGCCAGCCGGGCGGGGGCGGAGTTCCTGTTCGGGCCGCTGGCCGGCCTTCTCTACCACGGGCAGCAGGGGTTGATCGGGGGCTGACGCGCCGGGGGTCAGGGGTTGATCGGGGGCTGAAACGCCGGGGTTTTGAATCCCGGCACGCCGGTGGTCCGCGCCGCGCACCCCGCAAAACAGTCTGAATCCCGGCCTGATCGCCGGATTTTTGACTCGGAGCCGTTCAGGAACAATATTCAGGCCCCGATGGGTACCTCGCCGGGGATCGACATCATTCTCGTCCGCTGCCGCATCCTGACCGACCGGCAGACCGGAGTGACGGGCAAGTTCGGCGGCCAGATCAACCCTCCGTTCGGCGTCCTTTATATTCAGTCGTATCTCCGCAAAGCCGGCTTCAACGCGGTCATCATGGACCGCTACGATGACCGGTACATCGACCTGACGACCGACCAGTTCATCGACCAGGCGCACCGGCTGAAGCCGCGCTTCATCGGCTTCTCGGCGATGACCAGCCAGTCGCCCGACGCCGAGGCTCTGGCCCGCTACTCGAAGCTCGCCTACCCCGATGTCCCGGTCATCCTCGGCGGGGTGCATTACAGCTCCCTGCCGGAGACCGGCGCCGGCTACGCCGACTACGTGGTGCGCGGCGACGGCGAGATCGCCACCCTGGAGATCCTGCGGGGCGAACAGCAGCGGGGGGTCATCCAGGGGAAGCTGGTGTCGGTCGACGACGTCCCTTTCCCCTCCATCGACGACTTTCGCGCCACCGGCTATCGCGCCGAGCAGGCCGGCAACCTGAACCTGATCACCGCGCGCGGCTGCCCGTTCGACTGCTACTTCTGCAAGGACGGCTTCCGCGGCAGCGCCGTCCGCCATCACTCGGTCGAATACGTCGGGCAGATGTTCCGCTCGATGCTGGACGGCTACCCCTTCCACAACACGATCTTCATCATGGATGACATCTTCCTGCCGACCGAGCAGCGGCTGCACGCCTACATCGCCGAGTTCAGGCGGCTCGGCCTGAAGCCCCGCCTCGACATCTTCTTCCACCCGAACACCGTCAAGGAGAGGCTGCTGCCGCTGTTCTGGGAGCTCGGCGTGCGCAAAGTCTCGATCGGCATCGAATCGGGCTCGCAGGCGATCCTCGACGGGATGGGAAAGAACACCGTCAAGGCCGGCATCTCCAACTCGGTCCGCCTGCTGCGCGACTACGGCTTCTGGGTGAACGGACTGTTCATCCTCGGCCACCGGGGCGAGAACCCCGACACGCTGCAGGCAACCCTCGACTACGCCCGCGCCCTGCCGCTGCACAGCGCCTGGTTTTCCTACATGGTGCCGTTTCCCGGCACTCCCGTCTGGGACGAAGGGATCGAGCGGCACGGCACCATCCTCGACTGGAACATGGCGGAGTGGGGGAACGTGAAGCCGATCTTCCTGGCCAACGACCTGACCGAGGCGCAGCTCACCGGCGCCATGGACGAGGCGAACCGCATCCGGCAGGAAATCGCCGCGCGCCCCGAAAACCGCCTCCCCGCGCTACGCATGCGGCGGGAGCAGTGGTGGACCCGGATGAAGTGCCGCAAGCATCGGCTTTTTGAGAAGCTGCGGTCCAGGGCTGCCTGACGAACCCACGCAAGCCGCCGAACTACTTCGCCCCGATCCCGAGTTCGGCGGCGTGCGGCTGCAGCGTCTCGATGATAAACGCAATGTGCTCGGTGAGGTCCACTCCGAGCTTCTCCGCGCCGGTCCGGATCTCGCTTCGTTCGACCTTCGCCGCGAACGCCCTGTCCTTCAGTTTCTTGTTGACGCTCTTCGGGGTGAGGGTCGCCACGCCGTCCGGGCGCACCAGGCACGACGCCACGATGAAGCCGGTCAGCTCGTCGCAGGCGAGCAGGCTGCGATCGAGCTGGCTTTCGTACGGAACGTTCCACTTCGTGTAATGCGCCGAGATGGCGTGCGCGATCGCCTCCTCGCCCCGTTCCCTGAGCCAGGCGACGATGCGGTGCGGATGATCCTCGGGCCATTGCTCATAGTCGGCGTCGTGCAGCATGCCGGCGATACCCCATTGCTCTTCATCGGCCGCGCCGTTGCCATACCGGTGCGCAGCGCCGCGCATGACGATCTCGACCGCCCGGGCGTGCTTGCGCAGCGAGTCGGTCTTTGTCCATTCGCACAGGTGTTGCCAGGCTTGCTCGCGTGTCAGCATCGCTCGCGTCGTCTTTCGGACAGTCGTTCGTGCCGTCGTTCTGATCCGAGTGTAGCGACGGGCCGGTTAGATTGTCAAAGAGCCGGGGCTCTCGAGTCGGGCCCGCCGTCCGGATGTCCACGTGCGAGCCCGACGGCTTGCAGAGCCACTATGTCGATCGCGCACCGTCCGCCGGCCCGGTTGCCGGAGGCCGGCCGAGGCGGCGACCGGTGCGGACGATGCGATCGCCATGAGTGCGCATCAGGGGCGGTCCGGGCGCGCGGACCCCCAGCTCCCACCAGAGATCGTCAGGCGCGGCGCCGCTGCATCGGATCAGTCCGTCATGGATGCCCCGCTGGTGATGGCCGACGCAGAGCGTCACGAGGTTCGAGTCGTCGTCGGTGCCGCCCCGGGAGCGGAATTCGATGTGGTGAGCGTTCAGATTGGCCCGCGATGTACAGCCCGGAACGGAGCAACGCCAGCCGTCACGCTCGAAGATGCGATAGCGCCGTCTCCAGCCACGATCGTCCGCGGGATCCCAGGTGCGACGCAGCGAGTCGATCATCATGATCAGGCATTGCCAGTCGGCCAACCGGTGGTTCACGCCGCGCCGGCAGGCGGCAAGCGCCTCGTGCCAGAGGGCCGCGACCTCGGTCGGCGCCCAGAAGGCGATCCTGCGCTCGGCGCGCTCCGGCCGGCCGGCCTCCGATCGCTCATCGAAGCGGAAAGCGGGCGCAGATGTGTGCCGGGGGGGATCGGCCGACGGCCGGCTGTTCGTGCCAGTTCCTGTCGCGGGAGGCGTCGTGATCCCATCGACCTCGGCCCGGGTGATCGCGTCTTCCAATCCGCGGACGGTCACCCGTCGGGCGTAGCGCAGCCAGCAGCGCTCTGTTTCGGGGGCGGCGATCCGGACGAGATGGCGCGCCTGGCACCATGAGATCAGCCCCCGGCGGTAGGCGTCGGCGATCTGCGGCAGCCTGCGTATGCGCCGATCGATGGAAATCAGATAGCGGGCCCGGCGAGGCGAGATCCCGAGCGTCGTCTCGCACCACTCGCTCATCGACGTCGCTCCAAGCTCATCGTATAGATGATGGGAGGCGACGACTGCGAGGAGGCGCCCCTGTCGCCAGGCGAGCGATCGCCGCAGCCTGATGAGGCCACGAAGGCGGGCATCGAGACCCCACGGGTCGTCCCGCTCGGCGTCGAGGACAGGCGGCTCGGATCGTCGAGTCAGAATGACCTCGGGATCGGCGTCGCGGCCGAGCGGCCGAAGCGCGTCGCGCGCCGCAGCGGTCACCTCGTTCCAGACCAGGGCATCCGGGACGGCGCGGATCGTCCGTGTGCCGTCCTCCTCCGGGGCATCGGCAGCGGTTCGCTGCGACGCTTCGTCGGGGAGGTCGGACGGATCGTCATCGGTTGCCGTGGAGCCGCCGGTCGCGGAGCGAAGGGCGCTCTCGGGCGGCGCTCCCGACAGGAACTCGGCGGCGAGGTACTCGACGCAGCGCCATGCCGGCTCCTGGTGTCCGGCAGCGCGCCGCACGAGATCGAGCGCCCAGTGCCAGAGGGCGACGGTTCGGGCGGGGGCTCCGAAGGCGACGTTCACCCCGGGGTCGTCTTCAGCTTCCCGGGAGCCGGCCGTGTCCCGATCGATGTTCACCTGTCCGGCTTCGCACGCGGCAGTCCCGGCGCCGCCGCCCCGGGGGGCGGAATCCCGCCCGGCGGCACGGGCGGCCGCCGCAAGGCCATTCACGTCCAGACGCCGCGCTCGGGCGAGCCAGAGCTCCTGCGTTTCGGGCGTCGCGACCTCCACGATGGTGCGCAGCCTGGAGACCGAAATCTCTCCGGCATCGAACGCGGCGGCGATGGCCGGGAAACGGTCGAGCGCCCGCTCGCAGCGGACGATCGACTGACAGCTACCGATGCTCATCCCGAGGCGCTCCGTCAGGTAGTCGCCGAGACGCACGAAACCGAGGCGGCGGTACAGCCTTCGCCCGCTCATGGCGTGCAGACCCGGCCCGAGCCGGCGTTCGATGACTTCGTTGGCGCCGGCCAGCCGCCTGAGCTGATCCTCGAGCAGCTTCGCGGAGAGTTCGCGGAGCGGTCTCGCGTGACGATCGGATTCGCGGCGGATCATGCAGCCTCCTGGACAGTCGGGCACACCAACAAAACAGGGGCGTCGATACCGGGGGGAGCGGTCGCCTTTGATAGGTGTAAATATACCGAATGGATGGCAGCGGGTCAAGTAGAAAGTTTGAGAAAATGATCGATACTCTGCGTACGATCCGGCGTCTCAGCCCAATGGGCGGCGTCCCTCCGCAATGGACCGCTGAACGGGCCGCCGGAAGAACTCGGGAGCCTGGCCCGGTCATGCCGGAACTGCCCGACATCACCGTTTACATCGAGGCGCTGCGGGCGCGCATCGCGGGGGTGCGGCTGGAGGGTGTCCGGCTGGCATCGCCGTTTCTGCTCCGAACGGTCGACCCGCCGCTCGCTGCGGCGCACGGCCGTCGCGTCATCGGGCTGCGCCGTCTCGGCAAGCGGATCGTCATCGACCTGGAGTGCGACCTGCACCTCGTCCTTCATCTGATGATCGCGGGACGGCTGCATTGGGCGGCGCGGGATGAGGGCCCGGACGGCGGACGCGACGCGGCAGGATGTGGTCGCGGCCTGGATGGGACGCGAGGGCGCGGGCCAGGCGCAGGTCGCGGCGGCGAAGCGAGTGGCGCGCCGACGGTCGAGCGGAAGGACGCGGGGCGGCCCGGTAAACCAGCGGCACCCGTTCCGTACGGGAAGCGCGGCCTCGCCGCTTTCGACTTCGAATCGGGGACGCTCGTCCTGACCGAGGCCGGTGCGAAAAAGCGGGCCTCGCTCTACCTGGTCGCCGGCGAGGCGGCGCTGCGGAGGTACGATCGCGGCGGGCTCGAGGTGCTCGCCGCCGACCGCGACGCGTTCGCCCGCGCCCTGACGCGCGAACGCCACACTCTGAAGCGCGCTCTCACCGATCAGCGGCTGCTGAGCGGCATCGGCAACGCCTACTCCGACGAGATCCTGCACAGCGCCCGGCTGTCGCCGTTGCGGCTGACGTCGAGCCTCTCCCCGGACGAGATCGAGACCCTGTTCGCCGCGACCGGGCGCGTGTTGCGCCATTGGACCAGGCGCCTCGCCGAGGAAGCGGGCGATCGGTTCCCGGAGAAGGTGACGGCGTTCAGGGACGGGATGGCGGTGCACGGGCGCTTTGGCAAGCCATGCCCGGCGTGCGGCTCCGCGGTGCAGCGCATTGTCTACGCGTCGAACGAGACGAATTACTGCCCGACCTGCCAGACCGGGGGGAAGCTGCTGGCGGACCGCGCCCTGTCGCGGTTGCTCAGGAAGGACTGGCCGAAGACGCTGGAGGAGCTGGAGACGCTGCGCGACCCGGCGCGGACGCGCGGCGCCCCGCGCGGCGACGATCCCGGGAAACGCTAGCGCAGGAAGCCTGCGAGTACCGGACCCCTACTTGCCTTCGGGCATGAACGTGGCGAGCTGGCTGTTTTGATCATCCAGCTCGATCCCTTTGGGCTTGGCCGGAACCTTCAATTGAAACTCCGCGATCGCCTTCAACATCGGCTTGGAGACGCGCACCGGCTCGCCCGTGCCGAAATCGAGCGCGATCGGCACCATGAGGATCTTGAAGTTCTCGGCGTCCTCCTGACGCGCCTTGATGGTCACGAGGATCTTTCCGTCATCCGCCGGCGAGGCCGTCCAGCTGTAACGGACCCTGGGAATGCCCTGATCGCGGATCCATTGATCGAAGAAAGGGAACATGTCGTAGCCCAGGAGCTTGCTCGTTTCCCGGGCGATGGTGTCGGTATTGATGTTCTGGTCTTTGTAGCCGGTCTGCAGGATGGTCGTGAGCTCGGTGAATTTCTCCCATCCCATCCACGTCCGCAGCATGTGGATGACGAGGGGACCTTTGGCATACAGCAGCGCGGTCCGGTAGGCCGAATGGTAGGCGGTCGCGATCGTACCTTCCGCATCGGCCTCGAAGGCGTCGCTCTTCCACGCTTCGCGCTTCTTGTCGAACTGCTTCGGATCGATCCCTTCGGTCAGCAGCCCGGCGGCATACTCGGCCCACGATTCACTGATCCAGGTGTCCTCGGCACTGACCCATCCGACCTGATTTCCCCACCATTGATGAGCCAGCTCGTGGAAGATGAACTGGTCGGTCTGACCTCCGCCGCCACCCCCCTCCAGAGCGGAGCCGTCCAGAAAGAGGATGCCGGGCGGGCTTTGCCCGAACCCCATCCCTTTGGGCATCTGGGTGACATCGAGCCCGTCGTACGGGAACTGGCCGAAGATCGACTCGTAGTTCTTGACCCCCTGCTGGATGTTGAACATGATGTTCTCCATCTTCCCTTTCGCCGCCGCCTTGCCGCCCTTGATGGTGTAGACGCGCATCGGCAGGGGCGGGCCTGAGTCTCCGTCGCGCTCGATCTCGCCGTCGGCGATCTTGAACTCGCCGAAGATGAAGGAGGGAAACTGCACCGGCCGGGAGGTTTTCCACTGGGCGCAGTTCATGCCATCCTCTTCCCACTCGCGCACCAGGTCTCCGGAACCGGCGGCCCTCATCGGCCGGGCGAGCCTGACCGTCCAGTCGATCGTGTAGCGGCCGCCGCTCTGGCCCATCTGCGGGAACCAGGCATAGGTCGTGTAGATCAGGTAGGTGACCGGTGTAAGCTGGATGATGGTGTCCTCGGACGCCTTGACGCGAATCTCGGCGGTTCCGCCGCGCGCCAGCGGCTCCGGTAACACCACCAGCAGTTGGTGCTGCTTGTGGATGTAAGGGAGCGCGACCCCGTTCGCATCGCTCACCAGCTCGACCGTCACCGGACGCCCCTCGTCTTCCCAGGAGGATCCGCCGTAGTTATTGATGAGGTCGAACTTGACGGCCCGCAGCTGGTCGATGCGCGATTCGACGCGGACGGTCGCATCGATCTTCACGGTCTTGGTATTCGGAATCTCCACCTCCATACCGACGTGACGGAGAATGGCGAGATCCTTGTCGTCACTCTCCGGCAGGAGGCTGTAGTTGCCTTTCTTGTCGTAGTCGTCCTTCTTGTGGAACATGCACCACGAGTCGTACTGCTTTTTTCCGCCGCCAGCGGAGGATTCCTGGTAGAGGGCCACCTCGATGCGGGAACGGTTTTTCAGCGTATAGCTCAACCAGCCCGCCTTCTTCGTATTGATGTCGGCGACGAAGAAACTCCGGTAGGAGATCCCGTTCACCCGGCTCTCCAGGTAACCTACCGGCAGGTTGTCGGAGCTATAGAGAATCTTGTTCCTGCCGGCCCACGTGGAAGCGGGATCCTGCACCGCCGCAGTCGCCTGCTTCGCCATCTCCCGCAATTCGAGCGCCGTCTTGTCATCGAAGCGCATCACCACCTGCGTGAACGCCTCGCTCACGCCGTCCGCACCGTACTCCCGCTTGAGCGCCTTCTTCTCCATCGCGTTCGGCAGGCTCAGGGTCATCGTTCCCTCGCCCTCGAAGAACGCACCGGTCACCTCCCCTTCGATCGGCCTGGCAAGGTGGATGACGCCGTTCTTGAAGCGGAGCTCGAGCGTGTCTTTGCGCAGCACGAGATCGCTCACCTGCAGCGGGGTGTCCAGATCGAGCCCGACGGCGGAGAATTCGCCGAACACCCTCGCGAGGAGCGCCTGGTCGGGGCTGGAAAACGCCCCGGCAATCTCCTCGGCAACGAGCACCGACCCGGGTGGGAAAAGAAGGATGGCTGCGATACCAAAGACGGAGAACGTCCCGGCGCGAGTCGGCTTCATTGCTGTCCTCCCGGATTGTTGTTGCGGGCATTCTCTCAGATGTCATGCCCGGCTGCACCGGTGTAATGACACCTCTTGCCCACCCTTCGGGGGGCGCGAGGGCCGTGGGCCATCCGGAACGGACCGAAAGGCGAAGCGGTGCCCGCAGCCGTCCATCTGCACGACGTGCCTTAAATCGGGCGGGTTGCCCCCGCGGCACCTCTTGGCCCCGGATCGCTGCCGGAATCGATCCGTTGTGCCGCCTGACCTCGGCGACCATGGCCCCAGATTCCGTACGGACGCGGAGGTAGGTGATATCGGGGTCTTCCGTAGCGGTTAAGGCGATCGTTGAGGATGCTCATCTCTCCACGGCATCGGTGCACCTCCTGCGGTGCCCTACGATGCCCGAAAAGTGTCACCCATGTCCCTAGACGGATCTGTCACCTATGTACCCGGCCCGTACCGTACAGTTGCTAACTTCCGCCCGCAGCTCTGCATTCGGTGAGCGCTTCCGACGAACGGCTTCTGATGATCTCCGAATTGTCGGCTTCGGATAATCGTTGCAGGTCATCTCGAAACTCGCACTGCAGCCCAAGTCGCTCGATCGCATCGATGCTCGCTTTTCGCACACGATAATAGGGATCCTCCAGGGCATGCGCTAAGGCGGCGCGACTGGATGCCGACCCAATCAACCCCAGGCTGTGCACAGCTCGTTCGAGTGGTTTTACTACGTTGGAAGCTCCGATGCGAGCTGTATCGGAACTAGAGCTATGCCGTAACACATACTCTTCGATCATCAGCGCTCCCTCGTTCCCCGCGCAGGCAGTCAATGCCTCTATCAAGTGCGTGAATTCATCGGATTCGCCGATTTCTTCGACCTTCTCGGCAAACAGCTTCAGCAGCTGATCCTTGGCAGCGCGCGATGGACATCGGGAGAGTGCCCAAGACGCCTCATCCCATCGGTCTGCATGATTCAGGAAGGACAGGATTTTGCCGATGAAGGGTTCATTGGTGAGTCTTTCACATGAGACCATCTTGAGCCCTTGAATAACGATATCCTCATTCTCGTCATTCACCAGCTCTAGCAACTCCCCAATATCGAAGTCGATCTCTTTCTCCCTTGCGTGCTGCAGTGCTGCGTACCTGAGCGGCCATTCACGCTTGGAAAGAGCTATGCTCCTAACGATTGATTTGCAATGTTCTTCAGACAGTGCGCACATGGCAGCCAGGGCTTCTTTCGCAACACCTGTGTCTGGATCCTCGACCATCGCCTCGAGATCCTGAGTCGCCTCACGAATGCCCAGCTGAGCGACCAACCAGGCAGCGGCCCCCCGTACGGACGGGTTCTCGTGCTGAAGTACATCTACTACCGCAGGCGCGAGATTCGCGCAGTGGTCCTCGGCGATGATCATAGCGATAAAGATCGATCCATATGGAGAGTCAACAAGGCTGTCCATCCACTTTGCGTCGCAGGGCGGATGACCGTATTGTCCCCTAACACCCTCAGTCACGTCGCTCATGATCCCATTTGCCATATCCTCACGGGTGCTCTCAAAACTACCTTTATCTTCAGCTTCGCCATCTGATTTGGATTCACGCTCACTCAACGATGAATCAGCCCTGGCTGCACGCAAATCTGTGCAAGATATGCATAGGCCGATCAATAACGTTCCGAGAAGACACTCCCTCACGGTAGTTTCTCGCTCAGGTCGAATCTAGCTAACATGTAGTCCAACCCACCACAAATGAAAACGCCGTCCAACCCTTCGGGCCGGACGGCGTTTTGGGTGCGCCTTACTTCGGACTGTGTCGCGCTGCCGCCGCGCCGCCTTACGGCCCGGTCCCTTCGAGGAAGGCGCGCAGCCGCTGGCTGCGCGACGGGTGGCGGAGCTTGCGCAGCGCCTTGCTCTCGATTTGTCGGATGCGTTCGCGGGTGACGGCGAACGACTGGCCGACCTCTTCGAGGGTGTGCTCAGAACCGTCGCCGACGCCGAAGCGCATTTTCAGGACCATCTCTTCTCTTGGAGAGAGAGTCTTGAGTACTTTCCCCGTCTGCTCCTTGAGATTCAGATGAATGACCGCGTCGACCGGGGATGTTACGCCGCGATCCTCGATAAAATCCCCCAGGTGCGAGTCCTCCTCCTCGCCAATCGGTGTCTCGAGCGAAATCGGCTCCTGGGCGATCTTGAGGACCTTGCGGACCTTGGCGATCGGGATCCCCATCTTCTTGGCGATCTCCTCGGGAGTCGGCTCGCGGCCGATCTCCTGCACCAGGGCGCGCGACGTACGGATGAGCTTGTTGATCGTCTCGATCATGTGCACCGGAATGCGGATGGTGCGCGCCTGGTCGGCGATGGCGCGGGTGATCGCCTGCCGGATCCACCAGGTGGCGTAGGTCGAGAACTTGTAGCCGCGGCGGTACTCGAACTTGTCGACCGCCTTCATCAGGCCGATGTTCCCCTCCTGGATCAGATCGAGGAACTGCAGGCCGCGGTTGGTGTACTTCTTGGCGATCGAGACGACCAGGCGGAGGTTCGCCTCGACCAGCTCGGACTTGGCCTTGGCGGCCATCGCCTCGCCGGAACGGATGCCGAGCGCGGTCTGCTGGATCTCGGGAACGGTGGTTCCCATCTCCTTCACCACGCGGCCGATCGTCAGCTGGATCGACTTGATCTTGTCGCGCAGGTCGGCGCGGTTCTTCCGGTCCTTGGTCAGCTTCAGGCGGCGTTGCAGCGACTTGATTTCGCGATCGAATTCGTCGAGCTGCTCCGCCGTGTCCTTGACCTTCTTCGACAGCACGCGGATCTTGCCGCCGGAGATCCCGATGTCGCGGATCACGAGGCCGATCTGCACGCGCGAGCGGGCCAGAGCGTACTGGATCTCGCGGTGGCGCTTCGACCCCTCCGTCAACCGGCCGAGGTGCTTCTGGTGCTCCTCGAGCTTGCCGGTGAGGCGGTTGACGCGGTTCATCGCGTCGAGCACCTGGCGCCGCCGCTTGTCGCCGCTCCCGTCCTCGTCGTCGCCGCTGATGACGATCAGATCTTCGACGCGGATCTGCTTGGAGCGGATGCGCTGCGCGTAGTCGAGCAGCTGGCTGATGACGAACTTGCTGCGCGACA
>Ga0302046_10005017_pt1 | contig 11705 bp, 10 predicted proteins | sample RVTome_11_FD_200261 | JGI IMG/M metagenome (GOLD analysis project Ga0302046, IMG submission 200261) | Soil microbial communities from uranium-contaminated site in the Upper Colorado River Basin, Wyoming, United States - RVT147D111 (version 2) ... | reverse complement strand
TGGAGACCCTTATGATGGATGAAGCTCCACCCAACAAGCGAGGACGATCGAAGGAGGCCCATCCCATGGGGATCTGGACCCGGGTACGGTCCATTTGGGAGAACCAGGAAGCGCTGGACTCGACCGCGGAGGCGTTGCTCATCAGCTTCCGGAGAATGCGGGACGAGTACCCCGAGCGAGACCCCAATGCCTGGCTGGCTTGGGGCCTGGCCACGCGATCCGGATTTGGGCACGTCGAAAAACAGGACCTCTTGATCATGAGCGCGTCCTACTCCATCGTGGACGAAGAGCGCGCCGCCGGCCTGCTCGCGTTGTCCGTGGTCCTGCAAGAATACCCGGAGATGAAGCACCTGGTCGCCGAGAGGCAGCACGAGCTCTACCTGCCCATCGACTTCGCCCTCCGCAACGGGACGTTCCTCGGGCGCTGGAAGGAAACGAATCCCTGGACCGATGCGAGCTTTCCCGCCATCGAGCAAGAGCTCAAGCAAGGTCTCCTTGCCGGCGTACCATCCCGTGCGGTCGAGAAAGTCCACATCTCCTGCCCCACTTGCCGCCGCGAGCTGCGCATCCCGGGCTTCACCGGGGGTAAGAAGATCCGCTGCCCCGGTTGCGAGACGATTTTCTCCGTGGATGCTGGAGCGCCCGCCACGAGGTAGAATGCCTCCGGAAGCGGTGAGATTACGCCGATAGGCGGCACCACTCGGAAAGCACCGCGAGAACTTTGTCGCGCTTCTCGTCGTTGGTGAAAAAGGGTCCCCGGGAAAGCTCGATCTGCACCCAGGGTATCTCGGCGGAATGGGACCGAGTGATGAACCCACCCCGGAAGGCATCGTTCACGCGCACGTCCGCGCCGAACTCTGATTGAAAACACTCTCGCAACGACTCCATCCAGTCCCGCGGACACGACACGTCCGCGTTGCTGAGACAGACTCGCGGTCGCTCCGCGCCGGGATCCGGACCCACCGGTGGTCCCTGGGCGGCCATCGTGTGGCAGTCCACGCCCAGTTTCACGCCGGAGCGGGCGAGCACGGTGAGTCGTTGGTGATAGGGACGGTAATATCGGGCGAGCAGCGTCTCGACCACGTCTTCGGGGGGAAACGGGTGGTAGACGGGAACGTTCCAACAGGTGTGCGTCTTCACGACGCCATCGGGGCGACGATCGTCCTCGGCGCGATTCAAGTCCACGACCGCCCGCGCGATGTCCGTCGTCAGGAAAGCGGCCGCGTCTTCCGCGAGCGCATAGATCTCGTCCGCGCCGCCGTCGCCGTCTTCCCAAAGCTCCTCTTCGGAAAGAATGCAAAAGGGCTCCGCCTCGGGCGGCACGCGCCGACCCGCATGCGGCACCGAGACTAACAAAGGCAGCCTCATTTTCGAGGCTTCGTGACTCTCGGGCCACCCGCCGAGCCATCCCGGCGAGGATCGGCAACACCAACCAGCTCATTGCGCTGACGCATCACTAATTGAACGCATCCGAGATAAAAGGAGTACGGATCCCGGATGTCGACCCGGAATCCAAGTCGCTCGAGGTGGCCAGGGATTTCGTCGTTCATCCGTGACGCCTCGATGGATACTTTTCCCTCCAGAGAGCAATGTAGACGCGGTGCATCGACGGCTGCCAGGGGAGACATCGTTTGTAGGCGGATCAGAACTTGGAGAATAGCCGAGGTGATGCGCTCGCTTCCCGGTGAGCCAATCGCCAGCCAAGGACGCTTCCCGCGGAAAACGATTGTGGGCGCGACGCTCGCCCAAGGGGCCGCGTTCGGACGAAGGTAATAAGGATGGGAGATGTCCTCGTACTCGAAGGCGCTCATGTAGTTGTTGTAAAGGAACCCGAGCTCTCGCGTCACGGTGAAGGATCCGTACACGCGTTCGATGGACTGTGTGAGCGCGACCGCGTTGCCGTCCGCGTCCATGGCGGAAAGATGCGTCGTCTCACCGTGCCCGGTATAGCGCTTCAGAATCCGGCGCGCCACGAGCTTCGCGTAGCTCGGGTTCAGCATGCGCTTTTGGGATACCTGAGCGAAGAAATGAGGGTCGAACGGCCGGTCGCGTCGATCCATGAAGGCTCGGCGAATGACTTCGGCCAACAGGGTGGCGCCTTCAGGAGTGTCGAGCGAGCGCTGGGACTCGGGCAACTCCTGGTAGACGTTCATCATTTCGATCAACGTGCGCCCAGCGCCGGGCAATGGAAAGGTAAAGACGCGATGTCCCGCGAATCGCGTCGTGATCGGTCGTCTCTCGATCGGCCGTGGCACCTGGGCGAGATCGTCCTCCCGAATGAGGCCTCCGTTTCGAATCATGTCTTCGTGAACGTATCTGGCAATGCGGCCCTGGTAGAAATCCTTGACCCCCTTTTTTGCCAAGCGACGAAGCGTCTCCGCCAGGACCGGCTGTTTGAAGATCGACCCGACGGGATACGCCCTACGACCCCCTCGAAGGAAAAAGTCCGACGCGGTCCCGGCGCGCAAATGCTCGAGCTCTCGCTGGGTGAGCGCTCTCTGGAGCTTGCTGACCGTGTATCCCTCTTCGGCAAGCCGAATGGCGGGCTCCAAGACGCGGGGCAGTTTCAAGCGACCGTAACGCTCCAGGACGTAGCGGAGAACGGCGGGCGTGCTGGGCACCGTCATCGCCCGGTATCCGCGCCGGCGCTCTCCCATCTTCCCGGTGTAAGCGTCGACGGTGGCGCGATGGGGCGCCCGAGAGGATCCGTCGAGCGCAAGAGTCCTTCCCGACTCGGCGTGATGGATGAGCAACATCGTCTGGCCGCCGAGACCCGAGGCCGCGGGTTCACAGACGCAAAGTGCGAAGGCGGCGGCCACCGCAGCGTCGAAGGCATTGCCTCCATGTTGAAACATTTCCACGCCGGCTTCGGTGGCACGGTAGTGCGCGGTCGCGATCATGCCGCCCGGCGAAGAGGCGACCCGTTGCGGGTTAGAGTGCTTGCGATCGCCGGGCTCGAGAAGATCGGTATCGATGCGGTTTGGCCTCAGTGAGTCAGCCAAGGCGACTCACGTCCCGAGCTGCTTGGCGAGGAACTGTGCCAGCAGCAGTGTGCGCTGCACCAAACTGATGCGCTGCACGGCTTCACTCGGTGTGCGGAGATCGCGCGCGACCGGGCCCACGCCGCACAGGCAGGCCGTCTTGGCCGGAACCAGACCGGCCACCGAAGGCCACACGGATGATTCCCTCTTGACGGGTATGCTCCATTCCGCCGCCAATTGCTCCAATTCCTTGACCAGTCGGATCGTTCCTCTTCGCTCCGGCATCGGTGGCCGGTCGGAGTATAGCTCCAGTTCCCAACGTGGTCCCTTCTTACCGAATAGGGTGCGCAATTTTCCCTCGATGTCATCCGCCTGGCGCTCGTCCGGGAAGGTGACGACGATTTTCGCGACCACTCGATGCGGAAGCCGCATGGGCAGCGCCTCGGTCCGAAAGCTCGTCGTGGAAACGGAGACTCGCTGTTTCTGCGCCGATAGTCTGGCGCACTCCTCGAGCTTGGTCCACGCCCATCGCACCACGTCGGTCTTCTTCGTCGGGCGGCCGATCCGAAGAGCCTCCCCGTCCGCTTGAAACCGGTAGACCCGTTCACCCCGCCGCTGCGTAATGACCTTGTCACCCAGGTTGCCGGGGCGCAGCACCAAGACTCGTTTCGCCCGAGCCGAGGCCTTGCGGATCATCTCGGCGCTGTAGCGGGCGCCGTAACCTTCATCGGTGTAGAGAACGACCCCGAGGGACAACCGGCGCAGTCGGCGGATGGAGCGGAGCGAGCGGAGCGCCACCTCCAGCGAGACCAGCGGCGCTCGCGAGCCGATGCCCTCACCGTAAAGCCACTCGGGGTCACGCCGAAAGACCGGCGCCGCGACGTTGACGTCCATGGGCACGTCGAGATGGGCGACGAGAAGTGTGCCACCCGCCAACCCCTGGGCCGTCTCCCAAGTGCTGACTTCGGGCTGATCGGTCAGCTCCGCCACGGGTTTCATTCCCAGCTCTTGGAAAAGGTCGCCCGCTCGAACGACGGCCTGTCGCAACCCCACCGGATCGGAGGTACGGCTCGACTCGGCGACCCATTCACGAAGCCGCTTCTCCAGTTGATCGCGACGAGCGGTGATGTACGAGAAGACGTGAGAGCGAGCATCCGCCTTACTGACATCGATTTGGGTCGGCGCGGGCGTCCCGAAGTAGCGCGCGCTCGCCACCTCCACCAGACGATTCACGAATTTCGTGAAGTCCAAACCCACCTGCGCCGCCCCCACCAGGTAAGAACCATGCTCGCCCAGGCTCGGAAGGCTGTTGACTTCCAGCACGTGGAGCTGTTTCCCGTCGTAGCGCATGTCGACGCGGGCGCAATCGTAGATCCCCAAAGCGGTAAAGGCTCTTTTGGCGATGTCCTGGGCCTCACGGGTGAGCGCTTCACCGATGGGTGCGGGACAAATGGGCTTGACCTCGCGGCCGCTCTTGTGAATCTTGTCCTCGTAGGTGTAGATGGCCGGCCCCTCCTTGCCAAAGTCGAGCTCCACCGGCGGGAAAGCCTCCGGCGGGTTGTTGCCGAGGAGCCCAACGTTGATCTCCCTGCCTTCGATGAACTGCTCCGCGAGGACCGCCTGGCCAAACTCCTTGAAGATGACCGACGCCGCGTCACGGAGCTCGCCCTCGTTCTGGACCACCTTCAACCCGAAGGAGACCGCTTCGTTTTTCGGTTTGACGATCATCGGATACGTCAGACCCGCGTCGAGCGGCATGTCCGGTGTCTGCAACACGGCAAAATCCGGGGTGGGTAGACGGTGCTGGCGTAGGATCATCTTCGTGACGACTTTGTCGAGAGCGAGCGAATGTGCAAGTGGCCCCGAGGCGACGTACGGTATGCCCACCATCTCGAGGATGCCGGGAACGTGCGTGTACCGTGCCTGTCCCTGGATTCCGTACGACACGTTGAAGACGAGACCGGGACGCTCGCCACGAACGACGCGCGGCATGAACTCTTCGAGGCGGTCGATGAGATCCTTGTCGCCTTCGAGCGCAATGACTTGATGTCCGCCACTTCTGAGAGCGTCGGTGAGCCGCTTGATCGTTTGCATACCGATCTTTTCCCGATTCGGCATGCCGAAGAGATTGATGACGTTTCGACTGTTACGGTTGTAGACAACGGCGATCTTCACGGCATTTACTTTCTGAAGCATCCTATCATGTCGTGGGTGACCCATTGGGCGCCGCACACGGCCGTTGTCCAGAGTTCTGGGAGCCAAGCCGGCCCGCGTGTTATAACTCATCTGTCTTTCAACCTGGAGGTCCCCATGCCCTACGACAGCTGGACCGAGGCCCTCGGCAACCAATTCCGCGAGGTCTACCAAGCCGCCGTCGAGTACGTGCCTCAAGTCGTCGTGGCTGTCACCTTGATTGGCTTGGGTTGGCTCATCGCGTGGTTGCTGCGCCGGGTGACCGTCCGGTTCCTGGCCAGACTGAATCGCATGCTTCCCAACCGCGCCAAGACGGCCAGCACGGTGAACGAAGGCGTCGAAGGGTTGGCCTCGCGAGTCATCAGTGGGGTCGTTTTCTGGGGCGTGTTGCTCTTCTTCGTCGCCGCGGCGACAGCGGAGCTCGGTCTCCCGGTGATCACCGACGCAATCACCAGCCTCGCGCGCTACCTCCCCCGCGTGCTGGGGGCCGCGGTCATCATCTTCACGGGACTCGTGCTGGGAAGTCTAGCCCGCACGGCAACGATCTCGGCGGCCGACCGGGCGGGATTCGACTACGCCAAGGTCTTGGGGCAGGTCTCCAAGATGGCCGTTCTCCTCTTGACCGTGGTCATTGCCCTGGAGCAGCTTGGTGTGGACAGTAACCTGCTCATGCTCGGTCTGATCATCGTCCTCGGCTCGTTCATCGGAGGAGGCGCGCTGGCCTTTGGGCTGGGCGCGCGGACGGCGGCCAGCAACGTGATCGCCTCCCACTATTTGAACGAAACGTACGAGGTGGGCCAACGGATTCGGGTCAGCGACATCGAGGGAAGGATCGTCGAAATCAAGTCGACCGGCGTCGTCATCGATACGTCCGAGGGCCGCGTTTTCGTTCCAGCCAAAGAGTTCAGCGAATCGATCTCCATCCTGCTCAATGAGTAACCCGCGCGAAGCCACGGGGCGGATACTTTCCACCGCCTTCATGGAGATGCATCCGCGGGAGGCCGCTCTGGTCCTAGAGGGTCTTGCGGTGGAGGGCGCCGCTTCGGTTCTGGACGCGGTCCCTCCCGAGATCGCCGCTCCGGTGCTACAAGAGATGACCTTGCCGGCCGGCGCGAGCTGCCTGCTCGCTTGCGCGCTCAGTCAGTCGGGCCAGATTCTCGCGACGCTTCCTCCGGACGAATCCGCGCGACTCCTGCGCGCACTCGAGACTCCCGAGCGCGAGGGGTTGCTGACGGGAACTCCCGACGAGGTTCGGGACGCCCTGTCCGTTCTCCTTCAGTACCCCGAGAGCACCGCCGGCGCGCTCATGGATCCGCGCGTCCTGGCTCTTGCCGAAGACTTGACCGTAGCCGAGGCGCGTAAACACGTACGCCGTCACTCGCGCTTCCTCAGGTACTACTTGTACGTGACACGACGAGACAAGACTCTTGCCGGAGTCATCACGCTCCGTGAGCTCATGCTCGCCTCGGCCAGGGATCTGCTGAGCGAAGTCGCTCACCGACCGGTCGAGCGCATCGTGACCGGCGAGAGCCGTAAAGCCATCCTCGCCCATCCCGGCTGGCGGCGGTTCCACGCGATGCCCGTCGTCGATGAGCGCGGCAGACTCGTGGGAGTGATTCGCTACGAAACCATCCGCGACCTGGAAGCCGGGCGTGATGGCGAAAAGCCGCAGGACGCGGTGTCGCTGGCGGTGGCATTGGGCGAGCTCTATTGGTTGGGAGCTACATCCGTGACACGACAACTTTTCGATGCGCTCAGTCGGCCCGCAAAGACCGACACGAAGGAGGAAAACGATGGCTAGCGCCTCGGGTGTTTTTCCATCTCGAGCAGCCGAGCAGGCTTTGATAAGCGCGTTCCTCAAAACCTTCCCGGACGAGGTGGCGCGCCGTCTCGAAACGGTTTCGGTGCAACGAGCCGCCCGCCTCCTCGCGACACAGACGCCACGTCGGGCGGCCCACGTGATCGAACGACTGACGCCAGTGTGGGCAGCGAGGGTACTTTCTCGAATCCCCGCCGAGTCGGTGGGAGGGGTTCTTCACGAGATCGAGCTCATGAAGCTCGCGGTGCTGCTGTCGCAGATGCGGCCTAAGGATCGTGACCGGCTCTTGAATCTACTCGGCGCTCCCGCGGCACGAGAGGTCCGCGACCTCATGACGTATCCGCCGGACACGGCCGGGAGACTCATGGATCCAAAGGTGATGACTTTCCGGCCCGATATGACCGTCGAAGAAACCCTCGCCAGACTGCGGGCGGTGCGCCCGGAACGCATCCATGAGATCTTCATCCTCGACGAGGAGACGAGGCTCCTCGGCTCCGTTCCCTTACAGAGTCTGACCCTGGCATCTCCCACGCTGTCGCTTCGACACCTCATGCAGGGAGCCGCCTATTCCGTTCACGCCATGGCTTCCAAAGACGAGGTGGTCGATCTCCTCACCCAGGGAAAACTGACCGCGCTCCCCGTGCTCGATCTCGATGGGCGGTTGCTCGGGGTCATCCGGCACGAAGCGCTCGTGACCGCGGCGCAAGAAGAGGCCACCGCCGACATGCTCACGATGGTCGGGGCCAGCAAGGAAGAACGTGCTCTCTCGAAAGTGAGCTTCGCTATCCGGAAAAGGCTGCCGTGGCTGGAGATCAATCTGGGCACCGCGTTTCTTGCCGCGGCGGTGGTCGGGATCTTCGAGGACACGATCGCCCGCAACACCGCGCTCGCGGTCCTGCTGCCCGTCGTGGCCGGTCAGTCGGGAAACACGGGAGCGCAGGCGCTCGCCGTCACCATGCGGGGCCTCGCTCTCCGGGAGATCCGGATCCGCGACTGGCTGCGCATGCTGGTCAAGGAAGGTAACGTTGGCTTCCTCAACGGCGTCGCCGTCGCCGCCACGACCGCTCTCTTCGTCTTCGTCTGGAGTCGGTCGGTCGGGTTGTCCATGGTCATCGGACTGTCGATGGTGCTCTCGATGACCATCGCCGGTCTCTCGGGCGCCGCGGTACCTTTGGTGCTCACCAGTATCGGCCAGGATCCCGCCCAGTCGTCCTCGATCGTGCTTACCACCGTCACGGATATCGTGGGGTTCTTCAGCTTTCTCGGAATCGCCACGCTCTTATCGGCCATGTTGTGAGCCCGGTGTACGAGCTAAGCTCCGAGCTCTCCCTGCCCCGGCCTCACCAAGAGGTCTTCGAGTTCTTCTCGAATGCCAAGAATCTCGAGATCTTGACGCCCAAGTGGCTCCATTTCGAGATCTTGACCCCGGAGCCGATTGACCTCCGCGCGGGGACGCTCATCGACTACCGGCTCCGACTGCGCGGTGTTCCCATCCACTGGCGGAGCGAGATTACCGTCTGGGAGCCCCCGGTTCGCTTCGTGGACGAGCAGCGGAAGGGTCCCTACCGGGTTTGGATTCACGAGCACCGCTTCGAGGAGCGGGCGGGCTCGACGCAAGTGATCGACCAAGTGCGATACGATCACTTCGGAGGCTGGGTCGTGAACCGGCTGTTCGTGGCACGTGACTTGGAAAAGGTATTTACTTTTCGCCGGCGTAAGCTTCTAGAGATCTTTGGATCCTAGGAGCTCCGGACACTCACCTTGTGTCCGACGGTTAAATTCTGGCGGAGTGAATGGAACACGCTGCAATACTTCTCGCGAGAGAGAGCGATAGCCTTTTCAATCTTGTCCAGCGGAACGTCACCCACGACCGAGAACGTGAGATCGACCCTCCGATATATAATCCCATCCGACTGCGCGAGGAAAAACCGTGAGTTGGTTGAATCCACATACATGGGCGAGCTGGGTTCCCGCTGGCCTGGGTCAGGTCAAGCCCCATCATTTCCTGGACATCTTGAAGACCGGGTGGCAAAACAGGACCGAGCTTCCGTTCGCGCTGCGGATACTGCGCCACGGCGTCTGCGACGGCTGCGCGCTCGGCACGAGCGGTCTCAAAGACTGGACCATGGACGGTGTGCATCTCTGCACGGTACGTCTCCATCTGCTGCGCCTCAATACCATGCCGGCGCTCGATACGCGCCGACTCGCCGATGTATCCGTGCTTCGGAAACAGAACAATCGCGAGCTCCGCACGCTGGGTCGACTACCTTTTCCCATGCGCCGCCGACGCGGGGAGCCGGGCTTCGAGCGAATCTCCTGGAACGAAGCGCTGGAGCACGTCGCATCCCGCGTGCGCCAAGCGGGCCCGCGACGCATTGCCTTCTATCTCACCTCCCGGGGCATCACCAACGAGGTGTACTACGTCGCGCAGAAAGTCGCCCGGTACCTGGGAACGAACAACGTCGACAACTCCGCACGCCTCTGTCACGCACCCAGCACGGTGGCCCTCAAGTCGACCTTGGGAGCATCCGCTTCCACGTGTTCGTACAAAGACTGGATCGGCTCCGATCTGATCGTCTTTTTCGGAAGCGATACCCCCAACAATCAACCGGTCACGACCAAGTACCTCTACTACGCCAAGAAGAAGGGCGCGAAGATCGTCGTCGTCAACCCATTCCGCGAGCCGGGTCTGGATCGGTACTGGATTCCCTCCGTGCTCGAAAGTGCGATGTTCGGCACCAAGCTCGCCGATGAGTTCTTCCACGTGCATACCGGCGGGGATCGGGCCTTCATCACCGGCGTATTGAAGGCGCTCTGCGCGCAGGGTGGCGTGGACGATGACTTCGTCCGGGATCACACGACCGGCTTCGAGGCACTTCGCGGGCAGACGACCTCGGCCACCTGGGAAATGTTGGAGCGGACGTCGGGCGCGTCGCGCGAGAGCATGGAGCGGTTCGCCGCGATCTATCGCCAGGCACGCTCCGCCGTCTTCGTCTGGAGCATGGGCATCACCCAGCATCCATTCGGTGTGGACAACGTGACCGCGATCGTGAACCTCGCCCTCGCGCGGGGCATGGTCGGCCGACCCCACTGCGGGCTGATGCCCATTCGTGGGCACAGCGGGGTCCAGGGCGGCGCGGAAGTTGGGGCCGTGCCGAACGCGTTCCCAGGCGGGCAACCGGTGGACGAGGAATCGGCGAAGAGATTGGAGGAGCTCTGGGAGTTTCCGGTCCCGACGACGAAGGGCTGGAACGCGGTCGAGATGATCGAGGCCGCGCACGCGGGCGAGTTGGACGTGCTCTACAGCATTGGAGGCAACTTTCTGGAGACGCTTCCCGAGCCGGACTGGGTGCGCGAGGCCCTGGAACGGGTTCCCCTGCGTGTACACCAAGACGTCGTCGTATCCCCCGCGATGCTCGTGGATCCCGCCGACACCGTGCTGTTCCTCCCGGCCGCGACACGCTACGAGCAGCGGGGCGGAGGCACGGAAACAACGACCGAGCGGCGTATCATTTTCAGCCCCGAGATTCCGGGACGACGCATCGGTGAAGCAAGGTCGGAGTGGGAGATCTTGCAGGATCTGGCGCAGCGAGTCGATCCCGAACGCCCGCACTGCGTGGACTTCCGTGACGGAGCCGCGATCCGAGAAGAGATCGCCCGCGCCGCGCCACTTTACGAAGGTATCCAAAATCTCGCTCACCCAGGAGACATGGTGCAATGGGGCGGAGAGCGTCTCTGCGACGGCTGGAGCTTCCCTACTCCGGACCGGCGCGCTCACTTCACCCGCATCGAGCTCGGAGAGGAAGAGCCACCTGCCGGCCACTACCGGGTCAGTACCCGGCGAGGCAGGCAATTCAACAGCATGCTCTGGGCCGATCGCGATCCGCTCACCGGAGCCGGTCGCGACGAGATCTTGATGAGTGCTGAAGACCGCGACCGGCTGGGTCTCCGTGACGGCGACCGCGTGCGCCTTCGCTCCCCCATCGGATCGCTCGACGGGCGCATCAAGAGCGCTCCCATCAGGCCGGGGAATCTGCAGGTTCATTGGCCGGAGGGCAACGCGATCATCCAGCGCGGCCACAGCGATCCACGCTGCGGGATCCCCGACTACAACGCGGTCGTGCAGATCGATGTCCCGGATCGCCCGTGATACGTCCTCCCCTGACCCGGCAATGACCCGGCCGGATCTGGAAAGCTACTATCGGCGTCACGCTCGCTTTTACGACGCCACACGGTGGGCCTTCCGCTTCGGACGGAACGATCTTCTTCGTCGAGTCCGGAACCGCAGCGCTCCACGACGCGTGCTCGAGGTGGGCTGCGGCACGGGGACGAATCTACGAAAGCTCGCCGGGTCTTATCCCAACGCAATCGCCGCGGCGGCCTCCCGGCTCGCGGCCGGAGGGTGCCTTGCGGTCGTTGATTTCCACGACTCCCCCTTCGCCTCTTTCAATCGCTTCATGGAGCTTAACCACGTGCGACTCGGCGGGCACCTCCTCGAGGAGCTGCAACGTGTTGTGAATAAGAGTGATCACCGCGTAAGCAGAGCCTTCTTGGGCATTTGGAGATTCTTCACTTTCTTGAGCTAGGGTGTGACCCAGATCCTTTGACGCGGCCGCGGGCTCGCCGTACACTGGTGGCGAGCCCTCAGGACAATCGAAAAGGAGGAAACGCCATGACGTACTGTTCCAAGTGCGGTGCTTCCGTCAATGAAA
>Ga0302046_10005016_pt1 | contig 11706 bp, 8 predicted proteins | sample RVTome_11_FD_200261 | JGI IMG/M metagenome (GOLD analysis project Ga0302046, IMG submission 200261) | Soil microbial communities from uranium-contaminated site in the Upper Colorado River Basin, Wyoming, United States - RVT147D111 (version 2) ... | reverse complement strand
CCGCTCGGACCAGGCCGGGCCGTGGCGGGCACGCAGCACGTGGAGCACGGCGCGCCCCTTGTCCCAGGCGATCGGCGGCCGCGCCTCCACCGCGCACAGCGCGTCGCGCGCGTGGAAACCCGCTTCGCGCACCTGCCGGCGGGCCCGCTCGGCGATGGCAGCGTGCTCGCCGGGGTCCGCCTGGCGGAAGTGCAGCGTCAGCGTGGCGCCCTTCTCCTCGACCCACACCCCGGGCTCCGCTGCCTGGCCCAGCGCCTTGGCCAGCTCGCGGGAACGCGCCTCGAAGTAGCGCAGATCCGTGTGCACGAACGGCTCGAGTCCGGGACCCTCGATCTCCAGGCCGTGGTTTCCGACGAGGGTCAGCTCCGGGAGCCCGACGCGCTCCCGCACGTCGGCCAGCGCCCGCCCGCTCACGACCGCGATCTCCGTATCGTCGCGGCGCGCGCAGGCGGCCAGCGCCTCGCGCATCTCGGGAGCGAGCTCGGCCCGGCCGGGGTGCTCGGTGATGGCGGCGAGCGTCCCGTCGTAGTCCAGGAACAGCGCCAGGGGCCGGTCGGCGAGCTCCCGGCCCAGCCACGCGCCCACGTCCTGCTCGCGCACGGGCCGCATGCGCGCCGGCGTGCTCGCCGCCCGCAGGCACGACTCGACCCAGGCGTGCACGTCGTAGGCGCGCTCGCGCTGTTGGAGGGCGCGCATGCGCGCGGTGCGCTCGGCGAGATCCATGCCGAGCGCCTGGTGCAGCGCCTCGGCCACGGCGTCCACGTGGTAGGGATTCACCTGGAGCGCCTCGCGCATGCTCTCCGCGGCGCCGGCCAGGCGCGAGAGCACGAGCACGCCCGGGTCGCCCACCTGGGCCGCCACGTATTCCTTCGCCACCAGGTTCATGCCGTCGCGCAGGGGCGTCACCAGGGCCACCTCGGCCTGGCGGTAGAGCTGCGCCAGCTCCTCGGGCCCGACCGAGCGGTTCACGTAGCGGATCGGCGTCCAGCTCGGGGTCGAGAAGCGCCCGTTGGCGTTGCCCACCAGCTCGTCGATCTCGCGTTTGAGGCGCTGGTATTCGGCCACCTCGCCGCGGCTCGGCTCGGCGATCTGGAGCAGCACCACGCGCTCGCGATGCTCCGGGTGCAGCTCGAGCAGGCGCACGAAGGCGCGGATGCGTTCCGGGATGCCCTTGGTGTAGTCCAGGCGGTCGACGCCGAGCACGAGCCGCTCGGTCGTGGGCGGGCGCTCGTCGCGAGCCTCGCGCGCCCGCCGCTCCACCTGCTCGAAGTCGATGCCCAGGGGAAAGGCGCCGGCCGAGACGGTCCGCTCGCCATACTCGACCTGGCCGGTCTCGCGGTCCACCCGCAGCCCGAGCCCGCGCTCGGCGCAGTCGAGGAAATTGCTCGCGTAGCCGCGCGAGTGGAAGCCCACCACGTCGCAGGCCAGCAGGCCGCGCAGGATCTCGCGGTCCCAGGGCAGGATCCGGTAGAGGTCGTAGGGCGGGAACGGGACGTGCAGGAAGAAGGCGATGCGCGCGTCGGGCTGGGCCCGCCGCAGGGGGGCCGCGGCACGCATGAGCTGGTAGTCGTGGATCCAGATCAGCGCACCGTCGCCGGCGACCTCGACGGCCAGCCGCGCGAAGCGCTCGTTCACGCCCTGGTAGGCCTCCCAATCGCGCGGGTCGAGCTGCATGCGCGTGGGGAACGAGTGGAAGAGGGGCCAGAGCGTCCGGTTCGAGAAGCCGTGGTAGTAATGGCGCACTTCCCGGGCGCTCAGGTGCAGCGGAGCCAGCTCGTAGCCGGCGTCGGGAACCGGCAGGCGTTCGCCGAGCCGGTGCGCGCCGCCGGCCCAGCCGATCCAGGTGCCACCTCGCCGTCGCATCACCGGCTCGACCGCGGCCACGAGGCCGCCGGGCGAGCGCTCCAGCTCGAAACCGCTCCGCCCCTGCCGAACGGTGAACGGGAGCCGGTTGGAGAGGACGACGAGTCGCTCGTGCGAGGCCTCCCCAATCATGACGGGGCAGCTTATCGTGTCTGGCCGCGGACCGCAGGCAGCGCGCTGCGCGCAGGAGGGCAGGGACGAGATGGGAGAGGATCCGGCCGCGCGGCCCGCCAGCAACCTCGAGCTCGCCGTCGTCGGCAACTGCAGCTGGGGCGGCCTGATCGACGCGCGCGGGCGCCTGGTCTGGGCGTGCCTGCCGCGCTTCGACTCCGACCCGCTGTTCCCGGCGCTGCTCGACGAGCGCGCGGACGGCGACGGCAGCTTCGCCGTCGAGCTCGCGGACCTCGCGAGCAGCGAGCAGCGCTACGACGGCAACACGCCGATCCTCGTCACCACGCTGCGCGACCGGGCGGGCGGCGCCGTCGAGGTGCGCGACTTCGCACCGCGCTTCCAGCAGCACGGCCGGATGTTCCGGCCCACCATGCTCGTGCGGCGCGTGCGAGTGCTGGCCGGCGATCCACGCGTGTGCATCTCGTTGCGTCCCCGTTCCGGCTGGGGCGCCCAGCTCCCGGTGCTGACGCGCGGCAGCAACCACCTGCGCCTCGTGACGCCCGACCTCACGCTGCGCCTCACCACCAACGCGCCGATCTCCTTCGTGGCGGACGGCACGCCGTTCGTGCTCGACCGCCCCATCGACCTGATCCTCGGCCCCGACGAAAGCCTGGCGGGCTCGATCGAGGCGATCGCGCGCGACTTCCAGGAACGCACCAGCGAGCACTGGACCGAGTGGTCTCGGACGCTCTCGATCCCCTTCGAGTGGCAGGACGCCGTGATCCGCGCCGCCATCGTGCTGAAGCTGTGCAACTTCGAGGAGACCGGCGCCATCGTCGCGGCCCTCACCACGTCGATCCCGGAGGCGCCGGCCAGCGGTCGCAACTGGGATTACCGCTACTGCTGGCTGCGCGACTCCTACTTCGTGGTGCACGCGCTGAACCGGTTGGGCGCCACCAAGACCATGGAGGGCTACCTGGCCTGGATCGGGAACCTGGTGGCCGCCGCCGACGGCCACCTCCAGCCCGTGTACGGCGTGGGGCTCGAGGCGCGGCTCGAGGAGTCCCAGGCGACGGCGCTCGCGGGCTACCGGGGCATGGGGCCCGTGCGCATCGGCAACGACGCCTGGCGCCAGCCGCAGCACGACGTCTACGGCAGCCTGGTGCTGGCAGCCACCCACTCCTTCTTCGACCGGCGGCTGCTCCACCCGGGCGGCCGCCGGCTGTTCGAGCTGCTGGAGCGGGTCGGCGAGCACGCGCTGCGCCTGTGGGACCAGCCCGACGCGGGGCCCTGGGAGCTGCGCACCCGCAACCACGTCCACACCTTCCCCGCGGTGATGTGCTGGGCGGCCTGCGACCGGCTCGCGAAGATCGCCGGCCAGCTCGACCAGCGCGAGCGCCAGCGCGTCTGGCGGCGCGAGGCGGACCGGCTGCGCGCGGCGATCCTGGAGCGCGCCTGGAACGCCCGGCGCGGCAGCTTCGTCCACCAGTTCGGCGGTGAGGAAGTGGACGCCACGCTCCTGCTGCTCCAGGAGCTCGGCTTCGTGGCGGCCGACGATCCGCGCTTCGCGGGCACCGTGGCCGCCGTGGAGCAGGACCTGCGCCGCGGCCCCTACCTGTTCCGCTACGCCGCCCCCGACGACTTCGGCGTTCCGGACACCGCGTTCAACATCTGCACCTTCTGGTACATCGACGCCCTCGCCGCCCTCGGCCGTCGCGACGAGGCCCGCGAGCTGTTCGAGAACATGCTGGCGCGCCGCAACCGCCTGGGCCTGCTCTCCGAGGACCTCGATCCCCGGAGCGGGGAGCTCTGGGGCAACTTCCCGCAGACCTACTCCATGGTCGGCCTGATCAACTCCGCCATGCGCCTGTCGCGGGGCTGGGACGATGCGTTCTAGCCGCCCCGCCAGGGCCGGCGCGGGCTATCGCTCCGGCGCGGCCGGGGGCGGGGCGACCCCGATCTCGAGCTCCTTGCGCTGGGTGCGCAGGCGCAGCTCGAGGCTCCGGCCCTGGTCGGGCGCGGCGCTCACATCGAGCTTCTTGTGGCTGGTGAGCTTCGGCAGACCCGGGGTCTCGCGCTTGGGCGGAACCCACGACACGACCGAGCCGGGCGCGTAGTGGACCCAGCGCGAGGCCTCCCCGGTGGCGTTGCCCGCCGTGGCGCGGATCAGGATGCGGTTCTTGCCCGGCCGCAGCGGGACGCGCCCGCCGAAGCTGCCGTCGTCGTTCACGCGCAGGTCCACGGCGTTGGCGCGGATCGAGGCGTTGCTCACCGAGAGCTTGCCGAGGCTCGCGAGCTGGAACTTCTCCTTCACGGCCTTGGTCAGGTCCAGCGGGTCGCGCACGGGCGTGTAGGCGCCGCCCGTGCGGCGCGCCATCTCCACGGCCGCCTTCGGTCGCCGCACGGCCTCGGGCCCGATGGCGAAGGAGAACACGCGCACCCCCTTCCTGGCGGCGCGCTCGGCGGCCTCGAACACGGCGCGCTCGTTCTCGCGGCCGTTGGCGTGCGGAAGCGTGGGCGTACCGTCGGTGAAGAAGATGACCACCTTGGCGGCCGCGCGGTCGGGGCGCGAGCGTCCCCGGCCGGTGAGCTCGGCCACGGCGCGGTCGAGGCCCGCCGCCATGTCGGTGCGGCCCGCGGCGCCGCGCGTCGCGATGCGTTGGAGGCCGGCCCGGAGCTGGTCCCTGCGCTGGGTCACGGGCACCTCGGTCCGGGAGGCGAGCGCGGAGTCGGGCTTCCGGCCCTCGGGCGCGCCGGCGAAGCTCACGATCCCGAGCCGCGCGGTGCCGGGGTTCAGCTCGCCGATCATCAGCGCCGCCGAGTGGAGCTCCTGGGCGAGGATCGAAGGCGGACGCTTCCAGAGGTCGCGGCCGCGCACGCGCCGCAGCACGCGATCTTCCCGGTGCGCGGCGCGCGACGTGGAGTGGGACGTGTCGATCACCAGCACCGCGTCCACCCGGCCCGCGCCGAAGGCGGCCTCCAGATGACCGGAGACCTCGGTGAAGGGCTCGTCGCTGAAGATCGCGCCGCTCTCGGGAGAATCGATCTCGACCTTGACGGTGCGCGGCGGGCCCGCGAGGCGCGGCGCCAGCGCCGACTTCGCGGCGCGCGCGGGCTCCATCTGGACCACGGAGCGATCGTCCTCGGACGCCGCCGGCTGCGCGACGAGGCTCGCCGCAAGCCAGACGACGACCGCCAGTCGGGGGTGGCTGCGGCTCGTCATGGGTGAAGAGCTTAGCGAGCGCGAGTGCCCAGGATCGTCACCAGCAGGCCGCGGGCAGCACGCACGCCCGTGATCCTGCGCACAGGCGGCAATCGCGTGTGCACAGGCGGCAATCGCTGCGTGCGCACAGGCGGCAATCGCTGCGTGCAGCTTCTGCCGGAGCCCGCTGGTCTGGCTTGCCACGGTCGCGTTCTCCCCCTGCCTTCGAGAGCCCGGCACGGATCGACTGCCCGGCAGATCGCCTTGAGCCGAGGGCTCAGCCGTCGTAGAAGAACGGCGCGTGCAGGCCGATCACGGTGCGCTCTCGCGGCTCGCGCGCGCGGGCGATGGCCTGGGCCGAGAGCTGGTTCGTCTGCGCCGTGGTGCGCAGCCGCTGGGCCACGTCGCGCCGGCCGTAGTGGACCTGGAGGAAGAAGCGGCCGCGGTCGCCGGGGCCCGTGGGCATGCGGCGGTGCCAGACGTCGGAGACGAACAGCAGCACGTCGCCGGCGCGACCCGGGAGGGGCAGGGTGCCCGCGCCCTCGAAGGCGAGCGCCGGGTCCTGGACGCGCTCGAAGGGAGGCGCCTGGCCCGAGCGGTGGCTGCCGGGGATCACGGCCGTGGGGCCCGACTCCGGACCGCAGTCACGCAGCAGCAGGTGGATGCCCACGGCGAAGACCGGGTACGGGATGCGATCGTCCCACGGCACGCCCGGCGGACGCGGCACGTGGGGACCGGCGTCGATGTGCCAGTTGCCTCCCCCGTGGCCGTGGCTCGGCCGGGGCGGGTTGCGCCAGGCCGTGTTGGCGATCACGTGGCAGTCCTCACCGAGCAGCGGCTCCAACACGTCGAGGATCCGCCGGTCGGCGACCGCGCGCTGGCAGGCGGCGCTGCGGTTCAGCATCTCGTAGCGGAAATCCTCGCGCTCCTCGGCCGCGAGCCCGGGGTTGCGCACGTCGGCGGCCACCGTCTCGTAGACGCGCTCGATCTCGGCCGCGAGCTCCGCCACCTCGCCCGCCGCGAACGCGCCGCGCAGCGCCGCAAAGCCTTCGCGCTCGAGCGCCCGCGCGGCCTCGGGCGCCTCGGCGCCGTCGCGCAGCTCCAGGTAGATCCGCCTCCTCGTGATCACGGTCCCTCCAGCTGGCGGAGAATATTGCAACAATCCGCTGGAGTCTGCGCCGGGATCGCGTAGCCTGGGTCTCGATGTCGGATCCGGTGACGTGGCTCCTGCTCGGCGGGCTGCTCGTATGGCTGCCGACCGCCGGGTACTTCCTGGCGCTCGAGCTCGCCTGCCGGATGCGGCGCGCTCCGCCGCCGCGAGCGGACCCCAGCGTCTGGCCCCCGGTGGCCGTGGTGCTGCCCGTGCTCGACGAGGTGGACTGGATCGACGCGCGGCTGCGCGACTTCGCGCGCATCGACTACCCGGCGGAGCGCCTGGAGCTGCTGGTCGTGGACGGCGGCTCCCGGGACGGGACCGTGGCGCGGGTCGAGGCGGCCATGGCGGCCGACGCGCGCGTGCGGCTGCTTCGCCTCGAGTCCGCGCGCGCCAAGATGGAGCAGCTCCGGCTGGCGTTCGAGAAGACCAGCGCCCCGATCGCGGTGGTGAGCGACGCGGACGTGGCCATGGAGCCCGGCTGCCTGCGCGAGCTGGTGCGCGTCCTGGAGGGCGACCCGCGCACGGCGATCGTGGGCGCACACCTCGAGCCGCGGACGGGGCTCCTGGAGGAGCGCCTGCACTGGTGGCTGCTCGACCGGCTGTGGTGGCTCGAGGGCGAGGTGCTGGGCGCCGCCGGCGTGGCGGCTCCGTGCTACGCGCTGCGCCCGGAGGCCGTGCGCGACCCGCTGCCGCCCGAGGTGACGGCCGACGACGTGCACCTGGCGCTGGTCGTGGGCTCCCGGGGCTGGCGCGTGCGGCGCTGCGCGAACGCCCGCGCCCAGGAGCTGCGTGTGCCTTGCACCTGGTCCGAGCTGCTGCGCTACCGCCGCCGGCGCGGCGGAGGCTTCGCCCACGAGATCGGGACGTTCGTGCCGCCCGCCGGTGCGCCCGCGCGCTTCCGCCTGGCGCTCGGGCTGCGCAGCGTCCAGCTCCGGATCGCGCCGCGGCTGGCGCTGGCGCTCGGGGTGTCGGCGCCGTTCCTGGCGGGCGGCCGGGGCCTGCTCGCGCTGGCGGCGCTGGGCGCGGCGTGGGCGCTGCCGGTGCTGGCGGCCGCCTTTGCCACTGGCGCATTCGAGCGGGAACGGCGTCCCGCGTGGCGGCTGCCCGCGGCCTGCGCGCGCCTCGCCGCCGCCAACGCGCTCGCGCTCCTGGCGCCGGGCCGCGGCCGCAATCCCGCGGGCCCGCGTCCCGCGCACGGGGCGGCATCGTGATCCGCGCGCACGGGGCGGCATCGTGATCCGCGCGCACGGGGCGGCATCGTGATCCGCGCGCACCACCTCCGCATGGCGACGTCCTTCGCCACGCGCGCCTGGCGGCCGCTGCACCCGTTCGAGGTCCAGGCGGCGCTGCTGTTCGCCTGCAACCTGAAGTGCGCCTACTGCCGCTGTCCCGAGCTGCGCACGCGCGTGCTCGCCACGCGCACCTGGGTCGAGATCGTCGAGGGCCTCGCGCGCCTGGGCACCGTGCGCATCAAGTACCAGGGGGGCGAGCCCACGCTGTATCCCGGCTTTCGCGACGTGTGCGACGCGTCGCGCGCGGCGGGCATCCGCACCGCCGCCATCACCAACGGCATCCGCGTCTGCGAGGACCCGACGCTGCTCGACCACCTGGACGAGATCGTGGTGAGCCTCGACTCGCTGCGCCCCGAAGCCCACGAGCGCGCGCGCGGCGCGGGCAGCCACGCCAAGGCCGTGGGCGCCCTGCTGGCGGCGCGCGCCCGCGGCATGGACGCCTACGCGGTGATGGTGATGACCCGCGAGAACGTGGACGAGCTCGACGGCCTGCTCGACTTCTGCGAGCAGCACGGCATCGGCTTCCACGCGCAGCCCATGGTGTTCGGGCGCCCTCCCTACGACGAGCGCGCCCGCAGCCTGGCCCTCGACGACGAAACCCTGCGCCGCCTCCACCTGCGCATGGCGGAGCTGCGGCGCGCGGGCCGGCCGCTGATGTTCGCGGCGCGGACCTACGAGCTCGCCGCGCGCTGGCCGTCCCACGAGGTGCTCACCATGCCCAGCGAAGGCGACTCGCCGTGCATGGCCGGCCGCTCGTACGTCCACATCGAGCCCAACGGCGACGTCTGGCCGTGCGGCCAGCACGGCGACGACGCCTTCGTCCCGCGCAACGCCGTGGCCGACGGCCTCGAAGCGGCGCTGCGCAACTCAAGCCGCCACCGCTGCGGCGACTGCTACTCGGCCTACCTGAACGAGCGCAAGGCCGTGTTCGGCCTGCGTCCCCATGCGCTCCTGCAGCTGGTCCGGCGCGGCTAGCGCGGGCCGCGTCGCGCTGGTCGCGGCGCTGGCCTGGGGTGCGTTCTTCTCGGCCAGCCTCGCGCTGCGCCAGGGCGACGTCTCGCGCTTCGTGGTGGCGGGCGACCACTTCGTGGACGCGAGCCGTGCGCCGGCCGGTCTCCACGTCCGCCAGGGCTCCCACGGCTACGACGGCCAGTTCCACTACCGCCTGGCGCTCGACCCGTGGACCGATCGGCAGGAGGACCACGGCGTCCGGCTCGACCGGCCGGAGTACCGCCAGCAGCGCATTCTCTACCCGCTGCTCGCGCACGCGCTGGCCCTGGGCCGGGCGGATCGCGTTCCTGCCGCGCTGGTGGCGGTGAACGGGCTGTGCGTGGTGGTGCTGGCCGGTCTCGGCGCGGCGCTCGCGCGGCGCTGCGGCCGTTCCGCCTGGCTGGGCCTCGCCTTCTCGCTCTACCCGGGGCTGCTGCTCGCCTTCGCGCGCGACCTCGCCGAGATCTGCGAGGTGACCGCCGCGGCTGCGGGCCTCCTCCTGCTGCGCGGCTCGCACGCGCGCTGGGCGGCCGTGCCCCTGTCGCTGGCGGTGCTGGCGCGCGAGTCGGCGATCCTGCTGGCCGGAGCGGTCTTCCTGGCCTGGCTGCCGCGGCGCGGGTGGCTCGCGCGCGCGGCGACGGACGCGCGGCCGCCGGCCATCGCCTGGCTCGCGCCGGCCGCCACGTTTCTGGCCTGGCAGGCATGGATCGCGGCGCGCTGGGAGGTGGCCTTCCTCTTCGGGACCTCCGGCCGCGGCATCGAGAAGTCGGGCCTCGGCTGGCTCGGCCGGCTCGCGGGCACGCTGCACGGCGAGCCGCCGCAGCCGCTCGTCACGGCGCTCGAGATCGGCTGGCTGCTCGCGGTGGCCGCCGCGCTGCTGCTCGTCCTGCGCGCGAGCCGCGCTTCGCTGGCCGAGAAGCTCGCGGCCCTGCTGCTCGGCGCCCTGCTCCTGTCGCGGGGCGAGAGCGTGTGGATCGAGGACTGGGCCTTCCTGCGCGTCTCCTCCTCGTTCTGGCTGACCGCGTTGCTGGTGCTGGCCCAGGCCTCGGGCCGCGCGCCGCTGTGGCTCGCGGGGACGGGCGTCGCGGGCTTCGTGCTGCTGGCGCCGCTCGTGCTGGCGCGCCCGTGATCGTGGCGGGAGAGCGGGGCGCCCTGCCACACGAATGGGGCGCGCCGAGAGCGGGAGCCCGCGGAGCCAACCCTCCCGGCGGCATGGAGGTTGCAAGTCCCAGGAAACTGCCGTGTGTAACCCCAGGAGCAGGCCGCCCGATCCAGGGCGACGAGGAGGACCGCATGAAGATCGAGCAGATCATGAGCAAGGACGTGGCCACGTGTTGCCCGGACGAAACGCTGAGCGACGCCGCGCGCATCATGTGGGAGCGCGACTGCGGCTTCGTGCCGATCGTCGACGGCGCCGAGCAGCGCCGCGTGGTGGGCGCCGTCACGGACCGGGACCTGTGCATGGCGAGCTACACGCGAGGCCAGGCGCTGGGGGAGATCTGCATCCGCGACGTGATGTCGACCGGGATCCGCACCTGCAAGGCGAGCGACGATCTCCAGGCCGCCGAGTCGATCCTGCGCGAGGCCAGGATCCACCGGCTGCCGGTGGTGGACGACGCTGGCCAGCTGCTGGGCGTGCTCTCGCTGGCCGACATCGCCCGCGAGGCCGCGCGCGAGACCGGCGCCCGGCGCAAGCAGGTCACGACCCAGGAGGTCGGCGAGGTGCTCGCGGACATCCGCGAGCCCAGGCGCATCGGGGCGGCCAGCGTGTAGGGTCCGGCGCTACTCGTCGCGCACGAGCGGCAGCAGGTCGAGGGCGGAGATCACGCCCGTTGGGCGGCCTTCCTTCAGCACCCACACGCGATGGATGCGCTCGCGGTGCAGGATGCCGGCCACGGCCGCGGCGGGCGTACTCTCCTCGACCGTGCGAGCGCCCTCGGTCATCACCTCGGCCACGCTGCGCTGGGCGAGCCGGTCCTGGAAGTCCTCGAGGCTCCAGGCCGGCGGGCCGAACTCGAGCGTCTCGCGAAAGACGGGCGCCGACGCGAAGCCCGCGCTCTCGTGCTCCTCGAAGACCGCACGCAACAGGTCCGTGCTGGTCACCACGCCGATCACGAGCCCCTCGTCGTCCACCACCGGAGCGCCGTGGATCCCCGACTCGACGAACAGCCGGTGGGCGTCGAGCAGCGAAGCCTCCGGGCTCAGGCTGAGGATGCTCCGCTCCATCACGTCGCCGGCCTTCCTGGTCATCTCCCCCTCCTCTTTCTCGTGGGTGTGCGGCGCCGTCCACGATCGGAATGCGGCGGACCCGCTCCTGGCGCATGGTCGCGATCACCTGGTCGAGGCCGCGCTCGCTGGCCAGGAACACCGGCTCGCCGGACATGGCGTCGCGCAGCGGCGTCTTGTCGGGATCGAGGCCCGCCGCCATCACGCGCACCACCAGGTCGCGGTCGGTCACGATCCCGAGCGGGCGATCGGCCTCGGAGATCACCACGCAGCCCACGCGCTCGTCGCGCAGGAGCTGGCCCGCCTCCCGGCACGTGGCGTCGGGCGGCAGCGTGCACACGGGACGTCGCAGCAGGGACTCGATGGACACGGGCACCTCCTCGCGGGCGGATCGGCCTTCATGGCCGTCCCCATCCCGGTGCAACCTGCGTGCCCTGACGGCGGGCACTGCGCACGGCCCGGCGCGCGCCCTGGCGAGCGTGGCCGCCCCGGACGTGGCCCTCCGCCCCAGGCGGCCGGACCGTCCGTGGCGCGGCGCCACAACGGCACGGGCCCCTGCCTAGGCGCGGTTGCGGTAGAGGTCGGCCTTCACGGCGGCGGCCATGGCCGCCTCGTCGAGGCTTCCGCCGAGGAACTCGTTCACGCGCCGCGCGGTGGCGGCCGGGTCGGCGACGGCGTCGGAGTAGTGCACCTCGATCAGCTCCACGAACGGCTGCTTCCGGGCGTAGAGACGCGCCGCAACGATGTCGTTGCGGTAGGCCTCCTTCATGGCCTCGAGGTCGCCACCCGGCTTGGGGTTGCCCAGGCGGTCGAGCATCTTGTCCTGGCTGCGCAACACCTCGTCGAGATGGCGCCGCATGTAGACC
>Ga0302046_10005015_pt1 | contig 11707 bp, 12 predicted proteins | sample RVTome_11_FD_200261 | JGI IMG/M metagenome (GOLD analysis project Ga0302046, IMG submission 200261) | Soil microbial communities from uranium-contaminated site in the Upper Colorado River Basin, Wyoming, United States - RVT147D111 (version 2) ... | reverse complement strand
CCCAAGCGTAGTTTCGGGGCATGGAACTTCCATCTATTCCCCGTTGGCTGCGCATTGCCGTTGCCGTGGTCGTAACGATGCTCACTGCCGTCGGGGGGTTCTGGACCTACCTTGGACTACCGGACCAGATCCGCCAGCAGGTCGAGCGGATGCCCTTTCTCACGCAAAGCCCCCCCTGGTGGTTTTTCCTGATCCTGACGATAGCCTTGGGTTCTGTTGCCGTGGCGCTCTTCACAGGAAAACTCGGAGGGCCGCGTCACAGGGGTACCAAGCCCCTGCCAGCCCCGTCGGTCTTTCCGCCCAAGGGTACGCTCGCCGACGAGGCAAGGGAGGTCCCTACTCGCCGTCTGGCGGCTATCGCCGAATTGCAGGCGCGCAGCGCCGATCCAAGAGACCTACGGATTCAGGAACTTGAGCAGCTAGCGGCGCGACTACAGAGGGAGATTGCCAACCGCAGCGAGCGCATCACGCATCTGGAAAGCGATGTACGCGAGAAGGGCCACGAGCTGAACAAGCTGAGCCGGGCGATGGAGCGGTACGAAATCCTCCTGAACCAGGAGAAACAGAAGGTGGAGTGCCAGGCCGAGGACTTCCGTGAATGGCTGAACTACGGGGTTCCGATCATTGATCCCGCGGTACTCAACGAAAACGATAAGGTGATCTCGCTGATGGCTGAGTTGGCGCCCAGTGCCGAACGAGCACATGGCTCGGCCATCGCTTTCATGGATTCGATTAGCTGGACGAAACCCGGAGGGCCCCGAGTAAGCGAGTCGGCGGTGATGGAGGGTGCGGTGTCGCTGTTGGCGGGATTCGTGAACGACCGAGTGATCGAACGGAGCAAAGCGGCCTTGGCCCGCTTCACGAACACGGTCAGTCAGAACCGGGATCCGCGCGAGGAGTTTGTGTACTTCTACTCCCGCTACAGTAGTCTGCGCCAATGGCTAGTTCGCGCGGGCAATCTGAGTCAGGGTACCGGCCGTACGCTCAGCCAGTGGGCGGCTCACGACGCACGTTTTTTCGAGAAGCTAGATGAGAAGATGCGCGACCCAAACCTTCGCGTCGTCGCCGAGTACATCCTATCCCTCAATCGGAAGCACAACTATCCAGACCCGCCGGTTGAGAGCGCGTGAGTCCGTTCTCGGAATGGCTCGGGTTCTGGGCAGGATATTGGTTGGTGACGGCCATCATCCCGGCCGCCGTCGTGGCGGGCTTGGTACTCCTGATTCGATGGCTGATGCGCCGGGGCAAGCAGGAAACAGCCGTCGTGGTCGGCATCCTGCTTGTTCTGGTAACGGTTGCCTGGCTGGTGGTGGCATGGGGGTCGGTACGGGCGACTTTCGGCCGATGAACTCAGCCCCCCTGCTTCTCCTGCTTCCACCGGGCCTTGGCGGCTTTGCGGGCGCTGGCGGACCGCTGCTTGGCGGTGAGCTTCTCGGCACGGGCCGGCCCGCCCTTGAGGCCCCCTTTGCGGCCCAAGGCGACGGCGTGGGGGTTTTTCTTGGCGGGCTTCTTCTGGGGCTCGTCCTCGGCGCCGGTGAGGGCCTGGACGGCCTCGTAGGCGGCCTGGACGGGATCGGGCGGCGGTTTGCGTGAGCGTTTAGGCATACCGAACGATAGGAGCGGACGGCCCGTCGTCAAGCACGGATGAGAATGGTCTCAGTGAAACTGACCCACTACCCATCCTATAAGCCTTGTTGACAACGGCTTACGCCGTTCTGACCGGTCGCCGTGGCCGAGCGGCGGCCTCGTCCCTATCTTCCGGCCCGCCAACGCCTCCGGAGGCTCCGTGAACCGATCCGCGTCCGTCGTCCTGTCACTGGTGCTCGCCTCGCCCCTCGCAGGCCAGAGCGACGGGCGCGAGCGGCCGTTCGGATCGCTTCGCGAGCAAGCCGCCGTTCAGCAGCGGTGGTTGCGGGACCGGCTCGAGCAGGTTCTGCCGCGGGTCATGCGCGACCACGGCGTGGACCTTTGGGTCGTCGCGATGCGGGAGTACAACGAAGATCCGGTGTTTCGCGCGCTGGTGAGCCCTACGACGTTCGCGGCGCGGCGCCGGACCATCTACGTCTTCCACGATCGGGGGGCCGCCGAAGGAGTCGATCGCATCGCCCTGGGCGGCACGTCCCAGGGCGGGTTGTACGAGGCGCTGCGCGACACCGAGTCCGCACCGGACGGCCGGCCTCGCGAGTTGTGGGGCGCCGACCAGTGGGCGTTTTTCGCGCGCGTGGTCCGCGAGCGCAACCCGCGCCGCATTGCGGTGAACGTCGCGCACGACCACAACTTCGCCGACGGCCTGTCGGCCGGAGAGTGGGAGCAGATGCGCGCGGCGCTGGGTCCGGATCTGGTGTCGCGCGTGGTGCGCGAGCCGCGCCTCGCGACCGACTACCTGGCGCTCCGGGTGCCGGCGATGGACTCCACCTATCGGCACCTCCAGGCGCTGGTCCACGAGATCGTCGAGACGGCGTTCTCGAGCCGCGTCATCACGCCGGGCCACACCACGACGGCGGACGTGGTCTGGTGGATGCGGCAACGCCTGAACGACCTGGGTCTTGGCACCTGGTTCCAACCGTCGGTGGATGTGCAGCGCCGGGGAGTCAACCTGGGAGACTCCGCCGCGCCGGTGATCGTGCTCGGCGACGTGCTCCACTGTGATTTCGGGATTACGGCCCTTGGCCTCAACACCGACACCCAACACATGGGCTACGTGTTGCGGAACGGCGAGTCGGACCCGCCGGCCGGGCTTCGGGCGGCGCTGGCCGCGAGCAACCGGCTCCAGGACCTGCTGCTCACCGAGATGCGGCCCGGCCGCACCGGCAACGAGATACTGCACGCCACCCTCGCGCGCATGCGGGCCGAGGGGATCGACGGCACGGTCTACACGCATCCCATCGGCGATCACGGGCACGGCGCCGGCCCGCTCATCGGCCTGTGGGACCGCCAGGATGGGGTCCCCGGCCGGGGCGATGTGCCGCTCCTCGCGGGGACCTGGCACTCGATCGAGCTCCAGGCGACGGTCGCGGTCCCCGAGTGGGGCGGGCAGCGTGTGCGCAGCATGCAGGAAGAAGAGGCGGCCGTGGCGCCGGACGGCCGAGTGCACTGGGTGCTGCGCCGGCAGACCGCGTTTCACCTGGTGCGCTGAGGCACGCGTGCGAATCGCCGATCTCCCCACCCCCGCGCTCCTGCTCCACGCCGAGAGGCTCGACGCCAACCTGCGCCGCATGGCCGAGCGCGCCCGGGCCCTCGGGGTGAGGCTCCGCCCGCACCTGAAGACCCACAAATGCGTCGAGGTCGCCCGACGCCAGCGCGATTACGGCGCGTCGGGCGTCACCGTGGCGACCCTCACCGAGGCCACGGTCTTCGCCGACCACGGCTTCGACGACGTGACGTGGGCGTTTCCGGTGGTTCTTTCCCGTGTGGACGAGGCGCGCGCCCTCGCGGAGCGGGTGACGCTTCGCCTCACGGTCGATTCCGCCCAAGCGGTGGAGGCGTTGGAGCGCACGGGTTTCCCGTTTCACGTCTGGCTCAAGGTCGACTGTGGCTATCATCGGGCCGGCGTCGATCCCGCGCACCCCGATACGCTCGGGCTGATCCGGCGACTCGCCGCATCGGCGACGTTGCGGTTGGACGGGCTGCTGACGCATTCGGGGCATGCCTACCACGAGCCCACGCTCGACGGACGGCGCCGGGTCGCCGAGCAGGAACGGCGCGCCGTGGCCGACCTGCGCGCCCGCCTGGCTTCCGAGGGCATCGTCGTCGAGGCCAGCGTGGGATCCACGCCCGCGATGACCGCGGTCACCTCGCTCGACGGCGTGACCGAGGCGCGCCCCGGCAACTACGCGTTCTACGATGGGATGCAGGTAGCGCTGGGGACGTGTCAGCCGGCGGATGTCGCGGTCACCGTGCTCGCCACCGTCGTCTCCGCTCCGGCCGGCATCGATCACGTCGTGACCGATGCCGGGGCGCTGGCGCTCTCGAAGGACACCGGCGGGACGGCGCCGGCCCATTACGGCACGGTCCTGACCGTCGACGGCGCTCCCATTCCCGGCGCCGTCGTCCGCGGGGTGAGTCAGGAGCACGGGCTGGTCACCACCCCGCTCGGCGTGGGCGACCGGGTGCAGATCGTGCCCAATCACTCCTGCCTGACCGTCGCCTGTCACGACGAGTACGCGGTGATGCACGGTGACCAGGTGGTGGATCGCTGGACGATCTGGCGGGGGCGGTAGACCCCTCATTCGCCCGAGTCGCGCCATGAGTCCGGTTGTCCTCGCAGGGCGAAAAACGGGTGGCCGCCCTCCGATACGTTGGCATCCTGGGTCCTAGGGCACGTCCATCCGCCGCAGGCGTCGTATCGCCAGGAGCAGGAACCCACCGAACACGATGGTTGACGTCACGATCACCGCGCCCAGACTCAAGTGTTCCCCCGCGGCGAAGCGGCGCTGGTCCAGGCCATGCATCCACGCGATCGCGTAGTGGCGGATGCTCAGCATCCGCACGCCCGACACGAACCCGGAAAAGAACCCCTCCCACAACACGATGTAGAGCAGGCCGAACCCGATGGCTTGGGTGGTCACGAGGCCGAGCCACACGAACGCCGACGAGTACAGCGCCACCCCGACGAGGATGGAGACCGTGACCGCCACCGTCGCCCTGACGTCACCCAGAAACGCCAGATGGCTCGTCACCAGCGCGCTGACCGCCATGAACGGCCCCGCGATGGTGATCGCCGCCAGCAGTTTCGGGACCACGATTCGCCACCGGGCGATGGGCGAGAGGGTCAGGTTCGCGAGCGTTTTATCCTCGATCTCGTTCGCGAAGGCCGCGGTGGCGATCGCGAGGACCACGAGCGGCGCGATCGATCCGGCGAGCATCCCGCTGAACACGATGGCTTCGAACTCACGCACGGTGGGCGCCGACGTGGACCGCAGGGTCAGCGCGGCGACGAGCACCGGCATCGCCGCCAACACCGTCATGATCACGAGCCGCCACCGGCCGAACAGCTGGCGGAGCGTCAGCAGGTAGACCGAGCCCATTCCGCTACCGCTCCACCAGATAGCCGAACACGCTTTCCAGCGAGTCGTCCAGCGGTTCCACCCTGCGGAGGCTGATCGACGCCGCCTGCGCGAGCCGCGGCAGCTCGATCTGGAGGTCGCGGACATTTCGGCTGAGCACCACGATCGCCCCATCCGGATCGACATTCACGGCGTCCACCGAGCCGAGCGTCACGACCGCCGCCGCCAACCTGCGTGGTTCATCGCAGATCACGCGGACGTGGTACGGCCGCTCGTTGAGCGCCGCGCGAATGGCGCGGAACCCTCCGCTCGCCGCCAGTTTGCCATTGATGATGAGCAGCACGGTGTCCGCGACCTGCTCGACCTCCTCCAGAATGTGCGAGGACAGCACGATGGTCCGCCCCTCCTCGGCCAGTTGCCGCAGCAAACGCTGGAAATGCACCCGTTGCCGCGGATCGGCGCCATTCAGGGGCTCGTCGAGAATCAGGATCTCCGGGTCGTGCACCAGGGTGGCGGCGAGGCGCATCCGCTGGCGCATGCCCCGGGAGTAGGTGCCCATGGGGCGGTGTTGCGCGTCCGCGAGATCCACCAGCCCGATCGCTTTGTCCACCGCGGCGTCGAGGTCCGCGACGCCCCGCAGGCGACCCATCATCCGCACGAACTCGCGTCCCCGCATGAACCCGTAGACCGTCTCGTGTTCCGACATGACGCCGATACGCCGATAGAGCGGCGGGTTGTCGCGCGCGGGTTCGCCGAACACCGTGACCGTTCCGTGGGACACCGCGGCCAGCCCCGTCATCATCCGAAGCAGGGTGGTCTTGCCGGCGCCATTGGGACCCAGCAGGCCGGTAATGCCCGGCCTGATCTCGAAGGTCACATCGCTCACGGCCACGACGCTCCCGAACCAGCGGGACACGCCGTCCACGCGAATGACCGGCGTCTGGTGCCGGGTCACGGGGCCAACCGCCGATACCGCCACCAGAGCACGGCCCCCGGCACGAGCGTCCACGCGAGGTACCAGCTCACCAGCACCGCCCCGGAGAACGCGCCGGCGGGCGCGTGTTCGGTGATCTCACTGACCTCACCGAAGATCAAGTCGTTCACGTGCACCGGGATGTTGGTGAGATTGAACATGGAGATCCATTGGCCCGCCGTTCCCCCGATCTCCGACGCGAGCCCCGTGGTGAACGGCGTCGTGATCACGAACAGCCCGACCAGGAATACCGAGGCGTAGGCGCGCCGAGTGGTGAACGACGCGGTGAGCAGCGCCAGCGTCGTGGTGTACGCCGCCATCGCCACACCGGCCGCCAGGAACTTCGGAATGTCAAGCCAGTGCTCGCGCAGGTAATCGACCGGCGCCGGGGCACCCATCGCGAGCCCGACCAGCAGACCGAACTGGGGAAGCCAGGTCGCGGCGACCATGACCACCATGAACGCCGCCCACCGAGCCACGATGTAGTCCGAGCCGGTGAGCGGCCGAACCAGGTAGAGGTGGATCACCCCCTCACGGCGGTCTCGGCACAGCAGTTCCGGGGCCACGACCGCCGCGAAGACGAACAAGATGATCGAGGTGATGCCGTACAGATCGGAATGGGAGGGAAGATTGAGCTGCTCCACGTTCGCGGCGCCCACGATCCGGCTCGCCGCGCCCGCGATCATGGCCATGATCAGGCCGACGGACACCAGGATGCCGATGAAGCCCCAGGGGAGGACCTTGGCGCGCGCGCCACGGCCCAGGCCCAGGGCGGTCCGCACCCCGTCCTTGAAGACCGCCAGTCGCGCGCGGGCCCGCCCTTCGCGCGGCCCGGTGTAACGCTGATACCCGATGTCGAAGACGGTGCCGGCGGTCATGGGGCCGCCCCCTCACCGTCCCGCTGGAACAACTCGGTCAGCGCGCGGCGGCGCGGCGCCATGCGGCGCAGGGGGGCCTGGGCCTCCACCAGCGCGTCCCGCACGTGGTCGTAGACCGACTCGTCCGGGCCCTCGATGGTAAGTCCCGCGCCGTCGGCGGTGACCGCCACTCCCCGCCGTTCGAGCGCGGCCACCAGGCCGTCGCGGTTGGTATCGACCTCGATGAAGACGGTTTCCGTCTCCTTCGTGAAGTGTCCGACCTCGCCGGACTGCACCAGCCGACCGCCCCGTAACACGATGATCCGATCACAGGTGCGCTCCACATCGGCCATGAGGTGGGACGAGAACAACACGCTGATGCCGAACTCGCGGTGCGTCTTCCGAACCAGCGCCAGCATCTCTTCCCGTCCCACCGGGTCGAGGCCGGCCGTCGGCTCGTCCAGGAACACGATCGCGGGGTCGTGCACCAACGCCTGGCCCAGCTTCACCCGCTGCTTCATGCCGGTGGAGTATCCGCCCATCGCCCGGTACCGCTCCTCGAACAGGCCCGTATGACGGAGCGTATCGGCCGCGCGGGTGCGCGCGGTGGACGGGGGCAGACCGCTCACCTCGGCCATGTGCGTCAGGAACTCGGCGGCGCTCACGTGGCTCGGCAGACAGTCGTGCTCGGGCATGTACCCGAGGCGCGCCCGCACCTCGACGCGCTCGGAGGCGTTCAGACCGAGGACCATCGCGGACCCCGACGTCGGCTGGACCAGGCCGAGGAAGATCTTGATCGCCGTGCTCTTGCCCGCGCCATTCTCGCCGAGAATGCCGGTGATACCCTCGGAGATGGTGAAGCCGACGTCGTCGAGGGCCACCACGTCCTGGTAGTGCTTGGTCAGGTGGTGCGCGGCGAGCAACGCCTCTCCAGTCGGCATCAAGAACCCCGCTCCTTCGGGCAGGCGTCGGCGTAGCCCATGTTGCACGCTCGGCGAATCAGCGCCGCGGCTCGGCCGGACTGGTGAGGAACGCCGGTGCCGTTCTGGTACAGCACCCCCAGACTGAAGCACCCCTCGGCGTACCCGTCGTTACAGGCTTCGCGATACAGGCCGGCGGCCTGCTCGAAATCCTGCGCCACGCCCTCGCCGGCGGCGAAAAGGTCCCCCAGGGCGGTGCAGCCCGCCGCCTCTTCGCCGTCGCACGCGCGCCGGTAGAAACCGGCGGCCTCAGCGGCGTCAGGCGGTACGCCCGCGCCGGCGGCGTACAGCTCGCCGGCCCCCAGACAGCCTGGCGCCACGTCACCGTCACACGCCTGGAGAAAAAGGGCGGCGGCTCGGGCGGGGTCACGACCGACGCCCTCGCCGCGCGCGTACGACGCGCCCAGGTGGGAGCAGGCCGGCAACAAGCCGCCTTCACAGGCCTGCTGGAACAGGCCGGTGGCCCGGGCGAGATCTCGCGTCAGACTGTCACCGTCCCGATACAGGACTCCCAAGCGGTTGCACCCCTCCATCGCACCACCCTCACACCCTTGCTGGTACAACCGGGCCGCGCGCGCCGAGTCCCGATCGACACCCTGGCCGCGCAGGCGCATGAGGCCGAGTCTGACGCAGCTCTCCGCGACGCCCGCCTCGCACGCTCCGTCAAACAGGCCCGCCGCGCGGGGCTCGTCCGTGAGGACGTACTCGCCTTCCTGGAGCTTGACCGCGAACGCGTGACAGGCGGTGGCGTCTCCGGCGTCGCACGCGCCGCGCAGACGCGTGGCCTCCTGGGCTCCGGGGTTGCAGCCGGCGAGCCCGAGGGCCAGGAACAGGGTCTTCGCGTGCGCGGGAGCGACCCGGTGAAGGATGACGCGCATGAGCCTGGAAGATGTGGGTTCAGGCGAGGCCGCGCGAGGACGCGGCACGAGCGACTCGGACGGGCCTACGGGGCCCGATCAAAGAAGTTTCGTCGGGCTCGCCCTCGTCCCCAAGGTAGTCCCCACCCTTCCCATGCCCGACCCGGAACGGCGCCCACGCGGTGGGTTACCAAGCTGGGTCGCGCCTCGTACCCATAAGGAGCTTCCGAGCGTGAGGTCGATTCGATCCTGGATGGTTTGGTCCGTGACGGTTGCGGCCCTCACGTCAGCGGCGAGCGGGCAGGCGCCGCCGGTCGACGTGCCGCGGGCCTCCACGATTGTCGTGGACGGTACCTGGGCGCAACCGGAATGGGCGGGCGCCGCGCTTCAACGGAGCGCGGACATCCGCATCGCGGTGACGTCCGCCGACGGATTTCTCCAAATCGGGCTCCGGACGCCACCGCTCTTCGTCGCCAGCCTCTGCATCGAGCAGGGTGACACCGTGCGGGTGTTTCACGCCTCGGCGGCACTTGGGAGGGCGACGTACGTCCGGACCGGCGAGCAGTGGCGGCTCACCGAAGACTTCGAGTGGCGGCTGCGACGGACCGACCTCGGTCCCGAGGCGGCCGCGGAACGGATGGAGCATCGGTCGCGGTTCGGGTGGGTGGCCAGCACCGTCGACATGGGTGCCCCCGGAGACACGGAGTTTCAGATTTCCCTCGACTACCTCCCGGCCACCCAACCCCGCATCGCGCTGGGCCTGATGCTCGGCGGAGCGACGGGGGTCGTGCAAGGTTGGCCCATCGCCGCCGAGGAGGATGGCTGTACGCACGAGGCCGTGATCGCGGGGTCGCCGCCCGGACGGGTACGCTTCGATGCGACGCGGTGGGCCCGGCTGGTGATCGCGACCCCGTGATCCACTATGCAACGTCTCCTCCCCACCCCTTGCCATCCGACTTCCGGCTCGACTCACGACGCCAGCTTGATCGCCGCGAGCGCCCGAATGCTCTTGACGTCCTTCGCCGTCCGAACGGGGATCCTGACGCCTCGTCCCTCGCCGTAGCGGGGCGCCGCCTCGATCAGGCTGAGGATGGCGGCCGGAAGACCGGCCTCGCGGATCGCCAGGACCGCCCGTTCCCCCAGGGCGAACGACGCGAGGAAGTGGCTGGCGCACGGGGTCAGGTACACGATCACCCGTTTCCCCCGTTTCAGGCGCAACGACCAGCCGAACTTCGCGCCCGCGAAGAACCACTCCGACCGCAGCGGGGCACAGTCGCGCGTGAGGGCTTCCTCCAGGCTGGTCCACGCCCGGCTCGCGCGCCCCAGTGTCCGCGTGAGCGCGCGCGCCGTCGGGGTGACGTTCCGGTCATCGAATGCGCTGAGGGCCACGACGGGTCTGACGGTAGCCAGGGCGAACCCCCGCGGCAAGCGACGAATGGCGATGGGATGCCCGCGGACGGAGGCGTGCCGACGGCGCCGCTACCACCCGGGTGGCGGTCGGCTGGTGGCCGGCGGGACCGCCCCGGCCACGGCGTAGGCCACCCCCGCCCCGAGCAACAGGACACCGCTGCCAGCTTCCAGCGCGATGAGCGCGCCGAGCGGCGCGGCCACCACCGACGCGAAGCCGTTCGCCGCCCAGGCCCACGCCACGCGCCCATTCGTTCCCACCCCGAGCCGGCGGAGACCCAGCGGGAACGGCATGCCCATCGCGGCGGCCAGCGGAACGAGCAGCACCAGCGCCGCCCCGCCGCGGGCCGCGAAGCCCCCCGCCTGCGCCGCGTGGACCAAAGGAAGCAGTCCCAGGGCCAACACCCCGCACGCCACGGCCAGGCCCGCCGTGATCGCGGTGGTACGCGCCGGCGCCCACCGGTCCGACCACACGCTCCCCGCGCCTGATCCCACCAGCAGCGCCGTGAGTACCGCGGCGACCGCGTACACCGGATGGCCTAACAACAGAGTGAGCTGCTGGATGGCCGCGATCTCGGCGAACAGGTACGCGAACCCGAGGGCGCCGAAGTACGCCAGCAGGCGAGCGCGGCCTGTCCCACCGTGGCTGCGGGCGAAGAGCCCGGGCAGCAGGAGGAGGAGCGCCGCCAGGACTCCACTCTGTGCCAGTGTGGCGAGCACGGCGAGGTAGCCCCACTCGGCAAACGGCAGCCAGTCGCCCCGACTCCGTTCCGCCAGCTGTGCCATCGCGCGCCGGCCGATGAAGGCATGGGGGTACGGTCGCGCATCGGTCGCCGGCTGAACGTCGAACGGGTACGCGGTGGCGAACCGGCGGGCCTCGCGCTCGCCCGCGGTCGCGGCGCGGGCCGCCTCGAACGGCACCTGCCGTTCCAGGAAGTTGAACCGCGTCACGGGCGTCGTGAGGCCGGGCCGCCAATCGACGTCGAAGCGGCGTTCGGCGGCCCACGCGGCGACCCGGTCCACCTCCGCGGGCGAGAAGCCGTCGGGCTTCACCATGGTGGTGACCGTGCCCCAGCTGCGCACCACGATGAGGCCGTCATCGGCGTGTTCTCCCCCGTGATGGCGCAACGCGGCGCCGGCGGTCAGAATGGCGCGCACCTCGCCCCGAGGAGGCACGGCGAGCCAATTGGTGATCGCCAGCACGCCGCCCGGAGCGAGTCGGGCGAGGTACAGCCGATACGCCTCCACCGTATGATGGAAATCCTCGCCCACCGCGACCGGGCTGGCTCCCGGGGCGCCACCAGCCACCGGCCCCAACGTGATGAGATCGTACCGCTCCCGGGCCCGGGCCAGGACGCTCCGCCCGTCGCCCACCACCCAGCGCGCCCGGCCGCCCGGGTCGCCGCCCAGGGCGACCGGATTCGGCAGGCCCGCGAGCGCCGCGACCGCGGACTGGAGCGTCACCGCGGTGACGTCGGTGGCTCCGTGCGCCACGGCGTTCGCGACTTCGTGTCCCCCCGCCGGGCCCAGCACCAGGATTCGCCGTCGGCCGTCGATGACGTAGGGGAGCGCGGTGGGTTGCCAGTCGAGCAGTGAGCGCGACGCGGCGGTCCATTGGGAAACCGCG
>Ga0302046_10005014_pt1 | contig 11710 bp, 6 predicted proteins | sample RVTome_11_FD_200261 | JGI IMG/M metagenome (GOLD analysis project Ga0302046, IMG submission 200261) | Soil microbial communities from uranium-contaminated site in the Upper Colorado River Basin, Wyoming, United States - RVT147D111 (version 2) ... | reverse complement strand
CCAACTGCGGGCTTGAAATGAGAACCGTGAAGTGTGATGAGGGGTGGCTGAAAAATGATGTGCGGACATTCAGCTAAACTGCACCCCGACGAGCCGGTCGAGCACGAAGGGTCTGATGAGAACCTCCATCTATTTTTTTGGCTCTATCAGATGCTGTGGTTTTGGACGACAACGCTGCCTCTGCCCCATATCCGCCCGGCGATGAATCGCCGCGCTATTGGACAACACCCCATAAATGGGGTTAGTAAGCTTATTTTAGTCCGATTTATCGGGCGCTGTTTGCTAGCCCTGCGAGCCTGTCTTGAGCAACGTCGAAGGGTTATCGCGGGGCGGTCTAAGCCAATCACGGATTTCGTTAGAGCCATCTATTTTTCAACCACCTGGATGCGGGTTAGCCAGATTCGATCTTCGGAGGTCGGCGCATGGGGGCTAAAGACGGGCAGCCGCCGGTTGCTCTTGGCGTCGTACAGGCCGACAAAAATGTCATATTTCCAGGGCGGGGCGTCTTTGGCCATGGGTACGTCGTAATGATCTTCGATGACCTGGCCGGGCACCCAACCGCTGGTCGGCGAGGCGCCCTCGACCGGCACGCTGTCCCACTGGCCGCGCATCACCTGATCGGGGCCGACGGCGTGGACAAAAACGGTATAGTTTCCTTCGGCAAACCCCAGGCTGCGCCAATAAAGGTTCAGGCCAAATGTTTCCTGGCGAGCGGTTGTTTCATCGAGCAGTTTGTAGCCAAGCAGTTCGACCTCATCATTGATCACAGCGGAAATCGGGACCACGCCGGCAGGCAGTTCAAAGTTGCGCTCGCGGGCCTCGACCGTCACCATCCCCAGAGGGGTGCTCTGGCCAACCCGCTCGCCGGTTTCAGGATCGACCACGCTGACCGAGAGCGGATAGACATCGGCCGGGGCCACCGCCGGGATGCGGAAGCGGTAAGCGGCCCCAACAATCTCCGAACGTCGCCAGTCGGGCATGGGATATGAGGTCGATAAAGGCATTTCGGCCACCACGTACTCGGCGCCGCGATCGGGAGCGACGAGCGAAAATTCAAGTGTATAATCCCGGTCCAATGGGTGGTTGGCCTGCCAGAAAATTTTGCCGATGATTTCGCCGCCGGGCGGCGCCTGGCTGTCCAGGTAATTATGGCCGACCAGGGTCAGTGACGAATTAATCGGCTGCGACAGCATGACCTCGAGATCGAGTTCTTCGGATTGAGGCAGATCTTCCGGGGCGACCAGGGTGATTTCGCCAATATTCTTGGCAACACCATAGCTTTGACCGGTGACGAAATCGTACATACTTACTTCGAAGTGATATGCGCCGGGCGGGGTCGCCGGATCGAGGGGGAGTTTGTACTCATCCCGGAGATAGTAGCCGGTGTGCCAGCGGTCTGGCTGCCACAACCCGGCCAGGATCATGCGGTCAACCTGGCCCCAGGCGTTGCCGTCTTCATCGACCAGGCGAATATATATATTATGCTCGCCATTAATTTGGCCCACGGTTTCCCAGTAAAGTGTGACCGGCAGGCCATAGGGCGCCTCATCGAGCGTCACCCTGGGAATCGATGCGTGATTGATCGATGCAGCAGCATAAGCATCGACCGGCAGACTGCGTTGGGGTATATCCAGCCCCATCAGGCGCGCTCCGCCGCTGAAGATGACCTCAACCGGAAAGGCATACCCCTCGGGTGGTTCTTGGCTGACGATAGGGCCTTTGTAGATCCAGGCATAATCGATACCGCCGAGTTTGACGACGTGCAAGGGATCGCGCTGCTGAAAATAAGCCAATATTTCACGGCTGGGAAAGCTGCGCTGGACCTGGTTGATATAAAACACGGTATAGTCGCCGGTCAGGGCCGCACTCTGGTTGGACAGGTCGATGGTTTGCCCATGATAATAAGGCGCAAATTGGCCGCTGTACCAGGTGGCGACTTGAGCCTCGCCCGGTTCGGTGATCTCGTTCAAATATTGGGCGGCCAGGTTCAGGCCCTCACCCCAACCGATATTAACGTGATACGGCGCGGTGTGGCCCCCTCCGAGCAGGGGGTTATAGTAGGCCAGATAATAGGGTTGGTAGAGCAAGACAAAGCTGCTCTGGATTAGAATCGCCAGCCCAATGATTCGAAGTGGGCTCAGTTTCAAGGTTTGTAAAAAGTCCTGGGGCAAAACCCTGGGAAGATATTTTCTAAGCAGCGAAACGAGCCACCAAAGAGCCATGACCGCAAACAGGTCCGCCGCAAAAAAGACCGGTAGAATATAGCGATCACCCCGGCGTGAGATGTAAGACACGGGGGCGACGAAGGCAATGACATAGATGATCAAGCCCAAAGCCAGAGGCGTCAGCGTGATCAGCCAGTCATTGCCGGCCAACGATTTGCGCCAGCGAGCCGCCAGTCCGGCCACGACCATGCCTAAGCCGGCGACCACGCCTATGGTCGTCAACGGCGTCAGATGGTAGGGCAAGGAGATCAAATAATACAAGGGGTTTTGGTCGCTCTGTTGTTCGGTCCAGAAAATACCCGTGGTCGGATGATACATGCCGTTGGCGTCCCGCACACTGCGCATGATCCATTCGACCGCGAAGAGCGGCCGGGTCCACATCGAGGGCCATAAGGCAAAAAAGACAGCGGTAGCCAGCAGGCCCCAACCCACCAACGCCAGGGCCAGGCGCTGCCACTGCATCGCGCGCGAACCGCCCGGCGGCGGAAGCAAGGCATAAAAGATACCCGTAATCACTAAAATCGGGCCCAACAGAGCCGCCGGAGTTTTGCTCAGGGCAGCGAGGCCGCCGAACAAACCGGACAGGAGCAGCCATTTCCAGGCCCCGCGCTTCAAGTAAAGCAAGAAGGCCAGAAAAGAAAGGAACATGAAATAAGAGAGCGGGGCGTCAACGTGAATGACCCGGGTATGGGCCAGAATAAAGGGGTCGAAAGCGATGATCAAGGCGCCAAGCAGGGCCAACGGCTCATCGAGCAAGCGTCTGACTAACAGGAAAATAGCCGTGATGCTGAGCGCGGCGACCAGGGCCAGCGGGGTACGAACCCAGGGCAGAAAATCCATGGGGTGTTCAAACACTCCAAATTGGGTCGTCACCTGGTCGATGGTCGGGATGAGATCGGCCGTGGCCCAGGACAAAGGCAGCCAGCCCTGGTAATGAAACAGGTAGCGCATGCCCACGCCGAGGGCGCCCAAGATCAAGGTGGGCACGCCGGGATAGCCTAAAACCAGGGCCCCGGCCCAGTCGCCTTGCAGGGCTGACTTTAGAAAGAGGTGGGCAAACATGATCTGGTCATCCTCATCGGCGGTCAGAAAGGCGCTAAGTCCCAAAATGCGGGGCAAGAGCGCCACCATGAAGATGCCGACCGGCAGGACCAGGTGCGGCCAGGGAATGCTAATGGTCAGGCCTGATCTAATCAAACGTCGGGCTGGTCGTTTTTCGAAAAATATATCGGTCATAAGCGGGTAAGGTCACTTTGTCGAGGATTCAAAATTGGGGTCTGGAATACTGATCGATTTGGCTGACTGACCAATCTCCCCCCGACTCGCAAGATATTAAAGAAAAGCAGGGATTGTGTCAAATTTAAGGTTTTTAGCGGAGTTAAGGATGCTACGTCCATAAGATAGAATTTCAGGTTTCAAGGCTGAGACGACAAAGATGCTCAGGAATATTGAAATTTTTGTGAATTTTGTGATTCCTAACCTGGACGGACTAACCTCAATTAGGTATGGATATCGTAGCCAAGACAATATGATCGCTGCCGGTGGGTGTTGTTAAACGCTCCAATGTTTCTAAGACATACATGCCCGTGATCAAGGTGTATTGACCGGCCGGTAAGTCGGCGGGGAGCGGGAACTCAACTAAATCGGTAATGATTTGGTCAGGCGGCCAGTGGGTCGTCGGAAAATAACCGGACAACGGCTGACTATCCCAGCCGCTCACCAGGGCGCCGGTATCATCTAACAATTGGGTGAAAACGGTATAATCTTGCGACAAAGACTCATCGGTTCGCCAATAAACTTTGAGGTTCAAATTACCTCCCGGGCGCGGTGGTGTTTGACCAGGGTCATAGCCCGCCAACGTCAGCGAGGAACCAAGTCGCACACCGATTTCATTCGGACCCGTCTCACCGGGGAGGACGGAGGGCGCAAAATAAATGATATGGTCACCGTCCCACTCACGCCGGGCCAGATAGTTGGCCTCGACCCAGTCGAGATAGTCGGGCAGCCAGGGCAGGCGTAGACTCCATTGGACCACGGCCGGGGCGCGGTAATCACGGGTCAGGGCGATCATCCGCGCTGAGGTTTGCCGCCCGGCCTTAATCGCTACCAGGGCCACATCACCCAACGGCGGCGGAGTCCGGCGACCGGCCATGAAGATGAGCAGTTGGCTGTCGCCCATAATGAAAGCGTCGGGTTCGGAAACACCTTGTAACAGGTCCAGCGCCTCGGCCTCTCTACCACCCGTGACGATGTTCGCCATGGCTTGATTGGCCGAAATAATGGCAGGGAGGTTGAAGGCGGCGACAAGTAGAAGGAAGGAGAAGGCGAGAATAGCGTATCGGGTAATTGGTAATTGGTAATTAGTAATTGATAATTGATCATTGATCATGGTGATGGTATTGGCGATGAAACCGGCTCCTAGCAAGATCAAGGGTGGCAGCAGGACGATGAAATGATGCGGGAAAAGGGGAGTATGCCACAGCAGCATCACGATGCCGGCCAGCAGCCATATACACCAGACGATGGGGTAGAAGAGCAAGGAGGTCGGGTTGACCAGTGAAGGCTCCCAAGATGAGCCGGCGTTAACTTCGAGGCGGGCGCTTTCGGAAACCTTGAAATTCATAGATTTTCTGGCTATGCGAATGCGGACTGGAGTCGAGATTATGCCCCCACCGGCCAGCAGCCAGAAGCCCCAATGGGTGGTGAAAAACCCGGCAAACTGGGCCCAGGTTTCGGACCAGGAGCCGGGGATTGCGGCTCGTAAATCGGCGCGAAAGGTGAGCAGTTGATCAACCATCGCGACCGGGTCGTAGAGGAGCCAGATCAGGCCCACGGGGATCAGGCAGCCCAGCGACCACAGCAAGCCAGCGAGCAGTAAGGTCCGCCAGGGCCACCCTGCAGGATGACTCAAACCAACGACGTCGGCAAGCCCGAACAGATTTGAGCGGGCGAGCAGGAGCAGGCCAATTGGGAGAATGATAAAGGGGTTTAAGGCCTTGGTGATGAAACTCAAGCCGAGGGCCAGGCCGGAGGCGATCAGCCAAGCTTTCCGGCCTCGATCCAGGTAGACAAAGAGCAAGGCCAGGGCCAAAACGGCCAGACCGGTGGCCGGAACTTCGGCCATGACCAGGCGTGAAAAGGTGAAGACTAGCGGGGCCAGGCCGAGCAGCACCAACGCTGCCAGGGCCGCGCGCCAGCCGCCGGCTCGATGGGCCAGCCAGCTCAATGCCCCGGCCAGCAGACCGAATCCAACTAACATGGCCCAGCGCCCGGCCTGGATGGTTTGACCGCCGATGCGGAAAGCCAGCGCCACCCACTCCAAAAACAAGGGGGCTTGCACGGCTTGTGTTTCACTATAAAGCGGGTAACCCTCGACGATCAGCCGGGCCCACATCAGATGCGCTCCCTCATCGTTTGAGAGGCCAAAGGCAGCCAAATTTTGGGCCCGCCAGGCCAGGGCAAGGCCAAAGACGAGCAGCCACACGAGTAACCACCAGGTTGATTTTGGACGATGATTTCCTGGAGGTTCTTCCGGGTCGGTTTTAGATTCTGGGTCTTGGGTTGAGTTCATGGCGTGCTTGTCGGGATTGTTAATTCAGGGTCTGGTGAGGCAGGCGGCGATGGCAAGGGGATTGGTTGTTGGTTATTCGTAATTGGTTACTGGTAACCTGTCCTGAGCGAAGTCGAAGGGTTGATAATTGGTGATTCATAACGTTTGACTCAGTATTCGTATCGAAGCGTAGTCAATCCTACCTATAGTATACACGCTTATTCGACATAATACAATGTATGGTCGATTTCAACATGATCGCCGCCGGAGCGGAGAGGGAGACGTTGACCGGTGTCGGGATCATACAAGCCCAGGTGTAGAGTATAGCTGCCGGGAGGGCGTTCGGCAGGCACGGGGAGGGTTACGGTTTCGGACACAAATTCGCCGGGCTGCCAGAGGGAGGTCGGGTAGAGGCCATGGTCGGGGACGGAGTCATTTTGGACGTATACTTGACCGTCAGGACCAATGAGTTGGACGAAGCGGATGAGTTGAGGCGGGGAAGCGATGGCCTGCCAGTGGAGCGTGATGGAGATTTGGGATGTGGGATGGGGGATTGGGTCACTGTAGCCGAGCAGGCGGATTTGATTGTCGAAGTTGGCGGTGAGAGGGTGGGGAATATTGGGTGTGGTCAATTGACGGAGGGTTGGGCCGCCGGTGGGGATTTGCCAGATTTGTTCGATGTGGGCCAGTTCGATCAGGGCGCCGCCGGCAGGCAGGCGGGTGGTAAATGGAGTATTTGCCGTGATGGCGGGACGGCGCCGGCGACTGACGTCCCAGGCATCGTCGCCGCTGATCAGGCCAAGGGCCAGTCGATAGGCTTCCATCTGGCGGGTATGCCAGGGGAAGGTGCTAAAACGGACCCGCACGGTTTGGCCGGCAGGCCACTGTGCCGGCGGAAACCAGACCAGCAGCGGCTGGCGATCAACGGTCGCGCCCAGGGGCTGGCCCCCGGCATCGAGCAGATAGAGCACAGGTTGAGCATCTTCCAGTGGTCGCAATGCCTCCAAATCCAGGTCCAGTTGGATCTCTTCTTGACGATTGAAATGGAGAGTATACCCCTTTAATCGAACCAGATCACCAAAATCGACCGGAAGCTGAACCTGCGGCGGAGATGTGGGATACACAAAGCTGTAAAATTCGGCGGGTAACTGAGACGCCTCATCGTTCCCTTCGGTTGTCACCTGGCCAGCGGCGGGTTGCAAATGGATAATGCCATCTCTGGCCGACACAATTCTGTAATCACCGCTGTCGAGCAAGGTTTGGCGCAAAAACTGGTGCAGGCCGCCCATATTCTCGAAGCCGGTTACGTCCAGGAGAATATCATCCACCGGGTCGAGGGCCGGAAAGTTCGAGTCGGTGAAGTAAGCAAAGTCGCCATAGATAATGCGGCGTTGGGACAGGTGCGGAGCCAGGTTGGATTGGGTGAACAGGACGGTCTCCGGGGGAATGGTGCGGATCACGTCCGTGAGTGTGCGATGATGGTCCGTTACTTCGGGCCAGCGATAGGGCCGGGCCAGGGGGGTGTAGCCCCGCTCATAATGATAGACGGCGCTAACGGCCAACAACAGTAGGGTCAAGATGGTTACAACCGGCCGCGCCAGCCGGTGATTGGTCCAACAGGCAATCTGCCTGATCCCGTAAATCGCCGAGATAAAAAGGAAAGGAGCCAGCGCAGCACCATAATGGAAATCTTCCAGACGCCAGGTAAAAGGATTCGCGCTGAGCATGTTGACCGCCAGAGTCGGCAGCAGCGGCAGCAGTGTCAGCGGGCTAAAAAAGGCCAGAAAAGCGGTCGGGAAAAAGAGATCGACCAAATAACCAGGTAAGCCAGCCTGATACCAGACGTGGTCAAAAATGAGGGCCGGTTGGGTGATCAATGTCCTGATCATCTCCGACGGGCTGTCACCGAGCCAGGCATAGCGATCGAGCTGAATGTTGCCGCCCCCGGCAAAGCGAGGTTGAATGACGAAAAATGCAACCCAGAACCAGGCCAGGCTCAAACCAATGGTCAACCCGGCTAAGCGCCACTGCCGCCGGGCCAGCCCCGCATAAAGGCCCAGCATCGCTACCACCAGAGGCATATCCTCTTTGGTAGCCATCGCCAAAACGGCAAAGATCACAAAAGATATGGCCTTTTTTCGTTCAAGCGCCCAGAACGCAAATAGCAAGAATGTCGAGGCCAGGGTGACGGCATGGAAATCGAAGAGGACGGCCGACTCCAAGGTGGGGAGGAGAAGGTAGGCCAGGGGCAAGAGGAGAGGAAGGTAGGAGTTGGGAGTTGGGATCTGGGATCTGGGATCTGGGATCTGGGGTTTGAGATCTGGGATTTGGGATGGCGGGATGTTTGATGTTGGGTTGAGATGGGTGGATTTGGATTGAGTTGGGTAGTCTGGGTTTGCTGCTTTCTGGTCAGAAATTGTTAATTGATAACTGCTCATTGCTAATTGATAGACCGGCCATGCGCCGAGGGCGACCACGACAGCCTGGACGACCAACAATAGTTCGGGGCCGCCGAGACCGAGCCAATAGAGTGGGACAAATAGGAGCAGGATGGGTTCGACGTGGAGGGCCAGGCGAGAAAAGTTGGGAGCCATCAAGGTGAAATGGAGGAAACGGCCCTGGGCCGTGTTCCACAGGGCCTGATCGACGTTGCCTAAATCCAGGCCGTGGGTTTCGAAGGCGCGATGCTGCTGCACGGCCAGGAGACTGAAAAAGATGGCAAAGGCCAGGATGAGTAACAGGTTCAAGTAAGATGGCTGAAGTAGTGGGGTCAGCCAGGCAGGCCGTAACGCCGCCGGGTAGGGTGAGCGACGGCGCTCCATTTTTTCATCGTTTCGCTGCGACTGATCTCGATCCGTCATGGCAGCGTGACCTCGGCGACGAAGATGGCATCGGCGATGACCTGAGCCTGATCATCGAGGCGGGGCAGGCGTTCACCGGTCACCGGGTTGTACAGCCCGGCGATCAGGTGGTAGTTACCCGGCGGCAAATCGGGTGGGAGCCCAAGGGTATGAGCATCGGTGATGATCTCCTGGGGCAGCCAGCCGGTGGTGGGTCGCTCACCGCCGGCCGGAAAATGGTCCGATTGAGCCACCAGCGCGTTATCGGCGGCCAGAAGTTGGGCAAAGACTTTGTAGCGGGTGGAGATAGGGGCGCTGGTTTGCCAGTACAATTGAAGATCGAGCCGTTCAATCTGGCCCTCGTTGGTCAAGACGGGTTGAAAATCATAGCCAAGCAGGGAAATCATGTTAGCGAGTTGTGCGGCTCCGGCGGGGGGCATGATCCCGGCCGGTAGTTCAAACCGGTGGGGCGGAGCCGTCACCTTGATCGACGCAAGGGGGACGGCTTCGCCGGCCGGGTCGCTGCTGGTATGAAGCGCAACCGATACATCATATAAGCCGCTGGTCAGCGTCGGCGGAACGATCAATTCGTGTTGGGATAAGAGCCTGGCTCGCCAGCCCCATTTCTCAACCGGCCAGGGCAGCTCGTCCAACTGTTCGGCCAACGGCTGGGGCTGGCTCGATTGAGCGGGTCGCCATTCAAACATGACGTAATTATTAGGTATCGTCAGGAAGGCCCTGATCGTTTTGGATTCGCGCCAGGCCAACCGGAGCGGCAGCAAATCGCCCGTAGTAGCCAACGCCGGAAGCTGATCAAAGCCGATCAGACGAGCGTTCGGCGCCAGACGCACATCGGTTATCCATGGCAATTCCGGGGCCACGGTCGAAGGAGACCATTCGACCGGAACCTCGCCCAGCAGCAGGCCACCACCCGCGCCGAGGGGCCGGCCGGAAGCCGGCAGAGGTTGGCCGGACTGGGGGTCATACATGCCTACCTCAAGGCGATATACATCGGGCGGCGTGCCGGGCGGGATGACCAGTTCGTGGGCATCTTCGATGAGCATCTCAGCCTGCCAGCGCAGGCTCGGCCACAGCCCCAAGACCGGCGGGCTGTCGGATTTGGCCCAGATATGGCCCTGGGCATCGATCAGACGCACAAAGACAAAACGCTCGGCGAGAGGTGTCGCCAGGACACGCCAGTAGAGGGTCACCACCAGCGGTTGGCCGGAGCGGGCTTGTGGATGCAGATCGTAGCCGAGCAGCCGGGCCTCGCCGCCAAACTCACCATCAAGCGGGTGTTGAGGGATCGGATCGGCGCGGAACCCGGCCACCGGGCCGGGGTAGACCCAGGCGTAATCGACCCCGTTCAGCCGGACCGTATGCTCCGGTTGTCGCCGCGTACGAAAATAGTCGATGATGTTCGGGCCGGGGATATCGCGCTGGACCTGGTTGATGTAAAGAACGGTATGATCGGCTGTCAGCATATTTTCCTGGGGCGCGACGGCCTCGACCGGGCCGGGGTAGAAAATCGGAAAAAGCCACTCATACCAGGCTGACACGGTGTCCTGCGACTTGGGTGCTAAATAGTGCGCCGCCTGCTCCAAGCCCTCGCCCCAGCCGACCAGCAAGGTCTGGGGAGCCCAACGCCAGCCGAGGAGGAGCGGGTTGTAGTAGGTGAAGTAATAGGGGTGGTAGACCAGGGCAAAGAGCAGCACAGGGACGAAGATAAGCGCCGGCAATATGCCTGATGAGCGCAGCGCGGCCTGAGACCGGATCGCCGCTGCCACTTGATAAAAGGCCAATCCGGCCAGCAGATAGAATACGGGAAAAACAGGCAGCAGATAACGGACGGACTTTTTCGAGGCGATGGTCATGAGCAGCAGATAGCCCAGGGCAAACAGCCATAAGGCGATGGTCGCCGGGAAGACGTGGGGGCGTGACGCCAGGTGGGAGGTAAAGGGCAGCCGTAAACCAGAGGAGCGCCAGATCAGGCCCAGACTCAGCAGGAGTCCGACCAGCAGCCATGGGGTCGATTTGAGTAAGAAGGCCACCGGGTAAAAGGCCAGGCCGGGATCTTCGACAAAGCGCCCCAGCCAGAAGAGGCCCAGGTTGCCGGTCCCGGCTTCCTGGTCGGTGAACAACTTGCCAAAGGTCAGGTCGAGGGCGCGACCGGGCTCGATCCACATGGCCGGCCAGGCGACGAAGAAAACGAGTCCGGCGATCAGGCCGATTATGATCGGACCTCCGATTTTGGACTGCCACCAGCCCCACGTTCTCCTCTGTCCTTGAGTGATGACCCAACCGACCAGGCTAAGACCCAACATCGGAATCAAGAGCAGGGCGGTCGATTTGGTCAACAAGGCCAGGCCGGTAAACAGCCCTGTCAAACCAAGCCAGGGCCATCGTTCATCATCCAGCCATAACAGCCAGGTCAATCCGGCCAGACTCATAAACAGAGCCAGCGGTGCAGCGATGTGCAATAGCCGGCTGTAGGCCAGGGTATAGGGATCGAGGGCCAGTAAGCCCACGCCCAACAAAGCCGGCCAGGGACCGACCAGGCGGCGGGCCAACGCATACAGGAGGAGCAGCAATAAGCCCGTAACCAGGACGGTCACTGTACGGCCGGCAGTGTAGGCCGCCAACTCGGCCTGTGGATCGCCGGTTGGGCCGAACCCTACGACAGGGGCACTCCACCAGGCCAGGGTCACGCCGGGATATCCGATGCCAAGGGTCCGGCTAAGATCACCGCTGCGCAGGCCAGCGGCAAATTCACGCGCCTGCTCCAGGAAAAGGGGTTCGTCGGCGGTCAGGAAAACATTCAAACTGAACAAGCGCGGGATGAAGATCAGGATCAGCAGCACCAGCCAATCTATTTTAGTTTGAATCTGGGTGTTTTTGCCTTGAAGGGAGGTCATTTTAGCGTCAACTCCCCCAGCCGCACCGCATTTTCGCCGCTGGTATCGTTTTGGACCGCCAGGCGTTCACCGCTTTCGAGCAAGTAGAGACCCGTCCAGACCTCATACGAGCCGGGGGGAAAATCGGCCGGTAAGATCAATTCGCTGGTTTCACGAATCGTTTCGCCCCCAGGCCAGAGC
>Ga0302046_10005013_pt1 | contig 11710 bp, 14 predicted proteins | sample RVTome_11_FD_200261 | JGI IMG/M metagenome (GOLD analysis project Ga0302046, IMG submission 200261) | Soil microbial communities from uranium-contaminated site in the Upper Colorado River Basin, Wyoming, United States - RVT147D111 (version 2) ... | reverse complement strand
TCTCAGGGGGAGCCGCGATCGGGGTCACCGAGCTTGGCAAGATGCTCCTTCGAGAGATCCACGACCCAGCCTCAACAGCAGAATAGGGAACGGACAGGAGCAGGAAGGGCGCAGTGGCTTCAAACTCGGTGCAGTCGATTCGAAGCAGAGAAATCTCAGACGCCCTGCATCTCCTGGCCGACTGTCATACGACAGAGGGAAATCGAAGCTGCGCCGCCGCCCGCCGCCGCTCACCCTCCCCCCGCCGGTCGTACCGCCGCCGTGCTTCCGCACCCTTCTCCTCTACGGCCCAGAGCAACCTCCTCCGGGTAGTACACTTCGGGCAGTGGCCGACCGCCGATCGGTCGGCCGGAGCGGAAGGGAGGAACAGGATGGCGCAAGGAACGCGGCGTCAGAAGGCGAAGGTGAAGGACAGGGGCCTGGCGGAGGCGCCAGCGATCGACGAGGCGGCAGAGCTGATGAAGCTGGCGGGGAACCCGACTCGCCTGAAGCTGCTCTACCTGCTGGAGACCATGACCGAGGTGAGTGTCTCCGACCTTTCGGAGCTCTTGGGGGTATCGGTGTCGGCGGTCTCGCAGCACCTGACCAAGCTCAAGGCATACAGGTTGGTCAACAGCCGGCGCGAGGCGCAGACGATCTACTACCGGCTGGCCGAGCACGATTTCATCGGCAGGCTTCGGGAGGATTACTTCGGGGCCTGGGCGGACTGACGGTGCCGGATGAAACGCCGACCACCGAGGAAGCAGGGCTCTCGGCTATCGGTCTCGCCGCCCGCCGCGGCTCCCTCTCCTCTTTGCGATCGGGCCTATGAGGTACGGGCCTCTGTGAGTGCCTGTGCGATCCAACGCATGATTTGGTCGAGCTGCTCGGCAGAGTCGTAGCTCGCTTCGAAGCTCCCGATTCCCCAGTGCCCGATGCCGCTGACGTCTCTGACCAGCGGATGCTGAACGTCTCGCGGGTCGAGCGGCAGTACGAGACGGAGCCGCTTTCGCTGCGGAATGACGCTGCAGATCGTTCGCTTCCCCACCTGGTAGGCGATGTACTGTTTGCGATGGACGCGCCGAACCGATTCGTCGAGCTGAAGGACCCTCCCGTCAAGCTTCGTGAAGAGGTCCACGACTGGGGCCGGTTTGCCGGCAAAGTAGTCCTCGAGTGTGTATTCGGGTTTCGCCGTCGGTGGCGGATCAGGAGGAGCCGGAGTTGAACCCTCTGCGAGAGCCCAGGCATCACCTCTCGGAGTGATTACACCGATGTTCTCCAACCACCCAAGCCGGAATCCAACCTGAAGGTCGGTTTCCCAGGTCACACCGAGATCCGTGCGCATCCGCTCGAGGAACTCTCCAGAGGCATGAGGGCGTTCCCTGAGGTAGTCGATCAACTCGCGCACCCCGAGAACGTTCCGCTTTGCCGCCTCCAGGAGAAGGCGGGGCGAGACATCCTTAAGGTAGGTTGCGCCCTCGGTCGTAAGGGCCAGGCGTTCTCCCGTCGCCTCGATCAGACCGAAGCTCTTGGGCACTTGCCAGTAGCCGCGCGATACCTTCTCGCTCGAGACCGACTCGAAGTCCTCGATCATCCAGGCCACCGCCTCGGCCATCGTTGGAGCTTCGCTGGCGACGAAGCGGAGCATCCGATCCAGTGCCGCCTTCCATGCTAGGCGGCCGCCCGGCAGGGGCCAGAGCGAGCGCGCCCTCCCGTCGGGCCGAGACGCGCCAGTAGCAGGCGTCGGCGGCTCGGCAGGCGCGGCTTTCTCCTCGGCAGCCTCCTCCGCTTCTGCTTCGGCCTCAGACGAGAACGCTTCCTCGTCGAGCTCGTAGACCGTCACCTTGCGGCGGATCACGCCGATGTCGTGGTCAATGAGGAGGTCGAGAAGCCGATCACCGTCCACGAGCGAGATCGGCATCCGAGTCTCGGAAGAGGCGTCGGCAGCGGCGTCCCTCGTGAAGCCGGACAGCGTGATGATCAGCCCGCGCTCGTGAGGTCCCAGTGCGCCCCGCAGCTCTCGCACCGTCCGACCGCTGACGTTCTTGGCCCATCGCTTCACCTGGATCGCAGTCTGAACGCGGGTGACGCCGCCGACGGTCAATGTTGCGCGAACGTCGATGCCACCGTCGCCGACGTACTTCGTCACCGCTACGTCTTCATACCCAACGGCGGTCAGCAGCTCACCGATCAGCTCCTCGAAGAGTCGCGGGTCCAGTTCGGCCAGTCGCTCTCGCAGCTGGCGCCTGACCTCCGTGTTCCTGCGCTGAACCGCGCCGCCGAGAGGATCGTCGGCCAGTGTGAGGCTGTACACCCCCCGACCGTGGGCGCGGAACCGCTGGTCGCGGCCCGAGAGGTCCAGGCGCTTGATCTCCTGTCGGATGGCGACGTTCATCGACGCCGCCGGCGTCTGGCCGCCAGGCTCGATCAGTCCAGCCGAGACGGCGAGATCGGTGATCTCGCGGTAGTGCATGGGAGCGCCCTTGGAATGGCGCTTGAGGACCTCTTCGGCGGCGTCGGCGTAGGTCAGCGGCACGGTTACAGCCTTGCGGCGTTACCAGACTGGGCGGATCTTGAGGCTGAGCAGGCCCACCAACTGGCCCGCTCCCGAGTGGAGCTGTAGGGAGAACACGAGCGGAGGATACAGCAGATTAGCGTAAGACGGAGACTTCGCCGTCAGACCGAGGGCAGCGTCATCGCCGCCGCCGCCCGCCGCCTCTCATCTTCTCCTCGCCGGTCGTACCGCGCCGTCGTTACGGCGTCGGCGTGCCCGGCCAGCCCCTGGACGGTGAACACGTCGACCCCCGCCGAAAGCAGCCCGGACACATAACCTCTACGAAAGCCATGAGGAGTGATCCCGGTGAGCCCCGCCTGCTTCTGCCGCCTCTGGAGGATATATCGCACCGCCTCGCCGCGAAGCCGCGTGATCCGCACCGCGCCCGTGCTGCTGATCGGCACGAAGAGCGGTCCGTCGTCGGTGCCTCGAGCCGAGATCCACCGCTTCACGATCTTGCACGCGGCGGCGCTCAGAAAAACCCGCCGATCCCGCCGCCCCTTCCCCGACCTCACCGTGATCACGCACCCGGCAGCGTCGAAGTCGGCCACGTCGAGCCCGCACAGCTCTGCCCGCCTCAAACCGCCGCCGTAAAGGATCGCCAGCATCGCCGCATCCCGCCGCCCCGCCGGCGAGTCGTCGCAGGCTGCGAATAGCGCCCGCACCTCGTCGCGCTCGACCGCCCGCCCCGAGGGCAGCGTCTTGGCCCGGAGGTTGGCGACGTCGGCTGCCCGGGCGTAGGTCTCGGCGTCCATCAGCCCGAGCCGCCAGCAGGTCTTGAGCACCCCGCGCAGCGCCGAGAGGATCTTGTTCACCGTCGCCGGGGCGTAGCGCTCGACGAGCTGCGCCCGCACCCGGGCGGTGTCGCGGTAGCGAAGCCGGTGCCACGGGTAGCTCCAGGGGTCGGTGGCGCCGAGGAGCTTGACGATCGTCTCGAGGGAGTGGTGGACCGCCCAGAAGCTGCCGCGGCTGAGGCTGTCGCGGTAGATGGCGGCGGGGTTGTCGGCGGGGTTGCGGGGCATGGGGCGGGCCTCCCTTCGTGGTCGTTGTTGGGAGGCCAGTGGCTACGGGAAAACGCCGATTCTGGTCAACCACCAGCCGGTGGCGCTGGTACAGTCCGCAGCCTGCGAGCACCGGCCCGCGCCATCCAAGGGAGGGAGATTGCCATGCCTGCCGAGTGTCCTTTGACCACTCGATCCGCGTTTCTCCTCGCCTCGATCCTCGCCCTCACCACCCCGCCGGCGGCCCACGCCGCCACCATCTCTCTGACCGCGCCCGGCGAGGTCGAGGTCGGCGCCGCGTTCGAGGCGACCTGGAGCGGCACGGCCGGCCAGGGCGACTTCATCAGCGTCGACCCGGCGGGGGCGCCGGAGCGCGAGTACGGGGCCTACGTCTATGCCTCGAAGGGGAGCCCGGTGTCGCTACGCGCGCCCGGCACGCCCGGCGACTACGCGGTGCGGTACCACAGCGGCGGAAGCGGCTACCCGGTGCTCGCGTCGGCGCCCTTCCGCGTGGTGCCGGCGACCGCGACCCTGGAGGTGCCGGCGACCGTCGATCAGGGCGGCTCGATCGCCGTCACCTGGACCGGCCCCGACAACGAGGGCGACTTCATCAGCGTCGATCCCGCGGGCGCGGCCGAGGCCAAGTACGGCGCCTACGGCTACACCTCGAAGGGCAGCCCCCTCGAGATCCCCGCGCCCGCCGAGGCCGGGAGCTACGAAGTGCGCTACCACCTCGGCGTCAGCGGCTACCCGGTGATCGGCACCGCGGCGGTCACCGTGGGCGCGGCGGCGGCGACCGTCGAGGCTCCCGCGCGGGCCGCCGCCGGCTCGACCATCTCGATCGCCTGGACCGGACCGGACAACCCGCAGGACTTCATCAGCATCGACCCCGCGGGGGCGCCGCCGCAGGAGTACGGGCGCTACGCTTACACCTCCAAAGGCAGCCCGCTCGAGATCACGGTGCCCGAGGCGCCCGGGCGCTACGAGGTCCGCTACCACCTCGGCACCAGCGGCTATCCGGTGATCGGGACGGCGCCGCTCGAGGTGGGTGCGGTGACCGCCACCGTCGAGCCCCGGCAGCCGGTCGTCGCGGGCGAGCCGTTCGAGGTCGCCTGGAGCGGTCCCGACAACGAGCTCGACTTCGTCACCATCGTGCCCGCCGGAACCGCCGAGGGCGAGTACGGCAACTACGCCTACACCCGGCGCGGCAACCCCCTGCGGATCGAGGCGCCGGCGGTGCCCGGCGACTACGAGGTGCGCTACCTGACCGGCCAGGAGCGACGCCGGCTCGCCAGCGCGCCGGTCGAGGTCCGGCCCGGCACGGCCCGCGGCTCGTTGCGCGTGGTCGGCGCTTCCGGCGCAACCGGTGCAGCCACTGATCTCGGTGCGGTCGAGGTGATCCTCGACGCCTCGGGCAGCATGCTCCAGCGTCTCGAGGGCGCCCGCCGCATCGATCTGGCGCGAGACGCTCTGCTCGGCCTCACCGGCGAGACCCTGCCGGACGGCGTGCCCTTCGCCCTGCGGGTCTTCGGCCACCGCGAGGCGGACTCCTGCCGCACCGACCTCGAGATCCCCCTCGCACCGCTCGACCGCTCCCGTGTCGCGGCTACGATCCGCTCGGTCGAGGCCAAGAACCTGGCCAAGACCCCGATCGCCGACTCGCTGCGGGCGGTCGGCCAAGACCTCGCCGGCGCCTCTGGCCCGCGGCTCGTGGTGCTGGTCACCGACGGCGAGGAGACCTGCGATGGCGATCCGGCGGCAGCGATCCGCGAGCTCGCGGCGGGCGGCGTCGAGGTGCGGGTCAACATCGTCGGCTTCGGCATCGACGAGCTGATGCTGAAGGAAGAGTTCGAGAGCTGGGCGCGCCTCGGCGGCGGCCGCTACTTCGACGCCACCGACGGCGAGGGTCTGAACCAGGCGGTACGCGGCGCGATCCGGGAGACCTTCGAGGCCCTCTCGAACGGTGAGGTGGTCGCCGGCGGCACCGTGGGCGGCGACGCGGTCGAGCTACCCGTAGGCGAGTACCGGGTGCGGACCTCCTCCGGGAAGGACATCGGAACCGTGGTGATCGCCGCAGACGAGGAGAGTGCAGTTCGTCTCGGCGGGTGAGACCGCGCCCCGATGCCACGCAACGACCTCAGCGTCGGCGTGATCTCGGACACCCACGGCCTGCTCCGGCCGGAGGCGCCTCCGCTTGTCGGGTTGACGACCCGAGGACCGAGCGGTACCAGTTCTTCGAGGACTATTCATTGCCGCGGCGCGGCCTCTGGCCGGTAGGTGTGCGTGAACCGCTTCAGTAGTAGAATCCGCTCCGTTCAAAGGCGCGGCTAGGAAGTCGCGAGCCGAAACGCCGGGAACCCCACGCCCGACCCGCCGCGCCGCCTTTCCTTCCCGTGGGGGTGCAGTGGGAGCGCGTGTGCCGGACTGGCGAAACCCTGCCGACTATAGATACACGGCGAATCTAACGCCGCATCAATGGGCGTGGGAGTTCCTGCGCCGCAACGAACAATATCAGGCTGCCTATGCGGCTTGGCGCGACTGCTGCGAGATCGTTGACAGACGGCGCCCATATCTGCAATCCACCGGCGATCTTCCATCCACGGGATCGGAAGAGGCTGCGCTTCTAGATCAAGATATTGAGGCGATGAAACAACTGAATGCGGCGGCCAGTCGAGCGTTTGGCCTACAATCTCCCGTCGATCCATCGTATCCGGCGACGCACCCAGGGACCTTAGGCAACTGGGCGGAGGCGGTCGGGGTCAGTGAGATTTGGCAGGGAAAGTTCTATCCCCTCGTGCCCAAACCCGAACGGGTTGGCCTAGAGTTTGATGTAACAATGCCGCTTGGGCCACAGTTGGAGTTCGCCAAGGCTCACCTTCGGCGGCGCCAAGCCCGCCTCCATGGGACGGGCGTCATCAAAGTCAGGAAGAAGACAAGCAGGGCGCAGGTGAAGCTCTACCCGACCTATCTGCGCGTACTCGACGGCCATTTCGCGGGTGTTGGCCCATGGAGGATTGGCGCCGTTGTCTTCGCCGATCTTCCCAATGCCGACGGTGAGCAGCGCAAGGATCGTGCAATCAGTGCCAGAGACGCGGGTCTTGCTCTTGTGAATGATGGCTATCGAGATCTGCTGCTGATGGCATCGCTGCCCAAAGGGTGGAAATAGCCTAGCTGCTAGGGCCTATTCTCGCCGGTGGAAATAGCCGACTCCTTATCTCCACCGGTGTTAATAGCGGTTTCCACTACTCTCCTCTACACAGAGCCGTGTATCGGCGCTAAAAACGCGAAACTGTCGGGGTGCGACCCGACGGTTTCGGCTTACGCGGCAACGGGCGCCGACGCAAGCACCAGCAGGATCATGGCACAGGCGCCCGCGCCGCAACTCCTGAAAGGAGCTGCAAATGCGCGTCGCCTTTCCCCTCCCGCTCAACCCGCCCCGCCAACGCTGGCGCCTTTGGTGGAAGCAGCTTCCCCGCGCGCTGCTACAGGCGCTCTTCCTGCCTGGGGAGCGAGGTATGCGGAGGCGGGCTGCTCGTGCAGCGGGCGGGTATAGGACCCGCCGGGCCCTGTCCGGGCTGAGGTTCGATTCCTCCAGCCTCTACCAAGTTCATTCAGTCTACCGCCTTTTCGCCTAGCCCATCTCGTGCGGCCTTTATGAAAGAAGGAGCTGAAGGAGGGGGCGGCTGAGCAAACCGCTGAGGGAGGGTGAGGTAGTCGTCATCCAACAAAGCGGCGGTACTGGTCACGCTTCGCGTGCCGGAAGAGGGATCAGTCGGGAGTGACCAACTGCGTCCTGTCGAGTTGTCGCGGCTCGCCAGCCGCCCTCCCGCTCGCTGTCGAGCCCCGCCGCCCCCACCCCCGCCGTCATCACCACGTAGTCGAACCGCTCGTCGTCCGGCCCCTCAGGCTCCGGCATCGGGTCAGTCATCATGGCCGTCTCGTCTCGTCTTCGGCGAACCGCTCGACCAGCTCCGCCGCCGTCACCCGCGACGCCGCCTCGAGGTACTCGATCGCCGGCCGGATCTCATCCACGAGCAAGGCTTCGATGGTCCCGTAGATCTCAGTCGCCAAGTCGCGGGCGATGCGGTGCTCCAGCATCGCGTCGCGGTTTGCGCCGGTCTCGGCGGCCGCCTTCCGACTGATCCTGCTCACTGCCCAGCGGCCGGGTGAGGTGCTCAGGATGCCGTGGCGGGACATCGAGGACGGCGCCCCGGGTGGGTGGTCCGGCCGAGATCGCCAAGAATCGCCGCGGAGTAGCGGTGCGAAGGGGGTCTTTTAGCAGGAGCGCTTGACGACGAACAGCCCGCTAACCGCGCCGCCCGCCTGCCCCCAGGACGTCAGGCCCACGGAAATCTGGATTGGCGAGTAGTTCGAATAGCAACAGTCGAGCGTCAGGTATGCCGTGGCGCTACCCCACTCGTCGCGGTTCCCCGGTTGCAAGCGTTCGGAGGCATTCTCGCGCTCGACGACGGTAAGCTCCAACGGCACAGTTAGAGGCACGCCCTTCTTGACCATGACTGTTCCCACACAGCGGTTTACACTGACCCATGGTCCGTAGGGGTCGGTCAGCTGCTTATGCAATTGCAAATTGCTGAGCGGATCGGCGGCTGGGATGCAAACGCCGATGGCGTGCAGGGGATCTATGGTGGCGAACATCCACACCTCCATCACGCCCCACGGCACCACGTTTGAGTCTGATGGCGTCGGGAGGACGTCTATGACGGGATTTTGCATTTGATCTACGCGCACGTGGCTCATCCAGACCTCGAAGGTGCAGCACGCGCAATTTATGCATTCGCACGGTCCGCAGTCGCATTCGCGCCCGGGCACAGTGCCAGGCAGGGCGGCTGCGGGCTCAAAGCTGCGCTGGACGGCAGCGGCAGCGCTCTCTACGCTCCGTACAGCAGCCTTGAACTGCTCATCGCGCGCACTGACCGCCTGCACTGCCGTTAACCGCTCTCCAAGGTTACTTACCAGCCTCTGCAGCTCGGCAATCCGTGCATTCTGTTGCTCGACCAGTTGTACATCGACCGGCGCGACAGATACCCCGGGGGCTATTGAAACGACATCGAGACGCTCGCTCAAATCGGCGATTCGACGATCCAAATCCGCCATCTGATCTCCCTGCGCAAGCGGTGCCTGGTCGACGGAAAGGTGCACTGCGTTCTCGGCGTCTCGATTGGCAGCAGGTCTGGATTGAGCAGCGCGTTCAGTCCTTGGCTTCTTGGCCATTGCGTTGATGTCCTTTAGTTGAATAGTTGGTGGGGTGGCAGGCCCCTGCGCTCCGTTTCCGCCGCACGCCGGCGGGCGGTGGCTGCACCCCTGGAGAATCCCGATCCAGTTGCGGGGGGTTAGCCGTGGGTGCCGTTGTCGCGCTCGGTCAAGCTCGGCGGCGCCAGCCGGATCACACTCCGCGCTGTGGAGCACGGCGTCCTGGATGAGGTGCTCGCCGAGATCCGCTCCTATCAGCGGCATGCCGGAGCGCTAGTCGTCTGAGCGACCCGCCCCGTAGGAGCACATACACCGCGGCAAGGGCCACCTCATCTCGGCGGCGCTGGGGCCGGCGTCCTGGGAGAGGGCGAGAATCCGGCGCCGGGAAAGGCCCCGGCCGAGAGGCGCAGAGGACGCCGGGGTGGAATGGCCGCCGCTCAGGCACGGTGTGGCGGGGGGGTCGCGTCGCGGGTGACCCTGCCCGCGGCTCGCATCATCGCTCGCTCGCTGTCGAACGCCGCCGTCCCCTCCCGCAGCGCCTCGACCCCCGCCGCCGTCACCACGTAGACGAACCGCTCGTCCTCCGGCCCCTCGGGCTCGGGCATCGGCTCCGCTGTCATCGTCCGCTCCTCTCGTCTTCCTCGAGCCGCTCGCGCAGCTCGTCCGCCGTCACCCGCGACGCCCCCTCGATGTACTCGATCGTCGGCCGCAGGAAGTCCACGAGCACGCCCTCGATCGTCGAGTAGATCTCGGTCGCCACGTCGCGGGGGATCTCGTGCACCCACATCGCCTCACGGTTGGGCGACGGCGGCAGCTCGTCGTGGATGCGCTGGAGGCGGTCGGCGATCGCCACCAGCTCGAGCGCTATCTCGGCGAGGGCGACCTGGGCCTCGGGTTCGGTCACGGGCCGGCCCCCACGGCCTCTGGGCGGGCCGCCAAGGGCTTGGCGCCGGCTGGCGGCAGCCCACCTATGGGCCGCTGGGTCTGTAGAGATCCCAGGCCCGTCACCACCGCACCCCCTCGGCCCGGCACTGGACCGCCTCGGCGACGTGGGCGGCGCCCAGCCGCTCGGCGCCCGCCAAGTCGGCCACGGTGCGTGCGACGCGCAGCACGCGGTGGAGCGCCGCGGCGGACAGACCCAGCCGCTCGAAGGCGGCGTCGAGGAGCGCCCGGCCAGGCGCGTCGAGCCGGCAGCGTCGCGCCACCTCGCCCGGCGCCACCCCACCGTTCAGCCCGCCGCGGCGGATCTGGACCGCCCGCACGGCGGCGACGCGGCCGGCGACACGGGCCGACGGCTCGCCGGCGCCGCGGTGGAGTTCTCCGAGCGTCACCGCCGGCACGGCGACGACGAGATCGAACCGCCCTGCGAGCGGGACATCCACCCGCGCCTGCCAGCGGCGGACCTGGCCGGGCGTGCAGGTGCAGTCGGTGCGGTAGTCGCCGAGGTGGCCGCAGGGGCAGGGGCGCATCGTCGCGACGAGCTGGACGTGCTCGTGGTCGCGGCCGAGCGCCTCGGCCAGCGCCCGCAGCGTCGCCGGGCGCAGGGCGGGCAGGTCGTCGAGGATCAGGGTCCCGCCGGCGGCGAGGGCGAACTCCTTGGCGACACCCTTCGACGTCAGGTGCATACCCGGCGCCCGCACCGGCCGCGGCGTGGCGGGATCGTCACCTGGCGGGAGGAGGCCCGGCATGCACCGCGCGAGCATCGACTTCCCCGCACCCGATGGGCCGACCAGGAGCAGGCTGTGGCCGCCCGCCGCCGCGACCTCGAGCGCCCGCCGGGCCGACTCTTGGCCGCACACCTCGCCGAGGTCGGTCACGACGCGCCCCTGATCTCGGCTCGCCGCGCGCTGACCGCGTGCGCGATCTGGTCGATCCAACCGCAGTCCAGCCCGCGGGCGCTCGCCGCCCACTCGCCCCACCGCTCGACCTCGCCCTCGAGCCAGGTCAACGTCTCCGGGTCGCTCACGCGGCCGATCTCGGCGATCAGGTCGTCGAGGGGTTTGCTCACCATCCGCCGCGCTCTTTGACGCTCACCCACGCACCGCCGGCGGCGACGATCAGGTGATCGATCAGTTCGACACCGACGACCTCGCCGGCGCGATGCATCCGCCGCGTGAACAGCAGATCCTCACGACTCGGCGCAGGGTCGCCCGAGGGGTGGCTGTGCCACATAACGACCCCGGCCGCCCCGATCAGTAGCCCTTCCCGCAGGATGCCCCGCGGCTCGACCGACGCCCTGTGGAGGGTGCCGCGGTACAGCTCGCGCTCGCCGATCAGCCGGTGGCGGGCGTTGACGTAGAGCGCCCCCATGACCTCCTGGCCCGACCGGCCGTAGCGCAGGTCGAGGTAGCGGCAGACCTCCGCCGGCCGCGACAGCGGCTCCTGGACGGGCACGTTCGCCGCCGCCATGCGGCAGGCGATCTCGATCGTGGCGAGCAGCGTGGCGATCTTCACTTCGCCGACGCCGTTGCGCCGCAGGCTCTTGGCGCAGGAGTTGGCGAGGCCGCGCAGCCCGCCGGCCTGGAAGAGCAGCTCGCGGCTGAGGTCGAGGACTGACGCCCCCGGCCGGCCTCCCTTGAGGAGGATCGCCACCAGCTCGGCGTCGGAGAGCGACTGCGGCCCGTTGCGCAGGAGACGCTCCCGGGGGCGCTCGTCGTGGGGGATCTCGGCGATGAGGCTGGGCTGGGTGCGGGCGGTGGGTGGGCTGGGTCGCCGCATCGGGCCTCTCCCGGGGCCGGCCGGGGGCCGGGAGCACCGCGGGGATGGACTGAGACCCCTACCAGTAAGGCAGGACCGGGCTGGGTGTCAACGGAGACGGACTCGACGCAGGTTACGGGGGGAGTCGTTCTGTGGAGCGTAGACTTGTCCGCATTCGTTCGCTTCGAAGGTAAGGTCGAGGGGACACGATGGCCGATCGCGACATCCGGCTCGCCGCCTTTGACTGGCTCGCCCATCAGACGGAGCT
>Ga0302046_10005012_pt1 | contig 11712 bp, 8 predicted proteins | sample RVTome_11_FD_200261 | JGI IMG/M metagenome (GOLD analysis project Ga0302046, IMG submission 200261) | Soil microbial communities from uranium-contaminated site in the Upper Colorado River Basin, Wyoming, United States - RVT147D111 (version 2) ... | reverse complement strand
TGTGCATGTACGAGGTGCCCTCGACCATCGCGATGAAATCCGTGATGGCCGGGCTGTACACGGCGCCGCCGGCGCACGGGCCGAGGATCGCGGAGAGCTGGGGTACGACGCCCGACGCCTGCGTATTGCGCCAGAAGATCTCCGCGTAGCCGCCCAGGCTCTTCACGCCCTCCTGGATGCGTGCACCGCCGGAGTCGTTCAGGCCGACGATCGGCACGCCTACCTTGAGCGCCTGGTCCATCACCTTGCAGATCTTCTCGGCGTGCGTCTCCGAGAGCGACCCGCCGAAGACGGTGAAGTCCTGGCTGTAGAGGTAGAACGGCCGGCCGTCGATGGTCGCGTGCCCGGTGACGACGCCGTCCCCGAGGACCTTCTGCCGCTCCATGCCGAAGTCGCGGCAGCGGTGGGTGACGAAGCGGTCGATCTCGACGAACGAACCCTCGTCGACCAGGAAGTCGATCCGCTCGCGCGCGGTGAGCTTGCCCTTCGCGTGCTGCGCCGCGATCCGCTCCTCGCCGCCGCCGGCGAGGGACTCCTCGCGCATGCGGTGGAGTCGCTGGGTGGGACCTTCGGTCATGTTCCTCGTGGCTCCTGGACGAGCTCGGTCAGGACTCCGCCGGTTGCGCTGGGGTGGACGAAGGCGATGCGGGTGCCGTGAGCCCCCGCGCGCGGCTCGTGGTCGATCAGGCGCACCCCCGCGGCCTTCAGACGGGCGAGAGCCTGCTCGAGGTCCTCGACTCGGTAGGCGAGATGATGCAGACCTCCGCCGCGCCTGGCGAGGAACTTCGTCACCGGCGAGTCCTCCCCCGCCGGTTGCACGAGCTCGATGCGCTGGTCCCCCGCGAAGCACATCAGCACGTCGACCCGCTGGTCCTCCACGCGCTCGACCTCACCGGCCGTCATGCCCAGGACGTCGACGTAGGTCCTGCGCGCCTCCTCGATGCTCGCCACGGCGATGGCGACGTGGTGCAAGCCGGTGACGACGCCGTCGAGCGCGGACACTAGAGCACCTCCGGCGGCCGGTACTTGCCGAAGACGCTCGCGAGCACGGTGCAGATCTCGCCCACCGTGGCGTAGCGCTCGACGGCGGCGAGGATCGGCGGCATCAGGTTGGCGCTCCCGCGGGCCGCGTCCGCGAGCGCGTCGAGCGCCGCCTCGACCGCCGTACCGTCGCGCCGGGCGCGGACGCGGCCGAGGTCCGCGAGGACCTCGTCGCGTGCTCCATCGTCGGGACGGAAGAGCGCGGGGGGCGGCTCCTCGGTCCGAAAGGCGTTCACGCCGACCACCACGCGCTCGCCGGCCTCCACGGCGCGCTGCCAGGCGAGCGCGCTCTCGTGGATGCGGCGCTGCTCGAACCCGCGCTCGATGGCGCGGACCGAGCCCCCCAGCTCGTCGACTTCCGCCATGAGCACGCGCGCCGCGGCTTCGAGCTCGTCCGTCAGCGCCTCGACCAGCGGCGCTCCGCCGAGCGGGTCCACGACGTCGGCCACACCGGACTCGCAGGCGAGGATCTGCTGCGTCCTGAGCGCCAGCCGCGCCGACTCCGCGCTCGGCAACGACAGGGCTTCGTCGCGCGAGTTCGTGTGTAGCGACTGCGTGCCGCCGAGCACGGCCGCCAGCGCCTGGACCGTCACGCGCACCACGTTGTTGTCGGGCTGTTGGCTGGTCAGCATCGAGCCGGCCGTCTGCGCGTGGAAGCGCATCATCCAGCTCCTCGGGTCGCGAGCGCCGAACTCCTCGCGCATGATCCGCGCCCACATGCGGCGCGCCGCGCGGAACTTGGCGACCTCCTCGAACAGATCGTTGTGCGCATTGAAGAAGAAGCTCAGGCGCGGGGCGAAGTCGTCGACCGGGAGGCCCGCGTCGAGCGCCGCTCTCACGTAGGTCCGGCCGTGGGAGAGCGTGAAAGCCACTTCCTGCACGGCCGTCGATCCGGCCTCGCGCATGTGGTAGCCGGAGATCGAGATCGTGTTCCAGGCCGGGACCTCCTCGCGGCAGAACGCCATCAGGTCGGTCGTCAGGCGTAGGGAGGGCTCGACCGGGAAGCGGTAGTTCCCGCGCGCCACGTACTCCTTGAGGATGTCGTTCTGGACGGTCCCGCGGATCCGCTCCGGCTCGACGCCCTGCCGTCGCGCGAGGCTGACGTACATCGCCAGCAGGATCGACGCCGTTGCGTTGATCGTCATCGACGTCGAGACCTCGCCCAGCGGGATGCCGTCGAACAACCGCTCCATGTCGGCCAGGCTGTTGATCGGCACGCCGACCATGCCTACCTCGGGCAGGGCCAGCTCGTGGTCGGAGTCGTACCCGAGCTGCGTCGGCAGGTCGAAGGCCGTCGAGAGTCCGGTCTGACCGCTCTCGAGCAGCATGCGGAAGCGCCCGTTCGTCTCGCGCGCGCTGGCGAACCCGGCGTACTGGCGCATCGTCCAGTATTGGCCGCGATACATCGTCGGCCGGATCCCGCGCGTGTAGGGATAGACGCCCGGCATGCCGCCGTCCGGAGCCTCGCCGTAGACCGGGTCGAGCTCGAGCTCCGAGGGCGTGAGGAAGCGCGACTTCCGCTCGCCGTCGCTCGCGGCCGCGGGGCTCCAGATCTCCTCCAACCAGGCCCGGATCGCGGGGGAGTGCCTGCTCGGGTTCTTCGTCATCGCGGAGGGAGACGCGCTTCCCGCGCCGGGCGCGAAAAGGCGGCGGATTCTACGAAGAAGTCGCGCGACCCCGAGGCGCGAAGGCCCGATCCGTGTCCGCTCCCCTCGTTCCTCCTCCGTCCTCCGCGCCGTCGCTCTGGGCGAGCAACGCGCGCTGCGTGGGGGTTGGCGGATTCGTCGGCCATGGCACCAGCGATTGGACGCGGCGGCCTCGAGTGTGACGGGAATCCGGCCTTGCAGTTGCCCAGGATAGACTGGCGCACGCAGATCGGGTATCTGCGGACATGCTCGCATTCAGGCGAATTCCTCGCGGTCGGTACGTCGCGCTGCTCGGAACCGTGCTAGCCGCGGTGGTCGTGTGGTCGCTGATCGGCGCGCACGACCGGCACAGCTGGTGGATCGAGAATGCGCTCGTGCCGGGGTTGCTGCTGATCCTGGCGCTGACCTACCGCCGCTTGCCGCTTTCGCGGGTGAGCTACATGCTGATCTTCGCGTTCCTCGTCCTCCACGAGGTCGGCGCCCACTGGACCTACGCCATGGTGCCGTACGACGACTGGTGGCGCGCCGTCTTCGGCTCGACGCTCAACCAGTGGCTCGGGCTCGAGCGCAATCACTTCGACCGCTTCGTGCACTTCTCGTACGGGCTGCTGTTCGCGTACCCGATCCGAGAGCTGTTCCTGCGCGTCGCCAACGTGAAGGGCTTCTGGGGCTACTTCCTGCCGCTCGACCTGGCGATCTCCTCCTCCACGCTCTTCGAGCTGGTCGAATGGATCGCCGTCATCGCGGTGAACCCGGAGGTTGGCGCGGCCTACCTCGGCACGCAGGGCGACATCTGGGACGCGCAGAAGGACATCGCGTGCGCGTCCCTCGGCGCGCTCCTGGCGATGTGCATCACCGCGGCGATCAACTGGCGCTACAAGCGCGACTTCGCCCAGGACTTCATGAAGAGCCTCGACGTGAAGAGTGCGAAGCCGCTCGGAGAGGAAGGCCTGGCCGGGTCTAGGTCGGAGGTCTGAACGTCCTCTCTCTCCTTACTCTGATGCTCGAGCAGCGCGCTCGAGAAGGCTCGCGGTCGCCACTCTCCTCCCCCCAAGCGCTCGTCTTGCGGCTAGCGCGCCTCCGTCGCGGGGAGCCGCAACCAGTCGAGCAGCGCCTGCATGTCGGCGTGCAGCGGCGCCTCGAGCTCCATGCGCTCGCCGGTGACGGGGTGGCGGAGGGCGAGCAGCGCGGCGTGGAGCGCGTGCCGGCGCATCGGCGGAGCACCTTCGGGGAGGACGCGCGGGAGGCCGCGCCGGCCGGGATAGACGCGATCCCCCACCAGCGGATGGTCGATCGAGGCGAGGTGCACACGGAGCTGGTGCGTGCGTCCGGTCTCCGGCGTCAGGCGCAAGTAGCCGAAGTCGCGGAAGCGCTCCAACGTCTCGTAGTAGGTCCGCGCCGCACGTCCATCGCCCTGCTCCACGACGGTCATCCGATCCGGACGGCCCGCAGCGCGGCCAATCGGCCGGTCGATCCAGTCCGTGTCGAAGCGCGGCGAGCCGAACACGAGCGCGAGGTAGCGCTTCTCTACCTCGCGCTCGCGGAACATGCGCACGAGCTCGGCCGCCGCCCACTCCGTACGCGCGACGAGCAGGAGTCCGCTCGTGTCGCCGTCGAGGCGGTGGACGATGCCGGGCCGGTCCGCGCCCTGGGGCGAGGGGAGCGCGCCGTAGCGCGCGACCATCCGCTCCGAGACCGTGCCGCCCCGCACGATCGAGGAGGGATGCACCACCATCCCGGCCGGCTTGTCGACCACGATCAGGTGCTCGTCCTCGTGGACGATGCGCAGCTCTCCGTGGGCTCCGGTCGAGCGCGCCCGGCTGCGGGCGACCTCGAGCAGCTCGATGCGCCAACCGGCTTCCACCTGCTGCGCGCCGCGCTCGGCCGGTGCACCCTCGACCAGGACTCCTCCGTCCCGGATGAGCTCCTGGAAGCGCGTGCGCGAGATCCCCTCGACCAGGGCCGGGAGGACGCGGTCGAGCCGCTCCCCGGCGAGCTCCGCGGGGACGACGAACAGGCCGGGGGCGGGGTCCATGCTCCCCTCCTAACGGAGCGGGAACCTGCGCGCGAGCCCCGCCGCCTGGAACCTCGGCCACGAGAGGAGCTGACGGGCTCGCCCGAGACGGGTAACATCTCGCCGCTTTCCGGATAGGGAAGCACGAGGCTTTCCTCCGGGCCCCGGGCTCGACGCGCCTGGCCCGGCGGGAGCCCCCGGCTCGCTGGGCGGCGTCGGCCCCGAGCCCTTCCCCGCACGACCCGCCGTCGGAGGTCCCCGTGATCAAGAGATCCTCGCTCTTCTCCTCCCTGTTCCTGTGCCTCCCCCTCGCCGCGAGCGCCCAGGACGCGCCTCCCGGCCTGGTGCTGGTCAAGGGCGGCAAGACGAAGGTCGGCTCCAAGGTCAAGGACGTGGAGCCGCTCATCGTGGCGAACCGGCAGTTCGCGAACACCTTCGCCGGGGAAACCCCCCAGCACACGCAGGAGGTCGCGGATTTCTACCTCATGCCGACCGAGGTCACGAACGAGCAGTACGCGGAGTTCGTGCGCGCGACCGGACACCGGCCTCCCTACTACTGGTGCGCCGAGGCCGACCTCGAGGCGGGCCGCCAGGGCTTCCTCGAGGAGCAAGAGCGCCTGAGGAAGGAGGCCCTCGCGGCGGACAAGGCGGCTCCTCCGCGCAAGACCTTCGACGCAGCCGTGTGGTGGGCGGAGAACTGGAAGGACAAGAACTGGACCATCCCCACCGAGGATCTGAACACACCGATCTGCTTCGTGAGCCATCCGGACGCCGAGGCCTACAGCCGCTGGGCGGGCCTGCGCCTCATGACCGAAGGCGAGTACCACCGCGCGGCACGCGGGGATTCCGACCGGACCTTCCCCTGGGGCGACGACTGGAAGCCCGACCTCTGCAACTCGCTCGAGTACACGAAGATGGACCGCGCCATGCCGGTCGGCAGCTTCGCGGAAGGCGCGGTGAACGGGATCTTCGACCTGGCCGGCAACGTCTGGGAGTGGACCAGCAGCAAGTACACGAAGTTCGAGGACTACAAGCCGCTGAAGGTCAAGAACGGCCGCGACAGCATCGAGGGCCTGGCGGGATTCGATCCGGTCATGCGCGTGCTCGCGGGCGGCGCCTTCACGAACCAGGGCTTCGCCTGCCGCGTGGCCGTGCGCATGCCCGCCGAGCGGCGCCAGCAGACCGAGGCCGTCGGCTTCCGCTGCGCCGCGGACCTGCTGCCGGGTCGCTGCGCGGCCCAGTGGCTGCTCGAGAAGGACGTGCGGCTCCACGTCCTGACCGGCGACGTCGGATTCAAGCCGGACGGAACGACGGCGATCCAGCGCTGGACCTTCGGCCCCGGAACCGCCGGCGTGCCCGGCTACGCCGTCATCCAACGCTACGAGCGCACGCTGTTCGTGCCGTCGCTGTCGCTGGCCGCGGGGAGCCGCGCAGAGCTCGAGCGCATCACGGGCGAGCAGGGGCCGGTCGTCATCGGGCTCTTCTCCTCCGAGCACCCGCTGCGCAAGCCGGAGCTCGACGGAGGGAGCTACTTCGTCGCCTGGCGCGCGGCCGGCAAGCTCAAGGCTGCGGAGCCCGCGCCGGCGGGCGACACCGAGGAACCCCTGCGCATCGGCGGATCGCGCCAGGACGGCGTGGCCTTCCACGAGGTCCCGGGCTTCGACGAGACCGTCGACCAGCTCTTCCTCTACAACCTCGAGGGCAACCCGATCCTCGCTTGGGCCTCGGGCCCGATCGACTTCAAGCGCGCGACGCAGGGCAGCCAGCTGACCTTCGTCAAGTTCGTGCCGCCGGCCGAGGAGCCCGAAGAGGACGCGCCTCCCGTCATCCCGCTGGACACGCTGCGCGTCGACGTCGTCGTGGACGCGCAGAGCCGCAAGGCGCTGCACCTCGCCTTCGAGGTGAAGATCACCCCCGGCCTGATCGACGAGAGCTGGAAGTAGGCGCGCTCGACGCGGAGAGTCCGCAGCCGAAGGAAGGCGGCTCCGCCACCTTCCGAGGCGTGGGACGCGCGTGCCGTCAAGATTCGGAGCCGCTGAAGCTCAGCGCAGCCCGTTGAGGTTGCGCCGCAGGAGATCGAGCTCGAGCGCCATCTCCTCCCGGCGCTGTCTCTCGGCGTCGACGACGTCCGGGGCGGCGTTCTCGAGGAATCCCCGGTTCGAGAGCTTGCCGTCGATCTGCGTCAGTCCCTGGTCCAGCTTCGCGACCCGCCGCTCCAGCGTGTCCGCCAGGGCCCCGAGGTCCACGTCGCCGCCGAGCGGCACGAACACCTCGAAGGCGGACGCGACGCCGACGGCCGAGGAGGCGGGCCGCTCGGCCGCGGCATGGAGGTCGAGGCCGTCGAGGTTGGCCAACGCCCGGGCGCGCTCGCGGCAGGCTCCGAGGACCTCGCGCTCGCGCTCGCCCGGCGCGACCACGATCGCGTCGAGCAGCTTCTTGTCGCCGAGCGCGGTGAGCGCGCGGATGCTGCGCACCGCGTGCACCAGGTCCTGGAGGATGCCGATCTCGCCCTCGGCCGCTTCGTCGACGCGACCGGCGTCGCTCGTCGGCCAGGACGTCGTGACGAGTTGGCCAGCCGGGCCGGTGAGCTCGTGCAGCGCGCTCCACAGGACCTCGGTCTGGAAGGGAGTGAAAGGGTGCAGCAGGCGCAGCGTCGTGTCGAGCACCTGGACCAACGTCCCGCGCGCGTCGGCCGCGCTGCGGGTATCCGCCTCGCCCGTCAGCCGGGACTTGACGAGTTCGAGGTACCAGTCGCAGAGGTCGTTCCAGACGAACTTGTAGAGCGCCGAGACCGCGTCGTTGAAGTCGTAGGCGAGCAGGTGGCCCGTGACGCCCTCGATCGTCCGCGCCAGGCGTGAGAGGATCCAGCGATCCTCGAGCGAGCTCGGAGGAGTCACCGTCACGTCCGTGCGCTCTCCCGCGAGGTTCCCGAGCACGAAGCGCGTTGCGTTCCAGACCTTGTTCGTGAACCGCCGGCCCATCTCGAAGCGGTCCTCGGACAATCTCACGTCCTGTCCCTCGCGCGTGAGCAGCACCAGCGAGAGCCGCACGGCGTCGGCCCCGTAGATCTCGATCATCTCGATCGGGTCGATGCCGTTGCCGAGGCTCTTCGACATGCGCCGACCCTTGGCGTCGAGCACGGTCGCGTGCACGTAGCAGGTGACGAACGGGCAGCGCCGGTCCTCGGGCAGGTGGTCGACGAGCTCGTAGCCCGCCATCACCATGCGAGCGACCCACAGGTACAGGATGTCGCGCGCCGTCGAGAGGAACTGCGTCTGGTAGAACCGCCGCAGGTCCGGCGTGTCGTCCGGCCAGCCGAGCGTCGCGAAGGGCCACAGCCAGGAGGACGCCCACGTGTCGAGCACGTCCTCGTCCTGGCGGACGATCGGCTTGCCGGTCGTCGGGTGCGGTGAACCGGGCGCAAGGTCCTCGTGCGAGGCCACGGGGACGCCGCCCTCGTCGTACCAGACCGGGATGCGGTGCCCCCACCAGAGTTGGCGCGAGATGCACCAGTCCTGCACCTTCTCGAGCCAGTCGAGGTAGACCTTGGTCCAGCGAGCCGGCTTGAGCGTGAGCTGACCGGACTCGATCGCGCGGATGGCGGGCCGCGCGAGCGGCTCCATCCTCACGAACCACTGCTCCGACACCAGCGGCTCGATCGGCGTCTTCGAGCGATCGGAGATCGGCACGTTGTGCTCGTAGGCCTCGATCCGATCGCACAGCCCCCGCTCCTGCATCGCTGCGACGACGCGCTTGCGCGCCTCCTCGCGCGAGAGCCCGGCGAACTCGCCGGCCTCCCGGCTGAGCGTGCCGTCCTTCTCGAGGATGTTGATCAGCGGGAGACGGTGACGTGCGCCGCGCTCGTAGTCGGCCGGATCGTGGCCGGGCGTCACCTTGACGGCTCCCGTGCCGAAGGACGGATCGACGGTGTCGTCGGCGACGATGGGGATCTCGCGCTCGACGAAGGGCACGGTGCAGGTCCCTCCGACGACGTCGCGGTAGCGCTCGTCGTCGGGGTGCACGGCGACGCCGGTGTCACCCAGCATCGTCTCCGGGCGCGTCGTCGCGACCTCGATCGTGCGGCCGGCATGACCCTTCACCGGGTACTTGAAGTAGTGGAGCTTCGCCTTGGTCGACTTCATCTCCACCTCGTCGTCCGAGACCGCGGTCTGGAGCACGCAGTCCCAGTTGACGAGACGCGCCCCGCGGTAGACGAGCCCCTTCTCCCACAGCCGGCAAAAGGCCTCGCGCACGGCCCGCGACAGGGCCTCGTCGAGCGTGAAGCGCTGGCGCGACCAGTCGCACGATGCGCCGAGGCGGCGGTACTGCTCGAAGATCCGGTCGCCGTGCTCCTGCTTCCACTGCCAGACGCGCTCCAGGAATCCCTCGCGCCCGACGTCCTGGCGCGTCTTCTTCTCCTCCTCGAGCAGCTTGCGCTCGACGACCGCCTGGGTCGCGATCCCTGCGTGGTCCGTGCCGGGAAGCCAGAGCGCGTCCTTGCCGAGCATGCGCTGGAAGCGAATCACGACGTCCTGCAGCGTCCCGTTGAGCGCGTGCCCCATGTGGAGCACGCCGGTGACGTTCGGCGGCGGGATCACGATCGTGAACGGCTCCCGACCCTCGGCCTCGGTCGCAGGCGTGAAGGCTCCGGCGTCGAGCCAGCTCCGATAGACCGTTTGCTCGTGAGCGTGCGGGTCGTACTTGGGGGGAAGTGTCATCGTGACGGCGAAACGGGCGCACACTTCAACGCCGGGGGGCGAGCCGGTCAAGCGAACGAGGCGTGCTCGGCCGAGTGTCGCATGCCGTGCCGACTCCCTATCCTCTTCTCCGCCGCCCGATGACGAGGTACGAATCCATGGGGCCGGACGCGGGCCTCTTCCCGCTCCGCTACCGAACCGCGATCGTCGTCGCGAACCCCGTCTCGGGGCGCGGGCGCGGTCGTGATGCGGCCGAGGAGCTGGCGGCCGGGCTGCGCAAGCGCGGCGTCGCCTGCGAGCTCCTCCTCACGGACCGCCGAGGTGAGGCCTTCGACCACCTGCGCACGCTGACGCAACCGGTCGACCTGGTCGTGGCGGTCGGCGGCGACGGAACCGTGCGCGAGATCCTCGACGGTCTGGTCGATCCCGCAGTTCCGGTCGGCGTGCTCCCCTACGGAACGGCCAACGTGCTCGCGCACGAACTCGACCTCCCGCGGGACGTCCACCATGCGCTGGACATCCTCGCGCGCGACAAGCCGCGCGAGATCGACGTGCTGAGCGTGAACGGACGGCTGGCGACGTTCGTCGTCGGCACGGGTATCGACGCCCTGGCCGTCGCCGAGGTCGAGCGGCGCCGCACCGGACCGATCACGAAGCTCGCCTACGCGAGCGCCGTCCTGCGGGCGCTGCGGCACTACCGCCCGCCCGAACTCCGCGTCGAGCTCGACGGGACGGAGCTCCCCGACCCCTTCGGATTCGTCCTGGTCAGCAACACGCGCGGGTACGGGAGCATCCTGCACCTGGCGCCGGACGCCCGCATGGACGACGGCCTGCTCGAGGCGTACCTGTTCCCGACCGGAAGCCTGTTCGAGCTCGCGCGGGCCTTCTTGCGCGGCCTCGTCGCGCACCTGCCCGGCGGAGCCGTGACCATGCGCCGCGCGCGCTCGATCCGGATCCGCTCCGAGACTCCCGTGCCGTTCCAGGTCGACGGGGACTCGGGCGGACACACTCCGGTCGAGATCGCCGTCGCGCGGAACCGCTACCGCCTCCTCGCGCGCTAGAATCCCGCCATGACACGCCCCACGGCCGTGATCGCTGGTCGCACGGTGGGGAACGGCGAGCTGTTCCTCTTCGCAGGCCCGTGTGTCCTGGAGCGCCGCGACCTGGCTCTGGACATCGCGCGCGAGCTCGCCGCCATCGCCCGCGAGCGCAACCTCTTCCTGGTCTTCAAGGCGAGCTTCGACAAGGCCAACCGCACCAGCGCGACGTCCGGCCGCGGGCCGGGGCTCGAGCAAGGCCTCGAGATCCTGGCGGAGGTGAAGGAGACCGTCGGGATCCCGATCCTGACCGACGTGCACCTGCCCGATCAGTGCGCGCCCGCCGCAGAGGTGTGCGACGTGCTCCAGATCCCCGCTTTCCTGTGCCGCCAGTCCGACCTGATCGCCGCCGCCGCGGACACCGGTCGCTGCGTGAACGTGAAGAAGGGACAGTTCCTCGCGCCCACGGACATGAAGCACATCACGGCCAAGTGCGAGGCGCGCGGGAACGACAACGTCGTCGTCACGGAACGCGGCGCGAGCTTCGGCTACGGCCGGTTGGTGGTGGACATGACCGGCCTGCGCGACCTCTCGGCCACCGGACATCCGGTCGTCTTCGACGCGACGCACTCCGTCCAGCGGCCCGGAGGGCCGGACGGCAAGACCGGCGGGGATCGCACGCTCGCGCCGCTCCTCGCACGCGCGGCGGTTGCGACCGGCGAGGTGGACGGTCTCTTCTTCGAGGTCCACCCGAACCCGGACAGCTCCCCCTCCGACGCGGCCAACATGGTGCGCCTGGCGGACTTCCCGGTGATCCTCGACGACCTCCAGCGCCTGCATCGCGCGTTGCGCCGGTAGTCCGTTCTCGACCGGGCCCGGGCCCCGCAAGAGCTTCCCGGTATCCGCCGGAAAGGAGTTCCGGCGGGGGGCGCGACGGGGGGCTGTCCAGGAGATTCGACACGGGCGCAAGCTCTTGCTGCTGCGCCGATTACGGGAATCCAGCGCATCCGGAGCGGCCTTTCTCCAGCGTCGATTTGCCCATTGCGAATTCCCAGGTATGGTTCCCCCGCTCCAGACGATGACACGACAAGGGCAAACCAGCCGCGAGGCTGGGACGCAAAGCCACGGGACCCTTCGGGCCAGCCGAGCTACCGAACGTCGTCGCACCCATCCGGGCGTCATCCGAGGGGCACGTCGGGACTCCGGTCCCGTTCCGAAGTAGACGCTGGGATGGAAAGCCACTCTTCCCATCCCGTCTCGGCTCGGGCCCGAAACGG
>Ga0302046_10005011_pt1 | contig 11713 bp, 6 predicted proteins | sample RVTome_11_FD_200261 | JGI IMG/M metagenome (GOLD analysis project Ga0302046, IMG submission 200261) | Soil microbial communities from uranium-contaminated site in the Upper Colorado River Basin, Wyoming, United States - RVT147D111 (version 2) ... | reverse complement strand
GGGCTCGAGGATGGCGGCCTGCTCCAGGTCGAAGACGGAGTAGTCCACGTCGGGGCGCAGCCGCCGCGCTTCCTCCGGCGTGAGGACGTCGATCTTGCCGATCTCCACGAAGCGGCCGTCCTTCGCGACGAGCTCCAGGCTGCGGCGCGCGAAGTCGCCCTTCAGGCTGTTCAGCACGAGGTCGACGCCCGCACCGCCGGTGTCCTCGCGGATCGAGTCGGCGAAGTCCAGCGAACGCGAGTCGTAGCGGTGCTCGACGCCGAGCTGCTCCAGCACGTTCCACTTGCCTCGGCTCGCCGTCGCGAACACCTCGGCCCCCGCTCGAAGCGCGAGCTGGACCGCGGCCTGGCCGACGCCTCCGGTGGCGCAGTGGACGAGCACTCGGTCGCCCGCCTCGATCCGTCCGATCCCGTGCAGGCCGTACCAGGCCGTCAGGAAGGCGATGGGGATCGTGGCGGCTTCCGCGAAGCTCGTCCGCGCCGGCTTGCGCACGGCGAAGGCGGCGCGCGCCAGCACGTGGCTGTCGAGGCTTCCGGGTGCCAACGCCGCCATGACCTCGTCGCCGACCGCGAACTCGTCCACGCCCTCTCCCACCGACCGCACGACGCCGCTGCACTCGTGTCCGAAGGGCATGTGGGCCGCCGACCGGACCCCGCGCTCGCGCGCGTAGTCCTCGAGCATCCCCAGAGCGGACAGCACGTCACGGAAGTTGAGTCCGCCGGCTCGCACCTCGATCTCGAGCTCGCCCGCGCCCGGAGTCAGCCGCGGAGAGGGCTGGCGCGTTAGGAGCTCCAGCGAGCCGTAGGACGAGAGCGTCAGTCGCGAGCGGAGCTCCGCGGCGCTCGACGCGGCGAGGGCGAGCGGCTGGAGCCGCGCGGCGCACCGTTCCCCGTCGCGGAAGGCCAGGAACGCCTCTCCGTCGTTGTACCGGATCTCCTGCAGCAGGAGATCGGTCTGGGCTCCGCCGGACGGATCGAGGTCGATGCAGGTGCACGGGAGGTTCGGGAACTCCCACAGGAGGGCCCGTCCCAGTCCCCACAGCGCGGCCTGCGTCGGTGCGACCTCGCCCGCTTCGATCACGGGCTGCGCGCCGCGCGTGACGAGCCACACGTGCGGCGGCGAGGCGACCTCGAGTCGCGCCAGCGCCTGGAACAGGTGCAGGACGCCGCCGCAGGTCCGTTCCTGGGCCTCCAGGAGTTCGGGGACGCTCGACTCGCCTGCCTCCGCGGAGTCCAGGCCCCACAGCCAGACGATGGGCGCGCCGGCGAGCTCCTCGGGCCCGACCGACTCGAAGAGGCGCGCGAAGTGCTCGGGCTCTTCCGGGGCGACCATCCGCTCGTCGCCCAGATCGAGGCGCTCTCCGGCTCGGACGAGGACGGCACGTCGCCCTCGCGCCCGCAGGCTCTCCACCAGCGCGTCGCCGACACCGCTCTCGTCGAGGAAGATCAGCCAGGGGCGTGCGGCAGCGCCGCTCTCGAGGTACTGCTCGATCGGGCGCCGCTTCCAGGCGAGGGTCGTGCACGAGGTATCCCGCCCGCGCATTCCGGCCGCGAGCGCGATCGGGTCGGTGCGAAGGAGCTGGAGGCCTTCGAGCTCGCCGACGGTGCGACCCGCGTCGTCCACCGCGCGCAGGTCCGCCGTGAGCCGGTCGTGCTCGCCCTCCCGGCTCGGCCGCAGGCGGGCGTGGCAGTAGAGGCGGCCGGGCGGAGGCGCCGCGAACCGGAACCGGTCGAGCCCGATCGGAAGGAAGAGCCCCCGCTCGAGGGCCAGCGCCATCACCGAGTGCAGACAGCCGTCCAGCAGCGCGGGCGAGGGCGTCGTCTCGTCCGCGCGGCTGGCGAGTGCCGCCAACACTTCCCCTTCGCCGACCCAGAGCTCCTCGATGCTGCGGAAGATCCCGCGGTACTCGTACCCGCGCTGCGACATCTCCGCGTAGAAGGAGTCGGCGGAGCGCGCCTCCCAGCTCCCGCGCACAGCCGCGAGGTCGAGGTTCGCGGCCGCGCGGAACGCCGCGCCGGTCTCGAGACTCCCCGTCGCGTGCAGGGTCCAGGCGACGGCTCCGGGGGCGGGAGCGCTGAACACCTCGAAGCGTTGCGGCCCCTGGCCCGTGGGCGGATGCAGGACCAACTGCACCGGGACGGGCTCGTCCCCGAGGACCAGGGGCGCCGGCCAGGCGACGTCGCGGAGCGAAGGGCCGGAGCGGCCCGTGGTCCGCGCGGCGCGGAGGACGGTCGAGAGGTAGGCAGCGCCCGGCACGACCGCCCGGCCGGCGACGAGGTGCTCGCCGAGCCCGCCTGGCGACCGTGTCGACCAGCGCGTCTGGAACTGCGCCGCCGGCATCGGCGAGTCGAGGCGGGTGCCCAGCCAGGGATCCCCCTGCGGCTCGGGCGCGGCGAGCCCCGCCTCCGAGTCGGCGCTCGACTTCAGCCAGAAGCGGCGATGCCGCCAGGGATGGTGGGGCAGGCTGGTCCGCAGGCGCCGGTCGGGATACAGCGCCTGGAACGGCAGGGGGTGGCCCTGCACGTGCAGGCGCGCCACGGATTCCATCCAGCTCTGCACGTCGCCGCGCTCGCGCTGGAGGGAGCCCGCCAGGGCGGCCTCGCAGCCCTCGGTCTCGAGACACTGGCGGATGCTGTTCTCGAGGATCGGATGCGGATCGATCTCGAGGAACGTCGCCGCGCCCTCGTCCACGAGCACGCGCATGCCGGTCGCGAACAGGACCGGGGCGCGGATGTTCCGCGCCCAGTAGGCCGCGTCGAAGTCGCCGGGCTGCGCGAAGCGACCCGTCACCGTGGACACGATCGGGACCGCGGGAGTCCGCGCGCGGATCCCCCGGAGCCGGCGTTCGAGCTCGGCCTGGTGCGCTTCCATCTGCGGGCAGTGGGACGCGAACTTCACGCGCAGCTCGCGGTGGAAGACGTTCTTCTCCGCCAGCAGCCGGGCGACCTCGTCCATCGCCTCGGACTCGCCGGACAGGACCACGCTCCTCGGACCGTTCTCCGCCGCGGCGGACACGCGGCCCTCGAAGTCGACCAGGAGCTCGCGCGCCTGGTCGAGGGACAGGCCCGTGGCGGCCATCTTGCCGCGGCCGGTGGAGCGCTCCAGGAGGTGGCCGCGGTGGTGGATCACCGCCACCGCGTCCTCGAGGCTCAGCACGCCCGCCACGTGTGCCGCGGCGACCTCGCCCATGCTGTGCCCCATCACGAGGTCGGGTGCGAGCCCCAGGTCCTTCCAGAGCTCGGCGAGCCCAACCTGCACGGCGAACAGCGCCGGCTGCGCGACCTCCGTGTCGTCGATGCGCGAGTCTCCCTCCGCCGCCCGCATCTCCTCGAGCAGCGACCAGCCTGCGAGCGGCGCGAAGATGCGCTCGACCGCCTCCAGGGTGCGACGGAAGACGGGCTCGCGCTCGCCGAGCTCGCGCCCCATCGCCCACCACTGCCCGCCCTGCCCCGGGAACAGGAAGGCGAGGCGGCGCGGGCCCTCGCCCAGCGCCTGTCCGCGCACGACGAGCCCACTGGTCTCGTCCTTCGACCATTCCTCGAGCGCGTCGCCGAGGTCCGCGCGGGTCTCGCCCACGACCGCCAGCCGATGCCGGTGATGCGTGCGGTGGTGGAGCGCGGCGGAGCAGACCGCCTCCAGCGACTCATCCGACGCGGATCGCAGGAACCCGGAGGTGTCGATCGCCAGCTCGCGCAGCGCCTCGGGGCTCTTGGCGGAGATCGCCAAGAGGTGCGGTCGTTGCGGTCGTTCCGGTCGTTGCGATCGCGCCGGGGGAGTCGTCTCGATCTCCCGATACTCCTCCAGGACCACGTGCGCGTTGACGCCGCTCAGGCCGAAGGAGGAGGCGCCGACGGCACGGGGTCGCGAGGAGGCGGGCAGGGGCAGCCGGCCGGCGGCGACCCGGATCGGATGGCGGTCCCAGTCGAAGTGTTCGTTCGGCTCGGCGAAGTGGAGCGAGGCCGGGATCTCGCCGTGTCGCAGGATCTGCACCGCCTTGATCAGGTTCGCGATGCCCGCCGCCGAGTCCGTGTGACCGATGTTGGTCTTCACCGAGCCGACGTAGAGCGGGTCCGAGGCCGGACGACCCTGGCAGTAGGTCTCTGCCAGACCCTGGAGCTCGATCGGATCGCCGAGGTTCGTGCCGGTGCCGTGCGTCTCGACGTAGCTCACCGCACTCGGCGGGAGGCCCGCCTGCGCGAGCGCGTCCGCGTACAGCGCCGCTTGGGCCCGGGGGTCGGGCACGGTCAATCCGCCGCTCGCACCGTCGTGGTTGACGGCCGAACCGCGGAGGAGGGCCAGCACGCGGTCGCCGTCCCGGAGAGCGTCGGCCAAGCGTTTCAACACGACGACGCCGCAGCCCTCTCCGCGCACGATGCCGTCGGCCCGTCGGTCGAAGGCGCGGCACACGCTGGTGGGGGAGATCACACCGGCCTTGCACAGGAAGATGCTCACCTCCGGCGAGAGCATCAGGTTGACTCCGCCCGCCAAGGCCAGCTCGGACTCGCCGGTCCGGAGGCTCTGGCAGGCCAGGTGCACGGCGACCAGGGACGACGAGCAGGTCGTGTCCACGGTCAGGCTCGGCCCGTGCAGGCCGAGGTAGTAGGACAGGCGTCCCGAGATGAAGCTGGTGTTGACGCCCGAGTAGTAGTGAGCGTCGATCCGCTCCGCCCGCGTCGGTCCGATGTGGGCGTAGTCGTTCGACAGCACTCCGGCCATGACGGCCGTGCGCGTGCCGTGCACTCGATCCGCCGAGAGGCCTGCGTCCTCCAGCGCGCGCCAACTCACCTCCAGGAAGAGGCGTTGCTGCGGATCCAACTGGCAGGCTTCGCGCGGCGAGATGCGGAAGAACTCGGCGTCGAACCCGTCGACCGAGTCGAGAAACCCGCCGCGCGACATGTACATCGCTCCGGGCGCGTTCCGGTCGGGGGAGTGGCAGGCCTTCAGCTCGCCGCGTGCCGCCGGTAGGTCGACGATGCCGCTGCGCCCCTCGCTCAAGAGCTTCCAGAAGGAGGTTGGACCATCGGCGCCGCCGGGAAACCGGCAGGCCATGCCGATGACGGCGATGGGCTCGGAGCGCGAGCGCTCCAGCTCCTCGATGCGCGCTTCGAGCCGCTCGACCAGGAGCAGAGCGCGTTTGGTTGCCGACAACCCGGCGCCCGGATCGCTCATGGACCGAACCTGCCTTCCAGGTCCTCCATCTTCTTCCGGAGCCGCTCCTGGGCCTCCTCCTCGCTGAGCGATGCGACGTGCGTTCCGCGGTCCAGCGCGGTCGCGGCGGGCCGTTCCGGCGCGGCGGGGACGGGCTCCTCTCGGACCAATCCCACCAGATGGTCCGCGAGTGCCGACAGCGAGGAGTACGCGAAGAAGAGCGGGATCGGCAGCTCGATGCCGCACAGGGTCTCGAGCCGAGCACGCAGGTCGTGGAGGTTCAGGGAAGTCACGCCGATCTCGAACAGCTTCTCGTCGGGTGCGACACCCGACACGAGGAACTCGTTCCCGAGCACCGCCTGGAGCTGGTCGAGCACCCGGCCCAGGGCCAGGTCGCGGCGCCGATGCACCGGCGTGGCGGCGAGCTGGGCCAGGAGATCGCCCCCGACGGCGCCGGAATCACGCGAGGAGGAGGACTCGAAGTCTGCCATGGAATCCCTGGGAGGACCGACCCGATGCGGTATCGGCTTGGATCCCGATGGTGCAGTCGCTGGTTATTCGGGCACCAGGAATACCAGAGAGGCCGCGTCTGCGATATGGTCCGAGTGGAGTCCTGCGGAGACGAGCGGCCTCGCGGCAGGGACACGGCAGGGTGTCCGACTCCATACATGCTCCGGACGAGGACTCGGGTTCCCCGAGGACGGGGCATCGGTCGGTGCACGCGGAGGCGCCACCGGTAGGACGAGAACGACGGGGGACCCGAGCGGAAAGCAATTCACGAGCTCCATGGAGACGCTGATCACTCACCTCCTCACCCGGTCCGAGGAGCGGCCGGACGCCGTCTACTCCCGCTACCTGTTCGCCGACCGCGACCCGGTCGAGGTCACCTACGGCGAGAACCTCGCGCGGACGCGGAGGTTCGCGGACCTCTACAGCCGGAGCGGAGTCGGCCAGGGCGACGTGGTGCTCGTCATCCTCGATCACCACGAAGACCTGATGCCGGCGTTCCTGGGCGCCACCTGGCTGGGCGCCATCCCCGCCTTCCTGCCGTCCCTGACGGCCAAGCTGGAGCCGGGCCGATACCACGAGAACCTGTCGAGCCTCATGCGGTCGACCGAGCCGCGCGCCATCCTGTGCGACGCACCGCTGAGGGACGCCCTGGAGGAGAAGCTGCCGGCGGGGAACCGACCCCGTCTCCTCGCGCGCGAGGCGGCCGATTCGGCGGAGCAGCACCGTGCTCCCGCGCAGCACACCGCCGAGGACGTCGCGCTGATCCAGTACTCGTCGGGAAGCACCGGGATGCAGAAGGGAGCGGCGCTCTCCCACAGAGCGGTCCTGGCGGAGATGGCCGGCGTGGGGGAGTTCTTCGAGATGGACGAGCACGACAGCTTCCTCACCTGGCTGCCGCTCTACCACGACTGGGGGCTCGTGTGCGTCGCCCTGCACGCGCTCGTGCTCGGCGCGTCCTACACGCTGATGGCTCCCATGCACTGGGTGACGCATCCGGTGGGAGCGTTCGAGGCGGTCCACCGCTATCGCCCGAGCATCTACTATCACCCCAACTTCGCTTTCAACTTCATGACGCAGCGCATCCCCGACGCGAAGATGGCGGGGATCAACCTGTCCTCGATCCGGCTGTGCTGCAACGGTGCGGAGCCTTGCTTCTACGACAGCCATCGTATGTTCGTCGAGCGGTTCGCGCGCTGGGGACTCAGGCCGGACTGCCTGGGGATCGTCTACGGGATGGCGGAGGTCACCAACTCGGTGTTCGGCGCGGGTCACCGCGAGCCCATCCGTGTCGACTGCATCGACCGCGACGTGTTGCAGGCCGAGCATCGGGCCCAGCCCGTACCCGAAGGGCACCCCGCGGTGCAGCGCATGCTCGGAGTCGGGCGTCCGCTGAGGGATACGAGCTTCAAGATCCTCGACGACGACCACCGGGAGCTGCCTGAGCGCGTCATCGGGGAGGTCGCGATTCGGTCACGCGCGGCATATCACGGCTACTACAGGAACCCGGAGGCCACGGCGCGGGCCGACCACCAGGGCTGGTACCTCTCCGGGGACCTCGGCTACCGCGTCGCCGACGTGCTCTTCGTCACCGGCCGGAAGAGCGACCTGATCATCGTAGGAGGCGTGAACATCTACCCGCACGACGTGGAGCAGATCGTCGCGGAGCACGCGGCGGTCGTCACGGGTCGCGTCGCGGCCATCGGGGTCGACGATGCCGAGAGAGGCACGCAGAGACTGGTCGTCATCGCCGAGTCGCGCTCCACCGATCAAGAGATCCTGGCGGACGTCGCTCGCCACGTACGCTCGGCGGTGCCCCTGCGCCTGGGCGTCAGCGTGGACGAGCTGTACCACGCGCCCTATCGCTGGCTCATCAAGACCTCGAGCGGGAAGATCGCCCGCATTCCCAACTACCGGCGCCTGCCCGAGCTCCAGGAAGCTCGGGCACGAACCTGACGCGCACGAGCCCGCGCATGGAACCCTTCTTCGTCCCTTCTCCGCGGGGCCCCCTCTTCGCTTGGCGGCACGTACCCGCGACTCCGCGGGCCGCTCGTGCGTGTGCCGTGGTCTGCAACCCGTTCGGCGAGGAGTTCGTGCTGGCGCATCGCTCGCTCCACACCCTCGCCAAGCAGCTCGAGCGTTCGGGCGTTCGCGCCGTGCGCTTCGACTGGTCCGGTTCGGGCGACTCGGCGGGGGAGGCGGACGCGATCAGCCTGGAGGCTTGGCGCGAGGATCTCCGCCTGGTCATGGACGCCGCCGAGGAGCGTGCGCCACGGCGGGAGGCGTTCGCCCTGGTCGGGGTCCGGCTGGGCGCAGCTCTGGCCCTGGAGCGGGCCTGCGAGGACGACCGGGTCCGTGCGCTCGTCCTGTGGGACCCCGTGCTGCGGGGGAGCAGCTACCGCGACGAGCTGGAGCGCGCGCACCGCGGACGGTCCCTCCCGGGCGGCTTCGCTCGGCGACACGGGGAAGAGGTCGAGATGCTCACCGAGATCGCCGGGTTCCCCCTTCCGGAGCGGTTCCGGGAAGAGATCGAAGCGCTGGACCTGACCTCCGCTCGTCCCGCGATACCGCTGCTCCTGGTGCAGACGAAGGAGGATCCGCTGTCGAGCCGGCTGGTCGAGGAGTGGCGCTCGGGCGGTTCCGCCGTCGAGGTCTGCCGGGCCCTGGATCAACGGGTCTGGGAGGAGGACGACGCGAGGACGGTGGTGCCGCTCAAGCTCTTGAAGCGCATCGTCGAGTGGATCGAGGCGTGCTCGTGATCGAGGAAGCCGAGGTCTTCGGGAGGGGGCATCGGCTCGTCGGGCTCTCGTCGCGCCCTGCGGACGGCGATCCGCGTGCGTACCCGGCGGTGCTCCTGACCAATGCGGGACTGATCCATCGCATCGGCCCGCGCAGGCTGTACGTGGCGTTGGCACGACGCCTCGCTGCGGAAGGCAGGCTCGTGCTCCGCTTCGATCTCTCCGGCATCGGCGACAGCGAGTCCAGGCGGGACGGCCTACCGGTCGTCCAGGGGGTCGTGCAGGACACCGTGGAAGCGATGGATCACCTGACGGAGCGTTTCGGCGTCGAGCGTTTCGTGCTGATCGGCATCTGCTCGGGAGCGAAGGTCTCCTTCAAGGTCGCCAGCGGCGACGAGCGCGTGACCGGCGTGGTCCTGGTGGATCCCGGTGACTTCGGGTTCGAGCAGGAGACGAGCCTGGTCGCGGCGGACCCGAGCGTAGTGCAGCACTACGCGCGGCACTACGTGCGCATGATTCGCTCGAAGCCGCTGACCCTGCGCAGGCTCGCGGGCTGGGCGACCGGGAGAGCCAACTACGGCTACGCGTGGAGGATGCTCAAGGCCCAGCTCAGCGGCATGGGAAGCGGCCGCCGATCGATTCGTGCGTCCCGCGCAGAGATCCTCGGAGTCCTGGACGCTCTGGCGGCGCGCGAGTGCCGCGCTCTCTTCGTGTTCACCGACGAGAGCCCGAGCCTCGACTTCTACACCATGACGCTCGAACGGGCGCTGGCCGCGCGCGAGGGTGCAGCGAACGTCGCCGTCGACGTCCTGCGGGGCGCGGACCACGACTTCTCTTCCGTCTCCAGCCAGCGGCAGCTCCTCGATCGCGTCGTGGCGTGGGAGCTCGGCCACGGGCGTCCCGCGCGCTCCCTGAACGGGTCGGATTGACGGAATGGGGGATCCCGTGCAGAGTGAGGGTGGACCGGACCGGACACGGCAGGGAGGGAGCGCAGGGAAGTGACCGACTTATTCCATCGAGAGGTGCTGAACCGCTTCGTCAAGCTGATGGACGTGGGTGCCGCCGTGGCGGCCTTCACGACCGCCGGCTTGCTGATCTACCCGCTCGGTTCGGTCGGCCGCATCTTCTCGCTGCGGGTCTCCGTCTCCAATGCGATCCTCTTCGCGTGCTTGCTCGTCCTCTGGCACCTGTGCTTCACCCTCGCCAGGCTCTACCGACCTCAACGCACGCGCGAGACCTCGCGCGAGCTCGTCCACGTCCTGCGCGGAGTCACTCTGGCCACCGGGGTGCTCGTCCTGTGGCGAGTCCTGTTCGACATCCAGCTCCTGTCGCCACGCTTCTTCGTGCTGTTCTGGGCGCTGGGCGTTCTGTTGCTCGGCACCTTCCGCACCTCTCTGCGACTCTTCCTCCAGTACCTCCGCCGTCGCGGACGGAACATCCGCCACCTCGTCATCGTCGGGACGAACGCACGAGCCAAGAGGACCGCGCGGCTCCTCCTGGAGGACCGCAGCCTCGGCTACAAGCTCACCGGCTTCGTCGACGATCCGTGGCCCGGCTCGGCGGAGGTCAGCCAGTACGGTCGCGTCGTGGCGAGCCTGGATCAGTTCGCCGAGTTCCTGCGCCACAACCCGGTCGACGAGGTCATCATCTGCCTCCCGATGAGGTCCTACTACCAGGCGAGCGCGGGGATGGTCGACCTGTGCGAGCGACTCGGGGTCACCGCCGGCTTCCCCCCCGACCAGTTCGGGACGGGCGAGCGGCCGGAACGCAAGAAGTCGGCACAGGTGAGCTCGGTCATGGCGATCTACGGAGGGATCCCGCACGGCGCCGCCTACTTGTTCAAGCGGCTGTTCGACTTCCTCGTCGGGCTGACCCTGATCGTCGTGCTCTCTCCCCTCATGCTAGTGATCGCTCTGGTGATCAAGTTCTCCTCGGCCGGAGACGTCTTGTTCGTCCAGCAGCGGATCGGGCTCAATCGGCGCCGGTTCTCGATGCTCAAGTTCCGCACCATGCGGCAGGACGCCGAGAAGCAACAGGACGAGCTCCAGTCGGCCAACGAGGCCTCCGGGCCGGTCTTCAAGATGAGCGAGGATCCCCGCGTGACGCCGGTGGGGCGCTTGCTTCGACGGACGAGCCTGGACGAGCTGCCCCAACTGTTCAACGTGGTGCTGGGCGAGATGAGCCTGGTCGGGCCGCGTCCGCTCCCCGTTCGGGACTACTCGGGCTTCACGGAGGATTGGCACCGACGCCGTTTCAGCGTGCGACCGGGGATGACCTGTCTCTGGCAGGTCCGCGGCCGCAGCTCCCTGTCCTTCAAGGACTGGATGGAGCTCGATCTCTTCTACATCGACAACTGGAGCTTGTGGCTCGATCTCAAGATCTTGTTCCTGACCATTCCCGTCGTGCTCCGCCGGAGCGGAGCCTACTGAGCGTGGCGAAGCGTGACTCCAAGTCGCAGGAGCTCCATTGGAACGACGAGTCCGTCGAGCCCTATCGGATCCTGCACTCGCACGTCTTCGCGGGCCGCGGCGAGGCTCCCATGTGCTGTGTGCTGTTCACGGCGAATCAGCGTGGGGAAGGTTGCTCGACCATCTCCTCCAACATGGCCATCTTCCTGAGCAAGGTGCAGGAGGGAAGGGTGCTGTTGCTCGAGCTCAACCTGGCGCATCCCGCGCGGCGACCCGTCGTTCCGGCCGTTCGCGAGGTCGGGGTCGTCCAGGTCGTGCGCGGGGAGAGCAGTCTGGAGGACGCCGTCCAGCGCGTCGGGGAGAACCTCGACGTGCTTGCCGCGGGTTGCGGTCCTGAGGGGCTCACGGGGAGCGTGTCCGAATCGGGCCTGTCCGACCTCCTCGGACGGCTGAAACGAAGCTACTCGCACGTGGTCGTCGATGCTCCGACGGTCTCCGGCACCCCGTCCATGAAGCTCCTGGCTCCTCGGGCCGACGGTGTCGTGCTCGTCACGCGGGCCAACGAGACGCGGCGGCACGTGGCTGCTCGCAGCGTCCGCGAGCTGAGGGGCGCCGGTGCCAACCTGCTGGGCGTCGCGTTGAACCAACGGCGGCACTTCATCCCGCGCTGGCTCTATCGCAGCCTATGACCCGCGTGCCCTCCACCTGTCCGTTGCTCCTCTCGCTCCTCATGGTCGGCCTCATCGTCGTCCATGGGTGCGCGTCGCCGAATCCCCACCTGCCGCCCGACGCGGATGTGCACTTCGACGCCGTCCTCGAGGACGGGAACTTCCCGCAGTACTCGCTGCAGCCGGGCGATCTCTTGGAGGTGCTCTACAACCTGGAGCACCAGATCAGCGCGCACGACTACGT
>Ga0302046_10005010_pt1 | contig 11715 bp, 13 predicted proteins | sample RVTome_11_FD_200261 | JGI IMG/M metagenome (GOLD analysis project Ga0302046, IMG submission 200261) | Soil microbial communities from uranium-contaminated site in the Upper Colorado River Basin, Wyoming, United States - RVT147D111 (version 2) ... | reverse complement strand
ATCCTCGTGCCCCTTCTCGCCGGACCAGGCGCGGAGGAAAAAGGGAGCGACCCGCGCGTGCGCCCGCAACTCGACGGTTCGAGCTGCGGACCACTTGGTCAGACTTCTGACTTCAATCCAAAGGAAACGAAGACAATGGGACTTCGAGTCAACAGCAACATCTTCTCGTTGAACGCGCAGCGCAACCTGAGCAACGTCTCAGAGCGTCTCGCGGGCAACTATGCCCGGCTCTCGTCGGGTCTCCGCATCGCTACGGCGGCGGACGACGCGGCGGGCCTGGGCATCTCCGAGCGCATGCGGGCGCAGATCCGCTCGCTCCACCAGGCCTCGCGCAACGCCCAAGACGGCATCTCCGTCGTCCAGACCGCGGAGGGCTCGATGGGCGAGGTCAACGGGAACCTGACGCGGATGCGCGAGCTCGCGGTCCAGGCCGCCAACGGGACGCTCAACACGGGCGACCGCGCCGTCCTCGACCAGGAGTTCCAGGCGTTGATCAACGAGATCGACCGCGTCGCCGACCAGACGACCTTCAACGAGGTCAACCTGTTCGACGGCTCGACCGCCAGCATCGCCCTCCAGGTCGGCACCAACTCCGGCGAGACGATCTCGCTCACGCTGGAGGACATGACCAGTACCGCTCTGGCCCTGAGCGGTGCGACGTTCGACCTGACGACCGTGACCAACGCCTCCGCGGCGCTGGCCACCCTCGACACGGCGATCGACTCGGTGACCTCCTTCCGCGGCGACCTGGGCGCGGTCCAGAACCGGCTGAACTCGACCGTCCGCAACATCGCGGCCACGGCCGAGAACCTCTCCGCGGCCGAGTCGCGCATCCGCGACGTGGACGTGGCCATGGAGACGGCTGACCTCACGCGGAACTCGATCCTGCAACAAGCCGCCCTGGCGGTTCTCGCGCAGGCGAACACGCAGCCGCAGCTCGCCCTCTCGCTCCTCGGATAGGGGATCGAGAACGACCAAGGGAAGCTCCCATCGGTCCAGGTGGAGCCCCGTCGCCCGGCGGCGGGGCTCCACTTCGTTTCGCGACCGGAGGCCGAACGGGAAGGGAGTTCCGGGAGCGCGACCGGCCGGAATCGGCCAAGGCCGACTCACCCTCCCGGGGAGCTCGTCCGATAACGACGAGGGCGCTCCGCGCCGCAAAGGAAGGAACACCACATGTCGATCACTTTCGGGGGACTCGCCAGCGGGCTGGACACCAACGCGATCATCAGGCAGCTCGTCGCGCTCGAGCGGCGGCCGATCACGCTGCTTCAAGCGCAGAAGAGCGACGAGCAGGCGAAGCTCGACCTCATGGGGACCTTCGAGAAGCTGGTCGAGGACCTGCAGGCGAAGGCCAAGGAGCTCAGGGGCGGAGCGTTCTTCGCCTACGACCTCCAGGTCGGCACGGAGGGCGTCGCGGACTTCCAGATCACCGGCGATCCGAAGGCGGCCGGCCATCTCCTGAAGGTGTTCTCGCTGGCTGCCGCGGACCGCTTCTCCTACGACGGCGTCGCCGACCCGAACGCGGATCTCGGCTCCGGCTCGATCGACTTCGACTTCTACGACGACGACACGCAGGCGGTCGTGAGCCACACGGTCACCATCGCGGCCGGGACGGAGAGCCTCGAGGAGATCGCCGGATCGATCAACTCGCAGGCGGGCGACGTAGTGACCGCGTCGGTCATCAACACCGGAACGACCGCGGTGCCGTCCTATCAGCTCGTCATCACCAGCGACAAGACGGGCGAGGACTATGCGATCCAGAACCTTACGGTGACCGGCATCGCCGGCCTGACGGGCCAGACTCAGATCAACGTGGCCGCGAACGCGGACGTGGAGATCGACGGCCTGCGCGTCGAGCGCTCCACGAACCTCTTCAACGACGTGATCGAAGGGATCTCGTTCACGGTCTCCCAGGCCGAGCCCTTCCCCGACGGCGCCGAGACGACCTTCACGGTCGAGTCGGACCAGGCCGGGATCCGGCAGAACCTCGACGACTTCGTCGATGCCTACAACGCCGTGATCGACTTCATCGACAAGCAGGAGACCTACTCCGAGAAGGGAGGAGCCGGTGGACTCCTGTTCGGGGATTCCTCCCTGCGCAGGGTCCGTTCGACGATCCAGGGCGCGCTCTTCGACATGAGCGCCGCAGAGATGGCGAGCCTGTCGAGCCCTCTCAACGACGGCTTCGTCGCGCTCGGGCAGATCGGCATCGGGATCGACTCCGATGGACGGCTCGAGCTGGATGACGACAAGGTCACGGCGAAGCTCTCCGAGAACCTCCAGAAGTTCGCCGATCTCCTGGTCAAGGACGACGGCGGCGGGACGATCGGCGACGACGACGGCGCCTTCGTGAAGCTGGAGCAGGCGATCGCCGACCTGATCAAGGACCGGATCGCGACGGACGGCTTGGGCAACCCGATCCTGGTCAACGGGAAGGAGCTCCAGGTCGAGGGCCTCTTCAACCTCCGGCGCGACACCTTCAAACGGATCATCGGCAGCATCGACGACCAGATCGAGCGCATGGAGTACGGCGTCGAGAAGTTCGAGGAATCGCTGGTCCTCCAGTTCGCGCGCCTCGAGGAGCTGCTCGGTCAGCTCAACGCGCAGGGGGCCTACCTGAGCTCCGCGTCCGCCTTCCCCACCCTCAACCGATAGCTATCACGATGGATGCTCGAACCGCCGCCACCGCGTACACGCAGTCGACCTTCGAGAGCGCGCCGCCCCTCAAGATCCTCCGCCTCCTCTACGAGGGTGCGATCAAGTTCCTCGACCAGGCCGAGGCCATCGGTCCGCAGGAACGGCCGGCGGACTTCACCGAGCGCGTCAACCGCGCCGACGCGATCGTGAGCGAGCTCCGTCTCAACCTCGAGCCCGAGCACGCGCCCGACCTGTGCGACAAGCTCAACCTGCTCTACCTGTTCGTCGAGTCGCGCTTGCGCGAGGCGATCCTCGACCGCTCGGTCGAGCCGCTGGCCCCCGCCCGCAAGGTGCTCCGGACGTTGCTCGAGGGCTGGGAGGAGATCGAGATCTCCCAGGGCGAGGTCGAGACGTGCGGCCGGACCGGAAGCTGAGCGTGGATCCGCGCATGGAGCCGCTGGCCGACCTGGCCCGCGACCTCGAGAACCTCCTGGCACTGTTCGGCGGGGAGCGCTGCCCCTCGCCGGCCGCGCTCGAAGCGCTGGGGAAGTCGGTCGAGGCGAGCCACCGCGCGCTGCGGGAGGTGAACGAGAGCCTGGACGACCGGACCGTTGCACCGGAGGTAGGGGAGCGCCTCGACCGGGTTCGACGCCTGCAGTCCGTGGCCCTGGCCATGGCGGCAAGCGAGAAGGAGTCCGTCGGCCGCGACCTCGAGAACCTGCTCCGCTCGAAGCGCAAGCTCGGCGCGCGTGGAGAGTCGGGGGTCGTGGGCGGAGCCTGCGACCTGTCTGCGTAGGAGAGGAGCTCCCGCCCCGCTGCGAGTGTCGCGATCCTGGGCGGAGCGCGACTCCCTGCCCCGGGACCAAGTGTTCGATTCCTGGACACCCGAGGGTCGCGGCGAAGGCTCGGCGGGGAGGGTGTCGAAGGATGGGACGCCGCGCCGGGCCTCCGCGCCCGATCCCCGCGCGACACCCCTCATGTCGATCGCTCCCGTTCCGGCCGTCCCGGAGGCCGTCACCGCCCAGGGTCCGGACCTCACGCGCTACTTCCTGGTGTGCGCCGGGGTCCTCTTGCTCGTGGTCGTCCTGGCCTGGCTCTTCCGCCGCTTCGTGGCGGAGAGCATGCGCCGCCGCGCGGCGAAGCGCTCGTTGAGCGTGACCGACGTGCTGCCGCTCGGCGGCAGGCAGAAGCTGATCGTGGTGCGCTGCTACGACCGCAGCTTCCTGCTCGGCCTCGGGGACAAGGAGATCACGAGCGTCGCGGAGCTCGACTGCGAGGAAGTCGTCGCGCCGGCGCGGCCCGACCCTGCGCGGCCCGACGCGGAGCCCGGGCCGTCGGAGCCCTTCCCGGTCCGGCTGGCGCAGGCTCTGCGCGAGCCGCAGCTCGAGCCTGACCGCGAGCGCGTGCGCGACCGCCGGCGCCTCGAAGGCTGGAGGAGCGGCGAGGGGGTGCTGGGATGAGGCGCCTGGCGAAGCTCCTCCTCGTGGCGCTCGCCGTGCTCGCGCTCGGCCGCGAGCACGCAGCGGCCCAGACGGGACCGACCGATCCGTCCACGGCACCGGCCGCGCAGGACGCCGGCGCGAGCGACGCTGCGAGCCTCGCCGAGCGCATCGCCGGCGGTGCGGATCAGGACGTCACCGGAGAGGACGGACTGCAGATGTCGGAGGCGGTCGAAGTCGCCGTCGTCCTCACCGTCCTGTCGCTCGTCCCTGCGATCCTGATCTCGCTGACGAGCTTCACGCGCATCGTGATCGTCCTCTCCTTCGTGCGGCGCTCCCTCGCCGTACAGGAGCTGCCGCCCAACCCGATCCTGATCGGGCTCTCGCTGTTCCTCACGACCTTCGTGATGGGCCCGGTGTTCGGCAAGGTGTACGAGGAGTCCTACAAGCCCTACCGCGAGGGGCTCATCGCGATGCCCGAGGCGAGCGAGAGCGCGTGGAACACCATGCGCGGGTTCCTGCTCGACAACACGCGTCAGGCGGAGCTCGACCTCTTCGTCGACCTCGCCGAGCTGGAGCCGGCGGTCGATGGGGCGGAGTTCGAGCGCGAGGAGCTCCCGCTGCGCGTCGTCGTGCCGGCCTTCGTGCTGAGCGAGCTGAAGACCGCCTTCCAGATGGGCTTCCTGCTCTTCCTGCCGTTCCTGGTCATCGACCTCGTGATCGCCTCGGTGCTGATCTCGATGGGCATGTTCATGCTCCCGCCCGTGATGATCTCGACGCCCTTCAAGATCCTTCTGTTCGTCCTGGTCGACGGTTGGCGCCTCGTGTGCGAGTCGCTCGTCACGTCCTTCATCGTCTGATGGATCTCGACGTCAGAGTCATCGATCTCTTCCGCGAGATGCTCTTCACGGTGCTCCTGCTCGCCGGACCCGTGCTCGCCGTCGGCCTGGTCGTCGGCGTGGCGGTCAGCCTGTTCCAGGCGCTCACCTCGGTGCAGGAGCAGACGCTCTCGCTCGTGCCGAAGATGCTCGCGGTCGTGTTGGTGATGCTGCTCCTCCTGGCGCCCGCCCTGACGATCCTGCGCGACTTCTTCGTGCGGATCCTGGGGCAGCTCAACGACTTCGGGCTGAGCTGAGACGATGGAAGAGCTGCTGTCGGTCCAGACCATCGAGGCCTTCGGCCTGATGCTCGCGCGCACGGGCGCGCTGGTCGCCGTCGCACCCATCCTCGGCCTCGGCACGGGGATGGGCGGGTACAAGGTCGCGCTCGTGTTCCTGGTCACGCTGGTGATCTACGTCGCCCTCGGGCAGCCGCTGCCGGAGGAGGTCGACTCGGTCACCTACGCCGTCATGATGGCGCGCGAGCTCCTGATCGGCGCCTTCATCGGCTTCTCGCTCGAGCTGGTCCTGCTCGCCGTTCGCGTCGGGGGCGAGATGGTCGGCCAGGAGATGGGCTTCATGGTCGCGCGCCAGGTCGACCCGATCACGGGGATCCAATCGTCCCTCGTGTCGAACGTCTACGAGAACCTGTTCCTGCTCACGCTCCTCGTGCTGAACGGGCACCACTGGCTGCTCCGCTCGCTCGGCTCCTCCTTCGAAGTAGCGCCCATCGGGAAGCTCTCGCTCGGCGGCGGCATGGCCGAGACGTTCCAGGGCATGTTCTCGGAGATGTTCAGCGCAGGGATCGTGTTCGCGGCGCCGGTGATGATCTTCCTGGTCATCATCTCGGTCCTGATCGGGATCCTGTCGCGCGCGGTCACGACGCTCAACGTGCTCGAGCTGGGCTTCACGCTGCGCGTGATCGTCTCGCTCGTCGCGATGTACTGCTTCGCTCCGCTGCTCGAGCCGTCCATGACGCGGCTCCACGAGCGCTTCCTCGCCTGGCTGGACCGTGGCCTGGGCGCGTTGACCTGAGCCCATGGCCGACCACCAGGAGAAGGACCAGAAGACCGAGGAAGCGACGCCACGTCGGCAGGACGAGGCGCGCAACCGCGGTCAGGTGGCGATCTCGACCGAGCTGATCGCAGCCGTCAGCCTGGTCGTCGGGCTGGGCTCGTTGGTCCTGGGTGGGAGCGCGCTGATGCAGGCGATCGGCGGAAACGCGGTCGACGTCATCTGGGTGCTGGGCGACCTCGGTACGGTCGACCTCGACGTCTCCAGCGCCGCGGCGCTGCTCGAAGGCTCGATCTCGTCCGTGCTCGGCGTGCTCGCGCTCGTGACGCTGCCGGCGGTCCTGCTCAGCGGTCTCATCGGATACCTGCAGGTCGGCTTCCGCGTCGCGCCCGAGGCGCTCCAGATCGAGTGGAACAAGGTGAATCCGGTCTCCGGCTGGGGTCGCTTCTTCAGCCTTCGCTCCGTGGTCCGCACGGGCATGGCGGCCGCCAAGATCACGCTCATCACTGCCGTGGTCGCGATCATCGCCTACGCGCACGTCGAAGACCTCGCGCGCGTCGGGATCAACGAGCTCGGACCGCTCCTGGCGGCGGTGGGGGGGATCCTGCTGCGCTGCTGCGCCGGCGCGCTGGCGGTCATCCTCGCGCTGTCGCTGATCGACATGCTCTACCAACGCCATCAGCACTCGGTCGACCTGCGCATGACCAAGAAGGAGGTCAAGGAGGAGGCCAAGATGACGGAGGGCGATCCGCACGTGCGCGCGCGCATCCGGCGCATGCAGCTCGAGCTCGCGTCGCGCCGCATGATGGCGGACGTCCCGAGGGCGACCGTGGTCGTGACCAACCCGACGCACTACGCCGTCGCGTTGCGCTACGACCGCGAGAAGCCGACGACGGGACGTGGACAGGCCCCGGTCGTGGTCGCCAAGGGCGTGGACTCGCTCGCGCAGCGCATCAAGGCCGTCGCGCGCGAGGCGGGAGTCGTCTGCTACGAGGACGTTCCCCTCGCGCGCGCACTGCACGCGCAGTGCGAGGTCGGGGACGAGATCCCCGAGGACCTGTACGCGGCCGTCGCCGCGGTCCTGGGCTACGTGTACCGCCTGCGCGGTCGGATCCCCGCCATGGCCGCGAGCGCGTAGAGCTGAACCATGTCCGTCCCGAGCGACACCAACAAGCTGGGCCTCTGGCTCGCGCGCTACTCCGACTGGGTGATGGGAGTCGGCGTGATCGGGCTGATGATCACGCTGCTCACCCCGTTGCCGCCGGGGATCCTCGACGTCCTCCTGGCCTTCAACGTCACGGCTTCGCTGCTCATCCTGCTGGTGGCGATGAACGTGAAGGGCTCGACCGAGCTCTCGACCTTCCCCACCATCCTCCTGCTCGCCACGCTCTTCCGGCTCGGCCTGAACGTCGCGAGCACGCGGCTCATCCTCAGCGAGGGGCGCGCCGGCACGATCATCTCGGCCTTCGGGCGCTACGTGGTCGGAGACAACATGACGGTCGGCCTGATCGTCTTCCTGATCCTGATCGTCATCCAGTTCGTCGTCATCACCAAGGGCGCCGGCCGGATCAGCGAGGTGGCGGCGCGTTTCGTGCTCGATGCCATGCCCGGCAAGCAGATGGCGATCGACGCCGACCTCAACGCGGGTCTGATCGACTCGGAGGAGGCGCGCGGCCGACGCGGCGCGATCGCGAGCGAGGCCGAGTTCTACGGCGCCATGGACGGCGCCTCGAAGTTCGTGCGCGGCGACGCCGTCGCGGGACTGATCATCACCGGGCTGAACCTGGTCGGCGGCATCGCCATCGGCTCGCTCAGCGGCCTCTCGATCGGAGAAGCGGGCCAGAAGTACACCATGCTCACCATCGGCGACGGGCTGGTGACGCAGATCCCGGCGCTGCTCGTGTCGACCTCCGCCGCGTTGCTCGTCACCAAGGCGACCAGCGACCGCAGCCTGGGCTTCAGCCTGATGGCGCAGGTCGGCAGCCAGCCACGGGCGACGCTGATCGTCGCCGGGATGATGTTCACGATCGGGCTCCTGCCCGGGATGCCGAGCTTGCCGTTCACGCTGCTGGCGATCGTGCTGCTCGTCGCCTGGCGCTCGACGCGCGGCGTGGACGGCGTGAGCAGCCTGCTGCATGCCGAGCGCGCCGGCGCTCGCACGGGCGCGAAGGTCGGGGCGGACGAGGGAGCGGAAGCCAAGCCGGACCGCCGTGGAGACGATGCGCTCGAGCTCCTGAACGTCGACCGCGTCTCGCTCGAGATCGGGTACAGGCTCATCCCGTTGGTGCAGGACAAGTCCGGCACGGGGATCCTCGACCACGTCGCCCAGATCCGCCGGCGTTTCGCGACGGCCGAGGGCGTCGTGCTCCCGCCGGTCCGCATCAAGGACAACATCCGCCTGGAGCCCGGCGCCTACCGCATCCTGATCGGCGGCCAGGAGGTCGCGCGCGGCTCGGTCGAGCCGGGACAGTTCCTGGCGATGGACGGCGGCGTGGCCACGGGCAAGGTGCGTGGCAAGGAGACCACCGATCCCGCCTTCGGCCTGCCCGCCTGGTGGATCGGCGCGGGGCAGCGCGACGAGGCCGAGCTGCTCGGCTACACCGTGATCGACCCGACCAGCGTGCTGGTCACGCACCTGACCGAGGTCCTGCGCGGCGCGTTGCCGGAGATCCTGACGCGGGACGACGTGAAGGCGCTGGTCGAGAACACGCGCAAGAGGTCGCCCGCCGTCGTGGACGAGCTCGTGCCCGAGAAGATGAGCTACGGCGAGATCCAGCAGGTGCTCGCCAACCTGCTGCGCGACGGCGTCCCGGTGCGCAATGTCCCGGCGATCCTGGAGTCCTTGGCGGACAACATCGCGAAGACGCGCGACGTCGAGACGCTCAGCGAGCTCGTGCGCCAGCGCCTGGGCCGCGTGCTGTGCGAACTGGTCGCGGACAAGTCGGGGACGGTGCACGCGGTGACGCTGGAGCCGAAGGTGGAGTCGCGTCTGGCGGCAGCCGTCGGAGCCGCGAAGGACCCCGACGCGCCTCCGGTCAGCCCGGCCTACCTGCAGCGGCTCGTCGAGCGCATCGGCGAGGCGATCGTGACCGCCTCGCGCGGCGGCAAGGACGCCGTGCTCCTGGCGCGCTCGAACGTGCGCCGGTTCCTGAGCGAGCTCGTGCGAGCCTCGCTGCCCAAGGTCTCGGTCCTCTCCTACAACGAGGTCGTGCCGGCCCGTTCGGTGGAGACGGCCGCCATCGTGACGATGGAGGACTGATCCCATGAAACCCGAGTCGATCCACGCGCCGGGCGCCTTCGCCCGGCAACGACGCGCCCCGGGAGGCGCGCCGGCCGCAAGCCTGCCCGCTGCGCGGGACGCCTACGCCGACGTCCTGGACGAGCTGATCGAGCCCGGCGCGCGCGACGTGCGCGATCGACTGCTCGAGCACGGCGCGTCGATCGCCTTCACCGCCGCCGTCGTCCGTGCCGTGCAGCGCTCGGGCGCGCGCGGCGCCTTCGCGATCGACGCCGCCGCCGGGTCGCTGCGGCAGGCGTTCCCGATCCTTCCCTCGCCCCGCAGGCGCAGGGGGAGCCGCGAGAAGCACCTGTTCGCCTTCGTCGGTCCGACCGGGGCCGGCAAGACGACCACGCTCGCGAAGCTCGGCCGGCGACTGATCGAGCACGGCCGGGAGGTCCTCTTCGCCAGCCTGGACTCGGCCGGGACGAGCGCCATCCTGGCCGACATCGACCGCGCCGAGGTGCCGATCGTCTCGGTGCGCAACGCCGCCGACCTGGCCAAGGAGATGCGACGTCACCCCGCAGCCGACGTCGTCCTCCTCGACACGCCGGGCCTGTCGCCGCGCGACGAGCCGGGCGTCGACGGCCTGGCGCGCGAGATCGACCGGGCCGGTGGTCAGGGTCGCCTCGACGTGTACCTCGTGTTGCCGGCCACGAAGAGTCCCGCGGCTGTCGGGCTCGTGTGCGAGACCTTCGCGCGTATGGCGCCCGCGGCGTGCGTCCTGACCAAGCTCGACGAGACGAACGAGCCGCTGGCCGTGCTCGAGGTCCTGGGGCGTGCGAACCTGCCGCTGGCGTTCCTGTGCGACGGACTCGACACGCGCGGCCACCTGGTCCGGCCGACGTCGGATCGTCTCGCCGACCTCGCGTTGCGGGGGAGGATCGATTGAGACGAGTACCACGCATGTTCCGGAGCGGACCGCCGTTCCTGCTCGTCACCGGCGGGAAGGGCGGCGTCGGCAAGACCACGATCGCCGCGAACCTGGGGGTCGAGTTGGCCGCCCTCGAGCTGAACCCTCTGGTGTGCGACCTCGACTTCGGGCTCGCGAACCTGGACGTCGTCCTCGGTCTCGAGGCGCACCGGACGATCGAGCACTTCCTGCGCGGCGACGCGACGCTCGAGGAGTGCGCGCTCGACACTCCGTTCGGCATGCGCGTGCTCGCCGCCGGGTCGGGCTCCTACGAGATGGGCCGTCCCGATCCGCGCCGTCGCCTGCGGCTGCGCGAGGCGTTGGCGCGCAGCTCCGCCCGCATCGTGGTGGGCGACAGCCCGGCGGGGATCGGCGACGACGTGCTCGACTTCGCCGTGATGGCTGACCGGGTGCTGGTGGTGACGACCCCGGAGCCCGCCGCCGTGACCGACGCCTACGGAGTCATCAAGGCCGTCGACTCCTACGCCAGGGATCAGGGCGTCGAGGTGCCGACGCCGGAGGTCTTCGTCAACCTGGCCACGGATGCCGGCGAGGCCCGCTCGATCGCCGCGAAGCTGGCCGGCGTGTGCGAGCGCTTCCTCGCGCGCTCGCCGCGGCTCGTCGGTTGGATGCCCCGCTCCCAGTCGGTCCTGCGCGCCGTGATCGATCAGCGTCCCTTCGTCGTCCAGGACCCGAGCGCACCGCCGGCCAGGAGCATCGGCCGCCTGGCCCGTCGTTACGCCGATCTCTCGGCGCTCCGTGGCCCCGCCGGCGGCACCGCAACCGTCTCTAAGGCTTCCCATGGGGTCGGTCGATAAAGCCGCCGGTGAAGCCTTCCTCGCGAGCGCCTGGGGCTCGCTCGGACATCGCGTGGCGGTGACCGGCGGGAGCTTCGTGGCGCTCCTCTCGCTCTTTCATCACGTTCCCCCGTCGACCGCCGCCCTACGCGGCGCCGGCACCTGGTTCGCGCTCCTCGTCGTCGCACGGCTCGGCGGGTTCGCGCTCCGGCATGCCTTCCGGCTCGACGACCCGAAGAAGCAGGACTCCGCGGAGGGGCCCCGCAAGCCCGACCCGTCGCAACGAACTCCCTGAACGAGGACCTAGGTGACGCAAGAGCCCGAGTACGTGTCGAGCGGTGTCGCGACCGATCGCGACGCGTTGATCCTCGATCACATGCCGCTCCTGCACCACATCGTCGGCCGGATGGGCTGGGACGTGCCCGGTCGCATCGACCGCGACGACTTGCTCGGGTGGGGCATGCTCGGTCTGATCTCGGCGGCGGACTCGTGGGACTCCTCGCGCGGGCTCAAGTTCTCGACCTACGCCTTCCCGAAGATCCGTGGCGCCATCCTCGACGAGTTGCGCCGCAACGACTTCCTGCCGCGTGGTCGGCGCGAGAAGCTGCGCGACCTCGAACACGCCATCCGACGGCTCGAACAGGAGAACGGACTCCCGCCGTCGCCCGAGGAGATCGCACAGTCGCTCGGCATCGAGCAGGACGAGGTCGATCGGATCCTGCACTCCGCGCGCGTCGCGGGATGCGTCTCGCTCGAGGAC
>Ga0302046_10005008_pt1 | contig 11719 bp, 8 predicted proteins | sample RVTome_11_FD_200261 | JGI IMG/M metagenome (GOLD analysis project Ga0302046, IMG submission 200261) | Soil microbial communities from uranium-contaminated site in the Upper Colorado River Basin, Wyoming, United States - RVT147D111 (version 2) ... | reverse complement strand
GGATAGTTGCCGTGGGGGCGGCGAGAGGCGAGAGCAAAGGTTCTCGCCAGTGAGACATGTCTGACGCTCTTGACGAGGATTCCCTACTCGCTGAAATCGACGAGAGCTGGCGGAGCGAGCGACTCGTCTTCCAACAAACGCAGGGCGGCATCGATGACGGCGAACTGCCGCTCGGGATCGTTGGGAAGGCCGAGAGGATAGCCGTGGCGGTACGGCACGAACAACGCCCGCGGGGGTCGCACTCGCTCCGCCACGGAGCGCAGAAGGTTGATCGCGACGGTCGTGATTCCGCGCCGTTCCAGCTCCGCCGCCACCAGACTCACGGTCTGGTTGCAGATCGGTCAGACCGGCACCAGCAAGGCGACGTCGACGCCGTCCTCTTCGAACAAACGCGCTGCAAGCGGCAGGACGTCGCGCTGGAGCCGGCCGGTCGCGGTGATCGATCCCATGAACGACAGGTGGCGGGCATTCAAGCCGCCGATGCGACCTCGTTTCACGAGCTCCCGGAGCCGATCGATGGGGAAAGCGAGGTTCGGGTCCGCTGCCAGACCCTGGTGATCGAAGGCGTCGCTGCGATGATGCTCGCGAAGCTGCGACACCTGGATATCGCCCGGTATCTCTCGGAAGGAGGAGTCGCCCCCCCGTATCGTCACGTCGAATGGGATGTCGGAAGGCCCCACGAAGCCGGCGGTCGATATGAGGCCGAGTCGGCACCGGGCGAGGGGCTTCGACAGAACGGTCCAGGGAACGGGGTCGATGCGCCGCCACTGGTAGGTCTTTAGAAAAAGGCGCGTGGCCAGCGGGAACTCTGACAGCTCACCCACGTCCGAGCCTCATCTTGTGCCCCAATTCTTTCATGGGGGTCCTCTAAACGGGCGTCAGGTGCGCGGTGAAATGCCGGAGGAATGGCGCCTCGTAGCTGAGCTCGAGGCCTTGGATCCGCTCCCGTCGTTTCCATACCTCGAGAACGACCTCGACCACGTAGTCCATGTGGCTCTGGGTGTACACCCGTCGCGGTATGGCGAGGCGAACGAGGTCCATCGCCGCGTGCGCGCCGAACATCAGTGTTCCGATCTCGACCGCCCGGATTCCTCCCTCCAGGTAGAGCTCGCACGCGAGGGCCACCCCGGGAAACCGAGCGGGAGGGATGTGCGGCAGAAATCCCCGTGCGTCGATATAGATGGCATGGCCGCCGGGCGGCTGCACGATGGGCACACCTTCCGCGGAGATGTGATTCCCGAGATACGCGGTCGAGGAGATCCGGTAGTGCAGGTAGTCTTCCTCGAGCGCTTCGTGCAGCCCCACGGCAATGGCCTCGAGGTCCCGGCCGGCCAGGCCTCCATAGGTGGGATAGCCCTCGGTGAGAATCAGCAGGTTCCCCTCCTGTTGGGCCAGAGCGTCGTCATTGGTGCAGAGAAACCCGCCGATGTTCGCGAGCCCGTCCTTCTTCGCCGACATGGTACAGCCGTCACCGAGGGCGAACATCTCCTGGGCGATCTCCTTCGGCGTCCTGCCGGCGTAGGCCGGCTCGCGCAGCTTGATGAAGTAGGCGTTCTCGGCGAACCGACAGGCGTCGAAATAGAGAGGAATCGCATGGCGATGGCAGATCGCGGCGACGGCCCGGGCGTTCTCCATGGAGACCGGCTGCCCGCCCCCGGAGTTGTTGGTCACGGTCAGCATCACCAGCGGGATTCTCTCTCGGCCCACGCGCTCGATGAGCCGAGCGAGCGCCTCGACGTCCATGTTTCCCTTGAACGGATGCCGATTGGCGGGCTCCTTGCCCTCCGGGATCACGAGGTCGACGGCCTCGGCTCCCTGATACTCGATGTTGGCGCGCGTGGTGTCGAAGTGGGTGTTGTTCGGAACCACGTCGCCCTTCTTGCAGAGGCAGGTGAAGAGCAGGCGCTCCGACGCGCGCCCTTGATGGGTCGGGATGACGTGCTGGTAGCCGAAGATCTCCCGAACCGCACGCTCGAACCGGGTGAAGCTGCGGCTTCCGGCGTAGCTCTCGTCGCCTTCCATCATCGACGCCCATTGCCGGGTGCTCATCGCCGCCGTTCCGGAATCGGTGAGCAAATCGATGAGGATCTGCTCCGCGGGAATCGAGAACAGGTTGTAATGAGCGCGCGCGAGAATCGGCTCGCGCTCCTCCCGGGTGGTCCAGCGGATGGGCTCGACGGACTTGATCTTGAAGGGCTCGATGACCGTCCGGATCGGCAGGTGACGCCCCCTTCCTTGACACGCAAGTAAGTAGTTACTTACAATGATAACACCATGGCAGTACGGATGCGAAAGCCGGCCGCCGAGAGGCGCCATCAGATCGGCGAGGCCGCTCTGCGGATCGTGGGTCGGCAGGGAGTGACCGCCCTCACCACCGCGAACCTCGCCCAGGAAGTGGATCTCACGACCGGAGCGCTCTTCCGCCACTTCGCGACCCTCGATGACGTTCTCCGGGAAGCCGTCCGGCAGGGACTGGAAAAGATGGAGTCCACGTTTCCCGACGGCTCGCTCCCTCCGCTCGAACGGATCGCAGCACTCGCCAAGAATCGCGTGGAGACTCTGTCCTGGGATCCGGGCCTGGCCTGGCTGGTGCGCTCGGAGCAGGCGTTACTGGTACTGCCGGGTGATGCCGTGGACTCGCTTCAGGAGTTCGTGTCCCGGTCGCGGCGATTCCTGCTGGAAGCAATCCAGGAGGGAGCGCGTCAGGGGAGTATTCGAAGGGACATCGAGCCCGAGGTGCTTCTCGTTTCCGTCGCGGGAACGATCCACGCGCTCGTGGGAATGCCCGGGATTCATCGGCTGGCGAAGGGCTCCAAAAGGGTCGGGCCGGAGCGGGTCCTCGCGGGTCTGATGCGAATGCTCGCGCCGTCCGGAGGCGGAACGAGACGAGGCTTGGAGCTGGCCCCGAAGGTGAGGAAAAAATGAACATCCATGGCGACAGCCGGGTCGGACAGATCGCGGTCGCGCTCCCGATTTCAACGCGGGTCTTTGCCCGCTACGGCATCGATTATTGCTGCGGCGGTGGCGTGCCGCTCGCTGAAGCCTGCGAGAGCCGGGGACTCGACGCCGAGAGCGTGTTGGATGAGATTGAGCGAGAGATGGGTTCGGCGGTGGGCTCTGAGGAGCGCTGGAGCGACGCGCCTCTTCAGGATCTGGTGACGCACATCCTCGTGGCCTACCACCGGCCTCTCAAGGAGGAGCTTACGAGGCTCGAAGCCATGGCGCGAAAGGTGCTCGAGGTTCATCGAGACAAAGAACCCGAGATGCTGACCGAGCTCCTCTCCGTTTACCTTGGCCTCAAGGCCGACCTCGAGCCGCACATGGAAAAGGAAGAGCAGATTCTCTTCCCGATGATCCAGCAGGAGCAGGGATTTCTTGCCGACGGCCCCATCTCGATCATGAGGGAGGAGCACGACCAGGCGGGGTTGGCGCTGAAGCGTCTCCGCGAGCTCACCAACGACTACGAAGTGCCGCCTCGAGCCTGCAACAGCTGGCGGGCCCTCTGGCACGGCCTAGCCGCGCTGGAGGAATCGCTTCACCAGCACATCCACCTCGAGAACAACATCCTCTTTCCGCGGGCGCTCGGGAGCTGAGCTCTGCCCTTCAGCCCAGGACTTGACAGAAATGGCGCTGAGCCTGCCGCGGGCCCTCGCGGATCTTGATCCAGTCTAGGGCTCGCCCGGGGGATTGTGGGGCGGGTTTCTGGTCCCGACAGCTTGTCAAAAAGGTCGAAGTCTCCTAATCTTCCGCGGCACGCGAAAGGAGCAGTCCATGAACCAGAAGCGAGACATGACCCAGGTTGCGGTCGTCGTCACGGCCCTGGCAATATCGATGTCCCGAGGAGCCGCCGCGACCACTCCACCGGGCCAGTCGGGGGCGCCGGCGGGCGACGAGATCGGAATGGCGAAAGCGCTCGGCCCGGAGACCTGGGCCCGTTGTGCGGCGCACCTCTCGAATCCCAACGCCAGGGTGTATGAGCTCTCTCACGTGCGATCGAACACCATGCCGCTTTCTCCCTTCGCCGGTCCCTTCGAGCTCAACTACCTCCCTTCGAACGGGCTTCCGGGATCGACGCAGGTCTTCAACATGGAGGTGTTGAACGAGAACGCGAATCCCGGGCAGCAGGGCACGCAAATGGACGCCTTCGGGCATTTCGCCTATCTCGACGAGGCCTGGGACGGCACTCCACCCCTTGCGGTCGAAGGCGCGCACTATTACGGCGGGCTCACGCAGAAAGAGGTGAAGCCCACACCGGACTCGCCGCTGCTGAAACTAGGTATCGACAAAGCGCCGCCGATCGTGACCACCGCGATTCTGCTCGACGCCAGAAAGCACGTGGGCGGCGGCATACCGATGAAGGCGGGGGAGGTCGTCACCCCGCAGCATATCGAAGGAATGCTGCGGGCCCAGGGACTCGGGGAAAGGGGCATTCTTCCGGGCGACGTGGTGTACGTGTACACGGGATGGAGCGATCAGTATCAGGATCCCGACACCGACAAGGTGTATTACAGCAAGGCTCCCGGCCTTTCTTACGAGGGGGCGAAATATCTCGGCGACAGACGCGTGGTCGCCGTCGGTCTCGACACGCCGTTTCTCGATCCCGTCAACGAGGGACAGCTCGCCGGAACCGCGGGTCCGCCGCCGGGGACGCCTCCGGGGATGGCGTTCGCCGCTCATTACTACTTCCTGACTCAAGCGGGAATCCATAACCTCGAGAACGTCAAGCTCGACGATCTGGCGCGCGACCAGGTCTCGACGTCTTGCACCATCATCCTGCCCCTGCGGGAGAAGGGCGCGGCAGGCTCGCCGATTCGCCCGGTCGCGATCGGCGTCCCCGGACGGTAGGGGTGTGGCTACCGCGCTAGTGCGTTCCTAGCCCCGCGAGATCCAGAAAGAAGGTGTAGAGGATAGCGGTATCCCGGTGCCGCTGAAAACGGCCCGAGGGTCCGCTGTGACCCGCCTCCATGTTCGTGTGGAGGAGCAGCCGGTTCGAGTCCGTCTTGGTCGCACGGAGCTTCGCCACCCACTTCGCGGGCTCCCAGTACTGGACCTGGGAGTCGTGGAACGCCGTGGTTACCAGGAGGTTCGGGTAGGCCTTCGGCTCCACGTTGTCGTACGGGGAGTACGAGAGCATGTAGTCGTAGAAGCGCTCGTCCCTCGGGTCGCCCCACTCGTCATACTCCCCGGTGGTCAGCGGAACCGAGGGGTCGAGCATCGTGGTGATCACGTCCACGAAGGGAACCCCGGCGGCGACGCCTTTGAAGAGGTCGGGCCTCAGGTTCACGACGGCGCCCATGAGGAGCCCTCCGGCGCTCCCGCCCGAAGCGAACAAGCGCTCCCTGGACGTGTATCCCTCCTCGATGAGGAACTCGGCGCAGTCGATGAAATCGAAAAACGTGTTCTTCTTCCGGAGGAGCTTCCCGCTCTCGTACCAGTCGCGCCCCAGTTCCTGGCCGCCGCGGACGTGGGCGATGGCGTAGACGAAGCCCCGATCGAGAAGCGAAAGGAGCGGTGCGTCGAACTCCGGATCGGTGCTGTAGCCATAGGAGCCGTACGCGTAGAGCAGGAGCGGGCTCGGTTCGCTCCGGCGGAGGTCCTTGCGGTAGACGAGGGAGATGGGCACCTGCCGGGTGTAGAAGACGGTCCGATCGTCGTTGGCCCAGGCCACGTTCCCCGTCACCCGTTCGATCCGATCCGGGAGAGTCTCCCCCGTCGCCAGGTCCTTGAAGCGCAACCCATAGAAGCGCCTCCCGACGGTGTCGATGGCGTAGGCCAGGAGCCCGTGCCGTGGGCTCGGCTGCACGCGAACGGAGAAGAACTCGTGGCCTCGCGCGAGCTCGTTTCCGTCGAGCAGGATCTGCTCGTCGCTCTCGAGACTTCCCTTCTTTCGGCAGTAAATCGGATACTCGCCTCCCTCGACGAAACGGCGGTAGTAATAAAAGTCGTCGACCCGATAGGGTACGGAGTCCTCGTTGGGCTCGATGCGGGAGACGATCTCCTCGAATAGCTTCTGCTGGAGCTTCTCGACCGGCTTCAACATCTCGGCGGTATGGGCATTCTCCGCTTCGAGATAGGCGATGACCTCGGGGTTGTCTCTCTCCCGAAGCCAGTAGTAGGAATCGACCCGCTCTCGACCGTGCTCCTCGAATCGGTGGGGCACGGCTTTCGCCCGGGGAGGCCCCGTCTGCGCGAAGATTGGAGCGGCGGAAAGGATGGCGGCAATGGCGAACCAGGTGGCGCGTCTCCTTCTCCCAGCGGACAGTCTACGCTTTCTCAGGCGACGACGTGGTACTCGCTTTGAACCAGGCCGCTCGGATAGTGCCGCGTCGCTACGTGACGGAGCCGGATGTCGCGCGGCAGCGCTCCGAAGAGCGGAATCCCGTCTCCAATGAGCACCGGCACGCGAGTGATAACCAGACGTTGAATGAGCCCCGCTCGCAGGAACCCTTGAATGGTGATCCCGCCGTCGACGTAGAGGTGGTGGGCACCACTGGCAGTGAGCTGCGAAACGACCTCAGCCGGAGGCCCGCCCATCCGTTCAACGACGCCTCCGCGGGCCGCGGACAAGTCGACCGGGCGACTACTCAGGACCACTACCCGCTTGTCACCATAGGGCCAGGCCTCGAAGGTCAGAACCTTCTCGAAGGTCTTGCGGCCTATCACAATCGCATCGACGCTGGCGATGAACTCGTCGTAGCCGTGAGGTTCGCCGCCGCCCGCCGGCAGCCAGTCGAGGTCGCCGTTCGGTCGCGCAATGAAGCCGTCGACACTGGCGCCGACAAAAACCGATACCGTCATCGTAGCCATCCTGTAGGAAGGCACATCCCGGGGTGGTCGTTGAACGCCTCAACCGGCCAGTGGATTGCGGTCCGTGCATCCTCATAGGGCCCGATGCGTTGCATGTTGTCGTCTCCTCTCTCAAGCAACCATGCTTGGTCGCACCCAAGGTAGCAGGATTCGACCGGTGTCCGCTTGAGCCGAGAGAGCCGCAGAACGACGCTCCCGGTGAACGGGCAGAGAGTAGCCGAATGGCGGGCGGATCGCCCACACCCCGCGAACGGTTTCCCTGGTCAGTGAAGTCGCAGGGCGGGGTCACCGAGCAGGTGATAGATCTCGAGGAGCTCGGGATAGGCACCGGCTGCGGCGTAGGACTCCTGTGCGGCCAGGATCGCGTCCCCGAGCCGGGAGTGTCTGCCGCTCAGAAGCTCCCCTAAAAGCATTTGGTGCAACCTGTGGGCGGGCGCGTCGAGGCTGAAGCCGCTCGGCGAGAACGCGGCGATGACTCCACGATCCGAGGGTTTCAGGAGCTCCTCGCTCAGGGAGTCGAAATAGGGGAACTGGTAGTAGCCGTTCAGACAATTCAGGGTGAGAAGAATGGGCTGGCGGCGCTGAGGAGACAGGGAGGGGACGTCGGTATTGGTGAGAATCTGCTCGCTCGCCCAGAGGTGAATGCCGCCGTGGCCGAGATAGCTCATGAGCGAGGCTCCCTCGTCGAACGCCTGACGCACCGCGCGCCGGGTCGCCTCGAGTCCGCGTTGCGACAAGTAGATCTTGTCGGGATTCCGTCCGGCGAGCACCGTGCGCGAGAGCTCCTCCGCTTCGGAAACGAAGTCTCCTCCTCCGTCGGGATTGTCCGTGACGAGAACGACTCTATCCCCGAGGCCGATGCCCGACGCTTCGTAGAGCAGAATCTTCGCAACGCTCTCGCGGACTTCTTCGACCGACGAGACCGGAAGCCTTCCGATGGCGAGGTCGGGAAGCTCGTCGTCTCCGTTCACCGAAGCGTAAGCGAGATCGGAAACCGTCCAGAGATAGCGGGTGCGAATCCTGGTCGAGGGAACATCGTTCGTCGTCCCCGTTCCCAGGTAATCCTTGGGGTCGTAGGTGGCATCCCCGAGAAGCAACAGGTAACGGAGTGACGGTGGCTCCCAATCGTGATACGCGTAGGCGAGGAACGACCGAATGGCCTCGGGGCTGGACTCTCCGAACCCGAACTCCGATGCGATGTCCTCCACGGCGGCGGTCCTTACCGAGAGTCCCTGGGAAATCCGGTGCGAGACGAGAGGCTTGGCCGCGTCGAGAAAGGCTCTCGGGCCCAGGATGAGGTAGTCCGTTTGCGGGTGCCGGTCCTGGAGCGTCGTTCGCGGCACGCTTCGCACCACCGGGCGGCGCAACCCCTCTTCGCTCAGCGCCAGATACCGACGGCCGGGCTCCGTTTGGAAGCGAAACGAATCTTCGCCATCGATCCGCTCTCCGCGAATCCACCGGGGAGTCGCCTCGGTGACGTCGAGCGCCATGCTGGCACCCGGAACCCGTGCGACTCCCGACTCGTTCCATCGAGCTTCGAGTATGCCGGTATCGTCGACGGCTGTCTCGCGGAGATAGACGACGTCGAAATCGTCCAACAGGAGCATCGAGTAGGCCGCACCGGTGTCTCCCACGTTTTCCACCTGGAGCAGGTTTTCGCCCTCGCGCAGGATTCCTGGCGGGATCTCCGCCTCGATTTCCCGGAAGTCTTTGCCCTCGACCCAGCCCTCGCCCAGGAACGTTTCGTTCAGAAAGAGCCTCACGTGATGATCGGGAGAGGCCTCGAAATCCGACACTCCCTGGAGCCGCACTACCAGGAAAGAGACGTCGTTCGAGGGCGCCAGACCCGGGAGCGCGAAGGGGTAGTCGCGAGTCGCGGGGGCGAAGACCGCATCCCACAGCCAGAGATCGGGCGCGTCCACCAGTGCCGGCTGATACAAATGGCTCTCTTCTCGATGCAATCGATGCCACGCCCGAGGAATCGTCGATCCCGTCGCCTCGGCTTCGCGAACGGGCATGTGCCTCCCGGGGGCGAGCTCCAGCTCGTACACCGCCTCGTTCCCGTTCGGATTGGCATCCGCCCCATCGCTCAGGAAGAAGAGCGTCGTGTCCGGCTGGAAACGGTCGGCCCTGGGCTCGATGTGATAGGCGACCTCATCGCCTCCACGGCTCAACCGAACGACCTCGGCGCCGGAATGTTTCCTTCCGAAGACGTCTTCGTACGACACCGCGTAGAGCCCCGGCTCCCGCGTCACGAGCCGAACCACCGGCCGTTTCGATCTCGCTGCGCCCGATCCGGGTCCCACTCGCCCCCTCCGCTTCTCGGCCGACGTTTCCCCGGCTTCGATTCCCGAGAACGACAAACGAACTTCGAGCCGGCGGGCGAGATATAAACGGCCGGTCGATGCGTCCCACCGCAGAGGGGACAGCTCGACGAGAGCTTTCTTCGCGTCCCGCTGAAACCCGACCTCCACGATGCGCGCGGCCTCTCGGGGATACCATCCGGAGACGGGCGAGCTTCGGGTCCGGCGACGAGAGAGTCTGACTGATCCCCGAGCATCGGCCTGGAGCTCGGCCCGCGCCGTGCTCGAGGGCCTCCATCCGTCCAAGGTTTCCACTGCCTCGACCCGAACCGGACCGAGTCGCACCTTTCGCCCCGCGACGACATCGAGCCATCGGCGGCTGACGGGAATCTCCGGAGCGCCCGCCTCGGCGATCTCTTGAAAGTCGGGTACGGTGATCCGCACGGTTCCGTCTTCGAGCGGTTCGGCGTAGACGCCTTCCGTCCGAAGCTCCACGACCACCTCCGATGGACTACGCACGAGCACCCGGAACGTGTTGCGCCGTGGATCCCCGAAGGTGATGAGGGACCGAGAGGCGTCACCGGGGTCGGGTTCGACACTTTCGCCGGAAACGCCGCTCGCTGGTGTCGCGACGACGGGACCATGCCGTTCGGTCTTTCCCGTGGTCTCGATGTCTTCGAGCTGGTAGGAGTACGACCGTCCGTTCACGAGACCCTCATCCCGATAGCGGTAACGCGCGCCCGCGGGGGAGCTTCCCAGTCCTGGAATCACTTCCGTGGTGATGCGCTCGTAGTTTCCCTCGCCGGAAATCGCGCGATAGAGATGAAACCCGAGGTTGTCGAGCTCCGAGCCCGTCTCCCATTCCAGAAGGACTTCGGAGTCGTAGCCGGTCGCGGTAAAGCGAGACAGCTCGACCGCGGTCGTGGCGAGGACGTCGTCGGCTCCGATGTCCCACGGCGCGGTTCGCAATCCGAGATCGATGTCGCCGGTGAACGCCAGGTCGAGGTCGGAGGAGAGATCGGCGCCGAAGTTCTGGGCCCCGGTATCCCCCGAGGCCAAATGAAAGTCATCGGCGGCGGCGTTGACGAAGGCAACCGTGACCGAGTTTCTGGGGCTCGCTCCGGGCGCCCCTCCCAAGATCGGGCCGGAAAGGTTGTTGCTCGATCCGGAGAACAACCCGCTGTAGCTGATGTCGCTGCTGTTGTAGACGAGGTTGTTCCTGGCAACCACCGTGCCTTGGAGGCTTTCGATGCCGGCTCCGCAATCGACCACGGTGTTGTTCGAGATGTAGTAGGTGAAGTTCGGGTCGTCGGGCACGATGCCGCTGACGAAGTTCGTTCCCCCGGCCCAGTCGTAGATGACGTTGTTCCAAAGCTTGAGTACGCCCGAGCCCATCTGGTAGAGGTTCACGCCGATCCGGATGTCCTGGACGCCGACTCCGTTTCCCCGCACGATGGAGTTCGAGACTTCGAACTCGGCGACACCCGTTCCCCCGGTGAAGACGATCCCGCCGACGTTCACAATGTCCGCGGTCAGTCTCACCTGCAGGCCGTCGATTCGGACGAAGCGGTCGCTGACTCGGAGTACTTCACTCGCGACCTCCAGTCGGTACTTGGTCGCATCCCAGACGCCGTTGTGACGCTCGCTCGCCCCGACCTCGTTCGTCCACACGGGGCTGTAGATACGGATGTAGTGGGTCGCATTCGTCGTCCAGCCGGAGACCGTCACCGCCGTGGTATCGGGCCCCCCACCGCCGTAGGCGGCGACGTTCATGACCGTGTTGTTGAGGACGAGATTCGTCGAGATTTCGAAGTTCTCCACGGTGTTGTTCAGGGTGTCGTTCTCGTCTTGAGCCTCCCAGTTGAAGAGAGACGTATAGGCCCGGTAAACGCCTACCGCCGTTCCTGCCGCCGCCGCTTGCGGGGCCCCGCCGGCAGCGGTTCGCACTCTGTACTCGGTCGAAGAAATCCGTCCGTGAATCAGAGCCACGTAGAACGTCGCCGCGACCTGATACTGGAGCACGTCTCCGACACCCACGTTCGCCGGCATGGGACCGGAGAACGTGGCTCGGGTATTGGAAATCGCCACCGTCCGGGCGCTGGTATTGAGGTCGGTCGCGGTAACTCCCACCGAGCGATAGAGGGGGACGGCGACAACTTCGTCGGCTCCGATGTCGGGGGCGGTCGCGTCGCGAAACTCGCCGTCGATGTCCGAGGTGACGGGCAGGCTCGGATCGGTGTCCAGATCGGCGCCCGAAGATCCCCAGAGGGTGAGGGAATCGTTCAGGAGGTGCAGGTCCTCGGCTCCCGGGGTGATGTCGGCGAAGTAGGAACCATAGGCGTTCTGGTTGATTTGGCTTGCCGGCCCGGCGGCGGTGGCGTCGGAAGACACGTTGTTGCTCTGGGTCATCGCCCCGACGAAGCAGAACTCGCTCGCGCTCGAGGAATCCACGTCCAGGACGACGTTGTTGATCGCGCTGACCGTACCGCCGTTGCGCACGATGCCGCGAGCGATGGTACCGTTTCCCGACGAGCTCTTGACGTCATAGACGGTGTTGTTGTGAAGATAGCTCGTGCCCGTATTGGTGCTCGCGATCTCGATGGCGAAGG
>Ga0302046_10005007_pt1 | contig 11720 bp, 11 predicted proteins | sample RVTome_11_FD_200261 | JGI IMG/M metagenome (GOLD analysis project Ga0302046, IMG submission 200261) | Soil microbial communities from uranium-contaminated site in the Upper Colorado River Basin, Wyoming, United States - RVT147D111 (version 2) ... | reverse complement strand
GAGGCGACGTCGTCGTGGTCCCGTTCCCGTTTTCGGATCTGAGCGCTAACAAGCGACGACCCGCGTTGGTCATCGCGGCGTTCTCCGGCTGGTCCGTGTAGTACTGCAGCTCGTTGTTGCCGCCGCCCTGGCCGTTGACCTCGAGTAACACGCGGGGCGCGCTTGGTCAAGCAGCCGCGTCGTCGGCAAGCCGGCGGTGCTGGCCGCCAAATGGACAGGGGACGGCGGTCGGAAGGTCCCGATTCGCCTTAATGGACAGTGGACCGCCGTCGGCGTGCGTTTCCCATCCGAAAACGGACGTCGACCGCCGTCCCGCCTTCGTTTCGCCCCGACGACGGACCGCGACGGCCGTCCCTCGTCCATTTCACGGGAGCAAGGCACCTCCACGGCCGTCCCCTCAGCGTTTCGCCGCGGCAACGTACGGCGATCGCCGTCGACGTGCGTTCTCGAGCGCCCAACGCACGCCGATCGCCGTCGACGTGCGTTCTCGAGCGCCCAACGCACGGCGATCGCCGTCGACGTGCGTTCTCGAGCGCCCAACGCACGCCGATCGCCGTCGACGTGCGTCCGCGGCGCCCGTGCGGGCCCTTGTCGGCACTGATCGGGCGGAAAGCCGCGTCGAGCTTCAATTACCCGAACAGGTCGGGACGACGAAGCTGCCGTCGTGCGTGCCCTGGAAGCCGAAGGTCACGCTCTGACCCGGCGCCAGGGTGCCGTTGTAGCTCAAGTTGACCGCGTTGAGCACCGTGCCGCCTCCCGTCAGAGTCGTCTGGACGTTCCAGGCGTTGACGATCGTCGTCGGCTCGGCGAACTGCAGGGTCACCGACCAGGACGTGATCGTCTGGCTGCCCAGGTTGGTCACCGCGATGCTGTTGAGCACGTAGCCGTTGTTCCACACGTCCTGGGAGCCGATGACGCAGCTGACCCCGCCCCCCGGCGGCGGCGGCGGCGGAGGTGGCGGCGGGGGCGGGGGCGGTGGCGGTGGCGGTGGCGGTGGTGGCGGTGGCGGTGGCGGTGGCGGCGGAGGCGGTGGCGGTGGCGGAGGCGGTGGCGGTGGCGGCGGCGGCGTGCCGCCGGGCTCCTGACCCCAGACCAGGGTGTTGCCGTCGTAGAGGGCGATCAGCGGCGCCACCTTGTCGGAGCCGTTGTAGTTGTCCCACGACGGGTCCGCGGAGTTGTCCCAGTCGGGGTCGTTGTTGGTGAAGGGCAGCGCCAGGCGGAACTGGGCCTCCTTGCGCGACGCCGACTGGCCGCCGGGGTAGACGTTCACCCCGTTGAAGAAGACCTCGACGTAGTAGACGTCCTCGTCCGCGTCCCAGGTGAGGAGGTCGGAGACGCCGCTGCCCTGGTTGAAGGCGGTGGTGATCGTGACGTCGTCCTCGTCGTAACCGGCGGCGAATTCCGCCGTCAGGTCGACCCAGTAGCGCAGCTTGAGCTGGGTGCTCGCCCGCGCCGGCCACGCCGTGTGGTTGTTGACCTTGGCGCTGATCTCGACGTAACGGTTGCCGCCCGAGTTCAGCTTCGCCTCGACGAAGAATTCGAGGTCGCGGGTCTCGGCCGGCGGGAACTGGCTCTCCGGGATCGGATTGCCGCCGAAGTCGAGGTAGAGACGGGCGAGCGCCGAGGTGAAGCCGGCGTTGTAGTCGGTCGCCACCTCGTTCATCACGAAGTCGCCGCGGTTGTCGGCGTAGCCGTCGCTCTGGTTCGGTCCGCCCACCAGCGCGCCGATCAGCCGGTGGCGCGACGTGGTCGGGTTCTGGATGTTGTCGGACCAGGAGCCGTGGGCGGTGCGGTGGTGCGGATTGACCGGCTAGGCCTTGTCGTCCCAGGCGTGGGTCCGCTCTGGGCGTAGGCTTCGCGGTAGTCGACCACGCCCCAGGCGAGTTCGCGTCCTCACTCTCCCGGCGGGCGCGTCAGCGCCAGCGCCGTCTTGAACGTCCGCAGCTTCGTCTGCACCTCGTGGGCGTTGTAGGGCCCGAGGCGCAGCAGGTGCTTGGCCGCCGGGCTCAGCCGCTCGAGCCGCGCGTCGGCGAAGGCATAGGCGTCGATCCGCTCGCTCAGCTCGACCTCGCCCTCGGGCACCTCCACCGCCAGCAGGCGGTCGATCGCCGCCACCAGCGCCAGCTCGAAGGAGCCGGGATTTCCGAGCTCGGCGTAGGCCTCCTCGAAGAGCGGCGCCAGGTCGCGGTAGAGACGCACGGCGCCGTCGGTGTCGAGCGAGGCCACCGCCGCGGCCAGCAGGTCGTAGCGCCGGAAGCTCTCCTCGGCGATCACCGGATGGCCGTCTTCCTGCTCCACGGCGAAGCCCGCTTCCGGCGCCAGGAACGGCACGTGGACGCGCGGGCTCTCGCCGCGCGCCACGTTGTCGACCACCGCCACGAAGCGCTCGACCAGGTGGTCGTTGACCAGCCACGCGGCGAGCCGCGGGTGCGAGGACAGGCCCTCGACGAGCGAGCGCACGAAGGCGTCGCTGGCCGCGAGGTCGGGGAGCTCGAGCTGCGGTGGCGGGGGCGGCGGCACCTCGCGCGGCGGCGACACCGTGGGCATCTCGGGCTCCGGCAGCTCGGGCACGCCGCGGAAGATCGTCCAGTAGAGGTAAACGCTCCCGGCCAGGACGGCCACGATCGCCAGCGCGATCAGGAGCGGCGAAGCGTATCGACGTTCCATGCTGGGTCCTCTCGTTGATGGGCTGAGCCTCGTTGGCGGATCGAGCTCCGGTGGACGGTTCTAGGCGACCGGCGCGCGGAGCTCCTCGAGCTCGCGCTCGAGCGTCTCCCACTGCGCCATCAGCTCGTCGACCGACGTCTTCAGCTTCGTCTGCTCCTGCTCCAGCTTGCGCACCTCCGCGGGCGGCGTCTTGTCGAAGTAGCCCGGGTTGCAGAAGAGCTCGTTGATCGCGTGGACCCGCTCTTCGGCCTTCTCGATCTCGGCGGTCAGGGCGTCGCGCTCGCGCTCCAGCTTGCCGCGGCGGCGCTCGAGCCGGCGCTCGTCGTCGCGCGAGCGGCCCTTCGCCTGCTTGCGCCTGTCGCGCTTGGCCCGCAACACCGCCTGCTCCACGTCGAGGTGGTCGTCGCCGCAGGCCTCCACGTACTCTTCATAGGTGCCGCGGTAGTCGTTGATCCCGGCGCGGGAGATCTCGACGATGCGGTTGGCGAGCTGGGAGACGAACCAGCGGTCGTGCGACACGAAAGCCAGGGTGCCGTCGTAGGCATTGAGCCCCTTCACCAGGGCCTCGATAGCCTCGAGGTCGAGGTGGTTGGTGGGCTCGTCGAGCAGCATCACGTTGGGCTCCTTGATGCCGAGCTGGGCGAAGACGAGACGCGCCGACTCGCCCCCCGAGAGGCTGCCGAGCTTCTTCTCGACCTCGTCGCTCGAGAAGAGCACCTGGCCGAGCCTGCCGCGCACGAAGCCCACCTGCTCGCCGGGGCAGAAGTTCCACAGCCAGCTCTCGACCGTCTCCTTGTTTCCTTTGAACTTGTCGGCGTGGTTCTGCGCGAAGTAGCCGGGATGGGTCTCGTAGCCCCATTCCACCTTGCCGGCGTCGGCCTCGAGCTCGCCCACGAGGATCTTCAACAGCGTCGACTTGCCGATGCCGTTGGGGCCGATGATCCCCAGGCGGTCGCCGCGCTCGACGCCCAGGGTGACGCCCTCGAGCACGCGGTTCTCGCCGAAGGACTTCGCGACGCCCTCGATCGCGAGCACCTGCCGGCCGCTCGGGCGCCGGCTCTTGAAACGGAACGTGGGGTAGCGCCGCGAGCTCTGGGGCAGGCGCTCGATCGAGATCTTCTCGATCTTCTTGAGCTTGCTCTGGGCCTGCCGCGCCTTGGTGGCCTTGGCGCGGAAACGCTCGACGAAAGCCTTGTGGCCGGCGATCTCCTTCTCGCGCTTCTCGATCTCCCCCTCCTTGCGCTCGCGCTCGTCGTGCTTGGCGGTCATGAAGTCCTGATAGTTGCCAGGGTAGAGCATGATCGTCTGGTAGTCGACGTCGAGGACGTAGTTGCAGACGTTGTCGAGGAAGCGGTGGTCGTGCGAGATCACCACCGCCAGGCCCGGGTATTCGACGAGGAACTTCTCGAGCCAGCGGATCGACAGGATGTCGAGGTGGTTGGTGGGCTCGTCGAGCAGCAGGCAGTCGGGCGCGGAGGCCAGCACCTGCGCCAGGAGCGAGCGCAGCTTGAAGCCGCCGGAGAGCGTCGAGAGCGGCTGCAGGTGGATCTCGGAGGGGATGCCGAGGCCCTCCAGGACCTCGCCGGCCCGCGCCTCGAGCGCGTAACCGTCCTGGTGGAGGATGAAGTCCTCGAGCTCGGCGTAGCGGTCGCCGTCGAAGTCCGCGTCGGCGCGGGCGAGCAACTCCTCCTTCTCCTTCATCGCCTGCCAGACCTCGGCGTGGCCCATCATCACCACGTCGAGGATGCGCTCGTGCTCGTAGCGGAAGTGGTCCTGGCGCAGCACCCCGAGGCGCAGCCGCTTGGGGATCGAGATGAGGCCGTCGGAGGCCGGCTCCTCGCCGGCCAGGACCTTGAGGAACGTCGACTTGCCCGAGCCGTTGGCCCCCACCAGGCCGTAGCGGTTGCCCGGATTGAGCTGGAAGGCGACCCCCTCGAAGAGCACCTGGGGACCGAAGGACTTGGCGAGGCCGGAGACGGAGATCATAGGCCGGAGGATATCAGGCCGCGGCCGCCAGAGCTCTCCGGCCAAGGCGGTAGGCCGCCGGCACGGCCGATCCGACCCCGCCCGAGCTCGAGCAGGAGGGGCTGCCTTCATCGCTTGCTGATGCGCTTGGTGTAGACCTTGAGCGCCGCCCGTTTGACGCCCTCGCGCAGGCCCGAGCTCTTCGCCATCTGCTGCAGGTCGCCGGTGCGCAGCATGTCGAGGAGCTGGATCGCCAGGGGCTGGGGCGTCTTCGGATTCTTGGCGATGAGGGCCGGGATCTCCGAGTTCTGCATCCATTTGTGGTTGCGCGCCACCTGCTCCATGATGCCGCCGGTGGCGAAGTTCGACTTCAGGACCTCGATGACTTCCTTGATCTCGATCCGCGGGTGCTGCAAGAGCCCCAGGAGCACATGGGGCGAGGTGTCGCGGAGCAGGATCTGACGCTCCACGCGCGACGCCTTGGTGGCCAGGATGAAGCGCTCGCTCGGGTTCATCTTCTTGATCCTGAACATCGGCGAGAGGTGCGACTCGGAGAGCTCGGCTTCCTCGCCCGCGAGCGCGCGCTCGAGCTCGGCGGCGCGCTCGTCGCTCCAGTCGGTGAGCTGGAAGCCGGTGCCGAAGGCGCCGGACATCGGGAAGACCTGGACCGCCTCCGCCGCCAGCTCGAACTCGAAGCCGGGGGCCGAGGCGCGCACCGTGAGACGACGGCGGAACTCGAGCTGGCTCGGGAGCCGGACGAAGAAGCCGAGGCTCGCGCGCGCCTCGGCGAAGAACTTCTCGGCCTCGGCGACGTCGGCGAAGGCGATGGCGAGGGTGCCGTCGGCGGCGAGGGTGGCTTCCATGAGGTCGTCCTTGCTCGGTCCGGCCTCTTAGTCTAGCCGTGCCAGCAGCGCGCCGAGTTGCTCGAGGCTCTCGAGGTTGTGGATCGGCAGGAAGTCGTCGACCCGCGGCAGGATGGCCTTGATGCCGCGGGTCAGGGGCTCGTAGCCCGGCGAGCCGAGCAGCGGGTTGAGCCAGATCAGGCGGTCGCAGTGACGGGAGAGGCGCGCGATCTCGCGCTCGAGCAGCTCGACGTCGCCGCGGTCCCAGCCGTCGCTGATCACCGCCACCACCGAGCCCTGGCCGAGCACCCGGCGGGCCCACTCGAAGTTGAACGTCTTCAAGGCCTCGCCGATGCGGGTGCCGCCGCCCCAGTCGGCGACGGCGGCGGTGGCGTCCCGCAGGGCCTGCTCGACGCGGCGGCTGCGGAGCTGGCGCGTGATCCGCGTCAGGCGGGTGCCGAAGAGGAAGGCTTCGAGCCGGTCGGTCGCCGTCTTCATGGCGTAGACGAGCTCGAGGAAGAGACGCGAGTAGGCCTCCATCGAGCCCGAGACGTCGCAGAGCACCACCAGGGGCCGCCGCTTCTCCTTGCGCCGGCGCCAGGCGAGCTCGACCGGCTCGCCGCCGCGGCCGAGGCTGCGCCGCAGCAGGCCGCGGACGTCGAGGAAGGCGCCGTCGCGCGCGCTCACCTTGCGCCGGGTGCGGCGCGGCGCCAGGCGCAGGGGCTGGTCGCGCATCAGGCGGCGGATCGCCTCCTCCTCGCCGGCGGTGAGGGCGCCGAAGTCCTTGCGCCGCAGCACCTCGCGGGCGCTGTAGGTGTAGCGGCGCTCGACCACCGTCTCGAGCTCGCCCGCGGCGTCGCCCTGCTGCTCGTCGGAGGACAGGGCCACGAGCTGGGGCGTGCGCTTGAGCCGGCGCTCGAGGGCGAGTCCGAGGTCGACGCGCGGGCCCGTCTCGAGCGCCGAAGACGACCAGAAGAGGTCGAAGGCGCGGTCGAAGACCTCGAGGTGCTCGTGGCGGTGGACGAGGAGGGCGCGGGCGGCGTTCTTGAAATCGCCGCGGGAGGTGATCGAGACCACCTCCAGGGCGTCGACGACGGCGCGGATCTCGGCCGTCGTGGTGCCCAGCCCCAGGCGCCGCAAGAGGCGCCCGAACTGCACGACGTTGCGCACGAGCTGGGACTCGGCCACCGTTCACTTCCTCCCGGGGTCCCCGACCGCCGCGGCCACCGCCCGCTCCAGGTCTTCCGGCGTGCCGACGTCGAGGTACGAGCCGCCGGGAAAGGTCACGGCTTCGACGGCGAAGCCGTCGTCGATCGCGGCCTGGATCACCTCGCCGAGGTAGAGCTCCCGCGTCTCGCCCGGATCGCGCCGCGCCAGGTACTCGTGGAGATAGCGGGTGAGCTCGGGCTGCCAGAGGGCGATCGACCAGGTGTACGCGAGCGCCGTTGCGGCCTGCTTGATCACCAGGCGCCGCACGCGGCCGGCGTCGTCGAGCTCGACCATGTCGGTCTTCTCGGGCGCCTCGGCGGGGAACAGGCCGAGGACGACCGGGGCGCCGGTCGCCGCCTGGCGCTCGCGGAGCCGGCGGAAAGCGTCGCGCGGCTCGAAGAGGATGTCGGGAAAGCCGAGGGCGACGCTGTGGTCGGCCACGAAGGGATAGGCGCAGTCGATCGTCTCGGGGACGCCGGCGGTGGGATCGAGGGCCAGGTAGGCGAGGTGGAGCGCGCCGGCGGCGCCGGCGTCGAGGCCGCGGCCGAGGAGCGCCGGCACGTCCCACTTGCCCTTGCGCAGCAGCACGAAGGCGCGGTGCACGCCCGCGTCCCGGAAAGCCTCGAGCAGATGCTCGCACACCGGCCGCGGTCCGCCGCCGGCGTCGCGAAAGCCCACCGGGAAGATCTCCTTGCTGCACGGCAAGGGGCCCAGCCGGTCGGCGCGGCCCGCCGCCGGCACCAGACCCACCACCGGCGCGGCGCTCACCGTCATCGCGACGCTAGAAGAGGGTGTAGATGAAAGGTGCGACGGCTGAGCCCTGGGTGAGCACCAAGAGCAACCCGAGCAGCAGCAGCATGCCCACGATCGGCCCCAGCCACCACTTCTTGCGGACCCTCAGGAACTCCCAGAACTGAGTGATGAATTCGCCCATCGAGGTTCTCCGGATCCGCGGCAGAAAACCGCGGATCCTGGCGTTCTACCACAAGGCCGGCGAGCTGTCCACGCCCTGGGGGCGAAACCTCCGGCGCGCCGCTGCGTAGACGAAGTCTGTGGGCGGGTTCGCGCGCGGGATCGCACGACAACGAGAGCTGCCCGCAGGAGATCCGATCCCGGACAGCGGCGCCGACATCCGGAGTGGCGGCGCCGGCGGACCCTCCCCTTTCCCTCCTCTGCTACAATCGGCCCGCAAACGACCTCATCGTCGAGGACGAGCGGGAGCTCGAGGCCCTGAAAGCGGACGACACGACTGCTCTGGAAGAAGCCGAACGGCGGCACCGGGAGGCCCTGGACGCGCTGGTGGCGTTGCGCGCCGAGTACGAGGAGGCCCGCCGGCGCTGGCAGAGCGAGAAGGACGAGGCGGTCGCGATGGTCGCCGAGGTGGCGCGCCAGCGGCTGGAGGCGGCGCGGCAGGAGCACGAGGACGACCTCCAGGTGCTGCGCGACGAGCAGGGCGAAGCCGTCGCCGCCTTCGAGAAGGAGAAGCGCGAGGCCGTGTGGAGGGCCAAGCAGGAGGTCCAGGCGCGCTACGAGGAGCAGCTCAGCGGCATGCTGCGCGTGGCCGAGGAGGCGCGCAAGGCGGCGCTCGAGGAGGCCGCGGCGACCAAGGAGGGCGAGGTCGCCGAGCTCGCCAGGGAGCTCGAGCGCGAGCGCGACGCCCACGAGCTCACGCGAGAGCGCCTGCAGTCCAAGGAGACCGAGATCGAGCAGGTGCGCACGGCCGCGGAGCGCGCGCGCGCCGAGCTCGAGGAGGCCGAGGCCCGCGGCCGCGAGGACGTCGAGGCGCTCGAGCGCCGGCACGCCGAGGCCCTGACGGCGATCCAGCAGAAGGAGTTCTTCCGCGCCGCGGCGTTCGCCAAGGCCTTCCAGGATTCCGGAAACTCGGAGCGGCTGCGGGAGCTCATCGAGGAATTCGTCCGCGAGGTCTCGAGCTGACCCCCCGCGTGGTGCGCTAGCCCAGGGCTTGCATCGCATTGCGGTCACGCCGAGCGCTACGCACCAACCCGTCCCGCTACGCGTGCCGAACCGACAGGACCGGCGGCAGGCGCGAGGCCAGCGTCGTCCAGGTGGCGCCGCCGTCGACCGAGCCGAAGACCTCGCCCGACTGCGCGCCGAAGAAGAGGCCGAGAGGCTGCTTGCCGTCCTGACAGAAGGCCTGGCGCAGCACGTTGAGGTGCGTGTCGCGCTGCGGCAGGCCCCGGCTCAGGGCGCGCCAGGTGGCGCCGCGGTCCCGCGTCTCGAAGACCCGCAGCTTGCCGTCCACCGTCACCCGGTCCGCGTCGGAGCAGAGCGGGATCACGAAGGCGCTCGCCGCGTCGGACGGGTCGATGGCGAGGGGGAAGCCGAAGTCGGCCGGCAGGCCGGCGGCGACGTCGATCCAGGTCTCGCCGGCGTCGTCGGAGCGGTAGACGCCGCCGTGGAACTGCATGTAGAGCGTCGAGGGCTCGAGCGGCGCGCGGTGCATGTTGTGGACGCAGAGGTTGACGGCGCCCTCCCGCGCCTCTTCGGGCAGGTAGCGCGGCACCAGGCCGCGGCCGCCCCGGCGCCAGCTCGCGCCGCCGTCGTCGGTGATCCACACGCCGGCGGCCGAGATCCCCACCGCCAGGCGCCGCGGATCCCCCGGCCAGGGGCAGATCGAGTGCAGGGCCAGGCCTCCGGCGCCGCCCTCCCACTGGGGGCGTCCGGGCACCTCCCAGAGGGCGCGGATGAGCGTCCAGCTCTGGCCGCCGTCCGCCGAGCGGAAGAGCGCCGCCGGCGCCACGCCGGCCCACAGCTCGCCGTCCTCCTCGCCGGGCACGATCGCCCAGATCCGCGTCACCGACGCTTCCGTCTCGGGCGGGAAGGCCGGTCCCTCGGCCTGTTGCCACTCCTCCCCGAGGTCGTCGGTGTAAAAGACGTGGGGGCCGAAGTGGCTATGGGTCACGGACGCGAGGTAACGGCCGCTGCGCGGATCGCGGCAGGCGAGCTCCACCGGCTGGCCGGGGAAGAAGCGCGGGCCGACCTCCACCGCGCCGCCGCGTCGCCCGGAGAGGACGATCAGGCCTTTCCTGGTGCCCACGAGGAGCTCGGTCCGGTCGTCCCTGCCGCCGGAGATCGACTGGACGACGTGGAGCTGTCCGCCGGGCTCGATCGGCGTCTCGAGGTCGGCTCGTCGGCTGTTGACGAAGAGGTTGACGTGCCGCCGCAAGCGCGAGGTCTCGTCGAGCACCCAGCCGCGAAGCTGCGGGTGGAGCTCTTCGAGCCGCCGCAGGACGGCTCCGGCGGTGGCGCCGTCGACCTGCAGCTCCGCGGCGCCGCCGGCAAGCTGGCGCAGTGCCGAGGGGAGGAATACCTTCGCCATGAGAAATCTCCTTGATCCGCCGCCCGCGTGATCGCGCCGGATCTTAGCACCAAGGAAGGAGACTCCGGCCGGCGCCGACCCTCATCGGAAGCACTCGGAGAAGCGGCCGTCCTCCAGCCACGACGCCGGCAGCAGCGCCAGTGTGGTCACCTCGCCGCCGCCCATGTTGGGGGCCGACGATTCCTCGATGAGCGCCCAGTACCACCGGCCCGGCACCACCTTGACCTGCTGCGCCTCCGTGGGCAGGCGGTGACGGCCGAGCTCGCGGCCGCTCGCCGGGTCGAGCTCGACGACGATCCGCTCGGCCGGCGCCTCGAGCATCCGCGCGACTTGCAGAAGCTGGGCCTGGCTGGGGCCGGCGGAGACCAGCTTCGCCTCGGTCGCGCCGGCGACGCCGCCGGAGGGCTCCGGGCGGCGGCTGGCCAGCACGAAGAGGCGGCCCTGATGGGCGTGGAGCGCCTGCGCCTCACGCGCTGGCACGGCGCCAGCGGGGTCTGGGGCGGGCGCCGCGCGGCGCATCCCGCCAGCAGCGTCAGGGTCAGCAGGCTCAGGAAGGGGATCTTCATCGCGGCTCTCCTCTGGTCTCTATACTAGAGACCTCTACCCACGAAGACCGATTACAGGAGAGCGCGATGAAGACTTCGATTCTCGGCTGGGGGCTGCTGGCGACGGTCACGGCCGGCGTGGCGGCGCAGCAGCCGCCGCCGCCACAACCGCAACCACAGCCACTGACGACGGTGATCCTGGTGCGTCACGCGGAGAAGGTCGTCAGCGACCTTGAGGATCCGCCGCTGACGGCGGCCGGCGAAGAGCGCGCCCGCGAGCTGGCTCACGCGCTCGGCGCCCTGACGATCGATGCCGTCTACTCGACGCCCTTCCGCCGCACCCTGGCGACCGCCGAGCCGCTGGCGGCGCTCGGCCACGAGGTCGTGGTGACGCCGGTGACGCCGACCTACGCGGCCGACGTGGCCGGCATGGCGCGCGCCGAGCACGCCGGCGGCGTGGTCGTGGTGGTGAGCCACAGCAACACCATCCCCGAGATCATCCGCGCCCTCGGCGTCGAAGAGGCGCCGGAGATCCCGGAGAGCGACTACGACGACCTCTTCGTCGTCACCTTCTCGGAGGGCTGCGCGCCGCGGCTGCTGAGCCTGCGCTACGGCCGCGAGTCGCCTTGATTGGCTGAAATCACCCCTGATAATGTCCAGCTCCTGGCTGAAATCACCCCTGATAATGTCCATTCGGCGACGGAGAGAGCCCCCATGTACCGCGACGCCATCGCCGAGCTCGAACAGTGGCTCCACCGCGCGCGCCGCAAACCGCTGGTGATCCGCGGCGCGCGCCAGGTCGGGAAGACGACCCTCGTGCGCCTGTTCGCCGAGCGCTTCTTCGAGGGTCTCGCGGAGCTCAACTTCGAGCGCGAGCCGAAGGTCGCGGAGCTCTTCGCCTCCAAGGACCCCAAGGAGACGCTACGTCTTCTCGAGCCCTATCTCGGCCGGGAGATCGTTGCCGGGCGCACCCTCCTCTTCCTGGACGAGATTCAGGCCACCCCGGAAGTCCTGGCCGCCTTGCGCTACTTCTACGAGGAGCTGCCCGAGCTCCACGTCATCGCCGCGGGCTCGCTCCTGGAGATCGCGCTGGAGCGGCCGGCCTTCTCCGTGCCCGTGGGCCGCATCGAGTACCTCCACCTCGGCCCCATG
>Ga0302046_10005006_pt1 | contig 11720 bp, 12 predicted proteins | sample RVTome_11_FD_200261 | JGI IMG/M metagenome (GOLD analysis project Ga0302046, IMG submission 200261) | Soil microbial communities from uranium-contaminated site in the Upper Colorado River Basin, Wyoming, United States - RVT147D111 (version 2) ... | reverse complement strand
GGAGCCGAGCTGGTGCGGCTCGACGCGGTGGTCGAGGCCGCGGATCCAGGCCGGGCGCCGGGCGACCTTGCGCGCCAGGTCGCCGGCCGCGAGCACCAGCGCCGCGGCGCCGTCGGAGATCGGCGGGCAGTCGTGCTTGCGGAGCGGCGCCACCAGGTACGGGTCGGCGAGCAGGCGCTCGACGTCGAAGTCGCCGGCGAGCTGCGCTCGCGGGCTCGCCTTGGCGTCGCGGCGGCTGCGCGCGGCGACCGCGGCAAGGTCGCGCTCGCTCCGCCCGGTGCGCTCGAGGAACGCCCGCGCCTGCAGGGCGGCGAGCGAGATCGCGTCCGGCCAGAGCGGCGCCAGGTAGTAGGGGTCGAGCTGGAGCGTCAGTACCTCGGGCAGGTCGCCCATCGACGACTTGCCGAACGAGTACACCAGCGCCGAGTCGACCTCGCCCATCTGCAGCTTCACCCAGGCCTCGTAGAGCGCCCAGGCGCCGTCCATCTCGACGTGCGACTCGCTGATCGGCGGCCAGGCGCCGATGGCGTCGAGCGCGCTCACGAACGAGAACGGCTGGCCGGCGAGGTAGTCGCAGCTCCCCGAGACCGTGAAGCCGATCTGCTTCTTGGGAATGCCCGAGCGCTCGACGGCCTCGCGCACGACCGGCATCACCATCTCGACCTCGTTGGCGCCGAGCTCGCGCCGCACGCTCCGCGACTGCGCGTAGGAGACGATCGCCACGTCACGCATCAGAGATGCTCCTTGTAGGTCTCGTAGGCCGCGTCCGGCTCGTCGATCGGCCGGAAGTGCTTGATGCACTCGAAGGTCGGGCCGAGCTCCTCCTTCGGCACCCAGACGGCCTCGACCCGCATCCCCATGCGCACCTGGTCGAAGGGGCACTCCTGGATGAGCGCGAAGAACGGCAGGTCGGCGCCGTCGAGCAGGATGTGGGCGCAGGTGAAGGGCGGCGGGATCGAGAGGTTCTCGGAGGGGATGCGGACGATGCAGAAGGTCGTGACCGTCCCCTTCCCCGTCACCTCCACCTCCTCCTCGGTCGGCACCCCGCAGGTGGCGCACGAGCCGCGCGGCGGCACGTAGACCTTGCCGCACTCCGGGCAGCGCTGTCCGAGGATGCGGCCCTGCGCCATGCCGCGGAGAAAGCGCGTCGAGGCGCGGCCGGCGGTGTAGCTGTACTCGAGGCGGATCGGCGTGCTGATCGCCCGGACGGGCTTGGCCTCGCTCATGCTCCCTCCGGCTCGAAGCAGACGATGTCGCGGATGTGGCCCACGCGCTCGTCGCGCCAGCGCGGGACGACGCGCATCTCCGTCCGCATGCGCTCGGGCGTGCCGGCGTCGACGGCGTGCAGCATCGCGGTGTCGGCGCCGTCGAGGCGGATGAGCGCCCAGGCGAAAGGGCGATCGAGGGGATGCTTCGGGCGCGGCGCCATGACCCACGCCCAGGTCGTCACCACGCCGCCCGGTCCGACCGGGACGAAGTCGCCGGTGGCGGCGCCGGTCGCGAAGTCGTACTCGAGCGGCGGCACGATCACCGCGCCGTCGGGGGCGCGCACGCCCTCGATCCGGCGCGCGCGGAGGCCGGTGAAGAAACGCCCGAGCACCGGGCCGACCGAGCGCTTGTAGGGATACTCGAGAACGTGCGTCTTGGTGAGACGCCCCTGCTCCTCTGCCATGCGTGGCTCCTCCGGCGCCCGCGGGCGCCGTCAATCTTCCTTCGAGCGGACGCGCATCAGCGCCGCCGCGGTGGCGACGTGGTCGGCGACGGTGCGCGTCGAGTGGAGGCCGCCCGCCCAGCCGACGAGCGACGCGAACCAGACGTTCTGCAGCACCCCCGCGATCTCGCGCTCGCGCGCCGTGCCCTCGGTGCCGGTCGCCGGCCCCGCGAGGTCGAGGGGCTTACCGCGGAGCGCCGCCACGATCAGGCGCGTCATACGATCGTGGAAGGCGGCGACCTTGGTCGCCGTCTCGCCGTCGCCCGAGGCGAGCGCGCGCAGGACGGCACGCGCGAACTGGGGCTTGCGGGTGAGGCTCCGCGTCGACTGCTGGAAGAAGGCGGTGAGCCGCTCGAGCGGCGACCGTCCCTCCGGGAGGCGCTCCGCGACCGTCGCCTCCATGCGCTCGACCTCCTCGGCGAGGGCGAAGAGGAGGATGTCCTCCTTGCTACGGAAGTACTTGTAGAGCGTGCCGAGCGCGACCTCGGAGACCTCGGCGACGTCGCGCAGCTTGACGCCCTCGAAGCCGCCCTTCTCGGCGAGCTCGGTCGCCGCGTCGACGATGCGGCGCAGGCGCTTCAACTGGCTCGCGACGAGGCGCTGCCCGCCCGCGCCGTTGCCGGTCCGGGGGGCGCTGGCGGCGGATCGGGCCGGGGAGCGCATCGGGCCATTATTGAAACACGTTTCAATTCCGATGTCCACGGACGGGGTGCGCGCCGCGCCGCGGGGCTGGCGCTCGGCCGGCGATCTCTGGCAGAGTCGCGGCTTCCCGATGGGCCTCTACGCACGACACGTCGCGCCGCGCATGGTGAGCTGGGTGTGCGGCCTCGGCATCTACGACGGGCCCCGCCGGACGCTGGTCTCCGCGGCGCGCGGGCGGGTGCTCGAGATCGGCATGGGTTCCGGCCACAACCTGCGCTTCTACGATCCCGCCAAGGTGGAGATGCTCTGGGGCCTCGAGCCGGACGCGACCATGCGGAAGCTCGCCGCGCCGCGGATCGCGGCCGCGCCCGTCGCGGTCCGCCTGCTCGACCTCCCGGGCGAGGAGATCCCGCTCGAGGACGACGCCGTCGACACCGTGCTCTCGACTCTCACCATGTGCACCATCCCCGACCTCGCGCGCGCCCTCGCCCAGGTGCGCCGGGTGCTCAAGCCCGGCGGCGCGCTGCTCTTCCTCGAGCACGGCGAGGATCCCGAGGAGCCCGTGCGCCGCTGGCAGCGGCGGCTCGAGCCGGCGTGGAAGCGGTTCGCGGGCGGCTGCCACCTGACGCGGCCGATCCCGCGCCTGATCGAGGACGCCGGCTTCCGCCTCGAGCGGCTCGAGACCTGGCGCCTCGCCGGCGCATCGGGACGCTTCGTCCCGAGCGCGCTCAAGGCGCTCGGCAGCTTCGACTACGCCGGCGCCGCCGCGATCGACTGAGCGCCGCTCGTCGCCGCAGCACTAGCGGGCAAGCACCGTGAAGAACCGCCGCCGCAGCCCGGGAATCCCCTCTCAAAGCGTCAGGACGGCACGCAGCTTCTGGTCGAGCAGGTCGACGAGGTCGCTCGAGAGTGGGCCGAGCTCCTTGCGAAAGGACTCGTTCGCAATCGCGATCACCTGAGCGACGAGCACGTCGCTGTCGCGATCCAGGCCCGCGGTCCCCGCCGGCAGTCGCAAGCGCAGCGGGGTCTCCGTGTCCGCGAGCTTGGTGGTGACGGGCATCACGATCGTCGATGGATAGCCCGCCTCGTTCAGGAGATCGTCCTGGACGACGACCGCCGGACGCACCTTCCCGGGCTTGGTCTTCACGCGCGGGTTGAAATCGACGACGTACACGTGGCCGCGGCGGAGCTTCACGCGTCGCCGCGCGCCACGCCCGCCGTGCCGAGCAAGGCGTTCTCCCGACGATCGAGCCGGCCGTACTTCCGGACGTACTCCCGAATGGCCGTTCCCATCTCGTCGCGCGCCACGCGACGCTCCAGCTCGTCGACCGCGAGTCGCACGACGCCGGCCTTGCTCCGCAGCCCCAGGCGCTTGGCCAGCCGCTCGATGCGTCGTTCGTCAGTTGCGGAAACTGCTATCGCACCCATTAGCTCACTCCTAATGGCCAAGCTAATGCGAAGATGAGTCGGGGCGCAACCCCCTATCGTCGAGCGGCAGCGACTCGCCGCGGTCCGAGAGCGCTACCGATCGCCGAGCATCTCGGCGATCCGTCCGCGCTGGTACGCCGCGTCGCCGTAGAGTGCCTCGTTGTGCTGCTGGCGCTTGAAGTAGAGGTGGACGTCGCACTCCCAGGTGAAGCCGATGCCGCCGTGGAGCTGCACCGAGCGGTCCGAGCAGAAGGCGGCCGCGTCCGACGCCGCCGCCTTCGCCATGCGCGCCAGGCGGAGCGCCTCGGCGGGCTCGGCGTCGACGGCGCACGCCGCGGCGTAGGTCAGCGAGCGCGCGCGGTCGACGGCGATCATCATGTTGACGATCGGATGCTTCACGGCCTGGAAGAAGCCGATCGGGTGGTCGAACTGCGTCCGCACGCGGGCGTACTCGGCGGTGGTCTGGAGCTGCCACTCGGCGGCGCCGCACATGTCGGCGGCGACGATGGCGAGGATCGCCGGCAGGGCGTCCGCCAGCACGGCCGCTCCCTCGCCCGGCGGCGCCACCACCGCCGCGCCGTCGACGGCAACGTCGCGGAGCTCGACCCGCGCCTGGTCGCGCGTGAGATCGACGATGCGGTCGGGATGGATCATGAGCCCCGGCGCGTCGGCCGGGACGGCGTAGAGACCGACGCCGCCGGTGTCCGCCGCGGCGACGACGAAGAAGCGCGCCTTCCGCGCGTCCTGGACGAAGTGCGCGCTCCCCGCGAGGGTGACGCCACCGCCGGTCGCGGCCGCCCGGACGTCGGTCGACTCCGGCTCCCAGCCACCGTCGGTGCCGGTCGCCGCCAGGCTCACCGCTTCGCCGGCCGCGACCCGGCCGAGCCAGGCGGCGGCCGCCTCGCAGCCACGCGCCGCGGCGGCGCGGAGCACGGCCGTGCCGATCAGGGTCGCGATCAGGGGCGACGGCAACGCCGCTCGGCCGACCTCCTCGGCGAGCGCCGCGACCGCGATCGTCCGCATGCCGACGCCGCCCGCGGCCTCGGGCACGGCGAGCGCCGTCCAGCCAAGCGCGACCATCTGCTGCCAGAGGCGCTCGTCGAAGCGCGCCGGCTGCACCGCGCTCTCGTAGGCCTCGCGATGGTCGCGCGCCACGAGCTTCCGCAGGGTCTCGATGCCGGCCTGCTCGCGGAGGAGCTTCCGCGCCCCGTCCCGCACCATCCGCTCTTCCGCTCCGAACCCGAAGTCCTTCGGCTGTGCCATCGTCCCGTCCCTACTTCGACTTGGCGAGGCCGAGGACGCGCTCGCCCAGGATGTTGCGCTGGATCTCGTTGCTGCCGGCCGCGATCGTAAAGCCGTAGGAGTTCATGAACGCGAGCGGCCAGTGGCCGTTGTCGGGGGCGCGCTCGTCGCCGACGTAGAGGCTGCCGTACGGCCCCTCGATCTCGACCGCGGCGCGCGCGATGTCCTGCATCAGCTCGCTCGCCTGCACCTTCTGCTGGAGCGGCAGGCGCATCGGGTCGTCGATCAGCGCCTCGACCCGCATGCGGCGGAGCGACTGGCGCATGCCCTCGACCCGGATCGCGAGCTCGGCGACACGGTCGCGGACGAGCGGGTCATCCCACGCCGGCTTGCCGTTCCGCTGCATGCGCTTGGCGAGCGCCACCAGCTCGGCGATGCGCGCGTCGAGCGAGATGCCGCCGCCGCTCCCCGCGCCCTCGGCGGCGCCGCGCTCGTAGGTGAGCGTGGTCATCGCCACCGTCCAGCCCTTGCCGACCTCGTCGACGCGCATCGCGTCGGGCACGACCACGTCCTCGAAGAGCACCTCGTTGAAGCCGGTCTCGCCGGTCATCTTGATGAGCGGCCGCACGGTCACGCCTTTGGTGTTGGCGATCGGCACCAGGAAGTACGTCAGACCCTTGTGCTTGTGCTCGGTGCTGGTGCGGCAGAGCATGATCATCCAGCTCGCGAAGTGCGCCAGGCTGGTCCAGACCTTGTGGCCGTTGATGACCCAGTTGTCGCCCTGGCGGACGGCCGGCGACGCCGCGCTCGCGAGGTCGCTGCCGGCGTTCGGCTCCGAGAAGCCCTGGCACCAGATCTCGTCGGCGGCGAAGAGCGGCGGCAGGAAGCGGCGCTTCTGCTCCTCGGTGCCGTGGTGCAGGATCGTCGGCGCCGCCATGCTGAGGCCGATGACGTTGATCAGGTACGGCACGCCGGCGCGGCCCATCTCGGCGGTTGCCACCGCCTGGAAGCCCTGGTGGCCGCCGCCGCCGTACTCCTTCGGGTAGTCGCACGCGAGCAGCCCGGCCTGGTAGCAGCGCTTCTCCCAGGCGCAGAGGTAGTCGCGCTGCTCCTCGGTCATCACCTCGATCGGCGTGATCGGGAGGCGGAAGGACGGCGGCGCCGGCTTGCTCTCGGCCAGCCAGCGCCGGCAGTACTCGCGGAACTCGGCCTGCTCGGGGGTGTCTCTGCGCTGCTCGGACATCGGGTCTCCTCGGAACGCGGCGGGTGGAAATCTCGAAGCGGGCGCCAATGTGGCATGCGTCCGCGGGCTCGGCAAGGCGCGGGGCACGCCCTCCATGGATTGACATCAAGGCATCAGCACACTATGCATTGATGCATGCGGACGACGATCACCTTGGACGCGGACGTGGCAGCCGAGCTCGGCAAGCTCCAGCGCACGCGCGCGGGGTCGTTCAAGCGCATCGTGAACGACGTGCTGCGGGCCGGCCTGGCGACCTTGGCACGGAAGTCCCCTCGCAAGGTCACGCCCTACAGAACGGAGCCGGTGTCGCTCGGCGCACCGCGCCTGAAGAACCTCGACGACATCTCGGAGGTACTCGCGTTCGCGGAAGGCGAGACTCATACGTGATCCTGGTCGACGCGAACCTGCTGCTCTACGCGACCATCTCGGACTTCGAGCAGCACGCTGCGGCACGTGAGTGGCTCGACGGGCGCCTCAACGCTCCGATCAGAGTCGGGTTGCCGTGGCCGAGCCTCCTCGCCTTCGTGCGCATCGCCACCAACCCCCGCGTGTTCCCGCAACCGCTCGGCGTGACGGACGCCTGGCGGCGCGTCACCGCGTGGCTCGACGTGGCGACCGTCTGGACCCCCGAGCCGACGGAAGGTCACCGGACTCTGCTCGACGGCTTCCTCACCGGCATCGCGGGCTCCTCGAAGCTGGTCCCGGATGCCCACCTCGCCGCCATCGCCGTCGGACACGGATTGACCCTGTGCAGCACCGATGGAGATTTCGCGCGGTTCGAGAACCTGCGCTGGGAGAATCCGTTGGCGCGCTGACGGCCGGCCGACGAATCAGGGCGCCGGGAGCTCGGCGGCGGGCAGGCACAGCACGTGCGGCTTGATCGCGATCATATCGTGATCGCCGAGCGCGTCCGTCACCGAGAGGGCGCGCTTCTCGAAGCGCGGCTCGCCGCGCGCCAGCGTGCCGCGGTAGCAGGCGAGACGCGCCGCGGGGTCGGTGGCGGGCGCGCCGTCGTCGCGCGCCGGCGTGCAGTAGAGCGCCGGCTTCTTGACGGTGAGGCGGGCGGCGCCGAGCTCGTCGGTGACGGTCACGTCGCGGCGGACGAACCGCGGCGTGTCGGGCGCGGTCTTCGCCTGGTAGCACTTGAAGGCGTCGCGCGCCGGCGCAACCGGGCTGCCGTCGCGGGTCGCGGGGACGCAGAGCTCGCGGGCGCGCTTGATGGTCCAGCGATCGGCGCCGAAGGCGGTCGCGAAGGCGACCTCGCGGGCGACGAACCTGGGCTCGCCGGCGGCGTCCTTGATCTTGTAGCAGGTGCGGTACCCGACCGGATCGACGATCGTGCCGGCGTCCACGACCGCGGGGTTGGCGGCCGTGAGCGGCTTCAGCACCACGGTCTGCTTGGTCTCGAGCTGATCCGTCACCGTGATCTCGCGGCGCTCGAAGCGCGTCCCCGGGGCGAGCTTCGCCTTGTAGCAGCCGTAGGCGTTGCGGGCGCCGCCGAGGCCGTTGTCGACGAAGACGCGCACGTCGTCCGAGCGGGCAGCGTTCCCGGCGGCGTCGACGGCGGACGCCGCGAGCAGGTGGGCGCCGTCGACGACGGCCGTCGTGATCCACCGGAGCTCGTAGGGCGGGCTGGCGTCGGTGCCGGCGAGCGTACCGTCGACGAAGAAGTCGACGCGCGCGACGCCGGCCGCGTCGCTCGCGCTCGCCGTGACCGTGGCCGTGCCGGCGAGCGTCGCGTCGGCGGCAGGCGCCGCGATCGCGACCGCGGGCGCCGTCGCGTCGGCGCCGGCGTCCTCGACGGCCCCGATGTCGGGCGCGGCGCCGGCGAAGCGCCACGCCGGATCCTCGAGGTCGCTGTTCACGCCCGGAATCGGCACCCCGGCGTCGCGGAGCGCCGCGCCGGGCAGGAGCGTGAAGCCGCCGTCGGCCGCGTTCGTCCAGTCGAGCGCCGCGAGCTCGCGCTCGAGCCCGTGCGGCTCCTGGCCGTCCATCGCCTGGAACGCCGCCAGCGTCGGGCGCAGGACGTCGTACCACTTGACGAAGCGCCCGCTCGCGTCGGTCGTGAAGAGCGCGTCGTAGTCCATGCTCGGCGCCGCGCCGCCCCCGACCGGCGTGGTCGTCTCGACGGCGTAGCGGTCGACCTGCCAGGCGTTGTTGCGCGCGTGGAAGCTCGAGAAGCCCGGGTTCGTCTGCGCGACGGCGTTGGCGCCGGTGGCGGCGCCGGCGTCGGGGTCGTACCCGCTCTCGTGGAAGATCCAGGTGCGCGCGTCGGTGGCGTCGCCGGTCTTGTAGAGCGCGCCGGCGAGCGACCAGGTGGGGCTCACGTGGCGGTTCCGCATGACGAACAGCGGCCCGACGCCGTTCGGCGCGAACGCGATGCCGACCGGGCCGCGCCGGACGACGTTCGCGAAGACGGCGCAGTTGACGTCGGCGCCCTCCATCTGGATGCCGTCGTCCTGGGCGTCGGAGACCACGTTCTCGTAGACGTCGGCGTTCACGTAGAAACCGCCGCGGGCGTCGTTCTCGGCCTCCGACCCGATGCCGTCGTAGCCGCCGATGATGGTGTTGCCGCGGATCACGTGGTGGCCGCCGCCCGTGCCGATGGCGGCCTCGTTCTTGAGCCAGATCCCGTTGCCGCCGCCGTGCTGCGGCCCGGGGAGGAGATCGCGGCGCTTCAGCAGGTTGTCGAGGACGACCAGGCGCTCCGCGTTGCTGCGGGCCGAGATCCCGGCCTCGTGCTGCACCGCGGCGCCGTCGTCCGCGTTCCAGTCGGTGACGACGTTGCCGTCGATCCAGTGGTCGGTGGTGCCGCCCTCGATCCGGATGCACGCCGCGCGCGCGCGGCGAATCGTGAGGCCGTCGATCCGGACGTAGGAGCCGGCGACGACGAGCACGTAATCGTTCGCGCCCGTCCCCTCGACGATCGCCGCGCCGGGGAGACCGGGCCAGCGCGTCACGCGGATCCACTGGGCGGGCGTCCCGCTGGCGGCGAGCATCGCGGCCGCCGCGTGCGGGTAGACGCCCGGCGCGACCCAGATGCGGTCGCCCGCGGCGGCGATCGCGAACGCGCCGGCGAGCGTGCGCTTGGGCGAGCCCGGGGCGAGGCCGTCGCTGCCGTCGTCGCCGGCGGCGCTCACGTAGACGGTACGGAGCGCCGGCGCGGGCGGGGCCGCGTCGCGGGTGGCGATCGTGCCGGCAATCGGGTTGGTCCCGGAGACCGCGCCCGTGAACGTCACCCGCACCTCGTAGGTCACGCCCGGCGCGAGCCCGAAGATCTTCGTCCGCGCCTCGTCGCGGGCCCAGTTGGCGGCGGCGCCCGCGAACGCGAGCGTCGGGCGGACGTCGAGCCAGGTCGGCGGGGCCGTCCGCCAGGCGGGCTCGCCGGGGCGGCGATACTCGACCGTCGCCGCGTTGCCCGCGGCCCCGTCCGCGGTCGCGAAGCCGCCGCGGACGCTGATGGTGTGGAAGTTGGCGTCGAGGTCGAGCGCGCCGGTCGTGAGGCTCGCCGGGGCGGGCGCCACGTGGAGCGCGAGCAGGAGCACGACGGCGCCCAGGGCGATGCGCCGTCGCCTGGCGGGCACGCGACACCCCGGGAAGCGGAGCGCAGACGCGAGCTGGCACGGCACGGTGAGCATGGAGCCTACGGGAGCGGGCCGCGTCCTCGATCCCGCGGCCGCGCTCATCTCTACTGCCATCCGGGTGCCGGGACAACAGATCATGAGCGGCGGCCGGACCCTTTGCGTCTCCGGCGGGTCGATGGTGTAGAGTCCCTCGCGCCATGACGAGGACGGAGCCGACCTCCGACGAGCTCACCCGCTTCGGCATCCAGCCCGCCGACGAAGGGCTGCATCCCTTCGATCCCGCGGTCGAGTGGTGGAACGAGTCCTGGTTCTGGGACTGGTACGACGCCGACGGCACCAACGCCGGGCACTGCCGGATCGGCATCCACCCGACGCAGCAGCGCGCGTGGATCTGGCTCTACGTGTGGCGCGCCGGCGAGTGGCTGGCGATCGAGGAGACGCGCCTCCCACTCGCCGATCTGGACCAGCCCCGGCTCGGCTACGACCGCTGGGGCCTGCGCTTCGGCTGGGACGTCGCGCGGCCGCTCGCGCGCGGCCACCTGCACGTCGAGGGCTACGGGCGCGTGCTCGCGGGGCCGCGGACGGGCATGGTCCTGCCGGTCACGGTCGACCTCGACGTCACCGCGATCGGCCCGCCGCACTCGATGGGGAAGGCGGTCGCCGAGGGCCACGCCTCCGAGCGCTACCCGGCGAGCCGCTTCGAGCAGCCGATCACGGTCGCGGGCACGGTCGCGATCGCGGGCGACCAGCGCCCGCTCGCCGGCCGCGGCGAACGCGACCACTCGTGGGGCCCGCGCTTCTGGAACCTCGAGTGGACGTTCCTGGCCCTGAACGGCGAGCGCCTCTGCGCCCAGTGCGTCGAGGCGCGCATCCCCGACGTCGGCCGCTTTGCCGTCGGCTACCTGCAGCGCGACGCCATGGCGACGATCACCGAGGTGCGCTACGACCTCGCCTACCGCGACGACGACGTCGCGCGCACGGTCGCGGGCCGGGTCGAGGCGACGACCGAGGACGGCGGCAGGTTCGCCGCCCGGATCGAGCCCGTCACCGGCACCGAGATCGACATCACGCACTGCTTCGCGCCGCCGCGCCGCTCGGTCTACCGGCGGACGCTGGTGCGCGTCACGCCCGAGGGCGAGGCGCCGCTCCTCGGCTGGCTCGAGTCCAACCGCTTCGTCGGCGGCTGACAGAAGCGCGTCCGGTGGACGGCACCGGCGAAACCCCGTAGAAACGACGGCGCCCGCCCACCCGGCGCGGGTGCCGGACCATGCAGCGACCGCCGCAGCGAGACCCCGACGCCACCCGCGAGCGCCTGACGACGTGGCTCGCCGCCAAGATGCCGGAGGCGTCGGACGTGCGGGTCACCAACCTCGCCAACCCGAGCGCGACCGGCTTCTCGAGCGACACGCTGCTCTTCGACCTCGAGTGGCGCGAGCACGGGGCCGCCCGCACGCGGCCGCTCGTCGTCCGCACCGAGCCGCGCGGGGTGACGGTCTTCCCCGAGTACGAGATCGCCAAGCAGTACCGGCTGATGCAGATCCTGCGGCCGACCGGCATCCCGCTTCCCGAGACCCTGTGGCTCGAGGAGGACGAGAGCATCCTCGGCGCGCCGTTCTTCGTGATGGCGCGCGTCGCGGGCCGCATCCCGACCGACACGCCGCCCTACCACACCGGCGGCTGGGTGGCCGAGGTCGAGCCCGCCGAGCGCGCCGCGCTCTGGTGGAGCGGCCTCGAGACCCTGGCGGCGATCCACCGCCTCGACCCCGAGACGCTCGGCCTGGGCTTCGTCGACACCGCCGCCGCGGGCGCGACCCCGATCGAGCGCCAGCTCGCCTACTACCGGCGCTTCCTCGACTGGGCGGCCCCGGGG
>Ga0302046_10005004_pt1 | contig 11723 bp, 11 predicted proteins | sample RVTome_11_FD_200261 | JGI IMG/M metagenome (GOLD analysis project Ga0302046, IMG submission 200261) | Soil microbial communities from uranium-contaminated site in the Upper Colorado River Basin, Wyoming, United States - RVT147D111 (version 2) ... | reverse complement strand
GTCGACGACCTCTTCGACGCCATCGCTATGGGCATCGATACCTTCACACCCGCCGAATGCCGCAACTACTTCGCTGCCGCAGGGTATGATTACGAATGATCGGAAAATGCTCTAGCGAGGGCCCCCGGCGCGCAGCGAGGCGTGCTGGGGATCGCGGCGGGCCTTCCAGGTCTCGCCGGCGGCCATCAGGCAGCTCGTGCCCTTGGGGTTGTGAATGACAAGGGTCCAGGTCTTGCCGTCCTTGGCCGCAATCAGCTGGACCATCGCGCCGTTCTCAGTGATCCCAAAAGCGATCGGCTTCTCGCCATAATCCTTTTCGAGCGTCTTCAGAACCACGGCGCGCTTGTTGCACAGCGGCTCGCCCGCCACGGCGCTGCTGCCGGCGATGGAAACCGCCGCGACGGCGCCGAGAATGATCAGGCTCGGCCACAACAGGCCGGGTCGTTTCACCGAGGCTCGCATCACTTCCTCCTGACTGAGCTTGCGCCGGTCCGCTACCTGAGGATCGCGCTTCCTGGGCTCATTCAGCCGCCAAGATTAGAACGCAATAGTTAACAAGTCGGAAAATCGGCGCGTCGCAATGGTGGCGGAAGCCCGTGCGCGCTCTCGCCGGCGGGCATGGATTTGGCCGAAGTCGCCGGGCAATTGGCTCAAATTGGAGATGATTGTTTCACGAGATCGTGAGTCGCGACTATCGGCACCGTGATCGATCGTGACAACCCAAGCCGGGCGAACAAGGCTAGGGTCTGCTTTCCTCCAAAGACCGATTTCGGAAGGAATCCCTTTTTCCTCTGCCCTTGAAGGGCCGCGGTCGCGGCCCTTCCCTTTTCCGCGCCCAGTGTCGCGTCAGGACGGGTGCAGCGCCCGCCGGTAGAACGGACGCTGCAGCGCCGGCAGCACGTACATCGGGATCTGGCCGATCGCGAAGAACAGCACGATGTCGAAATCCGCCGTTCCGGCCAGCGCCGCCAGCAAGAGCCCCATGTTGCGGTTGCCGCAGGCCAGGCCAACGGTCAGCGCCTGGCGCAGCCCGAGCCAGCAGAAGGCCGCGGCGCCAGCCGCCTGGAGCGCGATATTGGCGGCGAAGGCGAGGCCCGTCGCCGTGGCGACGAAGCCCGGCCGCTCGGCGATCGCGGCGGCGACGCCGTCCATGATCGCGACCGCGAAGACCAGCAGCATGGCGACCGCGACGCCGTCGATCTCGCGGCTCAGGCGTCGCAGGGTCTCGCGCCGCACCAGGCGGCGGATCGTTGCCGCGGCGGCGGCCGCGCCGAAGGCGACGATCGCGAGGCGCAGCATCAGCTCGCCGGCGCCGACCTTGAGCTCGATGCCGAGCAGCGCCAGGGCGATCGGCGGCACGGTGAGCGGGGCCACCAGCGTGCCGACGAAGGACAGCACCATGGCCAGCGAGGCGTCGAGGTCGAGCAGCAGCGAGAAGGCGATCGCGGCCATCACCGGGGGGGCGGCGGCCATCAGCACGATCGCCCCGGCCAGACCCGGCGGCGGCTCGGTGAGCGCCACGACCAGCGCGGTCGCGACCGGGGCGAGACCCATGAGGCCGACCAGGGTGAGGACGATGACGAGCGGCCGGCGCGCGTATCCCAGCGTCGCCTGCCAGTCGAGCCGGACCAGCGAGGCGGTGAGGATGAGGAAGACCGAGGGCGCCAGCATCGGCCCCATGACGCGGGCCGCCTGGGGCCAGGCGAGGCCCAGGAAGACCCCGCCCGCGAGGATCCAGGTGCCGTGCGTGGAAAGGAAGACGAGGATGCGCGAGAGCATGGGGGCGGATCGCCATGGGGGGGCGCTTGACGCTAACGGGTTGCCCGCGCGCCGACAAGCTGCATCCAAATCGCGCTCCGGTGCGTATCTACCCAAGTAGGACTATGTCTTCCGTGTGACGCCATGGTGCATGCGACGCCGAAAATCCGGCCCCAGGCCGCCGAGGAGGGAGCGATCGACATCGGCGCAGCCAGATCGACGCTCGCCAGCCTGATCGCCGCCAGCGCGGCCGGCGACCGCGAGGCCTTCGCCGGCGTCTACCGGCTGACGGCGGGCAAGCTGTTCTCGGTCTGCCTCGGCATCCTCGGCAGCCGGGCCTTGGCCGAGGAGGCGCTGCAGGACGCGTTCGTGAACGTCTGGCGCAACGCCGGCTCGTTCGACGCGGCCAAGGGCGCGCCGATGACCTGGCTGATCAGCATCGCGCGCAATCGGTCGCTGACCTTGCGCCGCCGCGCCGTCCGCGAGGTGCCCGCCGACATCGAGGCGGAGTACGCCCGCCTGGAGGATCCCAAGCCCGGCCCGCTGGCCGACGCGGTCGCCAGCGCCGAGGCGCGGGCGCTGCGGGCCTGCCTGGAGGTGCTGGAGGAGCTGCCGCGGCGCGCGGTGCTGCTGGCCTACTACCGCGGGCTCACCCATGACGAGCTGGCGCGCGAGATGGCGGTGCCGCTCGGCACGGTCAAGAGCTGGATCCGGCGCTCGCTCTCGCGCCTCAAGATGTGCCTCGACAATGGCTAGGCGCGACGACGAGTTCTGGCGGGTGCAGGCGGGCGAGTACGTCCTGGGCACCCTGAGCGAGCGCGAGATGCGGCGCTTCGAGCGGCGGCGCGCGCGCGACGCTTATTATTGCGACATGGCCGACGAGTGGGAGCGCAAGTTCAGCCCGCTCGGCGAGACCCTGCCCGAGACCGAGCCCTCGCCCGAGGTCTGGGTGCGGATCGAGCGCCAGATCGCCGAAAAGCCCGCGCGGCGCGGGCTCTGGGACCGGCTCGGCTTCTGGCGCGGCTTCGGGCTCTCGGCCGCGGCGTTGGCGGCCTGCCTGCTGGCCTTCATCGTCGTCGACCGCTTGGTCCTTCCGACGGCCCCTGCCGTCGAGCGCGTCGCCGTGCTGAGCGACAAGACCGCGCCCGCCTGGCTGGTCACGATCGGCCCCGGCGGCCGCCGCATGAGCATCCTGCCGTTGCGCGAAGTCTCGATCCCCTCGGGCAAGGCGCTCGAGCTGTGGCTGGTCCGCGGCAAGGGCGTGGCGCCGGTCTCGCTCGGCCTGGTGCCGCCGGCCGGACGCCGCGCGGTGGCGCTGCCCGCCCACGCCGTGCGCTCCTGGCCGCAGGCGACCCAGCTCGCCATCACGCTCGAGCCGCGCGACGGCTGGAAGCCGGGCACGGCCCACGGGCCCGCGCTCTACGCCGGCGCGATCAGGGGCCGCGAGGGCCGCTGAGCCGGACCTGCATCCAAATCCTCCCACCGCCAGTACCTGAGACAGATCGGGGTCATCCGCGTCGTTCCGGCGCCGTCGCCACGATCGGCCTGATCGGACCATCAGTCCATCGCTTAGTGGGAGAAAAAAGAATGTCTGACATCGACCTCATCGATCCCGAGCGGATCCGTCCGGAACTGGAGCGTACTTTCGCGCGGCGCGGCTTCATGCGGGTGGCGGGAACCGCGACCCTGTCCGCCACCGCGGTGGCGCTGATCGCCGGCTGCGAGAGCGTGGCCATGCCGCAGACCGCGGCCTCGGGCAGCGCCGACGACGATATCCGCATCCTCAACACGGCGATCGCCGCCGAGCACGAGGCCGTCGCCGCCTATGCGGTGGGGGCGGGCAGCGGGCTCCTGAAGAAGCCCGTGCTCGACCTCGCGGTCCAGTTCCAGGGCCACCACAAGGCGCATATCGACGTGCTCGCCAAGACCGTCACCAGGCTGGGCGGACGTCCGGCGGCGGCCAAGCGCCGCTACGACTTCCCGGTCTCCAAGCTGAAGACCCAGGCCGACGTGCTGGGTTTCGCGGCCGGGCTGGAGAAGGGAGCGGTCAGCGCCTACCTCGGCGCGGTGCCGCTCTTCGCCAACCGCGACCTCGCCAAGGCGGCCGCCAGCATTCTCGGCGACGAGGCGATGCATTGGGCGGTGCTGCGCGGCGCGCTCGGCCAGAACCCGGTGCCGGGCGCCTTCGTCTCCTAGATCGGATCGCATTTGGGCCGGATCAAAAATTGATCCGGCCCAAATGCGTGAATCCGATCTAACTATTTGATGATAGCGCACGATAGCGTCGCGTTGACGAAGTGCGATCCGTGAATCGTGCTTCAAATATGCAGCTCCCCCGCCGCCCCACCGCCCCCGCCGGTCCCCCCGTCCCCTTGCGATCGCCCACGACCGGCGGGGGCGGTGTCCCTCAACCGCACCAATCGATTCATGAGGCGCGAATGACGCGTTTGTGCTGGACCACCCTCCTCGGCGTGATGGCGATAATGCTTGGCGGCCCGACCTGGGCCGAGGAGGCCGCCGCGCGCGGCCGCAAGATCTACGAGCGCTGCATGGGCTGCCATGCGATCGACCGCGACCGGGCGGGACCGCGCCACCGCGGCCTCATCGGCCGCCGCGCCGGCACGGTGCCGGGCTTCGAGTACAGCGACGCCATGCGGCGCTCGGGGATCGTCTGGACGGCCGCCACCCTCGACCGCTTCCTGGCCGCGCCGACCAAGGCGGTGCCGGGGACCTCGATGGGCTTCGACGGCGTCAAGGATGCCCGCGAGCGCGCCGATCTGATCGCCTATTTGAAGCGGGCGACCGCCAGGCGCTGACCTCGATCCTCTGGCAGGGGCGGGTTGCCAATACCGGCGCGGCGGCTATCGTGGCGCCCATGGATACCGCCGAGATCGATGCGCCGCTCTGCCTCCACCGCACCACCATCGGGCCGGAGTGGATCGACTATAACGGCCATATGAACGTGGCCTATTACGTGCTCGCCTTCGATCACGCGACCGACGCGTTCTTCGACTATCTCGGCCTCACCGAGGACTATCGCCGCGCCAACAACGCCTCGACCTTCGCACTCGAGGCGCATGTGAACTACCTGCGCGAGCTCCACGAGGGCGATGCGGTGCGGATCGACACCCAGCTTCTCGACCACGACAACCGGCGCATGCATTTCCATCACGCCATGGTGCACGAGGCCGGGGGCCACCTGGCCGCGACCTCGGAATGGATCAACACGCATGTCGACATGGCAACGCGGCGGAGCGCCGACTTCCTGCCGCCCGTCGAGGCGCGCCTCGCCGCGGTGCTGGAGGCGCACGCGCATCTCGACCGGCCGGCGTACGTCGGCCGCGTCATCGGCATCCGGCGCCAGATCGGGTCGCATTTGGGCCGGATCAAAAATTGATCCGACCTAATCTCGACCTGCTCGAGGGTTTCGCGCAACGGGCCGCGCGTCCACCCGGTTAACCCGATCTTTGTCCAGTGATGCTATGGCGTTACAGTCGCATCCAGCGACATCGCCACGATCCTGGAAAGACATCGCACCTTGCCGCCGGACTCCGACCGAGCGCCCCGCCACGGATCGCCGCAGCGCCGGTTGGCGCCGCGCCTGCTGGTGCGGCTGCGGCGCTTCCGGCGCAACGACCAGGTGGTGCTGGCGGTCATGGCGGTGGTGCTGGGCGTCGCGGCCGCCTATGGGGCGATCGGCTTTCGCTACCTGATCGCCTTCGTGCAATGGGGCGCCTTCGCCAGCGACGCCGAGCAGCTGCTGGGCAGCATCGCCAGCCTGCCACAGTGGCGCATCGTGCTGGCCCCGGCGGTGGGCGGGCTCGTGATCGGCCTCTTCATCCGCTACGCGACCTACGACAAGCGGCCGCTCGGCGTCGCCGACGTGATCGAGGCCGCGGCCTTGAAGGGCGGCCGCATGCATCTGACCCGCGCGCTCCAGGGCGCCTTCGTCAACGCCGCCTCGCTCGGCGCCGGGGCTTCGGCGGGGCGCGAGGGGCCGGTGGTCCATCTGGGCGCCGCCATCGCCTCCTGGTTCGCCAAGCGCTTCAACCTGCCGCGGGCCAGCGCGCTCACGCTGCTCGGCTGCGGCGTGGCGGCGGCGATCGCCGCCTCGTTCAACGCGCCGCTCGCCGGGGTCTTCTTCGCGCTCGAGGTCGTGGTCGGCCATTACGCGCTCTCCGCCTTCGCGCCGATCGTCATCGCCTCGGTGATCGGCACCATGATCTCGCGCGCGCATTACGGCGACTTCCCCGCCTTCATCGTGCCCGAGACGTTGACGGTCTCGGCCTGGGAATTCGGCATCTTCGCCATTCTCGGCATCACCAGCGCCGCCATCGCCTACCTCTTCATGCGCAGCACCTTCAACATGCAGGACCTGGCGGCGAAGGTGCCGGGGCCGGACTGGGCGAAGCCGGCCTATGCCGGGCTGGTGCTGGGGCTGATCGCGCTCCTGTTCCCGCAGGTGCTGGGGGTCGGCTACGGCGTGACCGACCAGGCGATCCGCGGCCTCCTCTCCTTCGAACTCCTGGTCTCGCTGCTCTTCGTCAAGATCTTCGCCACCGCGCTCTGCCTCGGCTTCGGTTTCGGCGGCGGGGTGTTCAGCCCCTCGCTCGTCATCGGCGCCATGCTCGGCGGGGTCTTCGGCGCGGGTGCGGCGGCGGTCGCCCCGCTGCCGGCGTCCGGGCTCGGCGTCTACAGCATCGTCGGCATGGGCGCGGTGGCGGGCGCGGTGCTCGGCGCGCCGATCTCCACCGTGCTGATCGTCTTCGAGCTCACCGGCGACTACAAGGTGACGATCGCGGTGATGGTGGCGGTGGCGCTGGCCTCGATCATCCTGCAGCAGTTCGGCGGTCGGTCGTTCTTTCACTGGCAGTTGAAACGGCGCGGCGTGGTGCTCGCCGGCGGGCGCGAGGCCGACCACCTGCGCGCCCAGTCGGTGCGCCGCCTCATGGTGCGCGAGTTCGCGACCGTGACGCCCGAGACCAAGCCCGCCCAGCTCCGCCGCCGCATCGCGCGGGCGCCGCACGGCGTGCTCTTCGTGGTCGACGAGGAGGGCGCCCTGCTGGGGATCATCGCGCTCGCCGACATCGGCGAGGCCTTCTTCGACGAATCGCTCGACGACGTGGTCAATGCGGGCGACCTGGCGCGCGAGCCGCGCAACCTGCTGACACCGGCCAAGTCGCTCTACGAGGCGATGGGGACCTTCGGGTCGGGCGGCGACACGTTTTCCCCTGTGGTCGCCGACACCAAGTCGATGAAGCTCGTGGGACTGCTGCTGGAGCGCGACTTCCTGCTGGCCCAACAGCGCGCCATGCTCAAGGCGCGGGCCGAGGAGCGCGGCGAGGCCTGAACGCGGCTTCCGGGCCGGCTCAGCCGCGCTTGCCCATCTTCAGCCACTCGTAGCGGTCGCCGGCGGTCACCGTGACGGTCGAGGCTTGCGAGCCGCGCGAGATGGTGATCGCGATCCGGGCGCCCGGCTTTCCCGCGGCCCAAAAGGTGCGGTAGAAGTCGAGCTGGCCGGCGATCTTCCTGCCGCCGACCTCGAGCACCAGATCGCCCGGTCTGATCCCCGCCTTTGCGGCGGGTCCGTCGGGCGACACCTGGACGACCATGACCTGTTGGGCCGGTCCCTCGCGGGTGAAGGCGCCGAGCCAGGGCTTGCGCGGGCCCTGGGTGCGGCCGTGGTTCAGCAGGTCGGCCAGGATCGGCTTCAGCTTCTCGATCGGGATGAACATGTTGCCCGGCAGGCGCTTTCCCGGGCCGCCGGCGTCGGGCACGGCCAGCGAGCCCACGCCGACCAACGTGCCGTCGAGGCCGATCAGCGCCGCGCCGCCGAAGTTCCGATAGATGGGCGCGGTGAAGATCGCGCCTTCGAGCAGGTACTCCCAATAGCCGGCGAAGTCGCGCCGCGAGACGATCGTCGCGGGCCGAGCCCGGGTGCGGCCGCCGAAGCCGGAGACGACCAGCGTGTCGCGCGGTTTGAGCGTCCGCGAATCGCCGATCGGCATGGGCTTCACGTCGAGCTTCCGCGTGGTGCGGACGAGCCCGAGGCCGGTCTCGTGGTCGTAGGCGATGAAGCGCGCCATCGCGGCCGTGCCGCCCGGCGGCATGACCACGATCTTGTCGGCCTCCAGGATCAGGTAGCCGATGGTCAGCACCAGCCCGTCGGCGTCGATGACGATGCCGTTGCCGGCGCGTTCCTGGCCGAGCGAGGGCGCCGTGCGCGCTTCGGCGGGGACCGTCGCCATCACCCGCACGACGGCGTTGAACAGCTCGTCGAGGTTGCGCTTGGGCGGCTCGGCCGCCTGCGACGGCTGGGCGACAAGCATGGCCGCGAGGACCAGCGCCGTGGAAATGCGCCAGGTTGCGTGGCGAAAGCTCTGAACGATCCCATCGGCCATGGCGCAGCTCCCTTGGAGATTCCGATCCGGTGGACCCTCGGATATCGATTCTGACTATAGTCTCCCCCCGTCACGCGGCGAAGGGGCTCACGGAAAATTGCTTCCTCCGTGCGCAGCGGACGGTGGGCTGCGCTTTCCGGTGGAGCGCCGGCGGGGCCGGGGGCTATATACTGGCGTAAGAGAGATTTGATGGCCGATCCCTTCGATTTCACCGACGACCTGGCCGGCGCGCCCGTGCCGCCGCGCAAGCTGTCCGAGGCGGCGATGCCGCGGGCGGCCATGCCGTATCTGGAGACGCTGAACCCGCCCCAGCGCCAGGCGGTGGAGACGCTGGAGGGCCCGCTGCTGGTGCTGGCGGGGGCGGGGACCGGCAAGACGCGCGTGCTGACGACGCGCCTGGCGCATATCCTGACCAGCCGGCTCGCCTGGCCCTCGCAGATCCTCGCCGTCACCTTCACCAACAGGGCGGCGCGCGAGATGCGCGAGCGGGTCGAGGCGCTGATCGGCTCGGGCGCCGCCGAGGGGCTCGCGCTCGGCACGTTTCATTCGCTGGGCGCGCGGATGCTGCGCCGCCACGCCGAGCTGGTGGGCTTGAAGCCCAACTTTACCATCCTCGACGAGGACGACCAGATCCGCCTCTTGAAACAAGTGCTGGCGGCGGAGAACATCGACGACAAGCGCTGGCCGGCGCGGGTGCTGCTCGGCGTGATCCAGCGCTGGAAGGACCGGGGCTTGACGCCCGAGAAGGTCGACGGGGCGGAAGCCGGCGACTTCGCGGCGGGCAAGCTCGCCAAGGTCTACGCCGAATACCAGGCGCGCCTGCGCACGCTCAACGCCGCCGACTTCGGCGACCTGCTGCTGCACATCCTGACCGTCTTCACGACCCATCTCGACGTGCTCGCGGAGTATCAGGAGCGCTTCAAATACGTGCTGGTCGACGAGTACCAGGACACCAACGTGGCGCAGTACCTGTGGCTGCGCCTGCTCGCCCAGAAGCGCCGCAACATCTGCTGCGTCGGCGACGACGACCAGTCGATTTACGGCTGGCGCGGGGCGGAGGTCGGCAACATCCTGAAGTTCGAGAAGGACTTCGAGGGCGCCAAGGTGGTGCGCCTGGAGCAGAACTACCGCTCGACCGGCCATATCCTGGGCGCCGCCTCGGGGCTGATCGCCAGGAACGAGGGCCGGCTCGGCAAGACGCTGTGGACCGAGGTCGGCGAGGGCGACAAGCTCAAGCTCACCGGCCTCTGGGACGGCGAGGCCGAGGCGCGATTGGTTGCGGAAGAGATCGAGGCGCTGCAGCGCAGGAAGCACCTCCTGAACGAAGTGGCGATCCTGGTGCGCGCGAGCTTCCAGACCCGCGAGTTCGAAGAGCGCTTCATCACCGTCGGCCTGCCGTACCGCGTGATCGGGGGCCCGCGCTTCTACGAGCGCATGGAGATCCGCGACGCCATCGCGTATTTGCGCGTCATCCACCAGCCCGACGACGGCCTCGCCTTCGAGCGCATCGTCAACACGCCGCGGCGCGGCATCGGCAACGCGACCGTGCAGGCGATCCACCGCCACGCGCGCGCCAAGGACATCGCGCTGACCGCGGCCACGGCCGACCTCGTGGAGACCGACGAGATCCGGCCGGCGGCGCGGCGTTCGCTGAAGGCGCTCTTGGAGGACTTCGCGCGCTGGCGGAACCTGGCCGAGGGCGCTGACCACGCCGAGCTGGCCGAGGTGGTGCTCGACGAATCGGGCTACACCGCGATGTGGCAGGCCGACAAATCCCCCGAGGCGCCGGGCCGGCTGGAGAACCTGAAGGAGCTCATCACCGCGATGGAGGGGTTCGAGAACCTCGCGGGCTTCCTCGAGCATGTCAGCCTGGTGATGGAGGCGGTCGAGGGTGCGCAGGGCGACATGGTCAACCTGATGACGCTGCACAGCGCCAAGGGGCTCGAGTTCGAGAGCGTCTTCCTGCCGGGCTGGGAGGAGGGGCTCTTCCCGCACCAGCGCGCCATGGACGAGAGCGGCGTCGCGGGCCTGGAGGAGGAGCGCCGGCTTGCCTATGTCGGGCTCACCCGCGCCCGCAAGCGCGCGTACATCTCCTTCTCCGCCAACCGGCGCGTGCACGGCAAATGGGCGTCGGCCATACCCTCGCGCTTCGTCGACGAGCTGCCGGAGAGCCATGTCGAGGTGAGCACCGAAAGCGGGCTCTACGGCGGCGGCCGCGACAGCGCCGCCGCGAGCCACGGCGGCTTCGCCGGCTATGGCCGCGAGCGCGGCGGCGGCGACCGCTGGACGACGCCCGCGTCGCGCGGTGACGCTGACCGCGCCCAAACGAACTGGGGGCGACCCCCCGGAGGCGGCGCGATCCCGCAGCCGCGCGCGCGGCGCGGCGTGATGATCGAAGGCGCGGCCGAGACCGTGTCGTCCCGGAAGGCGGCGCGTTTCGCGGCGGGCGCGCGGGTCTTCCACGACAAGTTCGGCTACGGCACCGTCACCGCCGTCGAGGGCGACAAGCTCACCATCGACTTCGACCACACCGGCGAGAAGAAGGTGATGGAAGGCTTCGTGGAGGAGGGGCGGTGATGCGCCAGGCCGACTGGTATTTCGATTTCATCTCGCCCTTCGCCTATCTCCAGAACGCGATCTTCCACCGCCTGCCCGACGATCTCGAGGTGACCCGGAAGCCGGTCCTGTTCGCGGGCCTGCTCGGGCATTGGGAGCACAAGGGGCCGGCCGAGATCCCGCCCAAGCGCGTCTTCACCCTGCGGCACACGAAATGGTGGGCGGAAAAGAACGGTATCCCGTTCAAGGTCGTGCCGGCCTTTCCGCTCAATCCGATCAAGGCGTTGCGGATGTCGATCGCGCTCGGCAGCACGCCGGAGGTCGTCACCCGGATCTTCAATTTCATCTGGGCCGAGGGCCGCGATCCCAACACCGACTGGCCCGACTTCGCCGCGGCGCTGGGGCTCACCAGCGAGGAGGCCGACGCCAAGATCAACGATCCCGATGTCAAGGCGGCGCTGATCGCCAACGGCGAGGAGGCGGCCCGGCGCGGCGTCTGGGGCGTGCCGAGCTTCGTCATCGACGGCCGCATCTTCTGGGGCGTCGACGCCACCGAGATGGTCGCCGACTACCTCGAGGTTCCCGGGCTCTTCAGCAGCGAGGAAATGCGCCGCTACGATGACCTCCCCGTCGGCATCGAACGCCGGCGCTGAGCGCCCGCCGCTCTGGCTGATCGAGCTGGTGGTGCCGGCGGCGGCGCTGCCGGTGTTCCAGGGCCTGCTCGACGGCCATGCGCAAGCGGTCTCGATGTTCGAGGCGCGGCCCGACGGCTCGATCTGGCGCATCGCGGGTTACGCCGCGGCCGAGCCCGATCGGGCGGCGATCGAGGCCGCGGCGGCGCTCGCGGCGAGCGCGGCGCAGATCGGTCTCCCCGCGATCCGTATCGAGGCGCTGGCCGACCGCGACTGGCTGGCCGAGAACGCCAAGGACTTCAAGCCCGTCGACGCCGGCCGCTTTCACGTCCAACCGACCGACCGGCCGGCGCGGGCGTGGCGAGGGTCGATCGCG
>Ga0302046_10005003_pt1 | contig 11728 bp, 6 predicted proteins | sample RVTome_11_FD_200261 | JGI IMG/M metagenome (GOLD analysis project Ga0302046, IMG submission 200261) | Soil microbial communities from uranium-contaminated site in the Upper Colorado River Basin, Wyoming, United States - RVT147D111 (version 2) ... | reverse complement strand
GGGAACACCATCTTCCGCGTGGAGAAAGGCATCTGATTGGAACCCGTCCTCTCCACGAGGACTGCGGCTCCCTCTCCCGCCGGGAGAGGGCGGGGGTGAGGGGCCTTTCCATAGCCGTGGTACCGAACGTTTCATTCCCATCTAGCCCCTTCGGGGTCCTGGCTTCAGGCGGTCCGGGTCCTCGGTTCAGCGGGCCTGGAACATCGGATTCTCACGGCGGCTACGTGGCAGGCGTCTCCCCTCACTCACTCCGCCTTGAACCGATACACCGTCCGGCTCCGAAACGTCTCCCCCGGCCGCAGGATCGTGGAAGGGAAGTTCCCGTGGTTGACCGAGTCGGGATAATGCTGCGTCTCCAGGCAGAGACCGGCATGACGCCCGTAAACGACGCCGCCCACCCCCACCAAACTTCCGTCCAGGTGATTGGCCGTGTAGAGCTGCACCCCCGGTTCGGTGGTGAGCACTTCCATGATGCGGCCGCTCCTCGGTTCCCGGACCCGCGCGGCCAGCGCCAGCTTGCCCCCGCCGCTGTTGAGCACGTAGTTGTGATCATACCCGCCGGGGCGCGGCTTGAGCGTATCGATCCGGCTGCCGATCGTTTGGGAACGCCGGAAATCAAGCGGCGTTCCTTCCACTCCTCCAATCAGCCCGGTCGGGATCAGGTCGTCATCCGCCAGCGTAAAGCGGTCCGCATCGATCATCAGCTCATGCCCCAGCACATCTCCGCCGCCGGCCAGGTTGAAATAGCTGTGATGGGTGAGATTAACGGGGGTGGGCTTGTCGGTGGTGGCCTCGTAATCGATCTGCAGTTCGTTGCGCGCGGTCAGCGTGTAGGCGACCTTCACGTCGAGGTTTCCGGGAAAGCCTTCCTCGCCATCAACACTGCGGTAGGTCAGGACGACCGAGGCCCCGCCGCCCTGCATCGCGCCGGGCCGCGAGTTCCAAAGCACCTTGTTGAATCCCTGCCGTCCGCCGTGGATGTGATGCCGCCCGGCGTTGCGCGTGACCTCGATGTCCTCCCCATCCAGCGTGAAGCGCGCGTTGGCAATCCGGTTGGCGAATCGTCCGATGGTCGATCCAAAGGCGGGATGCCCTCCGAGATAAGCCTCAAGATTGTCAAAGCCGAGCACCACATTGGTGGTCGCGCCGCGCCGGTCCGGCACATGCAGCTCCGTCAGGATCGCGCCGTAGTCCGTCAGCACCACCTTCATCCCGTCCTGGTTGGACAGGGTGAATCGCTTGACGACCCGACCGCCCTCCAGTTTGCCGAAGTCCGTCTGGACCAGGGTCAGGGAGACATGCTGGCGGTGCACGTGGGCTTCCAACGGCTTGGACTGGGCGGCGTCCGGATTGACAAAGTTGATGAAGATGCAACCGGAGCCCAGGGACAGCAGCAAGCCGCACGATGCCAGAAGGGCGGGGAGGTGGAGGCGGGGACGCGTCTTCATAAGGCGTGCCATATAGGCGACCGCCTGCAAAACCGCAATCCCAAATGCCCGCGCGCAACTTCAGACTCGCATCCCCGGCTCGATACCATAAGCATATGGACGCAAGGGGGTTCACCCCGTGCGGTCCGGAAGGGCAAGGCAAGCAATCGATGAGGTTCTACATCATACTGGCCTGGGTGGGCGGGGGGCTTTCCATGGCCTTGGCGGCGGCGGCCGTGGCCCAACGACGGCCCAGCCTGGTGCGCTGGCTTTTCGGTGCGGGCATGGTCCTGCTGGCCCTGGAAGCCTTCTTCGTCGGACAGAGCTTCGCCACCATCATGCCGGAGCGGATCCTGTTCTGGCAAAACCTGCGGGTGGCCACCTTCATGTTACTGCCCGGCATCTGGCTCCTCTTCAGCCTTGCCTATTCCCGTGGCAACTTCCGGGAGTTCCTCCGCCACTGGCGCGGGACATGGATCACCTGCCTGCTCCTGCCGCTGCTGTTGGGACTCTGGGCACGAGGCCAATTCATCGTGGGGGCGGAAGAGGGTTCCGAACCCTACCAATGGTACCTGGACCTTTCCCCGCCCGGACGGCTTCTCATGCTCGTCCTGCTGGGAGCCTCCATCCTCACCCTCATGAACCTCGAGCGGACCTTCCGGGCCTCGGTCGGCACCATGCGCTGGCGGATCAAGTACATGATCATCGGCCTGGCCGTGCTCCTGGGCGTCCTCATCTACACCAGCAGCCAGAACCTCCTCTACGGCCAGATCAACCTGCTCCTCTCCGGCCTCAACCTGATCGCGCTCGTCATGTCCATCCTCCTCATGGGCGTTTCGGTCTGGCGCGTCGGCCTGCAATCCCAGGACGTCTATCCCTCCCAGAGCTTCGTCCACTATTCCATCACCGGATTGCTCGTCGGCATCTACCTCCTCCTGGTCGGCGTCCTGGCCAAGGTGGTCACCGTCTGGGGCGGGGACGCCGCGTTTCCCGTCAAGGCCTCCTTCGTCCTCCTTTCCCTGGTCGCCCTGGCCATCCTGCTCCTGTCCGAAAGGGCCCGGCGCCGCGCACGCCGCTTCATCAGCCGGCACCTGCGCCGCCCCCACTACGATTACCGCCAGGCCTGGACGAAGTTTACGGAGCAAACCTCCTCGCTGACCGATCGCCAGCAGTTCGGGCGGGTCGTGGTCCGGTGGATCTCCGACACGCTCGCCCTCCTCTCCATCAACCTCTGGATGCTGGACGAAAGCCGCGGACGTTTTGTGCTGCTGGCCTCCTCCTCGCAGCAGGAGAGGAACCACGACGCAGGCATGCCGGTGGACGAGGAGGCCGACCATTTCATCCAGAACGTCCTTCAAAAACCACAGCCAGTCCGGCTCGGCGACACCTCCGATCCCTGGCTGAAGAACCTCGAACAGCTCAATCCGCAGTTCTTCCCGGTCGGACAACAGCAGGTCTGCGTCCCGCTCGTCGCGGGGGGGCGATTCCTCGGTCTCATGACCCTGGCCGACCGTGTCGATTCCCAGCCGTTCAGCGAGGAGGAGATGGATCTGCTCAAGACCGTGGCCGACCCGATCGCCGCCAACCTCCTCAACCACGAACTGGGCGACCGCCTGCTGCAGGTGCGGGAAATGGAGGCCTTCCAGGTCATGTCCGCCTTCTTCGTGCATGACCTCAAAAACACCGCCTCGACGCTCAACCTCATGCTCAAGAACCTGCCCCTCCACTTTGATGATCCGGACTTCCGGGCGGACGCCCTCCGCGGCCTGGGCAAGAGCGTGAATCACATCAACGAGCTGATCGGGCGCCTGGGCATGATCCGGGAGGCACTGGAACTCCACCGTCTCCCGGCCGACCTCAACCAGGTGGTGCGCGACGCCGTGCAGCCCCTCAACCCTCCGGATACCGTGACGATCCAGCTCGATCTGGCCGAGGTGCCTCAGATCGCCATCGACGCCGACCAGATCCGGAAGGTGGTTTCAAACCTGCTCCACAACGCGGTCGATGCCATGAAGAGCCCCGGCTCCATTCAGATTCAAACTCTTCGCCGACGCCAATGGCTGGTCGTCAGCGTCCGCGACACCGGCTGCGGCATGACGCCGGAGTTCCTCAACCAATCCCTCTTTCGCCCCTTCCAAACCACCAAGAACAAGGGCATCGGCATCGGCCTCTTCCTAAGCCGCCGGGTCATCGAGGCGCACGGCGGCAAAATCGAGGTCCAAAGCACCCTCGGCAAAGGCACCACCTTTCAGCTATTCTTGCCCACCGAATCCACGTGAAACCCAGCCTGCTCATTGTCGATGATGACGAGGAGATCCGGTCCCAGATGAAATGGGCCCTGATCTCCGACTACGACATCCTCACCGCCGAGGACCGCGCCAGCGCCCTGGACCGCTATCGCGAGTCCCGCCCCCCCGTTGTGCTGCTCGACCTGGGCCTGCCGCCCCACCCGGGCCGGCCCGACGAAGGCCTTGAAACACTCGGCGAACTGCTCTCTGAACATCCTGGGACCAAGGTCATCATCGTCTCGGGTCAGAACGAAAAGGAAACCGCCCTCCGCGCCGTCGGCGAGGGCGCCTACGATTTTCTCGCCAAGCCCATCGACATGGATGAGCTGCGCATCATCCTCAAGCGCGCCTTCCACGTCGCCGAGCTGGAACGCGAACATCGCCGGCTCCGCGACCAGGTGCCCGTGGCCGGATTCGAGGGCATGCTCGGCACCAGCCCCGCCATGCAGGGCGTCTTCGCCCAGATCGAGAAGGTCGCCACCACCGACGCGCCCGTCCTCATCCTCGGCGAAAGCGGCACCGGCAAGGAAATGGCCGCCCAGGCCATCCACCAGCGCGGCGCCCGCAAGGAAGCCTCCTTCGTCGCCATCAATTGCGGCGCCATCCCCGAGACGCTCCTGGAAAGCGAACTGTTCGGCCACGAGAAAGGCGCCTTCACCGGCGCGCACGCCCAACGCAAGGGCCGCATCGAGATGGCTTCCGGCGGCACCCTCTTCCTCGACGAGATCGGCGAACTCCCCCCGCCCCTCCAGGTCAAACTGCTCCGCTTCCTCCAGGAACAACGCATCGACCGCATCGGCGGACGCACTCCGATCAAAGTGGACGCCCGCGTCATCGCCGCCACCAACGCCGACCTCACCCGGGCGATGCATGACAACACCTTTCGGGAGGACCTCTACTACCGCCTCGCCGTCGTCATCCTCAAGCTGCCCCCCCTGCGCGACCGCCCCAGCGACGTCCCGATGCTGGGCAAGGCGTTCCTCCAGAAATTCGCCCAGGACATGGGCAAGCCCGTGGCCCGCTTCAGCCAGGACGCCCAGAAGGCGCTCCAGACCTACACCTGGCCCGGCAACGTCCGCGAACTGGAGAACCGCATCAAGCGCGCCGTCATCATGGCGGATGGCCCGTCCGTCACCGCCACGGACCTTGAACTCACCGGCAAGCTGCCCATGGCGCGCAACCGCTCCCTCAAGGAGGCCCGCGAAGCGCTCGAACGTGAGATGGTCCAGGAAGCGCTGCGCCGGCACAACGGCAAGATCAGCGCCGCCGCCAATGATCTTGGCGTCAGCCGCCCCACCCTTTATGAATTGATGGACAAACTGAAGATCGAACGCTGATCCCGCCTCTCAAACCTCAAATCTCAAATCTTTAATCGCAAATCTCCACGAGGACTCCAGGATGGACCGTTCCCCGTCACCTTCCAATCAGCCGCTCTGGTTCGTTGTTCACACCCGGCCGAGGTGCGAGAAAAAGCTCGTCCAGTATTGCCAACAGGAAGGCATCTCCACCACGCTTCCTCTCTACCGCACCGTCCACAAATACCGGGGCAAGACCGTGGCCTTCGAGAAGCCGCTCTTTCCCGGCTACGTCTTTGTCCGCATGCCGAGGCCCCAGCGCCAATCCATCTTTCAAAGCAAGCACGTGGCGAACCTCCTCGAGGTGTTCGACCAGGACCAGTTCGAACACCAGCTCGGCAACATCCTGACCGCCCTGGAATCCGATCTTCCCATCACCCTCGCCCCCGAAATCGGCGTGGGCACCCGCGTCGTCCTCAAATCCGGCCCGTTGGAGGGGATGGAAGGCTGGGTGGAAAAACGTCACGGCCCTGCCATCGTCCTCCTCCGCCTTGACTTCATCGGCCAAGCCGCCGCCATCCAAGTCGAGGCCCACCACCTCCAGCCCGCCTGAGCTTCGACGGATTGTTGGGCGTTCCCCGCAACGGTGCGCGGCTCTCCAGAGCCGCAGCGGGTGGAAACGCCGGGTTGGGTGAGAATGAAACGGCCGGCTTGGGGAGGGCTTGCTTGCGCGTGGCGCCATGCCATGGATTTTGGGTCAGGCTTTCCCGCTGCGGCTCTGGAGAGCCGCGCGCCGCCCATCACCTCCACTCCCATCCTTCCCCGAAAAACCCCGCCGCCGCGATCCTCCCCGGGTCCCGAGTCGAGGGCGGCGTCCGCACATCGACTATCGCCCAGTCCGGCAGCTTGGGCGTCTGGCGGGCGTTGTTCAGGTAGGCATACTCGCGGAAGGTGAACCCGCTGTTATAGACCACGTACCGCTCCGGGTTGAGCGGGTTGGGATAGACGAGGATCGGCACGTGATACGCCGCGGGATAGATCGCCTCGGGCGTGTGCACCCCCTGCTCGTCCCAGCGCACCGGAAGCTTCGCCGCCATCCTGGCCATCAGGAGATTGCTCCTCGGATCGCCCCACAACACCAGGTGATGGGACGCCAGATCCGCGTCGGTCACCTCCTTGTCGTCCTTGATCCGCACGTCGCCGCGATACTGACGACGCCACTCACGCACCGCGCGGTTCATCTCGGACGCCACCCAGGCGCCCACCGCCTCGTTCAAAGCCGGTCCGGTGGGGCGCACGAACAGAAAGCTGTCCATGAAGGCATCGTCGATGGGCCCCTGCAATCCATGCCGCTTGCGCAGTCCGTCTCCGGAAGGCGCCCCCGCATCCCAGCGCCGGCCGGACTTGGAAAAGCTCGCCGTCCAGGACCGGTCCGACCAGACCGGCGGCCCCTCCAGCTTGCGCCCGTCCATCTCGACCTCAGGCAGGCGTGCGTTGTCGAGCGGACACTCACCAGGGCCCATTGCCAGCGTGATGGCACTGACGTTTTCCGTCGTCACAACGACGCGGTGATCCGACTCGATCACCGCCTCCACGCGGGCCCGTTTCCAGTGTTCCTCCAGCCCGTCCACCGTGACCCACAACATCCGGTTGTAGCGCAGCGTCCAGGTTGTGAAGCGCACCCGGGATGGCGCCCGGTCCCGGCCCAGAGCCGCGATGCCATCGATGCGACGGTTGATTTCCAGAATGGAATCCGGGTGATACTTGTGGGCCGTGTCAGGCCCGATCACATGGACCAGATGCATCTGTTCCTTTTCCAGGGCCGTTTCCATCCGCACGGCGGCCTGGCGTTGACGATCCACCTCGCCGCTGTAGGCCACGGTGGGGCAGTGGTAGAGATTGTTCGCGTAGTCGGTGGCGTCATACCAATGCCACAACGCCCGCTGATACCAGGGCGGATCGAGCTTTTCCTTCTGGAACGTCGTCAGGAAATCCTCCGTCTCCGAGAACCCCGCGCCCGGCGCCGCCGCGGCCCACATCCCGGCATGATGCACCGCCATGTCCCAGCACGACGCTCCGCCCAGGGAAAATCCGCGCACCACCTGGCGCTCCTCATCGATCGGATAATGACGCTTCACATGTTCGAGCACCTCGAACATGTCGGTCTCCCCGGCAAATCGTGATCCGTTGCAATAGCGGCCATAGGGATGGACCACGATGGTGTCCTCGGGGACGAATTGGCCGGGGGACCGCTGGCGTCCGGCGATGAAGGCCAGTTCGCTCAACGTCTCGCCGCGCCCGTGGAACCAGACATCCAACCGGTGCCGATGGGCCGAGCCGGGCTGGAAGGTGGAAGGCACGACCAGGCCGTAGGGCTGGACCGAGTCGTCGATGCGCGAACGATACCCGCGCACGACCAGGCCGGTCGCCGTGGTCCAGGGCGCGCGACCGGCCTTGAGGTAAGCGGCCCGCTGTGTTCCTTCCTTGAGCAAATCCTGCGCGGTGCGCCATTCGTTGGTGCGGTGGAATTCGTTGCCCTCGATCGCATACCGCACCGCCTTGGCGAACACGGCCACATCCGGGATCAGCTCTTCCAACGCGGAGTTGCCCTTCAACGCACCGGTCAATTCATCGATCTCATGCTCCAACGTCTCCAGGTCGCGGACGAGCGGACCCCTGACCTCGTCCGGCACCGCCAGGCCCTCCGGCGGGATGGGACGCACCTTGCCCGGGACATTGTCCTCCGGCCCGTCCGCCAGGACCTGGAAACAAAGTAGGACCACCAAGCACACCGCCTGAAGGAAACGTCGTTGCATGCCGCTTTGTAGGACGATCATTGGCCGGACGCAAGCGCCTGCTTTGCTGGTGAAAGGCCACGAAAGGAGTCAAACCACGAACCACACGAAAAAGCCGGCAAGGACGTAGCTGCCGAGGACACGAGGCGGGTCTGAACGGCTTGCTCTCGAACTTGAAACGGGCCTCGAATGGTATGGCGGTAAGGTGGCATGAGAAACCAGCAATACGGCGCGCGGCTCTCCTGAGCCGCAGCAGGCAGGAACGCCGGGCTGGGTGAGAAGAAACCGGGTGCTTGGGGAGCCTGGCACGGTTTGGCATGTGACGGTTCTAAGCACCTGGGATGCGGCTCATCCATTGCGGCTCCGGAGAGCTGCGCGCCATTTGCCCTTATTCCCCATTCTCCGATCCGCCCGTTCGCACACTTTCCCACCCACCTTCCTCGGTCCTCCGCAAAACCTCCTTGCCCTCCCCCACTCCCTTGGCATAGTCTCATCGCACTACCAGAAGCGGGTGTAGTTCAATGGTAGAACACGAGCTTCCCAAGCTTGATACGAGGGTTCGATTCCCTTCACCCGCTCCAACTTCTGAAGCTCAACCACTTCCAAATTATTTCACGCCCGAAAAGTCCAAAGTAAGAATAAAAGTAAGAATACGCCATTCTTAGCTGCGGCCATTTTGCGTCCAGTGTCATCCGTTCCAATGGCTTGCTGTAGGCAAACCTTGCTTCCAAGTAAGAATCGGCCAGAGAATGGGCGTGAGTTCTGATTCACCGGTAAAACGGAGCCCTGCTAATGTGTCCTGGCTCTCTGCTTTCCGAATTGGGTAGGCCTGGGGACCAATCACATGCCGCGTGTGATTTCCAGAACCTTCCGGCAAAAGCCTCGCAGCTCCTCAGCTGAGGAATCGCCGGTCGGATCATCCTCGACCCGCGCATGGTGCTCTCCCCGCGAGTATTCGTTGATATCGCGGAGCGATTCGATGCTCCCTTTGTAAGGATGCTCCATCGGGGCGCCCTCAAGAATCCGAATAATTTCTTCGAGGCTGGCAGCCTCGTGGAACAGTCCCGGATCGCCTCGACGGTAAAAGTCCTCACAAACCGTCCTTAGCCTCGACCTGATATATGCCGGTTCGTGCGTTTCCCCCTCCACGAACTCTTCGATCTTCATTCGCTCAGTGATGTGACGCGGTTGCGTCTCTGCTTCGATGTCGTAAGGGGCGATTGTTGTCATTCCGGGCGCACCGGTTTGGATGGCGATGCACTTGATCATGCTCTGATCGATTTTCTCCCACAGCAGACGTAGGAAATTCTTGTCATGCGACAACACGATTGTCTGTGCGGCGTTGCCGCAGAGCTTCCTAATCTCGATCGCGGTGAATTGTCGGCGGAAGTTATCGAGGCTCGTGAAAGGATCGTCTAGCACAACAATAGTTTCACTCAAAGCCGGATCGGCATTGACCTTAGCTAGAAATAGAGCCAAGGCCAGGGTTGATTTGTCCCCCGCGCTTAAAGTGTTTCTGAAACTGGCCTCGGCAAGAGTCGACGATGTGCTGCGTGGTGACACCGGGACGTCGTTGATGAGGATCTGGTAGCTCGCGGCAGGTTCCTTTCCTTGGTAGTTTGGTTCCCGATAGTCGATCCTGAACCCCGCGTTAAGACGGGCCAGATAGGTATTGATTGTCTTGCCGAGCGTTTCAGTGATCGCGCGACCGAGCTCGTTCAACTCTCTTTTGACCGTCGCCTTTTCTTCGCTGATCTCCTTCTTCCTCTTCTCAAGACTTTCCAAACGCGTAATCACCAAGACCGTGTCTTTCTCATGCCGCTTTTTTGCTGCTTGCAATGACTTCAGCTCCTTTTTAAGCCGCGGTAGTTCTGTAGGGTCAACGGATGCTTTCAGCGCCTTGATTCGTCCAAGATACTCCTCCAGGACATAGTTCAGGCGTAGAATCTGCTCGCGTGCATCACCCCAAGCTGTCATAGCCCCTTCGACTTCTGCACCCGCCACCGCCTCGGTCATGTTGCCCTGCTTTCTCACGAACACCGCGTCCAGAAGGCGCGCGGCATTCTCCATTCCCTCGACCGCAGCCTGCACGCCTTCGAGGAGCGGCGGCTCGATTTGGCCCGCCTCTTTCCAATAGGTGTATACGCCATCGTGTTGCCTCAGGATCTCCTGGACCTTGTTGCGATATTCCGCGTTCTCGTAACGCGCAAGAGTGTCACGCTTCCCCTTCACTTCGCTGGCAAGATTCTTATAGGCTTGGCTGAAGAACTCGGCGTAAGAATCTATCAGACTGCGGTCGTTGAGGGGCTGGCCACAAAAGGCGCACTCCTCCTCATCAACAAAGGAAGCCCCCACTTCTAACCAGCTTTCATGCGTCATTGAGCCGCCACGACCTTTGCTCTCGTGTTTGGCTATATGCCTGCGAACTGCTTCGGCAGCTTCCTCCGCAATCCCCTCAATCGTGCAGTGCGCGCTTCTCCGGAATTCCTCCGTTTCCGTTGGGACGGGCAGGAGGCGAGGCTCGGTTGCGCCCTTGAGCTCCTTAGCTCGGCTTGCGCGAGTGACCTCTTTCTCCTTCTCCTCAAGTCCTGCATCTACATCGGCAATAAGTTGCAACGCAAGAAATTGCTTTCTTGTCATGCCGTCCGGGCCGACCGCTCTCACGACGCCGTCAAGTTCCGTTTCGACAGAGCGTATCGCGTTGGTATTTTCCCTGTTCTCACTGTCTAATTCTACGATCCGGCGCACACGTCGCACTCCCTCCTCACCGACAACCATGCCATACTGGTTCTTGAGATGGTCATTGGTGATTACGTCTCCAGAGAAGACGTTCTCGTTGACGAAGACGCTGTCGTAGACAGCGATTTGCGGCCTAATTCCAGTCCACTTACCTCCCCCGAACTCTGCCCTTTGATCCCCGAAGCGCAAGACAGCTTTCTGCTCCGGTCCACCGGCGAGTGTCTTCCGCCCAATCACTATGTCGGGATTGTTGGTCGTAAGAGATCGGAGCAAATCAGCTACGGTCGATTTTCCCCACCCGTTTTCCCCAAAAACGAGAGTGCACACCCCGAACGTTGCGTTCGCGATCGATTTCCCCTTCTCAAAACGCCCGATGTTCTGGACGAACTTGATCTCTCTCAGTTTCCAGAGCATTCGTCTACCCTTATAAAGCCCTTTCGCATCGATCCCATCGTGCACAACCATGCATGGTCAATCAAGACATTCCGTATTTACATAGGCTAGTCGGTCCTGAAAATCGGCAGCAACGGTTTCTGTCTTTCAGCGGTCGCGCAAATTCTCGAGTTGCGTTCACACCGCGTGATCGGTTGATCGGGCTTTAAACGGGCTGAGGAACCTTCGTGAAGGCCATTGGCATCCTCAAGGAGGCCGATGGGGAGACTCCCACCAAGGCGGTGTGCGCCAAGCACAACACCCTCTACTACGATCATGTGGCAACGGTAGTGAGCTTCGACTCCATCGCCTGCGATGTACCGCCTACCCTCCGTGGTTCGATTGCTCGACAGCGCCGCAAAGGAATTTCCCGACGACATCGCCCAATCATGGAGCGCACGATTTGTTTTGGAGCGCCTCGGGTTGATTCCGACGAAGAGCAATTGTGCCGGCCCTTGAGCTCCGATGATTGGGGGGAATTTGTAAAATGGTCGGCCACCTGGGGGCCGTTCAAAACCAGCGACGTTGGTACAAAGCTCGCACCCAAAAACCTCGTTCCTGAACTGAGCAGCAGGGTTATCGGGATCACACGAGTTGGACACCCTTGAAAATCTGCCACGGCGAGTCTGAGCACGGGCTCGCAAAGCGAGGGTAGAATTGTCGATTGGTTTCACGGTGAGTGATGGAAAGGCGGAAGAGTCCCTTGAAGAGTCTGAGAAAAGAAACCCCCCGCGAAGGCTTGCTTCGCGGGG
>Ga0302046_10005001_pt1 | contig 11729 bp, 11 predicted proteins | sample RVTome_11_FD_200261 | JGI IMG/M metagenome (GOLD analysis project Ga0302046, IMG submission 200261) | Soil microbial communities from uranium-contaminated site in the Upper Colorado River Basin, Wyoming, United States - RVT147D111 (version 2) ... | reverse complement strand
CGCGCTCAGGGCTGCCGGTGCCTTGTCGGCCGCGGATTATGGCGAGCTGACGCCAAACGCTGACTATGAATGGGGGCTGGCAGTGATGCTCTCCAGCGTTCAGCCTGGCGACATTATCCAGTTCAGCGACTATTCCTATCGCATTGACCATGCAGATAGCTGGGAAGAGCAAACCCGACCGCATCACACGGCGATTGTGGCCGCGGTCGGGGAAAACGGTGCGATCACAGTCTATGAACAGAATGTCGGCACCGGCTCCGGTGCGCGCAGGGTGCAACGCAATCAGTTGTATTTTCAGAATACGCGGAGCATTACGGTGCACGGAAGTTTTCGTTTCTTCCGTCCTCAGGAGCGATAGGCGTACTCCCCGCACCTGCAGCTTCAGCCCACTCAGCCGTTGCAGGACTTCGATGATCATGAACAGTGCGAAGCGGCTGGTCCGACGAACCCGAGGGTCCGGTCGCGTTTCTGAGAGCCGTCGCTGAGAACCCCGAACAGGCGATGGCCGACATCGCATTCGACGCCGCCGCCTTGCAGGAACCGCTTCGATCTGGCGTTGAATGGGATTTCTTGCCTGCTTTTTTTATCGTACGTGATATTTCTTGATGTTAGGCTCAAAAAGTTGGTGAAAAAATCACGTACGGTATATTTTTATTGATTTCACTGCTCCAGGCTGCTAGTTTGTACCGTACGGTACAATTGTTGGCCGAGAAAATGAGCGCAAATACACCCAAGTACGGGCGAACACAGACCACTGAAGAGTTGGGAAACCTCGTGCGTGCCCATCGCAAGAACAGGCACCTGACGTTGGAGACACTCTCGGGGCTCAGCAACCTGAGCATCCGGTTTCTTTCCGAGTTCGAACGCGGCAAAGCAACAGCAGAAATCGGCAAGGTGCTAAAGGCGTTGAAGATACTCGGATTGGACGTCGTCGTCCGCCCCGTCGGCTCCATTGCCGATTCCAATCAAGGCGCATGAACGACCCGGATGTTCTGCACGTCTGGAGCGCGGACCGACTGGTAGGTCTTTTGTGGCGCGACCAGTCCAGCCCGCAAGGGATGGGATTTCGTTACACCGAAGACTGGGTGGCCACCACCGGCTTCGCGATCTCCCGGAGATTGCCGCTGACAAGTGACGCGTTCCAGGCTGAGGCGGGCGGGTCGGTACAGCAGTTCTTTTCCAACCTGCTTCCCGAAGGGGGCGCAAGAACACGTGTTGTTCGAGACCTCAAAATCCCGGATACGGATTTCGATCTGCTGCGCGCCATCGGCGGGGACTGCGCCGGGGCCCTGAGCATCCTGCCAACACTACAAACACCAGCAATAGAGCATCAATACACTCCCCTGGGAAGCGATCAATTACGAACACTGGTGCTGCGACGCGAAGTTTGAAATCCCCGATTACAAAAATGTCCCGGCCTACGAGACATTTACCACGATGCTCGCGCGCTCCGTGGGCTTGGCCACAGCCGATTTACAACTGCACCGAACAAGGCTGGCGCCGTTCTACGACCTGGTAAGCACCAGGGCGATTACCCGAATCGACCAAAATCTGGCCTTGAGTGTAGGAAGCGAGAGGAATCCGAACAAGATTCGTTGGCAGCACTGGGCTATCGAGGCGCAGAAATGCGGCATTCGCCCACAATTTCTTCAAAAACTGATACTGGAACTCACGCACAATTTGCTTGGTGGCCTGGAACAGGTTCGAGCCGATTTTGAAGGGCTATACGGCCCCTGTCCTGCGCAGCAACGAATAGAACGGGTGGTTAGAAAGCAGTGTGGGCGTACTCTAAATAAGTCCTGATTAGTACCTGCATGTTGCGGCGGTATTCTCCGCCTGCGAAGTCGGCGGACAGGCCGTGGCACCGGGGGAATCCCGCGGGCGTATCTCGCCGCCCATTTCGGACTCGAACGGGTTGCGGTGATCTTCTCCGGGACCAAAGGCTATCGGCTGGGCGAATCAGTGCAGATGATGCCGCTCAAAGCACTCTCAACTCCCGGTCCTTTGCTCAACGGCACGCTTTCTGCGGCATGAATTCAGGTGCTCAGAAGTTTGGACTATACTTCTCATGCGCTGCAGAATCTTTGTGATTTCTTGTGAGCAGGTATGGGCGAGCGGCAGGTCGACTTCGAGTTCGGCGGGTTCCGCATGGATCCGGTGCGACGCATGTTGTTCGGCGCGGACGGCCAACCCATTCATCTGAAGCCTAAAGCGTTCAATACCCTGCTCTATCTCGTCAGACATCCCCAAGAAGTTATCGACAAGCGCACCTTATTGAAGGCGGTCTGGCCGAACGTGGTGGTCGAGGAGAACAACCTCACCCAGGCGATCTCGCAACTGCGGCACGTGCTCGGCGAGCATCCCGGGGATCACCGATTCATCCTCACCGAGCCGGGCCGTGGTTATCGTTTCATCGCGCCGATCAATCAAGTTTTCGATGGGGGCCAGTCCTTCGAAGCCGCCCCTCGGCAAAGCGACGGCGCCAGGCAAGCCCCGGAAAACGCTCTCGCCCCCGCCAGTACCGCCCGTGACTTGCAGCAAAACGCCGCTCTCAGACATGACCGAATCCGCTCAAGGGTGCTCGCGGCTGCTGCTCTGGCGGCACTTGCCCTGGTGGCGGCCGGTGTCTTTGTCATCCTCGGTCAGCGGGATGTGCGCTCCATCGCCGTGCTGCCGTTCGAGAATTTCAACATCGATGCCTACAACTCTGTGGTCGTTGCAGCGCTGCACGACGACATCCTGACGCAACTGGCGAAGGTTCGCGGCTTGAAGGTTATTGCCCGTGCATCCGTGATGCACTACGCGGGGCCAAACCGCGACCTGCGCGAGATTGGGGAGCAGCTTGGCACGGCAACCGCGCTGGAAGGCACCGTGCAGCACACAGGGGGCATCACCCGCATAAACGTCCGCCTGGTCGATACCCGAACGGGAGAGCTGTTGTGGACAGAAAGTTACGACTTCGAGCCGACCGATCTCGAGGAAGTCTTCGCAGTTAAAACAGACATCGCGAAGCGCGTGGCAGCGGCACTGGATGTCAGCATGACGCCATCTGAGACGGCGCGGCTCGCGCGGCAGCCGACGCGGAGTTCGAAGGCATACGAGTACTTCCTGAGCGGCCAACGTTATGCGAAAGGCAGCGACCTGTTGCGCGACCTGCCGGCGGCGGTGCGCCAGTTCGAGCGCGCCGTCGAAGTGGATCCCGATTTCGCCCTGGCGCTGGCCCATCTTTCGATCGAGAACGTCCATATGTACTGGACGATGGACCACAATGACGCGCGTCGGGAGATGGCGGCATCAGCAGTACGGCGCGCCCTCGAGTTGCAGCCCGATTTGCCCGAAGCGCATCTTGCAATGGCGTGGTTCCACTACCAGGGACACCTCGACTACGCATCGGCACTGCGTGAACTCGAGATTGCCGAGCAAGGCCTGCCCGGCGACGCCGATCTGATGTTCGCCCGCAGCGTGATCTACACCCGCATGGGCAGACTGGATGAGGCGCTGCCAAACTGGGAGCATGCCGTCAAACTGGATCCGCGCAATCCGAATTTGCTGCAGCAATATGCCTTCGTTCTGACACAGCTGCGAAATTACGCCATGGCCGAGCAATACCTGGACAGGGTCATCGAGATCACGCCGGATGCGGTCGAGGCCAAAATCCAGAAGTCCCAGATCCCGTGGCTTCGCGACGGCGACGCCACGCCGCACCTCCAGGCGATAAAGGGCAATCCGCTCCTTCGGCCTGGAGAGGCGCATTTGGAAGAATGGCTCATTGCGATCGACACGCGGGACTACGAGAGGGCTTTGAGTGTGCTCGCTCAATCGGATACGGAGATAATCGAGGACTCGCGCCTCTGGTACAAACCTCGAGCATTGCTTTACGGCGTGACGTACGACCTGGCGGGACAACGCGCGCTCGCCATTGAGCAATTCGAGCGGGCCCGCGCCCACCTCGAAGACGTGCTCGCACAGAGACCCGGAGACCCGCGCGTAATGTTTACCCTTGCCGAGGCTCTGGCTGGCCTCGAGCAAGCCGAAGCTGCGACTCGCCTTGCGTTACAGGCGATCGAAGCCATGCCGGCAGTCGTGGGAACTTCTGCCGCCCGGGAATTAGCCAAGGATGCGGCGATCCGGGTGCTGGCGCGAGCGGGCGCGGTCGACGCCGCGGTCGAGCAACTCGATATTTATCTGGCAGGTCCGGGCTCCTGGTCCATCGAGGGTCTGTTGCCCAGTCCCCGGCTCGATCCGCTGCGCGACGACCCCCGCTTCACGATGCTGGTGGAAAAATACCGGCGTCAATGAATCCCGCCAAGGCCCGCCAGCGCCGAGGCCGGTCGGAATCACAAGAATTCACAAAGTTTCAGCGCGACCCCCTATGACGTCGCATCTCACATAGGGTAATACTTACAAGAGGTACCGGTCCGCAGGCGATTCGAGAGGAAGCAGGGATGAACCCAAGACTAATCCAGTTCATTGGAATCATGTGCTTAGCCGCTGTAGCGGAATTGGCGCTCGCGGAGCCCCCGGCCGACCGGGAGCTCGATCTCGTGGTCCTGGCCGACCTGAACGGAAACTCCAGCGCCGAGCTGGCCACGCTGGTGTCGGAGCCGCGCGGCGAAGGCGACGCCGGTGCGTTCGGAGACCTCCCGCGGATCTACATCCGAGATTCAGTCACTGGCGCGCGGATTAGCAGCATCCGGCTGTTTGACCGCGACTGGCGCACGCTCGAGCTGGTCGCGGTGCTGCTCGACGACGGCGCCAGCCTGGTCGGCGCGCTGCAGCAGCACTCCGGAGGCGCCATCCAGATCACGTTGTATGACGCCGCGACAGGTACTTTCGTCCGCAGCTTTCCGTTCCTCGGCACCGCGCAAACTGCGATTGCCGCAACCTTCGTCGCCGACGCCACAGGCCCCGGAGTGCCGGGCCTGGCGGTGCTCGCGCACAACCGGCCGATCGACGGACGCGGCTATAGCTACACAGCGGGAGAAGAGGTCATTATCGAGGTGCGCAGCCCCGACACGGGCGCGCAACTGCAGAAGCTGTACAACCTCTACTATCCCGCCTGGGATTACGGCTGGGATGTCAGGCCGTTGGCGATCGCGCAGGTGGATGACCAAAACGGCAACGGGAGCAGCGAACTCGCTGTGCTTGCCCGCGTGTGGGGCTACAGCACCGAAATCGCCGTGGTGACCAGAGATGCGCAGTCCGCCGAGTACCTTTCGCCGTACGATGTGGGTAACGGGGAAGCCACGATGATCTATACCAATACCCGGAGACCAGTCGGCTTCGTCTCGCTTCCCGATGCGACCGGCGACGGCCAGGCCGAGCTGGCGGTTCTGGGCCCCGCGGGCATGGGGTACAAGCTGCAGCTCAGAGAGGTGATCGACGGCGCCCTGGTTTGGAGTCGGCGCATTGTCGTCGATTGGACTCCGCGGCACCTTCGTGCGCTCGGCGACGTCGACGGCAACGGCGCGGCCGAGGTCGCAGTGGCGGCGCTGCGTTCGGACGGACGCATCACCGTCGACGTGCGCGACGGCGCGACGGCGACACTCACCAGCCGCATCAGTTTCCTGACCGCCGGATTCGACCCACGCGACCTCGAGGTTCTGCCCGACCAGTCCGGCAACGGCGTGGAAGAACTCGCGGTGATCGGCCGCAACCCGCAGACCGGCGACGTACGGATCCAGATCCGCGACGCGGCGACCGGCGAACTCTTAAGCACCATCCGGCGGCCCTAACCGCATCGGCTTTCCCCGGCACCGTAACTTCATGGGGGACTTCATGGGGTCAGGGTAAAGGGACAGAGTAACCTGACGGCACTGGTGCTGACTTCCTGATTCTGACTATTTCATGAGGTTTTCAAAACCATCCTTCATGATGGCTGGAACGTTGTCCAGGATCGTAATCTGGGCTTGAGACGGCATTCCCACCAGGTAGTCGTGGCCAGGGGATTGGGGTGCCACCAGCGTAAACGTCACGGTCTCGTTCCCCTCTATCGTTTGATCGAACGTTGGGGTTACAACGACGGATTGGCCCGGGGCGCCGGCCGGAATCGTTAAAAAAGAATGTACCACCGCCCGCATTACTTATGTTCGTGGCCGAGTAGTCTGTATCGACAGTCGCCGTGCCACCAATCTGCAAATACACGATCAGCGAAGTGCCCGCTACGATCGAGCGGGTAACCGTGAAAGTGGCGGGATCCTGCTCCGCTTCTGCTGCCATGCCGTCGGCCACGGACAAGGTCACAGTTGGCAAGGCGCCCGCAGCGACCGGCGCGGCGAAGCACCCCAGGCTCAGGAAAACAAACCCAATCGAACAAACCCGCCTGAGCATTTTTCGTATCCTCCAGAGCAATCGAAACCCATTCTGAGAGTTCCGTGATCACCGGGCCTATACCCCAGTCAACATCTGCTCTGCAGACGTAGGCCTTGTCGGCTTTTCTACCGCTCAGCGCGATGCAATTGAAGCATTAGACCACGGGGATTTCGCGAAGGCCAGACGCTGCATGTTTCTGCGGAATTGTCCAGTCGCGAGCTAAAGCTCACTCCTACATGTTCCGCCGGTATAGGCCACCCAAATCATAAAGCGCATGGGACATTGATCCCAGCGAACACACCTTCCCCGACTCCATCGGTGCGGCGAAGGTGTTTTTCCGCTCACGCGCCACTTTCTGAAGCTCCTTGAACCGCGGCTTGGCCTGCGGCGTGCTGGCCGCCATCGGCTGGGTCATGGTGGAGGCGAAACGCCTCGCCGACGACAACACGCAGATCGTCTGAGGAGACCGCCATGCCCATCGTAGTGAACCTGGACGTCCTGCTGGCTAAGCGCAAGAAGCGCTCCAACGAACTGGCGCAATTCGTCGGCATCACCGAGCAGAACGTCTCGCTGCTCAAGTCCGGCAAGGTCAAGGGCGTGCGCTTTTCCACGCTGGAGAAGATCTGTGAATTCCTGGACTGCCAGCCCGGCGACCTACTGGCTTACGAGAGAGAAAGGTAACTAAGGAAGCTCTGATCTATTCACGCGGTGAGCCATTTTATCGTGGGATTTGTTCATCAGCAGCGTGACTCGATCGGTTTTGGTTGAGGAAGAGGATTCTATCGCCGAATGATCCGGCTTTTGCTGCTTATCCTTGTTCTTGGTCGAGCTCGGCGCGTTGATGATCGTCGCATCCACAATCGTGCCACGGTTGACCTTCAGTCCGTTCTCATCCAGGTACTCCCCGATCAGAACAAACAACCGCGCCCCCAGATCGTGGGCTTCCAGCAAGTGCCGAAACTTGCAGATCGTCGTCTCGTCCGGCGCCGGCTCGCGGCCCAGATCAATGCCCACAAACCGGCGCATCGCACGCGAGTCGTAAAGGGCTTCCTCGACCGCCGGGTCCGACAGGTTGAACCAGTGCTGCAGGAAATGAATCCGCAGCATCCGCTCAATCCCGATCGGTAGACGACCCGCTCCTTCTCCCTTCGGATAAAACGGCTCGATCACCGCCGAAAGCTCCGCCCACGGAATGATCTCCTCCATGTCAGCGAGAAACTGCTCTCGACGTGTTTTCTTGCGGTGCTTTTCGAAGCCTCCTTCGGAGAACGTACTCTGGCGCATCGGGCGGTCCATTGTTGTGATTTGCGTTAAAACCAATTATCACGCAAATTGGGAATTAATCAGAGGTTCCCTAAGGAGAAATTCGAGAACGGCAAGGACTACTACGCACATCACGGAAAGCAACTTGCTGTCATGCCTGAGTCCGCCATGGACAGACCGGCTCCGGAGTTTCTCAGTTGGCACAATGGGAACGTCTTTGAGAAGAGCGACCTCCGGTCCCAGGCGTTCAGGCCACGGAATTGCGTATAGATGCAAATCGGCTGGTTTCGAGGGAGCGAAGCCTTTATCGCAGGTTTTCCTCGGTATACAGCGACAGCTCGATCATGCGCTCCAGCAGCTCGTTCGGTGAATAGCCCGGGAAGTTTTTCTGCACCATTTCCTTGGCGAATAACCGACAGATGTAGCGCAGCTTGAGCGCACGGCTGCGCGAGGCGAATACGAAGTCGCGGTGGCCGTTGTTGATGACGATGACGTTGTGCTCGCCATCGTAGCGCGAGCGCCACAGTTCGCCCGCCGCATGGCGGAAGGTGTAGCTCGGCAACCCCTTATGGCGATCCGCAACGGGCTTCGATTCTGCCAGCAGGCTGTCCGTCACCGTGACCAGCGCTTCGGCCTCGCAGACGACGTCCCGCTGGCGGGCGGTCACGCCGATTCGGCTCAGCCCGGGCTCGGCCGGGGCGGTGAAGGTCGCGATCTCCGCATCCTCGTTGGCGAGCGCGCCGCCCCCTTCCAGCAACCGCCACTGGAAGCTGAGGTCGTGCTCCACCGGGATACGCGAGCGGTCGCGCGCGACGGCCCGGAAGTTGCGCGAGCCGCCGACTGGCAAGACGCTCGACTGCGGAGAAATGCGCACGCTGAACAGCGGCCCCGCGTAGTCGAAGAACTGCTTCTGCGGAGCGGCCTCGATTTCCGCGCCCGCTTCGGCGGGCGACTCATCCGACTCTTCCATTTCGCCTGAGGTTGGCTTCCCGTCCGGCGCGCCCTTGTGGCGCCGGCGCAGGCCTTCGATATCGAACCAGTCGTATTCTTCCGCCGGCAGTGCCAGCATCGCTTCGCGGAAGGCCTTGCGGATGGTGTCGAGCATCTTGCGGCTGGCACGCGCCTCCTCGGCCCGTCGCTGCGCCTCGATGATGCGGTTCAGCGCCGCTTCGAGCGCTTCCATCGCCTCGCGGAAGCCCTCGAACGCGGCGTCCTGGACGACGCCGCTGCGTGTGCCGGGCGTGAGGTTGAGGAAGGCCGCATCGACGATCCCCTGCAGGTAACCGCTGTTCCAGGGCGTGTGCTGGAACGCATCGAGCTCCGTTAAACTGCCAAGCACGCGGGTCCCGGACCGGTACAAGCCGACCTCGTTGCCCGGGTCGGGCTCGGAGAGGTAGATCTCGGTGTAGGCCTCGCCGCGGGGGGTGGAAACGTCCGGCAGTTCGTGCAGCAGGCGGCCGGTGAAACGCCGCGGCTCGACGAGGTACTCCTTGCGCGCGGTGCGATCGACCACCTTGATGACCACGCCGGTTTTGCGGATCCGGTCTCGCAGCTCGGAGGCGAGGTACCACTGGATCTTGTCGCCGGTCAACTGGCGAATACCCGGCAGCAGAGGCGTGATCAGAAGCTCGGTGCCGGAATCTGGAAACAGCGTGCGCTTGAACTCGATGGTGTATTTCGGGCTGCCCTTGCGCATCCGCAACTGGTAGGTCCTGCCGTCGCGCCCGGAGCTCGTCATCGTCAGGGTCTCGCCGACGGTCCAGAAGCTCAAGAGGCCGATGCCGAACTCGCCCTGGATGCCCTGCGCGCCCTCGGCCTTCAGATGGCGCTTGATCGAATCGCAGATGTGGGTGGCGACATACTGGAAATCCGGTGTGCCGTCCTCGCGCATCGGCACCCCGTCGCCGTCGTCCATGACCCGCAGATAGGTCTCGCCCTGGTGGCGGCCGCGCGTGATGGTGACGTTGCGGGCCTTGGCATCGATGCTGTTCTCGACGAACTCGGCGACCGACTTCAAAGGATTGCTCTGCGACAGCGCGATGATGTTGATCGCGTTCCAGTCGTCACCGATGCGAAGTCGCCCGGAAGAGGGCACTTTTCGAGAGCGTTCTGGGCTTGCTGACGGCATCGGTAAAACGGTCCTGGATAGCGGCAGGCCTGAAGCGGTCAGTGTAAATGGCCCCTCCCCCTTTTTGCCAGCGCGCGGCGGGCCCGGCGGCGGCTGAACCGCGGGCAGCCCCGACGGAGAATGCTTGCGGTTTGAAACTAATACGCGATCGCGTATAAAGTCAATTTATACGCGTTCCCGTATATTGACAAATTATACGCATTCGCGTATAAATCAAAAAGGAGTTCTCCTGATGAAGCAACGCGCCCGCACTGCCAAACAGATTGGAGCGATTATTCGCCGCGCTCGCCGTAATGCGGGGCTTACCCAGAGTGAGCTTGGCAAACGCATCGGGCTGCGTCAGGCCACGATCTCAAAGCTGGAAAAAGGCGAGCCCGCAACGCAACTTGATACCTTGCTCGATGCGCTTACGGCACTCGGACTTGAGATCACCATCGACGAACGCAGCAAAGGGGCCTTCCAAAATCTCGAGGACGTGTTCTGATGGCACGGAAGAGTACCCGAGTACCACTCAATGTGTGTCTCAACGGGCGTCTGGTCGGCCGGCTGCAACGAGCGGGTTCGGGCGCGATCGACTTTCAGTACGAAGAAAGCTGGCTGAACTGGCCAAACACATTTCCGGTGTCTTTGTCACTGCCGCTACGGGAGGATCGCTATGCCGGTGATCCTGTCATTGCGGTCTTTGATAATCTGCTGCCTGATAACGAGGACATTCGCCGCCGCGTCGCCGCGCGAAGCGACGCTGACGGTATCGATCCCTACAGCCTGCTTTCTGCAATCGGGCGCGATTGCGTCGGTGCACTGCAGTTCTTACCGGATGGCGTCGATCCAGGTAAGGCCGGTGAGATCAACTCACGACTCATCAGCGATGCTGAAATAGCAAAGACGCTCTCCAATCTCGCGACCGCCCCGCTTGGGATCGGTGAAGACCGGGAGTTTCGGATTTCAATTGCAGGAGTGCAGGACAAGACAGCTTTCCTGCGAATGGACGACACCTGGCATGTTCCGCATGGCACAACGGCCACTACTCATATACTGAAACCACAAATGGGTCACCGGGGAAACTACGATCTCACACACAGCGTTGAGAACGAACACATGTGCCTCGAAATTCTGGGGGCGCTCGATTTGCCGGTTGCCAGGACCGCAATAGCAGACTTCGGGGAAACGCGAGCACTCGTAATTGAGCGCTTCGATCGTCAGTGGACCAGAGCTGGACGACTGCTGCGCGTGCCTCAGGAAGATTGTTGCCAAGCCTTGTCATTCCCGCCGACACGCAAATACCAAAGCGATGGCGGACCCGGAATGACTGACCTGTTCGACTTCCTGAAGGCAAGTGATGAGCCGGCTCATGACCAGCTCATCTTCATGAAGACACAAATCGCGTTCTGGTTACTGGGTGCAATTGACGGCCATGCGAAGAACTTCAGCGTGTTTTTGCACCCTGGTGGCGGTTTTCAGCTTACGCCGCTCTACGATGTGATGTCAGCACAGCCGCTGCTTGATGAAAAGTCGTTACAGCGCAAGGACATGAAACTCGCCATGTCCGTAGGCAAAAACAACCATTACCGCATTCACGAGATCCAGCCGCGGCATTTTCAGCAAACTGCCGAACGGGCGGGGCTTGCCGACGATATGGCGGAATTGGCGCTTAATCAGATCAGGGACAGGCTGCCGGATGCAATCACGACAGTCTGCAAAAAGTTGCCAAAGGATTTTCCTGAAACGGTGCGCGATTCAATTGCGGAAGGGGCACTCAAGCGCTGCGGCATCATTGCAGCAGCATCGGCCTGAGGAGACTTCGTTCGCGAGCAAACACCGGCACAGCCTGTACTGCAGGAGTTGTGGCGGGCTCAGAGGCTGCTTGGGAATTGCAGCGACGTTTCTTGTGAGGTAGTGCTTCGGCCTGTTCCGGCCCGAATGGTACTATCGCCGGTCGATGGCTCACCGCGCCCGAAAAGCAACAAAACTGCCCGACTATCGCTGGGCCGACTACGACGATGACGCGCTGCTGAAGCTCCGATTC
>Ga0302046_10005000_pt1 | contig 11731 bp, 8 predicted proteins | sample RVTome_11_FD_200261 | JGI IMG/M metagenome (GOLD analysis project Ga0302046, IMG submission 200261) | Soil microbial communities from uranium-contaminated site in the Upper Colorado River Basin, Wyoming, United States - RVT147D111 (version 2) ... | reverse complement strand
TGGTGGAGGCGTTGGCGCCCATCGAGAACGCGGACCTGTTCACCCCGGCGGCGGGAGGCGGATCCACGAAGTGCTGCGATCCCAGCCTGGAGCCCGGCGTCGGAGGGAATCCGCTGTGCTTCGAGGGTCACACGTGCTGCTCGGACGGCGCGTGGAGATGCAACAACGCGGACGCAACGCCGAGCTGCGAATCGGGCGCGGTTTGCTCCGGATGCGCGGTGAGCGGCGCCCCCTGTACCAGCCACGCCGACTGCTGCTCTGGCCGGTGCAAGGGTAACGGCACCTGCCGCTAGACCGTGACTCGGTCCACGAGGAAACCGCAAGGAGGTTTGCGATGAAGAACCCGATGATCGTGAAGCTGGCCGTGCCGGTCGGCGTCTTGATGCTGATCGCGGTCGGACTCGCGGTTCTGGCGACGCCGGTGGCGGCGGACTGCCAGCACCCCGTGGCCTGTCCGGCGATCGCCAAGCTCTGCAAGAGTGGAGAGATCGCGTGCCGCGTATCGCCGTGCAACTGTGCCCAGGTGTGCGTGCCGGAGGGCGTGGGCTGCAACATCTAGCACCGAGCCGTCGTGGGCGGCGGGCGTCGAGACGTCGACGCCCGCCCCCAGCTCGACCACGGGCCGGTGTCCTCGTGCGTGAAGAATGACAACAACATCGCGCCGGACCCTGGCCCTGTGCTCGGCACGGTGCTTTCCGGTGGCCCTGCCCGCGGCGGCCGCCTCGCGCATCGAGAAAGAGCTCGCCCTCGCTCCCGGCGGGAGCTTTCTCCTGGATACCGATGCCGGGAGCGTGACCCTCGCCGGGACCTCCGAGTCGAAGGTCCAGGTCGTCATCACCTCGAAGAACGACGACATCGAGTCCCGGTTCGACTTCGAGTTCGACGAGAGCCCGGCCGCGTGGCGGTCCATGCACGGAGGAAAGGCCCGGCGCTCCGGTCGTGGTTCAACTGGGGCGATGGAGGCGGCCCGCGCTACCAGATCCAGGTGCCCTCCGAAACCGAGGTCGAGGTCGAGGCGGCGGGCGGTTCGATAGAAGTTCGCGCGGTGCGAGGCCGGGCGCGGCTCGACACCTCGGCTCGGTCGGGGGCCGCGTAGACGCGTCGACCAGCGGCGGGTCGGTGACCTGTGCCTTACCGGGCAACGGTCGCGGCGGAGAGCTCTCGACCTCGGGCGGCGGCATCTGATGTGAACAGAGGTCTACCCGGGTCTGCCCCCTCTTGCAAATTGACCGGTTTTCGGGAGCCCGGTACAGTCCTCTGCATGGCCGCGGATGGGAAGAGCATACCGCTCGATCAGGACACGCTGCGCGAGATCGTGGAAGGCACCGCCGCCGAGACGGGCGAGGCGTTCTTCGACGAGCTGGTCCGGCACCTGGCTCGCGCCACCGGCACGAAGTGCGCCTGGGTCACGGAGTGGTTCGAGCGCGAGCGGCGGCTGCGCGCGCTGTCCTTCTGGGTGGGTGACCGGTACTTCGGTCCCTTCGAGTATGCCGTCGCCGATACTCCCTGCGAGCCGGTGATCGACAACCGGCGGCTGTTTCACGTTCCCGAGCGCGTGCTCGAGCTCTACGCTCACGACCCCAGCCTCGAGCCGCTCGGAGCGGTGAGCTACATCGGCGTGCCGCTGTTCGACACCGACGGTCGGGTCCTTGGCCACTTGGCCGTGCTCCACGACGCGCCGATGTTCGAGGACGAGCGCGTGACGGCCATCATCAGCGTCTTCGCCGGGCGCGCCGCCGCCGAGCTGCGCCGGCTGCGGCGCGATCGCGACCTGCGCGAGCGCGAGCAGAAGCTCTCGCGGTTGATCGACAGCGCCATGGACGCCATCGTGGAGCTCGACGGCGACCTCCGCATCACGGCGATGAACAGCGCGGCGGAGAAGGCCTTCGGCTGCGACGTCACGGAGATGCGCGGATCTCCGTTCGCCGATTTCCTGACCCGCGAGTCGCGCGGCAAGCTCCTGTACCTCACCGCAGAGCTGGGGCGCCAGCCGCAGGGCCGGCAATCGCTGTGGATTCCCGACGGCCTCGACGCCCAGCGCCGGGACGGTGCCGGCTTCCCGGCCGAGGCCACGCTGTCGCGCTTCGAGGCGGCCGGGCGTCCGTTCTACGCGCTGATCCTGCGCAACATCGACCAGCGCCTGGAGGCGGAGGAGCGCATCCGCGACCTGACGAGCGAGACGGCTTATCTCCGCGCGGAGATCGACGCGTTCCGCGGGTTCGACGAGATCCTGGGCCACAGCGAGGCGCTCCGGCGCGTGCTCGCCGACGTCGATCGCGTGGCGGGTGGCGAGACCTCGGTGCTGATCACCGGCGAGACGGGAACGGGCAAGGAGCTGATCGCGCGCGCCATCCACCGGCGCAGTCCGCGCTCGAAGGGGCCCCTGATCACGGTCAACTGCGCCGCCATCGCGGCCAACCTCCAGGAGAGCGAGTTCTTCGGCCACGAAAGGGGCGCGTTCACCGGGGCCACTCAGCGTCGCGACGGGCGCTTCAAGCTGGCCGACGGCGGCACGATCTTCCTCGACGAGGTGGGCGAGATGCCGCTCGACCTGCAGGCCAAGCTGCTGCGCGTCCTCCAGGAGGGCGAGTTCGAGCCGGTGGGAGGCACCCGGACCGTGCGAGTCGACGTCAGGGTCATTGCCGCGACCAACCGCGATCTGGAGAAGATGGAGAAGGAGGGCGCGTTCCGCACGGATCTGTTCTATCGCCTGAACGTCTTTCCGGTGCGCGTGCCGCCGCTCCGCGAGCGGGGCGAGGACGTTGTCCTCCTTGCCGAGGCGTTCGCGCGGAACCTGGCGCGGCGGCGGGGCCAAACCGTGGCGCCCCTGACGGAGGACGGCAAGGCCAAGCTCCGGCGCTACGAGTGGCCGGGGAACGTCCGGGAGCTCCAGAACGTGATCGAGCGCGCGCTCATCACGTCTCCCGACGGGCGCAGGCTGAACCTCGACCGCGCCCTGCCGGAGACCGCGCCGCGCTCCTCCGAGCCGGACCGCGCGGCGCGAGGCGGCGCCGTGTCCGAACCGGGTCGCATCCTCACCGCCACGGAGCTGCAGGACCTGGAGCGTGACAACCTGCTCCGTGCCCTCGAGGCGGCGGATTGGAAGATCTCCGGCGCGGGCGGCGCGGCGGAGCGCCTCGGCATCAACCCGAACACCCTCGGGTCGCGCATGAGGGCGTTCGGCATCCGCCGCCCCGGCCCTCCCGAGGGTTCCTGACGCTCAGTACCCCTCGCCGTCCGGTGCGGCGACCGCGGGACCGCGATGCAGCCGGAACAACACCGCGAAGTAGGTGATGGCGAGCGGGAAGCCGACCACCGCCCAGCCCAGGGCCACCCGCAGACCCGTTGGGTCGGTGCTCGCGGCGTGGGCGGTGATCGAGAACGCCGCGTCGCGCGTCGACGGCAGGAGCGCCGGGAAGAGGCACGTGGCGGTGGCGCCCAGAAGCCCCGCGAGAAAGGCGCACGAGCCGAGGAACGCGGTGAGGAAGCGCCGGCGCCGCAGACCCAGGAGGATCGTCACGACGCCACCCAGGGCCACGGTGGAGCACAGCCAGGCGAGCGGCCGGGTCGTGAACGAGGAGAAGAACGCGGGATTGGCGCGCACCGTTCCCCACGTCACCACCGGCCACAGCGCGGCCAGGCCGGCGGCCAGCGGCACGGCCAGCAGGCGACTGCGCTCGCGCACCGCCCCGGTGGTCTTCCAGGTCAGGAAGGCCGCTCCGTGGGCGCTCAGCGCGACGAGCGCGAACACGCCCACCAGGACGGTGTACCAGTCCAGGATGCCGACCGGCTCGCGGGCGCTGAAGTCCGTGAACAGCGGCAGCTCGAACCAGCCGTCGGCGCCGAGCGGCACGCCGCGGACCACGTTGCCGAGCGCTGCCCCGAACAGGATCGCGAGCAGCGCGCTGGAGGCGCCGAGCACCGCATCCCACGCCGACCGCCACAGGCGGTCGCCCACGTGGCTGCGAAACTCGATCGAGATCCCCCGCAGGATCAGGCACCACAGCACCAGGAAGATCGCGAAGTAGAAGCCCGACAGCCCCGCGGCCAGGGCACTCGGGAAGGCGACGAACAACACCCCGCCCGTGGCCAGCAACCACACCTCGTTGCCGTCCCAGAAGGGTCCGATGGCCGCCAGCACCTGCCTGCGCTCCTCGTCGGTCCGCGCGACCAGGAGGTGGAGCGTCCCGGCGCCGAGGTCGAAGCCGTCGAGCACGACGTAGGCGGTCATGCACAGGGCCGCCACCCCGAACCACAGCTCAACCATGCGCCCGCTCTCCCGCCGCCCGCGGGCCGTGCGCGATCTCCCGCCCGATCAGGAACAGGAACAGGACGCCAAGCACCGCGTACAGTCCCGCGAAGCCGATGAGGGTGAACAGGGTCGTGCCCGCATGCACGCTCGGGCTCGAGCCCTCGGACGTCCGCAGCAGGCCGTAGACCAGCCACGGCTGCCTTCCCAGCTCGGCCGTGGCCCAGCCCGCCGTGTTGGCGATGTACGGGAACGGGAAGGCCAGCATCAGGATCCACAGCATCGGGCGGCTGCGCTCCAGACGGCGTCGCGGCAGGAGAAGGACGGCGATCGCCATGAGGCCGATGAAGATCGTCCCCAGCCCGACCATGATGTGGAAGGCGTAGTACAGCAGCTCGATGTTGTCGGGCCAGTCCTCCTCCGGGAACTCGTTCAGCCCCCGCACGTAGCTGTGGAAGTGGCCGTAGGCCAGGAAGCTGAGCATCCCCGGCACGCGGATGGGGTTGTCGAGCCGGCGCTCGCGCACGTTGGGCTGGCCGATGATGCTGATCTCGGCCATGGGCCCGCCCTCGAAGCGTCCTTCCATGGCGGCGAGGGCCACCGGCTGGTGCCGGCCGACGAGCTTGGCCTGCACGTCCCCGGTGGGGAATGCCACCACGACGCTGGCCGCCAGGCCCGCGAGCACCCCGGTTCGCAGGAACAGCCGCGCGGGCTCGAGGTGCCGCTCTTGGAGCGTGTAGTACGCGCCCACCGCGGCGACCACGAACGAGGCCGTGACCACGCTCGCGACCATGGTGTGGGCGTACTGCGCCAGCGCCCAGGGGTTGAAGACGAAGGCGCCGAAGTCGGCGAGGCGGAGCGTGCCGTCCGCGGCGATCTCGTGGCCCGAGGGGTGCTGCATGAAGGCGTTCGTGGCGACGATGAAGTAGCCCGAGAGCCAGCTCCCCAGGAACAAGGCCACCGCGGCGAAGAAGTGGCCGACGCGGCCGAGCCGTCTTTCCCCCCACACCAGCAGGCCGAGAAAGCACGACTCGAGGAAGAACGCGAACACCCCCTCCATGGCGAGGGTCTGTCCGATGATCCCGCCCGCGAACTTCGCGAAGCGCGCCCAGTTGGTCCCGAACTGGAACTCCATCGGGATCCCGGTGACCACGCCGACGGCGAAGTTGATGCCGAAGATGCGGATCCAGAAGCGCGCGGCGTCGTCCCAGCGCGCGTCACCCGTGCGGAGCCCGGCCGCCTTCATCACGACGATGAGCAGCGCCAGCCCCATGGTGAGCTGCGGGAACAGGTAGTGATAGACGATCGTGAACGCGAATTGCAGCCGGTGCCAGAGCAGGGGATCTTCCGGGCCCACGACGTCCTCCGGACTCCTCGGCGTCCCCGGTTTCGGAGAACCGGCAGCCTAGCATGCGCGCCTCGCCGACGGCCGAGACCGCCTCGAAGCGCGTTCTCCCGAGGATTCGTGATCCTGGCTGCCGCGGATTCCCGACATTTCGTGAATCGCGAGATTCCGGGACCCACGGGAGACCCCGGCCCTGCGCCTAACCCCTTGTCGTTCAGATGGTAACGAGTCTCGACCGAGCTGGCACGCTTCGTGACCTCCCATGACGCCGACGACGCGCAAGGGGCGTGGCGCCGAAACGACGAAGGAGAAGGTCATGAAGAGCGAAGCGAACAGGATGGTGAACGGTCTCGATACCCAGCAGATGTTCGAAACGGTGGAAGCGATCAAGGCCCAACCCGCGCTGGCGCGATTCGAGTTCCGCAACAGCAACCGTTGGATCAACGGCGGCGAAAACCGGTCGACGATCCAGGGCTTCTACGGCGCGGGACGCGAGGACGACTCGCGCGCCGAGCCGTTCGTGTTCGTCAACGGCGAGCCGCCGGTGCTGCTCGGGAACAACGAGGGCGCCAACCCCGTGGAGTTCCTGCTCCACGCTCTCGCCGGCTGCGTGACGACCACTCTGGTCCTGCACGCGGCGGCCCGCGGCATCCGCATCGAGTCGATCTCGACCCAGATGGAAGGGCAGATCGACCTGCGGGGGCTGCTCGGGCTCGACGACGCCGTGTCCCCGGGCTACGAGCAGATCCGCATGAAGATGGACATCAAGGCCGACTGCTCCGACGAGGCGCTCGACGACCTGCTCGCGTTCGTGCGCAAGCACTCGCCGGTTTGCGAGACGGTGTGCCGCCCCGTGCCGGTGATCGTGGAGCGAGTCGCGGCGGTGCGCGTCTGAGCGGCCGCGTGAGAGGGAGTGGATCGGGGACGGGTCCCCGGGTGGCACACCGCAGCCCGGGGACCCGCGCGCGCAGGGCGATCCCCGGACTCGTGAGCGGAGCGGGTCAGGCCGACACGACGCGACCGGGGGCGATCCGGGATATCCCGTTGACACGACGCCCGCATTCGGACGCACAATGCGCCTCGTGGGCTCATCCAATGCAGGAGCGGGCGCGGTGCGGTGGAGCCCGGTCCCGCCGTCGTCGAGCGGCAACTCGAGGAGACGATACCCATGACCGACACGAAGCTCTCATGGCGCAAGACCGGACTCCTCGCCCTTTCCGGCTTCCTGATCGTCATCGGGGCCGTGGCTCGAGGAGAGACCATCAGCCCGCAGCGGATCCACGACACGATGTACGTGGCGGGCTACGCCACCGGCGGCGCCGGAACGCGCGCGAAACCCTACGTCGGATGGGAGAAGGCGCTCGACGACGTGCGTCCCGGATGGCGGCTGATGTTCGACGAGGGTTACTACGCCACGAGCCGGCAGCTCACCCTCGTCCCGGGCGTGACCTACGAGGGCACCGGGGCCGCGCCGACGCCCCAGCCGCCCGCGCATCCGGGGGTGGTCATCGATTCGACCTTCGCCGGCTTCGCGATGTCCTACCAGACGCCGAAAGGAACGGGCCGCTACCAGGGTCCCGTGATCCGCAATCTCAAGCTGTACGCCAACAGCGGCATCCAGCTCAACAGCCAGAGCGGCGGCTTCACCGACGACGCCAGCACGCAGGGGGCGCAATTCCAGCCGTTGATCGAGGGTTGCGTGATCGAGGCGCGAGATCCGGGCGCGGGCACGGGCATCGAATGGTCGAAGGTCTTCGACGGCGTGATCACACGGTCGAGGATCGAGCGCTTCGGCATCGGAATCGACTTCTACGGCTCGGACATCAACGCCATCACCCACAACCGCATCCGCGGCGACAACACCGGCGTGGGGAAGGAGACGGGCACGGCCCTGATCCGCACCCAGAGCGACAACAACTTCGGATCCCAAACCTACATCGCGCACAACGACCTCCTGCACCTCGCGGACCACCCCGGTGCGCGCGCCTTCGTGATCTTGGGGGACAAGCGCCCGCGGTTCCTTCACAACTACGTCGAGGAGACGACGGGCTACGCCAGGAAGATCAACAGGAAGCCGGTCCTCCAGGTCATCGCCGGCGACGTGAACCACGACATGATCGTGATCGAGGGCAACACGATCGCCGTCGACAGCGATCAGACGGCATGCTGGCTCGACCTCGACACGAACGATACGGACCCCGCCGCCCAGGACTTCCTGGCGCTGGTCGTCCGGGACAACTACAACGGCAAGAACGCCTGGCCGCCCGCATGCATCGACGGGGTCACGAGCAACGCGCGCATCGCGTACCGGCATTCCAGCGTGTACAACAAGATCGTGTCCGTCCGGAACACCCGCTGGGACACGCTCCCGCTGATCGCGGACGTGCCGCAGCCGGTGCTGCCCCTGGGATCGCTCGTGATCTCGCCGCGGACCGATCTGGAGGTGACCGGCAACCACGCCAAGCGCCTGAACGTCGAGATGAGCGAGAACATCAGCTACTTCGTCCTGCCGGACCTGAAGGAAGCCACCGGGCAGGTCAAGCTGCGCTCGCGCGTCGGGGCGACCGCCGGCACCTTCGGCGTCTACATGGTCGCGAAATCGGACACGGCGGGCACGGTGCTCCATGCGGCCTGGCGTTCCGACCCCGACGGGACCAATTCCGGCCCCGAGGACGTCACGCTCACGACCGAGTGGCGGCAGTACAGGCTCTTCGGAGGCCTGGTGAAGCCGGCGGTCGACCTCCAGGTGCTGCTGTGGAACAACACCGGGAACGGCGGAGAGGCGCACGTCGCCTACGTCGTCGCCGAGCCGTACGGCGACAGCGCCCATCCCGGCGACGTCTACGTCTACGGTGACCGCTTGACGCTGGGGGACGGAACCGATCGGGACTTGGTCGTGGCGTTCGACGGCGCGAAGAAGGATGCCACGCTCGAATGGGACCCGGCGGAGGACGAGATCGTGTTCTCGACGGACATCCGGGTCGACGGGGCGGTGAGGACCGTGGAGCCGCAGTGCGCCTCGTGGCTCCATCTGAGTCTCGATCCGGACGAAGGGGGAAGGATCTACGGATCGTTCGACCCCGGAACCCCGGCCGACGCCCGCGAGACGAACGTCGACGACACGACGCTCCCGGCGCCCCTGATCTTCCACTCCCTGAGGGTGGACCTGGACAAGCCGCCCGATCGCGGGCCAGGCGCGCAGTCGTGGACCGTGACGCTCCGCGGCGATGGCGAGAGTGTCGGAAGCCCGGCGCCGCTCGGCTGCGTCATCTCGGAGGCCGACGTCGGCTGCTCCGACTCCCACAACGAGGCCACGCTGCCGGGGGGCACCAAGATCGCCGTCTCGGTGGTCGCGAAGAACGCGCCGGCCGACGAGTCCGAGATGCGGATCGCCGTGTGCACCTCGCCCTAGACACTCCGCCAAGGGCCGGGCGAGGTATCCGACTCGCCGAACGCTCGCGAACGATGCGCGCTGGCGCTAGCGGCGCGCGCGGCCGCGCCGGCTCCTGCCGGCCGCGCTCGCCGCGTTCTTGTGTCGCGATGACGCGTGCTTGTGGGGCCGGCTCACGGGGAACGGAATGCACTCGACCCCGTCGAGCGTGCGGCGCGGGATCGGAGCGCCGAGCCTGCGCTCGACCTCGCTCACCATGGCGTGATCGTCGCCCGTGACGAAGGTGTAGGCCTTCCCGTGCCGCTCGGCCCTCCCCGTGCGCCCGATGCGGTGCGTGTAGGCATCGGGTGTGTTGGGCATGTCGAAGTTGACCACGTGGGAGACCTGCTTGACGTCGATGCCGCGCGCCGCGATGTCGGTCGCCACCAGGATGTCGAACTGATGGCTGCGAAAGCCGGTCATCGCGCGCTCGCGCGCCGCCTGGGACATGTTGCCCTGCAGGGCGGCGACACGGTGCCCCGAGTCTTCGAGCTGCCGCGCCAGCTTCCGGGCGCGGTGCTTGGTGCGCGTGAAGACGATCGCGGAGACGAACTCGTCCTGGCGCAGCACGCGCTCCAGCAGTCCGACCTTGAGCCTGTCCTCGGTGGGATAGAGCGCATGCTCGATGGTCGACAGAGGCTTCGAGTGCGCGACGTCGACGACGTGCGGCCGCTCCAGGATCTGGCCGGCCAGCCGGCGGATCTCCCGCGGCATGGTGGCCGAGAACAGCAGGTTCTGCCGCTCGCTGGGGAGCGCCGCCAGGATGCGCTGGACATCCGGCAGGAACCCCATGTCGAACATGTGATCCGCCTCGTCCAGAACCAGGATCTCGATGCGGTCGAGCCGCACCGCGCCCTGGCCCATGAGGTCCAGGAGCCGTCCCGGGCAGGCGACGACGATCTCCGGCCGCTCTCGCAGCCCGGCGACTTGACGCTGGACGGAGACGCCGCCGAACACGGTAACGGTTCGAATTCGCGTGAACCGCGCCAGGGAGCGGATCTCGGCATCGATCTGGCTCGCGAGCTCGCGCGTCGGGGCCAGGATCAGGATCCGCGGCCCGGGTCCGGCGCTCGCGAGCAGCCGCTCGAGCACCGGGAGCGCGAACGCGGCGGTCTTGCCCGTTCCCGTCTGGGCGAGGCCGAGGATGTCCCGGCCCTCTAGGGCGGAGGGGATGGCCTCGATCTGAATGGGACGGGGTTCGGTGAATCCGGCGGCGGCGATTCCGCGCTGGAGGGACGGACCCAGTTTGAATGAGGCGAACCCGACGGCGGGTTCGGAGGAGCTGGACACGGACATGCGATCGCTCGTTTCCCGGCGGGCCGTGCGTCCACCCTGGGGCGCAGCGGGACCGCCGCTTTCCTACCCACACAACAGCAGCAGGCAAGGGGTGATTTGCGGCGCGATCCCGGCACGAGACCCTGTTGTGCGCCGCCGGCTGAGGAACCTCAGCGTTTCGATGAACCGCGGGCAATATAACAGCCGCATCCGATCGCCGCAACCCGGCGCTCGCGGCGTCGAGTTTCACGTGGCACCGCGGGTCAGAAGTGGAAGCCGATTCCGAATCGGCGCGCGCCTTTCGTCGAAGACCACGCGGTACGACGAAAGCTCGGAGGGACGTCCCATCCACCATTCAACGCAAGCTCGCGGAGTCAACGCAGGTCCCCCGATTCTAGATCGAGTCTCGACATTCTTACGACAGCGGCCCGCTGCTGGGTTGACACGCAGCCGGCGCTCGTGGATAGATTGCCCACGCAACACCGGTCGTAGAGATCGGCTTCCCGGCCAACGGAGGGCCAGGCCATTCGAGAAGGCTTGGCTCCTCCGCGCCGCTTCTCGAAGGGAAGGACGTTGCGCGAGCTTACGACCGTCGGCGATCTCCTGGACGCGGACCCCGGCAACCTTCAACGGCTGCTCGAGGCGCTAGCTATCGGCGACACTCTCCGTCGGGCGCAGTGGCGTAACTTCGAGAGGGTGATGAACGATTTCAAAGTCGTCGTCGACCTCATGACATCCGGGCCCAGACCACGTCGTCGAGCGCCCCGTCCCGCAACCTGGCGCCGAAGCATACGGAGCTGCGCGCGTCGCCGGCGGTCCGCCCGGCGACGACGCTCGACGTCGTCGCGGGACCCCACAGGAGACGACGGCCCACCACCACGCTCCCGGATAGCCACCCGCCCGCAACCGGGAGCCCGTCATGTCTGACACGCCACCGAACCAGCCGGGGATCGGTGTGCCCTTCACGCCGGAGCCGTGGGTCGATGCGGCCAAGGTCGCGGAGCATCTCGGGGTGACGCGGGCGTGCGTCCTGCGCTGGGCGATCACGCACCGCATACCGGCAACCCCGCTCCCACCGACGAATGGCGCCCACGCTCAGCGCGCGCATTGGCGCTTCCGCCTCTCGGAAGTCGAGAGCTGGATGGAGGCGCGCGCGATCCGCCCGCGCGAATCGGACCGATGACGAGGGAGAGGCGGTCCCTCGAGGAGCGGGCCCGGGCCGCGGCCGATTTCCTGAGAGACAACCCCGTCCGCGTGTTGATGTACAGGTTGGGTGGTGAGAAGAAGGGCGGTGGCAAGCATCGTTGGACGGCCCCTCAGGCCCGGGTAGCGCTACAGATCGCGGCTCACGCAAACCGTGAGGGCAAGGCACGTCCCGGGCACGATCTCATCGCCGCGGCGCTCGGGTGCAGCGCTCGGACCGTTCGTCTCA
>Ga0302046_10004999_pt1 | contig 11732 bp, 11 predicted proteins | sample RVTome_11_FD_200261 | JGI IMG/M metagenome (GOLD analysis project Ga0302046, IMG submission 200261) | Soil microbial communities from uranium-contaminated site in the Upper Colorado River Basin, Wyoming, United States - RVT147D111 (version 2) ... | reverse complement strand
GGCTTCACGCTGCAGTATGCCAGTGCCAAGGGCGGGACGGTCGAAACGAGAGTCGTACTCAGATAGGTTGAGAGCGCCGATGAGCTCTCAGGGCTCCTCCCGCGCATCGGAAAGAACGACCGCGGTACCGTACACCATGATCTCCGCCGCCATGGACATGACCATCGATGTCGTCATGCGCACGGCGACGACCGCATTGGCGCCGAGCCCCTCGGCCTCTCCGATCATGCGGTCGATGGCCTGCTCGCGCGACTCCGCCATCAGCTTCGTGTACTCGCGCACCTCGCCGCCCGCGATGTTGCGCAGGCCGGCCAGGATGTCGCGGCCGATGTGCCGCGCGCGGATCGTGTTGCCACGCACGAGGCCGAGCACGCGCACGACGCGCCGGCCGGGAACGGTCTCCATCGTCGAGAGGATCATTGCTGCACGTCCTTGTAGGGCGAGTCCTTCCACTCGCGGTACTGCTCGTAGCCCACGCTGACGAGCAGCAGCGCACCGCCAATGACGAGCGCGCTCGTGCTCAGCCACTCGGCGGTCAGCTCGCGGGCACGGTACCATTCGAGCGCGGCGAGCGCACACCAGATCACGACGCCCGCCACCACGAGCAGCCAGCCCAGCGGGCGCGTGATGCGACGGTGCACGCCTCGCCAGACGCTGCGGTCCGGCTGTTCGGCGGCCATGGCCTTCATCTCCCCTCCCAGGGCGCGGATCAGGGCCAGCTCGCGTGTGCACTCCGTGCACGTCCGCAGATGCGCCTCCACGGCCCGCGCCTCCTCCGTGGAAAGCTCGCCATCGGCCCAGGCGCCGATCTTCTCGAGCGGATGCTGCATCATACGATCACGTCCTCCGGCCTGACACCACGCTGCTCGAGCACTCGGCGCAGCGCCGTCCGCGCGTGGTGCAGCCGGCTCGCCACCGTGCCTGCCGGCACGCCGAGCGCCTCGGCGATCGCGGTGTAGTCCAACTCCTCCATTTCCCTGAGCACGAGCACGGCGCGGTGTTCGGACGAGATCTCGTCGAGCGCCGCACGCAGCATCGCACGCAACTCGGCGCGCGCCGCCCGCCGCTCGCCTTCCGCCTCGCTCCAGACCCGTGCGTCCAGCGACGCAGCCGGCAGGCGCGCCTCCCGCCGCCGCGGCGAACGCAGCCGGTCGAGGCACAGGTTCCGCAGAATCGCGCGGAACCACGGGCCGAACAGGCTGCCCGGCTCCAGCCGGTTCAGCGTCGACCATGCGCGCACGAAGGCATCCTGCACCGCGTCCGCCGCATCGTCCGCATCGCCCAGCATCGAGCGCGCGACGACCAGCGCCGGTGCCTCGTGGTTCCGCACCAGCACCTCGAACGCCGCCACGCTTCCCGCGCGGCACCGCATGACCAGGTCTCGCTCCGTCGTCGGGCTCACACAGGATGAACGTGGAAGGGTCGGATTTTCTTCAAGACACACGCATGCGCATGCACATGTGGCCACGTGCACCGGCGCGTCCGTTGATGCCGGGATCCCGACCGCCAGAGGAGAGCCCGCGCATGCGCTCTGCGCAGTCTACCTCAATGGCGAATCCGCCTTGATCCAGCGCCGGACGCTGACGTACGGAACGTCCTGCGCGTCCCGATCCACCGAAATGACGTACTCGGATCCGATGTCGCGTACGGACGTCCCCCTCGGAATCTCGGCGACAGCCATCGCGACGCCCTGCGCGTCCAGCACGAGCCAACGGATCGGTGCGCCGGGATCACCGCCCCATTCGCGCGTCCACACGTTGCCACGCTCGTCCACCTCGAGTGCATCGAATGACGGGCGCATCGCAGGCTTCCATGTCGGGTCCGTCATGATGTCGAGGGCGCGCCTGCGTTCATCATCACGCGCAAGCGAATACGCGCGTTCCCGCCTCGCCGCAAATTCCTCGTCCGGGTATGGCCGATCGAGGCGCGGATATCGAATGCGACGGACGAGTGTGCCGTCGGTCAGGTACTCCTTCACTTCGAAATGCGTCGATTCACCGACGAAGAAGCGGTCCCCGGCAAGCGCAACCCAGGTATCGAGTGTTGCTCCGGGCCTCATGACCTGGTACCCCAGCGGCACGGCGCCCGGCGGCAGCTGGCGCAGCTGACTCGCATCGAGCCGAGCAAAGAGTGTCGCGACGCCCGCCGCAACCGCGACGGTGTCGATCAGTCTGCCCGCATCGTCGTACCGGAGCACTACGACAGGCTGTGCGACAAGTGCGGGCGGCTGGTGACCGGGCGGAAGCACGCTTGCCGGCTGCGCGACTGCGATCCAGCCACCGCCCGCAGAGGCCTGCACAGGACGCAGTCCGGGAAACGCAGTCGGTCGCCCATCGGGCCCCGTGCTCGCGGGCGGACGGAGCGGTACTACCCGTACCGTTTCACCTTCGGGCGAGAGCATGGTGACGCGCTGCAGAAACGTGTCCAACACGACGACCGAATCCGCGGCGACGCGCCTGACCGAGTAGATTTGCCGGTATTCGCCCGGTCCGGAGCCGCGCCTGCCAACCGTCCACCGGTGGCTGCCGTCCGCCGAGAAGGACTTGATCTCCCACGCCTGGTTGTCACCCATGACGATGGATCCATCGGAAAGCCGCGCGGCTGCGGATACGCTGCCGAACGACTCCGCGAGACCGCCGTCCACACTCCCCACGCGGAGGGTCGGCACGGTGTCCAAACGCCACACCGGCAGACTCGCCGTATCCGCGCTATTCTCGACGAGAATGACACCGGCGCTGTCCGTGAACGCATACGCGGCAGGCGCTGGGGCATCGGTGGTCGGGTCTGCGCACGCAAACGTGAGACACAACAGCGTGTGTGCGGGACTACGACTCAACAGATGAAGGATTGCGGCCCTGCCCGCATTCATCTGTGCGTCCATTCGACTGACGGGTCGTGAACGGAACTACTTCGACGTGAAGGCGATCGGCAGCTGCACCCAGACCGGCACGGCCTTGTCCCGGTTCTTCCCGGGCGTGAAGCGCAGGGTCTCCGCGACGCGCTGCGCGGCGAGGTCCAGGGCCTCGTACCCGCTCGACTCGTGGAGCTGCGTCTTGAGCACGCGGCCCGTCTCGTCGATGTAGAACCACATCACGACCCGGCCGCCGATGCCCGCGTCGCGCAGCAGCGGCGGATAGTAGCGCTGCAGCGCGCGCAGCACTTCCGGCTGGTTGTTCAGCTTCGGCTCGACCGTGAACGGTGTGAACACGGGCTGCATCCCGGGCTCGGGCCGGACCGCGAAATCCGCGACCCTGGCGGGCTCCGCCCCGGCTTCCTCCGTGAAGCTGCGCACCTCGAACGTGCGCGCTGCGAATACGAGCGCCGCGGCGCCACCGACACCCAGCACGCCGAGCGCGATCCGCCGCTTCACGACGGTCAGCCATACACGCGCGATCATTGCGCTACCTCGAGGTGAAGGTGATCGGAATCTGGACCCATACCTGCACCGCCTTGTCGCGGTTCTTCGCCGATGTGAATCGCATCGTGGAGGCCACGCGGGCCGCGGCGTCGTCGAGCGCTTCGTAGCCGCTCGACTCGTTCAGCTGCGTCTTCACGACGTTGCCGTTCTCGTCGATATGGAACCACAGGACGGCGCGGCCGCCGATGCCCGCATCGCGCAACAGCGGCGGATAGTTCCGCTGCAGACTCCTCTCGACGTCGCTCAGATTCACGAGCTTCGGTTCCACTGTGAAGGGTGTGAACACGGGCTGATCCTCCGCCGCACCGGTCGACGGCGCGGCCGGCAAACGGGACGCGGCCACGGTGCGCAGCTGCTTCGAAGTGAACGTGATCGGGATCTGCACCCATACCTGCGTCGTCGTGCCACGATTCTGTGCCGGCGTGAACTTCATGGTCTGCGCGACCCGTCCCGCCGCGGCGTCCAGTGCCTCGAACCCGCTGGACGTGTTCACGCGCGTGACGCGCACGACGCCCGTTTCATCAATGAGGAACCACATGACCACACGTCCGTCGATGCCTGCTTCCTTCAGCAGCGGCGGATAGAACTGCTCGAGCGCCTGCTCGACCTCGGTCTGGTTCGTGAGCTTCGGCTCTACCGTGAACGGCGTGAACACGGGCTCCTGCGCGATCTCCTGACGGGTAGTGCCGACGGGCGCCGGCGGCAACGTCGCGGGCGCCGCATCGTCGACGCCGCGCAGGCGCTCCGGTGGTGGCGGGATCTCCACGTTCACCCGCGGCTGCAGCCCGGCCGCGTCGCCTGCGGCCTGCTCATCGACGCGCGGCGCATCCGGCTCGTCCGTGGCCGTCCTGTCCGGCGTCTCCGTGCACACGGCAAGGAAGACGAACGACAACCCGGCCAGCGCCAGCGCGCCTGCGCGCTTGCCGTCCCGTTTCGATGTGCGTGTCATCATGCGGATCCTCCGCTCCAGGAACGTTACGGGTTCCGAGAACGCGACGACGAGACCCGAACGTCCGCGCCGGCGTCCCACTTCGAGCAGCAGTGCGCCGTAGGTGCGCGCGTCCGGCCGCTGGCGCAGCACCCGCGCGTCACAGTCCAGCTCCACGGCCAGACGCAGCCGGCGCAGCTGCCACCACAGCACGGGATTCCACGGCATTGCCGCAACGACCACGAGACCGGCGAGCAGCAGACGCGGATCGCCCGCACGCAGGTGCTCGCGCTCGTGCAGAAACAACAGATCGCGCAGCGCGCGACGCAGGCGCAGCGCCCATTCCGGCATCACCACGGCTCCCTGCCACACGCCCACGGCCGCCGGACCCACATCACGCGTCAGCAGCACGCGCACGCCCTCCACGCGGATGGAACGCCAGTTGCGTCGCGCGAGCGTCAGACGCGCAAGGCTCAACACCACCCACCCGGCGAACAGCGCCGAGAGGAAAATCCACGCACCACGCGATGCCTGCTCCCAGTCCATGCCCGCCGACGACGACGTGCCCGCCGCCACGAGCGGACCGAGCGAGAGAACCCCCGTCTGTGGCAGCACGGTGACCGGCGCCCACGCGAAAATGCCCGACCAGGCAACCGCCGGAATCAGTACCGAGAGCGCGAGCGCACCGGACCACGCCCAGCGGCCCGACCGGCCCACACCGCGCAGCGCGCTCTCCAGCGCCCACGCACCCACTCCAAGCAGCGCCGCAACCGCCGCGCAGTACACCCACCACTCCACGACCGCGCTCATCGATCCTCCTCGCCGCGAAGCCGCTTCTCCAGCAGATCCCGCATCCGCGAAAGCTGCTTCGCCGTCAGTCCCCGCTCCTCCACCAGATGCGTCAGCAGCTGCTCCGGTGATCCACCGAACAGCTTGCGCACCAGTCGCCGCACCGCGTGCGCTCCCGCCGCCTCGCGGTTCACCTTCGGATGGTACCGGTACGCACGCCCCTCCTCCTCGTGCCGCACGTATCCCTTCTCCTCCAGCGTGCGCAGAATCGTAAGCACCGTCGTGTACGCCAGATCATCCACCAACCGCTCCTGCACCTCCGCCACCGTCGCGGATCCCTCATCCCAGAGCACGCCCATGATGTCGAGCTCCCGGTCGGTGAACTGGACCTCCATATGCCCCCTCCTCTCCGCCTGTGAATCGCGGTCACGCATTCCGCATCATGAACGCCCGCCCCCGTGGCCCGCCCTCCGTGAGGGCGGCACCCGCACCTTACTACCGCACCAGTTGCTTGTCAACTATTACCGTAGTTTCTGGCCCCGACGGCCCGCTTTCCTTGACGACCCGAACGGCGCACGGCAACCTTTGGCGTCCTGTCCCCTCTGCCACGGATGCAGGTGTCGAAGAACGCCGCCGACGGGCCGCGCGTTGCGCTGTCGAAAGAGCTGGGCGAGTTCCTGATCGAGCTATCCATCGCGTTGAACCGGACGGCGATGTACCCGTCGGGGCATCCGTCGCTCGGGGACGCTGCGAGTGTGGTGATCCAGCATCTGGCGACGCTGCTGTACGAGCGGCCGACGCTGTCGATCGGTGTGGCGCGGCGGCAGCTGGTGATCGAGGGGGTGGCGACGGACGCGCGGAACCCGGTGCTGCGGAGCCTGGCGGAGCGGATGCACGAGCATCACATCGGCGCGCTGGTATTCGAGCGAGGCGCCTCGACGGAAGAGGTGCAGAGTGCGCTCACGCTTCTGGCGCAGGAGCCGGAGCGTGGCGTGACGCCGCTCGGATTGGGCGATCCGTCACGGCTCGTGGTGGGTCCGCACGTGAGGCTGTATGCGCTGACGTACGAGCAGCTGGAGCTGGTGGGCGACGGGGACCGGGACGAGGACGAGGAGGAGCGTGCACCCCGTGCGACGCAGCTGTGGATCGGTCTTGCGCGCGCGGCGCTGGCGGCGGGCACGCGCGAGGTCGCGGCGCACGAGACGGAACCGGCCGCGGTGGCGCAGGCGATCAACGAGCACGATGCGGCGCAGGCGTACGATCAGGTGATCGTGGGCTATCTGCTCCAGATCGCGGACGAGCTGAAGGCGGGGGGCGGAGCGGCGAGCGCGGCGGTGCGCCGGCGCATGTCGCGGCTGGTGGGAGCGCTGAACCAGGACACGCTGAAGCGTCTGGTCGAGATGGGCGGGGACGGCGCGCAGCGGCAGCAGTTTCTGTTGGATGCATCACAGGGTCTTTCGGCGGATGCGGTGGTGGATCTGGTGAAGGCGGCGGGCGATGCATCGAGCCGGCCGGTATCGCAATCGCTGCTCCGCATTCTGACGAAGCTCTCCTCGTTCGCGGGAGCGGGTGATACGGACGCGCGTTCGAATGCGGATGCGGCCGTACGCGAACAGATCCGGCACCTGGTGTCCGGATGGTCGCTCGAAAGCCCGAATCCCGAGGAATATGAAATCGCGCTCGAGTCGATGTCGCGGGTGACGCGGGGTCGTCGTGCCTCGATGTCGGAATCATATCCGGCGGAACCGATTCGGGTGCTTCAGATCGGGCTGGAATCGGGCGGTGCGGGACCGGGTCTGCTGACTGCGGTCGATCTGCTGATCGGGATCGGCGAAGTGGCGGCGGTGGTGCAGGCACTGGGAGAAGTCGATCGGAACGCTGCGACACGGGACGTCTGGGGTCGGCTGGCGACGACGGAGGTCGTGTTGACACTGCTCCACCGTGAGCCGGTCGATTTCGAGACGCTGGATGCGATCCTCGAGCACATCGACCGGCACCAGGGCGCGCAGGTGCTGCTCGATGCGCTGGTGCAATCGGAGTCACGGACGACGCGCATGGGACTGCTGAAGCTGCTCGGCAGACTGGGCGATGAGGTCGCGCCGCTCGCGGCGGAGCGGTTGAGCGACGAGCGCTGGTTCGTGAAGCGGAACATGCTCGCGCTGCTTCGTTCCGTGGCGGTCGTGCCGAAGGGCGTTTCTCCGATCGCGTATGCGCGCCACGAGGAACCTCGCGTCCGCCGGGAAGCGATCGAGCTGGCGTTTCTCGTGCCTGCCGAACGCGACCGCGCGCTCGGCACTGCGCTGACGGACGAGGACGAGCGCATCGTGCGGATCGGCATGCGCGCGGCGCAGGACGGCGTACCGGAAACCGCGGTTCCACTGCTCGCGCGGCTCGCGGGCGAAGCGGACCTGCCCGTGGACCTGCGCGTCCAGATCGTGCGCGCTCTGCGCACGGTCCGCTCACCCATTGCGCTCGACGCGCTGATCCGCATGGCGACGCAGGGATCCACGTTCTTCGGCAGGCCCCGCATCGCGCCCAAGAGCGCGGACGTGATTGCTGCGCTGGCTGCGCTCGGCGAGCTGTGGCGATCCGATCCACGCGTGGTTCCCGTTCTCCGTCGCGCCGCGCGCTCGTCGGATCCGGACATTCGCGCGGCGGTGGAGCCGTCTTGAGTCCTGCGGCACTGTTCCTGACCGCCTTCGCCCAGGCGCTCGCGACCGCCACGCTCTATCGCGAGGGGCATCCGGCGCGCGCACGCGCCGTCGATGCCGCATACAGCGCGCTCCTCGACCTGCAGGCCCGCGAGCCTCGGCCCCTGTTCACGTTCCTCGGCGACGAGATCGTGTGCGGCGCACAGCGCGTGCGTGAGCTGGGCGGCTGGGACTGGTCCACTCGCCTGTCCAATGCCGGCATCCAGAGACTCGAGTTCGACCGCGAGGTCACGCGCGATGACTTCGACGAGTTCGTCGACGAGGTGCTCGCGCGGCTCACGCTCTCCGCGATCGGTTCAGCCGAGGCAAGACAACAGCGCGACACCGGCATTCGCTTCGGCGCCGTCGGCATGAAGGGCGATGAAGCCGCACAGGACACGCCGACGGCGGCCGTCACCTACTCGCTGGGTGCGGAGGCGGATGCCATCCGGTACCTGCACGCTCAGGCACATCAGAAGCAGACGATCGAGCTGTCCGAGGCGGAAGCAGTCGTCGCATCACTCTCGGTCGCGATGCACGGCGACCAGAAGATGCTGCTGCCCCTGCTCGAGCTCCGCGGCTACGACGAGTACACGACGACGCACTCGATGAACGTGTGCGTGCTGGCGATGGCGTTCGCCGAGTTCCTCGGGCTCGGCGCTCGCGACGTGCGCGCATTCGGGCTTTCCGGCCTGCTCCACGATCTCGGCAAGGTGCGCATTCCCATCGACATCCTGACCAAGCCCGGCAAGCTCACGGACGACGAACGCCAGGTCATGAACCAGCACCCCGTCGACGGCGCACGTCTCATCCTCGCCTCGCGCGACCCGCTCGACCTCGCTGCCATCGTCGCCTACGAGCACCACGTGATGATCGATGGCGGCGGCTATCCCTCGTTCCGGTTCCGGCGCGACTGCCATTACGCCAGCCGGCTCGTCCACGTCTGCGATGTCTACGACGCGCTGCGCACGAAGCGACCGTACCGTGACGCCTGGCCCTCCGAGAAGGTCCGCAGCTATCTCGAGGAGCGCGCCGGCTCCGAGTTCGATCCCGATCTCATCCGCTCCTTCAGCGCGATGATGGACCGCTGGGAGACGAGAATCACGCGCGTGGACGAAGCGACGGAAATCGCCGCAGGTCGGGCCGAGCCGGGAACAGCCGGGGGCGGTACGGACCCGGTACGAGCGGAACCGGGTCCGCAGCAGACCGGGTCCGGCTGAAAAGACACCACCGAACGGCCGAGACTGTGGTCGAGGCGAAGAACCCGGATCCGCGAATCGGGCCAGGCTGGCCGGGCGCGGCGTGAGGAGGCGGCACACAGCAGATGGAGAACTCGTCGGGCTTCACGGTCCGGGCCCAGCCCGGCGGGTGGAACGAACTGGATCGAGTGTGGGCGGAATTCGCCAGTTCCTCCGGCATCCCGGACCCCTCGATCAGCGGGCGCGACCTCGCGTCACGCATCAACGCGGCAGCACCCGCGGACCGGCAGCCCCTCGCCATTGCGCGTGCCGTTTACGGCTCCGTGCAGGAGGCGGAACAGGAGCCGGACACGGCGGGCCCGGCGCTCGCCCGCCTGTCGGAGTTCCTCGTCCACGCGAAGCCCTCCGTCATCTCGGAGGCGCTCCGCAGCGAACAGGATCCGGCCGTCCGGCGGGCCTTCCTCGAGCGTGCTGCACGCGCGCTCAGCATCCCCGCGGTGCTGCGCGTCGCGCTCGCGGCCGCGGGCGCATTCGAGCGGCCGCTGTCCGCGCCGATGCGCGACCTGCTCGTGCGCGTGGGCCGCGTCGCACTCACGGAAGGCGCCGCCCGTCGTGCCGAGGCCGAGGGGATCATCCGCGCCGTCGTGGCCCATCGCCTGGAGGTGGCTCGCCGGCCGGCCGGTGAGGACGCCTATGACACGACGCTGCGCGCCGCCTCGTCGCCACGCGTGCCCGGCCGCGTCACGCCGGAAGCGGACCGCATCATTCAGCTCGCGCTCGAGACGGGCGCAACCGGTGAGCTGCTCTGGCTCGCCGTCGCGGAAATGATCCAGGAAGGACGCACCGCCGAGCTGTTCGACTTCGTGAAGCGCGCGCCGGACACGGCCGCGTCGTCCGCGCTCGCGCGCCGGATCGCGACACCGGCAGCGCTGGGCGAGGCGCTGGCCCGGGATCCCGTCGACTTCTCGGCGGTCGATCTGATGGTTTCCGCCATGGGCATTGCCGCGGCCAAACCGCTGGTCGAGGCGCTCGTCGAATCGCGCGTCCGTGCGACGCGGCGCGGCGCATACGAACGGCTTGCCACACTCGGGCCCGAGATCGCGCCGCTCATTGCGGGTCGGCTCAAGGACACGCGCTGGTTCGTCGTCCGCAACGTCCTCTCGCTACTGCGCGAGGTGGGCGCGGACGTCGAGCCGAGCGTCGCGGAGCGCTTCGTCGGCCATACCGATCCGCGCGTGCGACGCGAGGCCATGCAGCTGCTGCTGCGCAATTCTCGCACGCGCGATGATGCGCTCCTGCGCTGCATCAGGGACGTGGATCCTTCGGTCATCCGCGCCGGTCTCCAGCACGCACGCGAGAACATGACCGAGACCGTCGTGCCCGTGCTGGCGAAGCGCATTACGGAAACCGATTTTCCGCCCGAGTTCCGCGTGATGGCGCTCGAGTTGCTCGGCCGCTCGACGTCCACGCTCGCGCTCGACGCCCTGCTCGACTACGCGAGCGCAGGCACGACGCTGCTGGGCAAGGCTCGCTTGGCCGGCCGGTCCGCCGAACTGCTCGCAGCACTGCGCGGCCTCGCGAGGAACTGGCAGAACGAACGGCGCGCTCGCGCGCTCCTCGACATGGCGGAACGCACGCGTGATGAATCGATCCGCATGGCCGCACGGCGGCCGGGAGCAGCCGAATGACCGCCCAGGCGCAGGCCCACGACGCACACGACGGCGCCGCGACCAACGGGCACATCGCGATGACGCCCGAGCTGAACGCCATGCTCTGGGTTCAACAGGAGGCCCGCGACGGCCGGCCCTTGCCGACCCTCGAGACGAGCATGGTCGCGGATGCGCTGTTCATGGGCATGCGGCCCGCCGCCGAGCTGGGCCTGCCGCTCCTGCCGCTCGGCGACATGGAGCACTACCTCGGCGTGCACGCGATCAACGTCGCCACGCTGGCCATGGGCCTCGCCACGTTCCTGGAGTTCGATGAGGATGCCGTTCGCAAGATCGGCATGGCGGCGCTGCTCCACGACATCGGCATGGTCCGCATTCCCGCCGACCTCGCGGCGCAGCCCGGTCAGATCGATGCAGCGGATCGCGAACGCGTCAAGACACATCCGGTCGAGGGCGCGCGCATCGTCATGGCCGCTTCGGATCCGTCGCTCGACCTTGCCGCGGTCGTCGCCTACGAGCATCACATCAAGATGGACGGCAGCGGATACCCGCGCGTGCTGTTTCCACGCACGGGACACTACGTGAGCCGGCTCGTTCAGCTGTGTGACATCTACCACGCGTTGCGCAGCCCGCGCCCATACAGGGACGCGTGGCCGCGCCCGATCATCTACTCGTTCCTGAACGAGCGCGCGGGTTTCGAGTTCCATCCCGCGCTCGCGGCCGCGCTCACCCGCATGGCGCAGCAGCTCGACCCCGGAGACTGAGCGACGCCGCCCGTTCTGCGCGCTGCCACCAGCTCGCGCACGGTCGTCGTCGCGGTTCTGCCCAGGTTCGTCGCGCCCCTGCCGTAGTTTCTCAGCAGCACCACGCCGATCCCCGTCGCCGGGTCGAACGCGATGTGCGCGGTGTAGCCGCTCACGGAGCCGCCGTGGCCGGCAATCGCCACACCGTCTTCGCCCGTCGCGATCGAGAAGCCCAGGCCGTATCCGGAGCGCGGGTCCTCCGGCGTCTGGACGCGCAGCATCTCGTGGCGCGCTGACT
>Ga0302046_10004998_pt1 | contig 11735 bp, 8 predicted proteins | sample RVTome_11_FD_200261 | JGI IMG/M metagenome (GOLD analysis project Ga0302046, IMG submission 200261) | Soil microbial communities from uranium-contaminated site in the Upper Colorado River Basin, Wyoming, United States - RVT147D111 (version 2) ... | reverse complement strand
GTGTAGCTGCTCGCTCAGCCCGGGATCGACCTGCTCCCAGCGCAGGCGCCACCGCCAGTTGCCCTCGGCGGTGCCGGGAACATTCATGCGGTGGCTGGAGTCGAGACCGAGCAGGTCCTGCATGGGCAGGATCGCCAAGCGCGACACTGTGCCCATGGCGCAGCGCATCAAGGCCTCCGGCATCGGCGCACTGCCGCAGCCCAGGTATTCGAGCACCCGCGCCCGCCGCTCCTCCGGCAAGGCAGCCCACCAGCCGGCGCTGGTGTCGTTGTCGTGGGTGCCGGTGTAGATCACCGAGTTGGGCTCCAGGTTGTGGGGCAGGTAAGGATTGCTGGCATCGCTGTCGAAGGCGAACTGCAGGATCTTCATGCCCGGCAGCTGGAAGCGGTCGCGCAGCGCCAGCACCTCCGGGGTGATCACGCCGAGATCCTCCGCCACCAGCGGCAGGGCTCCCAGGTGGGCCCGGGCGGCGGCGAGCAGCTCGGCACCCGGGGCGGGCACCCAGCACCCCTCCAAGGCGGTGTCGCAGTCGGCGGGGATCTCCCAGCAGGCCTGTAAGCCCCGGAAGTGATCGAGCCGCAACAGGTCGCAGCGCTCCAGCTCGGTGGCCAACCGTCGCCGCCACCAGGCGAAATCGTTGCGCCGGTGGTAGACCCAGTCATAATGCGGGTTGCCCCAGTGCTGGCCGGTGGCCGAGAAAGCGTCTGGCGGCACCCCGGCAACTACCGTCGGGAGGCCGTCGGGGCCCAGGCGGAAGGCTGCCGGCTCGGCCCAGACGTCGGCGCTGTCGTGGGCCACGAACAAGGGCAGATCGCCGAACATCAGCACGCCGCCGGTGTTGGCGGCCCTGCGCAGGGCCTGCCATTGCTGGTAAAACAAGAACTGCTCGAAGCGCACCGCCTCCAGGGCCAGGCGGTGGCTGCGCCGAGCACTGGCGAGGGCATTGCTCTCCCGGTCGCGCAGGGACTCGGGCCAATGCCACCAGGCACGGTCACCCGCGGCCGAGCGCAGCACCTGGTAGAGGGCGTAGTCCTCCAGCCAGTCGCTCTGGCGCTGCCGGAAAGCTGCGTAGGCCTCGCGCTCCCCGGTGTCGGCCAGGGCCGCGAAGCGCTCCGCGCATTGGCCGAATACCTGGTGGCGGCTGCTCACGGTGTGCTCGCCGCTGCCTGTCTCCAGGGCGCTGGCCGGGGGCGCCCAGGCACAGGCAGCCACCAGCTCCAGGCTGATCAGTGCCGGATTCCCCGCGCGCACCGACTGCGCCAAGTAGGGCGAGCCGTCGGCGTGGGTCGGGCCCAGCGGCAGCACCTGCCAGACGCTGAGCCCGCCGCGACGCAAGAGCTCCAGGAAACGATGAGCCTCAGGACCGAGATCACCGCCGAGGCCTGGGCCCGGCAGCGATGTGGGATGCAGCAGCACCCCCGCTCGGCGCCGGTCCAGCGGTCCGGGCCCTAGGCCGGGCGCGCTCTGAGGGATGCTCACGCGTGCCCGCGGCGCATCACGCCACCCGCTTCTGGAACACCGCGGCCGTGGCTGAGGGCTCGGCCGAGGATCGCCGGTGGCTCACGGCCGATGGCCAGGTAGAAGTTTCGCAGGTGCAGCCGGAACAGAGCATCGAAGTCTCGAACCGTATGCTCCGGGTTGTAGTCACCGAGCCACCAGAACCAGTCCGAGCCCTCGCAAACTAGCAGCTGCCGCTCGGCCACACCGAGGTCGGCCTCGCCCTGGGCCAGCACCTGGTCGTAGGCCTCCTTGGCGGCGCACAAGAGCTCCCAGCCGTGGTTCTTGTCCGGGTCGCCGATCCAGGTGGAGAAGGTGCCGTAGACCCAGCTCCCGGCCACTACCGAGGGCAGCAGCACGGGCTCGAGGCCGCTGTCGAGGACCGCGGAGAAGGTGGTCAGCTCCACGGCGGGGTGTTTGGCCAGGCGGCGGTAGAGCCCCAACAGGAAGTAGAAGCCGTTGTTGGGGTAATACTCCCAGGCATTCTCGCCGTCGAGGATGATGGACACGACCCGCTCGGGGCCGTGGGCGCTGTGGGCGGCGATGGTCTCCAGATGGTGGATGAAATTGGCCACCGCATCGTCGGCATGCCAGTTCGCGTAGGTGAAACCGATGAGGTCGGAGAGTCCATCGTCGCGGGCGAACAGCCGCAACCGACCGTTAGCGACGCGGTAGGGCCGGTGGGGGTCCGTCAGCGCCAGCGTCGGCTCGTCGGTCCGCAGCAGGCTGTGGTGCAGCACCGCCTGCCCGGTCGCTACCCATTCGAAGCCCAGCTCCTCGATCAGCTGCAGCGTGGCGTCGGAAACGCCCCCTTCGCTGGGCCAACAGCCGCGGGGCCGGAAGCCGAAATGCTGCTCGAACACCTGGGCCGCCAGCTGCAGATGTCGTCGTGCACGCGCTTCGCCGCCCGGGTAGCCCGGCACCTGGGGCAGGCTGCACTCGGGCATCGACTCCCGTGCCGAGCGCAGATCCAGGAGCAGCGGAACGATAGGATGACCGTAGGGCGACACCGCAAGCTCGACCCGCCCGCTCTCGGCGAGGTGGCGGTAACGCGGGACCACGCCGGCGATCAGATCTGCGACCCGCGACAGCACCGCCCGCCGCTGCGCCGGCGTGTAACCGCTGCCCTGCTCGATCAGGCCCTGGATGGTGGTGTCCTGGCGGCGCACCGTCTCCCCCAACCAGGCCAGGTGGTACCAAGTGGCCAGGTCGGTGAAGAATGGCTCGCCGGCGTAGGCCAAGGCGTCGTGATCCAGCAGCCAGCGCCCCAAGTCCGCCAGCCGTTTGTAGGCCGGAAAACGATCGACCATGCGGCCGCGGTTGGCCCGCAGGCAGGCGATCAAGAGCTCACGCCGCTCGGGCGTCGATCGCGGCAACTGGGCGCCTTCCAGCGCCGCCAGCATGGGGTCCGGCAGTGGCTCGCCGCGCTCCAGGTGGGCCCGCAGCCGCGCCGAGTAGTCGTCCAGCTGCTCCAGCAATAGGGGCGCGAAGTTCACCACCGCCTTGGCGCCGGCCACCGCCTCCAAGTGGGCGGCCATGTCTACGTAGTCCTTGATGGCGTGGAGATAGGTCCAGGGCAGACGGTACTCGCCGGTGCTGAGGTCCCGGTACTCGGGCTGATGCATGTGCCAGCACAGGACCACTTTCAGCCGCCGCTCAACGGACATGATGCCGCTCCTGGCCGAGCATTTCCGCCGTCACCAGCACCACCCGCCGCTCGGTGAGATAGAAACGGCGAGCATCCTCCGTCGGGTCTTCGCCGATGATGGTGCCTGCCGGGATCACGCAGGCTTCATCCACCACCGCGTTGCGAATCCGGCTACCGGCCCCGATCCTGACATTGGGCAGCACCACGGCGGACTCCAGGTAGGCGCCCTCCTGCACCCGCACGTTGGAGAACAACAGCGAGTGGCGGATCACCGCTCCGGAAACGATGCAGCCACCGGAGACCATAGTGTTGATGGCCATGCCCCGGCGACCCTCGTCGTCGAGCACAAACTTCGCCGGCGGCAGCTGCTCCTGGTAGGTCCAGATGGGCCAGGCCTTGTCGTAGAGATTGAGCTGGGGACTCACCTCGACCAGCTCCAGGTTCGCCTCCCAGAAAGCATCCACGGTGCCCACGTCGCGCCAGTAGTTCTGCCTCGAAGTCTGCACGTCGACGAAGGGGAAGGCGTACACCGCCTGCTCGGCGATCACTTTGGGAATCACGTCGCGGCCGAAGTCGTTGCTGGAGGCCGGATCGCGGGCGTCCTCGGCCAGCACCTCCGCTAGGAAGCGCAGGCTGAAAACGTAGATGCCCATGGAGGCCAACACCGCATCGTCCCGACCTGGCATGCGCTCCGGGTGCTCGGGCTTCTCGGTGAATCGCACCACCTTCTGGCTCTCGTCCACCGTCACCACCCCGAACTGGGTCGCATCTGCCGGGGGCACGACCACGCAGCCGACGGTCACGTCGGCCCGCTTCTCCACGTGGTAGGCGATCATCGGGCCGTAGTCCATCTTGTAGATGTGATCGCCGCCGAGGATCAGCACGTAGGCGGGGTTGTGGTCGCGGATGATGTCCAGATTCTGGTAGACGGCGTCGGCGGTACCCTTGTACCAAGACGCCTCGATGCGCTGCTGCGCCGGCAACAGCTCCACGTACTCGCCGAATTCGCCGCGCAGGAAGCCCCAGCCGCGCTGTATGTGCAGGATCAGCGGGTGGGCCTTGTACTGGGTCAGCACCGAGATTCGGCGGATGCCGCTGTTGATGCAGTTGGAGAGGGCGAAATCCACGATCCGGAACTTGCCGCCGAAAGGTACCGCTGGCTTGGCCCGCCATTCGGTCAGATGCTTGAGACGGCTGCCACGTCCCCCGGCCAGGATCAGTGCCAGCGTCTGGCGCGTCAGGCGACTGACGAAGCGCGACTTACTATCTTTTCGCATCGGAACCGTCCAGTCCTCCAATGATCGCCGAGCGCTGCTAACCGCATCGTGTCGAAAGCGGAAGGGGCGGCGGCCCACTCACGGGCGGCCTCGTCGCCACCGCCTACACCCCCGCCAGCAGCAGCGCCCTGCCCGCGCTCCGTGGCTAAAGATAGGCGGCGGGGCCGACCAAGTGATGCCCTGACCGGAGCGTTAGCGGCCCATGAGTCGTATATCAGCCTGCTGTTACCAGCTTGGCGCCATGTGCCGGAGGGGTTTGGTCCGGTCCGGTCGACGCACGCTGGCGGTCGTCGTCTGGCTGCCCAGTCGCGTAGCAGTCCCGGGGATCCGTGGCCAGCACCGGTGGTGGAGTGCGCCATCCTTGCACCGGCGCGCCGTGGCCGCCCTGGCAATCCCAGTCTCGACCCGGATGGAGCTCTACCGGACTCCGGCCACGCTGGCCTGGCTACCGAGTGTCTAGCCGGCACTGAGCCGGCGCAGGCGAATGCGACCGCCCGCGGCGCTCTTCACCAGCCGGCCCAGCACCTCTGCCGCCTCCGGATCTCCCGGGGTCAGCACCAGTCCCGCCCCGCGCTCGGTGGTGTGCACGGCGTAGACCGGCAGCAGAAAGCGTGACTGTCCGGCCAGGCTCGGCAGGGTCAGCTCCACGTGCAGCAGCGCATTGCGAGGGACCGGTGCTTCGGCTTCCACGAACAGTCCATGGCGGGAAACGTTACGAAGCCTCGCCGGGATAGCGTATCCGCCCGAAGCAGTGAGCAGAACGCTGAGCGTCAGCGGCAGACGCGGCTCCCGGCGATGCTCCAGGGGTGTCATGGCGGTCCTCCGCAGGCGGCGCCTTTGCCATCGGGCCCTGGGGATGAGCCCCGGCAATGACCCCACACACGCTGAGTGACCTGTATACCCTTTTCGGAGACCTCTGTGAATCGGTGGCACTGCCTAGGGGTTGTCGACGGATCTGCAGCCGCGGCGAATCATTCCAGAGCGTGTACGCCGCAGCTCACCGCCATGGCGACCAGCTCCGGAAGCGAGCGTGCGCCCATCTTCTCCATCACCCGCGAGCGGTGGATTTCCACCGTGCGATGGCTGAGCGCCATGAGGGCGGCGATGCGCTTGTTGGACTCGCCCCGCACCACCAGGGTCATGACCTCGCGCTCGCGGGGGGTGAGCTGTTGATAGCGGCGCTGCAGCTCGGATGCGCGCCGGCGCTGTCCGCGCCGCGCCTCGTCCAGGGCCAGTGCCTCCGCAACCCGGCGGCACAGCAGGTCCTGGTCGAAGGGCTTCTCCAGGAAGTCGACGGCTCCCGCCTTGATCGCCCGCACCGACGTGGGCACGTCGCCGTGCCCGGTGACGAAGATGATCGGGATCTCCAGCTCCCGCTCGGCCAACTCCTGCTGCAGGGCCAGGCCGTCGAGTCCGGGCAGCATGAGGTCGAGAACCAAGCACCCCGGCAGGTCCGGGTCGAAGGACTCGAGGAAGTCACTGCTCGAGCCGAAGCACCGCACGCGCCAGCCGGCAACCCTCAGCAGCGCCGACAAGGCATCGCGCACCGCGTGGTCGTCATCGACCACGAAGACCGTAGCCGCGGCACCCGCGGCGGCTTCAGGGCTCACTGGCGACAACAGTCGGGAGAGTAAAAGTGAAGGTGGTGCCGGTGCCTGCCGCGGGTTCCACCCCGAGCTCACCACCGTGGGCCTCGACAATCGTCCGGCTAATGGACAGGCCAAGACCCAAGCCGCCGGGCTTGCCGCTCTCTATGGGTGTAAAGGCCGATGCCAGAAGGCCCGGAGGCAGGCCGGGACCGTTGTCGCTCACCCACACTCGGACCCGTCCAGGGGGCAAGCGTCGAGCGCCGATCCGCACTCTCCGCGGCGCTTCGCTAACCTGCTCCAACGCTTCCAGGGCGTTCAGAATCAGGTTCAGCAGCACCTGCTCCAGTTGCACCGGATCGCCCCTGACCAGCGGTAACGACACCCCCGGGCTCGTCTCGAGCAAGAGCTGCACTTGGCGGTCGCGCGCCTGCCCCCGCGCCAGCTCGGCCGCCTGGGAGAGCACCTGGGTCAGGTCCACCGAGATCCAGCGGCTTTCGCCCTTGCGCACTAGGGCGCGCAGGTGGCGAACGATCTCCCCGGCCCGGCGCGCCTGCAGGTCCATTTCCCGCAACAGTCGTGGCAGCTCTTGCGCCCCGGGCGCCTCCCGGGCAGTCAGCTGCAATGCGGCTGCCGCATAGGCGCTCACGGCGCACAGCGGCTGGTTCAGCTCATGGGCCAAGCCGGATGCCAGGGCGCCCAAGGTGCTGAGCCGCTCGGCGTGGGCCAGATCGTCCTGGCGCAGACGGTTACGCTGCTCCGCCTGCCGGCGGGCGGTCACGTCCACCGCAGTGACCTGCAGCGCCGGCCCGCCCTGCCAGCGTATGGGGCGCATTACGTTCTCGATGAACAGAGTCCGCCCGTCTTGGCTCAGTGCCTCGTAAACATACACCGCCGGGGACGGTCTCCCTTCCGCCGCCGCCTGGGCCATGGCCCGGAGTCGCGGCAGATCGTGGGCAGAAATGTTGGGCTCCAGGGAGCCCGCAGCCAGAAGCTCCGCCGGAGAGGCGAAGCCCAGCATCGAGGCGAAGGCCTGGTTGGCAAAAAGCGGCCGCCATTGACGGTGCACGTAAATGCCTTGGTTGGCGCCCTCCACCAGGCTGTGAAAATCCTCCTGAGCGGCCCGCGTGGCCGCCGTCTCGCCGTTGGTCGGCACGGCGCGGGTCACTACGCGTCCTCCCGGCGACGGCTCGGCTGGGTGCCGCCAGCGCCTTTGGTCACGACGAATTGGGCACGGACTTGCCCCCCAGGGCTCATCGGCCATGAGCTACAGCCCCTCGGACAGCGCTTCCGGCTCATGGCGGGTAGCCGGAGCCCACCCCGGGATAGATCACCGCTACACCCGGCCTCTCCCCGGTGGTGCCACTTCGAGCGCCGGGCGCCCGCCACCTGAGTCACCCCCCGGCCTCCCTAGGCGCCCGCTGGAGCGGAGAATAGCATCCCAGCAGAAGCACAGCTCAAGCCGCCGGCTTGGGCATCGTGGGCCAGCTGTGTCATCCTAGCCGGGCATCCACCCCTCAGTTGACCTGCTATCGCTTGCCGCACGGTCAAGCCCAGACATGTCCCCGAGTGCTGCTACAGAATCGGGGCGTCGCAGCCAAAGGCGCCCCCTGACTGAATCCAAGGGCCGCCTGGTGGTGGCCTCCAACCGACTGCCAATCGTGCTCCAGCGCGATGGCCAGGACCGCTGGAGCGCTGCCCCCGGCGCCGGCGGGCTGGTGAGCGCCATGACCCCGGTCTTGCGCCACCGCGGCGGCATCTGGGTGGGCTGGCCAGGGGTCCCGAGCGAGGAGAACGCCGACCTGGACGGCGCACTGGCGACGGTCTCACGGGAAGGCGGCTTCAGCTACCAGCCGGTAGCCTTGGGACGCCAAGAGGTCGAAGGCTTCTATCTGGGCTTCTCCAACGAGATCATTTGGCCACTGTTTCACGATATGCCCAGCCGCTGCACCTACGAGCCGAGCTACTGGGAGCACTACCTGGTCGCCAATCGACGCTTCGCCCAGACCCTGGCTGAAACCTGCCGGGCCGATGACTATCTGTGGGTGCACGATTATCACCTGATGAGCACCGGGGCCATGCTGAAGGCCCGGGGCTACCCAGGCGACATCGGTTTTTTCCTGCACATCCCTTTCCCGGCGGACGAGATTTTCCTGCAGCTGCCATGGCGCCGGCAGATCATCCGCGACCTGGCCGGCTATGACCTGATCGGCTTCCAGACCCAGCGCGACCGCCGCAACTTCCTCGCCTGCATGCGGATGTTGTTTCCCGGCACCCAGGTGGTGGGCAAGGGGCACGTGGTGTCGGTGCGGATTCCCCTGAGCGGCGACTGGCGGCGCTTACGCGCCGGCGTGTTCCCGATCAGCATCGACTACCGAGCACTTGCCCAGCGCGCCCGCAGTGAGGGGGTGGCGCGACAATGCGCGCGCATCCGTGCCGACCTCCAAGGCCGCGCGATCGTGCTCGGGGTGGATCGGCTGGACTACACCAAGGGCCTGCCGCACCGGTTGCGGGCCTTCCGCAGCCTCCTGCGCCGACACCCGGAGATGCACGAGCGCATCACCTTGATCCAGCACGTGGTGCCGAGCCGGGAGTCGATTCCCGAATACGACAAGCTGCGCCACGAGATCGACTACCTGGTGAGCGAGATCAACGGGGAATTCACCCTCTCCGGCTGGGTGCCCATCCACTATGTCTCGCGAAATTTGCAGATCGACGAGCTGGTGGCTTATTACCGGGCGGCCGACGTGATGCTGGTCACCTCGCTGAAGGACGGCATGAACCTGGTGGCCAAGGAGTTCGTGGCTAGCCAAGTAGACCGCGATGGCGTGCTGATCCTCAGCGAGTTCGCGGGGGCCGCGGCGCAGCTGCAGAAGGGTGCCATGTTGGTGAACCCCCACGACGAGGTGGGCGTGGCCGATAGCCTGCTGCAGGCGCTGCGGATGCCGCCGGAGGAGCGCCGGGCGCGAATGCAGAAGCTGCGCCGGGCGGTGCGCGAGCTCGACATCTTTCGCTGGGTCGACGCCTTCCTCGGCGCGGCCATCGACAAAGACCTGAATCACTTCCCGCTGCAGGCGGACTACATTCCCCTCAACGACTGGGCCGAGGTGATGTGAGCGACTCGCTGAGCTGCGGCCGCGGGGCCTGCGCATGACCATGGCCGAGATCCCCAGCGCCTTGTCCGGGCTCGCGGCGATCGCCGCCCGGCTGCCCGGGCGCCGTCCCGCCCTGTTCCTGGATTTCGATGGCACTCTGAGCCCCATCGTGGCGCGCCCGGACGACGCCCGATTGCCGGCCGCGACCCGCCAGCTGTTGGCGGCGCTGGCCGAGCACTGCCCGGTGGCGTTGATCAGCGGCCGGGCGCTCGCCGATCTGCGCGCTCGGGTGGGACTGGGGCAGCTGGCCTATGCCGGCAACCATGGCTTCGAGCTGGCACTACCCGGCCGCTCACCGCAACTGCATGCCGAGGCCGAAGTCGGCGCGGCCTCCATCCGCCGCGTGGCGCCACTACTTGCGGCCGAGGTGGAGCGTTGGCCGCAGGCGATCTTCGAAGACAAAGGCCCTACGCTGACCCTGCACTACCGCCGCTGCAGTGACGAGGTCGCCGGCGCGCTCCAGCAGCGCGTGGCGCAGCGGATCGCGGAGTTTCCCGATCTGGAGCTGCGTGGGGGCAAGCAAGTGCTGGAGGTGCGGCCACGTAGCGCCTGGGGCAAGGGTAAGGCGGTGCGCTGGCTGCTGGCCGAGCTCGGCCTGGCCAGCCGCGAGGCGTTGCCGATCTTCATCGGCGACGACGTCACCGACGAGGACGCCTTCCGCGAGCTGGCCGAAGACGGTGTCGGAGTCCACGTTGGGACCCCGGGCACCCCCACCGCCGCCAGTTTTCGCCTGGCCGACACCGACCAGGTGCAAGCATTTCTGGAGCGGCTGCTCAGCGCGTTGGCGGGGCGCACTGGGCCACTCACCAGCGCGCGGTGATCACCGTGTCGCCGTCGCTGGTGGCGCGAACCAGCACGTCACCCTCGTAGACCGGCATCAGCACCTCCGCCCGCAGCACCTCCACCGGCGGCCCGTCGGCGACCATGGCGCCCTGGGATAGAATGGCGACCCGGTCGGCGGCCTGGGCGTGATTGGGGTCGTGCAGCACGCTGACGATGCCGACCGCATTGCTGGCCAGCTCCCGCAGCAGCCGCAGCATCCGCGACTGGTGATGCAGATCCAAGTGATTGGCGGGCTCGTCCAGCAGCAGATAGGAGGGCCGCGAGGCCAGGGCGCGGGCTAGCTCGGCGCGCTGGCGCTCGCCCCCGGACAGCCCGGCGAGCGGCCGCTCCTCCAGCTCGGCGGTGGCGGTGATGGTGAGCGCCCAGGCCACCGCCTCTCGGTCCACTGGGCCTTCGCGTCCGAGCAGCCCCAGGTGTGGAAGGCGTCCCAGCCGCACCATGTCGCCGACGGTGAGTCCAGCCGGTGGCTCGGCGCTCTGCGGCAGATAGGCCAGGCACTGGCCCCGGGCCCGGCCGCTCATGGCGCTCAGCTGACGGCCGTCGAGGACGATCTGCCCACTCCTAGGCCGCAGGACGCCGGCCAGCGCCCGCAGCAGCGTGGACTTGCCCGAGCCATTGGGACCGAGCAGCGCCAGCCACTCGCCCTGGCGGACGTCGAGGCTGACGCTGCGCAGCACCGGCGGCCCCCCATAGTCGTGGCTCAGCGCCGCGCCGCTGAGCCTAGAGGTAGCGGCCACGGCGCTTCAGCAAGTAGAGAAAGAAGGGGCCACCCAGCAGGGTCGTCACCACCCCCACCGGCAGCTCGGCCGGTCTTACCGCGGTGCGGGCGAGCAGATCCGCCAGCACCAACAGCAGGGCGCCACCCACGGCCGAGGCCGGCAGCAGCCGCCAGTGCCGACTACCCACCAGCAGCCGCATGATGTGGGGGACAATCAGGCCGACGAAGCCGACCACCCCGACCTCGGCCACCACGGTGGCGGTCAACAGGGTGCCCGCGGCCAGCAGCAATGCCCGCATCAGCCCCAGCGACAAGCCCATGCTCTGGGCCACGGCGTCGCCCAGCTGCAGGGCATCGAGAGCCCGTCCGAGCAGTAGCACCGGTAGCAGCCCCAGGGTCAGATAAGCGCTGAGAGTGGCCACCGCATGCCAGTCCGCCAGAGCCAGGCTGCCCAGGCTGAATGAGAACACCGCCCGCACCCGGTCCTCGTCCTGGAGCATCAGCCAGGTGGTGAGGCTGGCGCAGACCGCGCTTACCACCACCCCGGCAAGAATCAGGTCGTGGATGCGAGCTACGCCGCCGGCCAGCACCACGGCCGTCAGCACCGCCGCGACTCCGCCGAGAAATGCCGCCAGCTGGCGCAGTTGGCCACCGCTCGCCGACCACAGCCCGGAATCCGGCGCCGTCGCCGTGGCCACCGTCAAGACGACGGCGATGCCGAGCCCCGCCCCCGCCGCGGCGCCCAGAAGGTAAGGATCGGCCAGGGGATTGCGGAACACCCCCTGAAACACCGCGCCGCTCACGCCCAGCGCTGCGCCCACCAGGGCCGCCAGCAGGACTCTGGGCAGGCGCAGCTGCCACACCACCGGGTCGGGGGAACCGCCGCGGAGGCCCTCGATGAGGGCGCTCAGCAGTTCCGCCAGCCCGACTCTCACCGACCCTTCGGCGAGGCCCAGCATCAGCGCCAGCAGCAAGGCCGCGAGCAGCAGCGCCAGGGAGACTGGCGCCGAG
>Ga0302046_10004997_pt1 | contig 11735 bp, 9 predicted proteins | sample RVTome_11_FD_200261 | JGI IMG/M metagenome (GOLD analysis project Ga0302046, IMG submission 200261) | Soil microbial communities from uranium-contaminated site in the Upper Colorado River Basin, Wyoming, United States - RVT147D111 (version 2) ... | reverse complement strand
AGACCCGGTGATACCTTTGAACAAAGTTTCATCCGTCAACTTCGCAACGTGATAGCGGCCGTACAGGGCACAGAATCTCTCGTCGTACCGGGGCAGGAAGGGCTCCGTAGCCTCCGGCTGATTGAGCAATGCTACCGGCATAGAACCCTCATGCCGATGCCGTGGCTCAGCAATCAAGAGGTTGAACGCGCCCGGCAACTCAGCCCTTCATCCTCATGATACTGCGCGTCGCTGTCCTGGGTGCTAACGGCTTTATCGGTGGCCGGGCCGTTGAGCGTTTCCATCTGGCCGAGTTGGCCGAGGTTAGGCCGGTGGTGCGGAGCCTCGACGGCCTGGCGCGCCTGGCCCGGTTCGACCTGGACGGCCGCGTCGCCGATGCGTTCGATCAGGCCGCCTTACGCACGGCCTTTGCCGGATGTGAGGCCGTCATCCACGCCGTCGCCGGTGATCGCAAGACCATCCTCGGGACGGTAGAGCCAACCTACCGGGCGGCCCAGGAGGCGGGCGTGCGCCGCCTCATCTACTTGAGTACGGCCTCGGTTCACGGCCAGGCTCCCGCAAAAGGCACGGACGAAGACAGTCCGCTGCGAACGCGCCAGCCCCTCCCGTACAACACGGCCAAAGTGCTGGCCGAGCGGAAAGTACAGCGGCTACGGGACAACGGCAGCGTTGAACTGGTCATCCTCCGGCCCGGCATCGTCTTCGGCCCACGCTCGTACTGGATTACCCACTTCGCCGAAAATCTGCTGGCGGGCACCGCGTACCTCGTGAACCGAGGACGGGGTATCTGTAACAGCATCTACGTAGACAATCTGGTCCATGCGTTGCACCTGGCCATGACCGTTCCGGAGGCGGACGGACACGCTTTTCTGGTGGGCGATCAAGAGTTGGTTACCTGGGCAGACCTGTACCGGCCTATTGCCGCAACGCTCGGCTTCGACCTGGCACACGTCCCTGACCAGGGCCTGCCGACTGCTACCACGACCTGGTTGGATCGGCTGAACACCATCCGTTTCTCTGATCCCGCGCAGGCGTTCTTGTCCTTCTTTCCGGTCAAGCTAAGGCAGGCCGCTTCCAATGCCCTCCTGGCCTGCACGGAGCGCCCGCCACCTTCTCCCTGGACGCACCCTGCTTCCCAACAACCGGTCGTGACGCCGGAGATGGTCCTCCTGTATCAATGCCAGTACAAACTCCCTTTCAACAAGGCGACACAGATGCTGCGATACCAACCGATGTATTCTTTCGCCGACGGCCTCGAACGCACCCTCGCCTGGATGGTCTTCGCAGGCTATCCGGTGGTGGGATGGCCCCGAAGCACCGGCAACACGGAGCCTCATGGATAGCAAGCCGCTCGTCTCCACCATCCTTATTTTCCTCAACGCGGCACCGTTCATCGAGGAAGCAATTCAAAGCGTGTTCGCGCAACGCTACGACGGCTGGGAATTGTTATTGGTGGACGACGGCTCTACGGACGGCAGCATCGCCATAGCACAGCGGTATGCCGCACAACACCCCGGCAACGTGCGCTATCTCGAACACGAGAACCATCGGAACCGGGGCATGAGTGCATCGCGCAACCTGGGCATCAACCACGCGCAGGGCACCTATATCGCCTTCCTGGATGCGGATGACGTCTGGCTGCCGCACAAGCTCGAAGAGCAGGTAGCCATCCTGGAATCCCAACCCGAAGCCGCCATGATCTACGGCCGCACACAGATCTGGCACAGCTGGACCGGAAAGCCACGAGATCGTGACCGCGACTTCTTTTATGCATTGGGCGTCCCAGCCGACACGTTAATCCGGCCTCCGACCCTGTTTCTGCTGCTCCTGGAAAACAAAGCCCAGACGCCCACTACGTGTAACATGGTCGTGCGGCGTACGGTTTTCGAAGAGATCGGAGGCTTTGAGGAATCCTTCCGGGGTATGTACGAGGATCAGGCCTTCTGCACCAAGATCTTCCTCAAAGCACCCGTCTTCGTGGCCGACGCATATTGGGCGCGATACCGGCAACACGCCGAAAGTTGTGGTGCGGTGGCCGGTGAGTCTGTAGCCTATCATGCAGGCCGTCTCCCGTTGTTGACCTGGATGGAGACATACCTGGCCGGGGAAGGCATCGACAGCGATAGTGAGGCCTGGCAGGCGTTGCAGCGGGCTCTGTGGTGGGCGCATCACCCACGCTGGTCCCGCCTCCACAGCGCGCTATGGCACTTCGTCGGAACAATCAAGGAGCGCTGGAGACGATGAGCCGACGCCCTGTGCCGCCCGGACCGCTGGTCTCCGTCATCATGATCTTCCTGAATGCCGAGCGATTCATCTGGGAGGCGATCGAGAGCGTCCTCGGCCAGACGTATGAGCACTGGGAGCTGATCCTCATCGACGACGGCTCGACCGACCGTAGTACCGCCGTCGCGCAAGGCTATGCCGAACGATATCCGGAAAGGGTGCGCTATCTGGAACATGAACGACATCAGAACCTCGGCAAGAGCACCTCGCGCAACGCCGGGATTCGCCATGCGCGGGGAGACTATGTGGCGTTCCTGGATGCGGACGACGTGTTCCTGCCCCACAAACTGGCACGGCAGGTCGCTATCCTGGAAGCCTGGCCTGAAGCCGTCATGGTGTACGGACCGACGATGTACTGGTACCGTTGGACGGAAAACCCGAACGACCGCGAGCGTGACTTCATCAGCAAGCTGGGGGTTCGGCCCGACAGACTGTTCCAGGCCCCGGTGCTCCTTACACGCTTTTTGAAAGATAGCGGGATCGTCCCGTGCATCTGCGGCCTGCTGGCAAGACGCGCGACCGTGGCCGAGACCGGTGGGTTCGAGGAGACCATCCAACATATGTATGAAGATCAGGTCTTCCTGGCCAAGCTGTGCCTCACAGGCCCGGTATACGTCGAGTCCGGGTGTTGGGATCGCTACCGGCAGCATCCGGATTCCTCGTCTGCCATGGCGATACGCGCCGGAGCATACCATCGCTTACGGCCTAACCCGTCCCGCCACGATTATTTGAACTGGCTGACGGGCTACGTGGCCGAACGAGGCATCAGGGACCGTGCCCTCCTGAAGGCGTTGCAGCAGGCGTTACGGCCCTACCGTTACCCGACCCTCTACCGCCTGATCCATCCTGTTCGCTCCCTGGCGATGCGGGTCAAGGGATTTGCGGAATACCTCCTGCAACCCGCAGGATCAACCCGGCATTAACCGATTTTCCTTCAGCAGCTTCCGGGAGACTCGACACCCTTGGACCCAGTAAAAACAGCACCGCGTCACGTGCCGCGACATCCTCCACGTCGACGAGGACAACCCCCAGAGCGTCCAGGCCCTGCCGCAGCAGGCCTTCAACTGCCTCATCGTGACGCAGACCCTGCAGAGGAGTTGGGGTATCGCAATGGGCAGTATCCGCTCTTGATCACCGTGCGCGCCGTCAAAGCGAAGAAGGCTGTATGAACGTACCCTGGAGTAGCATAGCGAACCGTGCTGTTCGGGCGGTCCGAAAACGCCTCGCCCCAAGAGCGGTCATCTTGCTGTATCACCGCGTAGCGGAGGTCGGTTCGGACCCCTGGTCGCTGTGTGTGACGCCGGACCACTTCGCCGAACACCTTGCCGTGCTTCGCACCTACGGCCACCCAATGCCGCTTCAGCAACTGGTGCGGGCACACCGAGAGGGCCGTGTGCCGCACCGCGCTGTCGTGGTGACCTTTGACGACGGCTATGCCGATAATCTGCACACCGCAAAGCCGTTGCTTGAGCGCTACGACATCCCGGCCACCTTCTTTCTGACAGCCGGGTATGTCGGGCAAGATCGCGAGTTCTGGTGGGACGAGTTGGACAGGCTATTGCTACAGCCCGGCACACTGCCAGCAACCCTCCGCCTGACCATACAGGGCCGCTCGCACACCTGGAACCTGAACGACGAGGCCGCTTACAGCGAGGCAGAGTATCGGCGCAATCGCCGTCGTACAGCCTCGGAGGGGGCCCCGGGATCGCGCCATGCGCTCTATTACGCGATCTGGCGGTTGTTGCAGTTGCTGGAGGACGAAGCGCGTTGCAGCGTACTGCGGGATGTAGCGCAATGGGCCGGTGCTGACGCAGGGCCCCGTACGTCCCACCGCGTGCTTTCGAGGGATGAAGCGCACGCCCTGGCCCGGGGAAACCACCTTGAAATCGGTGCGCACAGCGTCACGCATCCCTTCCTCTCTGCCCAACCCATCCGCATGCAGCGGGAAGAGATCCGGCAAAGCAAGCGCTCCCTGGAGCACATGATCGAACGTCCGATATCGAGTTTTGCCTATCCGTTCGGCGACTTTATGCCGGAGACCGTCTCCCTCATTCGCGAAGCCGGTTTTTCATGTGCCTGCACGACGCTTGAGGAGACGGTCTGGCAGCCCAGCGACCGGCTGCAATGGCCCCGCTTCGAGGTCAGAGACTGGAACGGGGCAACGTTCGCAGGGCGGCTTCGGGCATGGCTGCTTCGCTGAACGGCCGGTTCGACAGATAAGCCCTCTTGATCAGAGGAACGAACACCCGGCATGCATCCCTTCGCCCCCCGGAAGATCGTCCACATCGAAATCGGCGACGGGTTGCCCACCCTGTCGCCCGAGGTCGGCTATCCATCGCTCTACGTGGTGTTCTGGTGGTACGGGATCCCGATGGGGGATCGAGAAATACCTGCGGACGAATTGCCCATGTCCCCTGCCCGCCTGGCGGCATGGGCCTTCACAACCATCAGGCCGGCCGTCGAGGCTTATTGCGGAGCACACGAGGTGCCATTACCCGAGGAGGTAGAGCCCGGCGTTGATGGGCTGGCGACGTGGGCGCCCCCTCTCGCCAGGGCTCTCGAACACGCGTCACCGCCGGCAGGCGGCTCGGTTTCCGTGGTCGTCTGCACGCGCGATCGGCCCGAGCAACTGGCACGATGCCTCCGATCACTCCAGGCTTTGTCTCCGCCCCCCGAGGAAATCCTGGTCGTAGACAACGCAGCGCGCTCGGACGCCACACGTGCCCTTGTAGATACAATGCCGGGCATCCGGTACGTGGTGGAGCAAACACCCGGCCTGGACCGGGCTCGCAATGCAGGCATCCGCCACAGTACGAGCGACATCATCGCTTTTGCCGATGATGATGTTACCGTCCATACCGCCTGGGTTGCTCGCCTGCGACGCAGCTTCGCTGACCCCGGAATCGTGGCGGTCACCGGCCTCGTTCTGGCGGCCGAGTTGGAAACAGAAGCGCAGTACCTGTTTGAGAAACACTGGAGCTTCAACCGGGGATACCGAGCCTTAACCTATGACACCCGATATTTTGAGCAATACAAGCTGGTGAGCGCTCCCACCTGGCAAATAGGCGCCGGGGCCAATATGGCGTTCCGGCGAGAGGTCTTTGAACGCGTGGGCTATTTCGACGAACGGCTGGATGTAGGCGCCGCCGGATGTAGCGGGGACTCCGAATTCTGGTACCGGATCCTGGCCGAAGGCGGGTGCTGCCGCTATGAGCCGACAGCGGTGGTGTATCATTACCATCGCAGGCACAGCGAGGATTTGCGGAAACAACTCTATTACTACATGCGGGGCCATGTAGCGGCGCTGTTGGTTCAGTTTGAGACGCATCGACACTGGAGCAACCTCGGACGGCTCTTCTTTGCCCTACCCAAACACTTTCTGGGGCGGGCTTTGCGCGGGCTCCGGCATGGATTCAAAGGCGGCTATCGTACCGTGCCGGCCGAATTATCGGGCTGCTTGTCGGGGGTCACGTTCTACTGGCAGCATCGGCGTACCAGGCCGCTTAAAACGGCACGAGCGTCGCGCGCTTGAAGCGCGGATGCACACGGCGCTCGTACCGAATCAACAGCTCGAGCGCTTCCTCATCGACCCCCTCAATGTCTTCCCGGCCGGTAAAGGCGGCGCGATACGTCGGGCTGAGCGTGCCGTCGCCGTACCGGTCCGGGAACGCCGCCCCGGCCAGGGTGATGCGGCTGCTGTAGACCAGCGCTGCGCACCCGGCGATCACAAACCAGACGAGGTACACCTGCATCACCCGCCTGAGTACGGCTCGGCGTGCGAACGGCCGTAAGACCAGGGCTATCCACCCCATGAGCAACGGGATCACCGGCAACCAGAGGCGCGCCGCATAGCCGGGCCAGAGAAAAAGAATAACCACATAGCCCAGGATGAACACCTCGGCCGCGCCGAAGGCCGAGCGCCTTTGCCATAGACCCACGAGGAAAAGGCCGAATCCCAGAAAGCCGACGAAGGGCAACGCGCGGGTGAGCGCACCGGGCACCATCGAGGCAGGTACGTTGACGACCAGTTGCCCCCATTCTTTCATTTTGAAGCCGAAGATATAGGACAACGCATTCAACCCACCCCATTTTTCGTAATGGGCCGTGAGCAGGTCGAGATAGGGGGTTCGGATGAGGACGGCGACCCCGGCGACCAGTAGGCAGATGCCGATCACCACCGGCAACATCGTACGGCTGGAGGGCTTCCAATCCGGGGTAAACGGACGCCAGGATCGCCTTCCCGGGGGAAGACAGGCCCACAAGAAGGCGGGGAGCAAAGCAATGCCGACGGTACGTATCGAGAGGGCTGCGATGCCCAGTAAGAGTGCGGCCCCGGCCCCGTACCAACGCCGCCCGTCTTCACGCGCCTCCGTCCAGGACAGGACCAGCAGGCACGCCATCATGAGGCCGAAGAAGGGGATATCGCTTTTGAGAAGGGATACGTGCTTTACGAACAGATAACAGAGCAGCGTCAAGCCGCACAGGAACGCGGCAACCCGGTCGGTAAGCCCGAACGTCCGGCGCAGGAGAAGATAACTCGCTGCCAGGCCGAAGCACAGAAACAAGATGTTTAAGGCCATGAAAGCCCATGCCGCCCCCAGGCCCATGCGATCCATCCCGGCCAGGACCACGGGATAGCCAAGCGGTAAGACGCTGTGCGGTCCCTTAAAAACAAAGCCCTGCCCGTCGGCGGCGGAGGCCGCCTTCGATAAGTACGCGATGACGTCGGTATCCAGCCGAAGCGGGCTGATCAACTGCAACAAATAGGCACCCAGCAGCAGGGCGAGGGCCAGGCGCGTAGCGGTACCGACGTTGTCAACACCATCCAGCTTGAACACCCGGGTGATATCGCTTGGGAAAAAGAGCCAGAGGACGCTTTGCGCGGTCCACGTTCCGGGGTAAGACACCAGAAGCCGTACCGCTTGTGGTCTTCATGACCCCCCGTAATACGCTGCCGCCACCGTACAGCCCCGCAGTCCCGGTTGGTCGGCACACATAGAGTAGACTATTGCAACCTTTCCTTCGTAAACTCATCGGGATACGCTCGGTTCTGCACTTGCGGTTCCAAGCATGCTTCATACGTTCCTGCCATGTCGACTTGGAGAGTGAGGGTAGATGCATGACATGAAGATTCACGGCCTGTGTCTTGTAAAGAATGAGGCAGACATCATTGAGCAAACGCTCCGAGCGGCAGCGAAATGGTGCGACTGGATTTACGTTCTTGACAATGGAAGTAGCGACGGCACCTGGGAGAAGGTTCAAGCGCTTGCGCAAGAGCTGCCGCCCGTAACCCCCTACAAGCAGGATCCGCGGCCATTCGACGACAGCATGCGAGGCGATATCTTGCGCCACTACGCGGCCCGCGCGAAGCGAGGAGATTGGTGGTGTATCTTGGATGCGGACGAGTTTTATATTGATGATCCGCGGGACTTTCTCAAAAGCGTTCCCAGGAGGTATAAGGGCGTATGGATGCAGCTATATGTCTACCTGTTCACGGATAAGGATCTGGCTGCGTACCGGCATGATCCACGTCTCTATGATGAGGGCGTCCCCATTGAGCAGCGATTGCGCTACTATGTAATCGGTGACTATGCTGAGTTACGGTTTTTCCGCCATACGAAGACCCTGACGTATGTACCCGGTAAAGCGCTGTATCCGATCTATCCGCGGCCTATACGCCTAAAGCACTTCGCGTATCGCTCCCCCGACCAGATCCGCATGCGCCTCGAAACCCGGCGAGAACCGATGCAGCGGGGGGAATTCTTGCATGAGAAACGAGCTAACTGGGTGCCTGGTGGTGTCCTTGAGTTCGGGCCGGCGCAACCCGACGAGTTGCCACAGTCCTGGGAAGAGCGTGTAACACCCAGCTCCGACTGTCATTTCGATAGATGCGATGAAACCTATGCGGAAGCGAGTCCTTGGATACCTCCCAAGGGCCCCACCTGGACCGCAAGACTGAGTTCACGCGCTCACTCAATTTTTTTGCGGCGAATATGGCTCGCAAAGGGCCGGCTTCTCGGCAACTAACCGGGGCATCAGACCGCCCCTGAGGATGCGGCCCTCGCCGTGAGAGTCTAGCATTCCGTCATCTGTCACTCAGGCAATGAACGCACCAGGAGATATGCCGGCACTTCGAGTACCGGTAGCGCCGATCTTCGAGACTATAACGGTATGACGCACAAGACTCAGATCAATCGCTGGCTCGTCGCTTCCGTAGGTCTGGCGGGCGTGATGCTCGTCCTATTTGTCAACCACCTGGGAGCGGGACTGTCGCCAGACTCGGCGGGTTACATGGCCGCGGCCCGCAGTCTGGCCTCCGGGAACGGAATACGTTGGTTCAATGGAGAACTCATCACCTGGTGGCCACCTCTTTACCCAGCGGTTCTCGCGCTGGTCAGTATCTTGACCGGTGCCGATCCACTTTCATGCGCGCTCGGCCTTAATGCAATCGTTTTTGGCCTGATCATCTACGTTTCGGGAATTCTGCTCTCCTATCACGTAAGCTCTTCTCCGGCACTCGTGCTCGCGGGAACCATAGCGGTCCTCGCCTCCATTCCGGTATTCTCCGTCTCCATAATGGTTTGGTCCGAGTCTCTTTTCCTACTCTTCGTGGTATGTTACCTTCTAAGTATAGGCTGGTACGTAGACCGCCCTAACGGCACATGGTTTGTTGCCCTCACCCTCTCAACCGCTTTCGCCTGCCTCACCCGCTACATAGGTGTGACGCTGATCCTCTCCGGCTCTCTTTCGATCCTCGTGCTCTGTCGAGGGAGTCTAAAGAAGAGGCTGCTTGCTTGCCTGTCTTATGGATTCGCCTCGTCGTTCCCGGTTATGCTCTGGCTCATCCACAACTACATGCAAACCCGTACTCTGACGGGGCCTCGTACCTTTACAGCAGACGCGCGTGCTATCCTGGTTCTGGGTGAGGCCCTACATACCATCGATGCCTGGTTCCTTCCAACTCGTCTTCTGGCGCACACCCCTTCTGCCCCTGTGCTGATTACCTTGTGGGGTCTTCTGATCCTCGCTGCAGGTGTCTTCTGGTGCCGCACCGCCTGGTATACTGCGCGATCTGTATTGCCCGTTATGATCTTTGCGCTGATCTACTTCGCTTTCCTTACCACGTCTGCCGTACACATGGCATTCGATCCCATAGACGACAGGCTGCTCTCTCCTGTTTTTATACCGTTGCTGGTTGTGGCTCTCACCCTGGTTGCCCAAGGAATGCGCCTCGTCCATGGTCGGCTTTCGAAGCGCGCCCTGAATATGAGTCTTGCCGTGTTCTTTTCCATCTGGCTCGGCCTGGTCCCCGCTAAAGTAATCCTCTGGCACGTCCAACAGCGAGCCACACTCGGCGGCTGGCAATACGGCTCGAACGTTTGGCAGCAAAGTGAGACGATATGGTTCGTCAAGAACCAGATGCTCCCCCCAGGTTGCTCGGTTTATAGCAATGATCCCTATGCATTGTACCTGCACACCGGCCTCCCTGTAGATTATGCGCCGCGCTGGCAGGACCTAATGGCACAGCAAGCCTCCCGGCCTACCTTCACACCAGCCTGTTTCATCTGGTTTAGTCGTTATTCTTCCACTCCCCATGCGCCCGATTCTCAACAGCAAGCGCCCGCGCTTTCCCCACTGGCAACGTTCAGCGATGGAGCAATCTATCTTTTTGATGCAAAACCCTGGCTCTTTGCCCCGTAATGCCTACAGATTGAGAGGATACTGCTACTTCTTGCGACTTAGCCTGACCGATTCGCCTCTTCGACAGCAGAGGGCTGCTCTGGAAAGCAATGGAGAGGTGACGGGCGGATTCGAACCGCCGTACGAGGCTTTGCAGGCCTCTGCCTAGCCACTCGGCCACGTCACCGTAAGGCCCTAACTTTTACAAGACTTGGGCTGAAGCGCTGAAGCTGGATCACGAACGATTGCCGAACATCCTGCGCGCGTAATGTAAGATGCCCGCCCGGCGAGGTCAAACGAAGCATCTGCGAACTACATTGTCCGCCAGATCCTCCCCGCGTTGATGGCCGCCACCGTCGAGTAATACAGGCAGAAGCGCCTGGACACCGAACGGTGTGAGTGCCCCTCTTTAAGCAGGCGGCGAATCATACCGACTTGCGCCTCGGTTAGTTTCGCACGACCGTTCTGCGCTCCTCTAGCCTGCCGACCCTTTGCATCGCGATCACGAATATTGGAAGCGCTGCGTGCCGGCACGAAGGTGCTTTGGGTTGACACATGGGTTTCACCCGGCGAAATGCAGGATGATACGTGCGGAGAGCCTACATGCGCCCGGGAACGAACAGGATAGCCCGCGGGGATTTCGTCGTATTATCGCTCAGGGGTTTGTATTATCTTAGCTAGGCCGCTGGAGGCGGGCGTTCTCAGACCGATGTCGCTTGCGTTTCATGTCGGGGAGGTGCTGACCGTGTGGGATCGAAGGATGATCGGCGTGCCCAACCGCCCCGAGAAGAAAACCATCGAGATCGACCTCCCGCTGGGCTGGTCAGCCGATTCCGTCGCCGCCCGACGGCAGGCTGATGTCGGCTATCCCCCGGCGCTCACCTACGTCACGGTGCTCTCCGCCGTTGAGGCTGCTCAAATCAACGCCGACTTCAAGCGGCAGGCTGAAGAGACGCTCCGTGTCCGCTTGGCCGAGCAGGGGCAGGATTACATCGGACAGATCCTCAACGAGACCGCCGTGCTGGGCGCTGCCGAGGTAGACAAGCTGTTGGAGGCGATCCGGCAGGAGGGTTACTTCTCGAGTTGGGTGATCATCGAGGAGTGTAGCATCGACTGATCCAGGCCTGGGCGGGTGGATCGGTGCCGTGCATCGGGCCCTGGGAGGCAGGGGCTGAACCCCGGCGCCAGCCGAGCGTGGCCTGCCTTGCAGGTGTTTTTGAGAAGACCCGTAACACGCGGAACCTATCACGTAGCGACGGTTCTGATGGGTTGAGCCGCTTGCGGCCTCGGTGCCCCTGGGCTACCTTGAAAGGCAGGCCCGGCTTTTTGCCCCTTAGTTCAACCGTCAGGTGCACGGAGACGAACCATGACCGATTCCCTGGGGACGATGAGCGTTGACCCTGCGTAGCGTTACCTCACTCCCGCCGCACGCGATTACGGGTGCGGGGGTGGTTTCCGGGCAGTTGCTCCGCGTGAGGGTTTTGCTTACGCTTTCGTTTGCGCCACGCAGCCCTTTGCGCCTGAATCCCGACCTGCGGTTCCAGTCCACAGCCATGACAACGCAGTACTACACGGCTTCCAGCCTTGATGGGTTCATCGCGACCGTTGATGACTCGCTCGAATGGCTGTTTCCGCTCGGCGATATCAACGAAACCGGTTACCCCGAGTTCATCGCGGAGGTCGGCGCATTGGCGATGGGTTCGTCCACATACGAATGGATGCTTCGCCACATCGTCAAGCCGAGCAGCCCGTCAGAAGAGTCGTGGCCTTAT
>Ga0302046_10004996_pt1 | contig 11737 bp, 8 predicted proteins | sample RVTome_11_FD_200261 | JGI IMG/M metagenome (GOLD analysis project Ga0302046, IMG submission 200261) | Soil microbial communities from uranium-contaminated site in the Upper Colorado River Basin, Wyoming, United States - RVT147D111 (version 2) ... | reverse complement strand
CCGCGTGCCCACTCGCGTGGCCGAGGATCACCGGGTTCTCCGGCGATACCGCGCTCAGCGTGGTGTGCAGCGGGACGCCGTCGACGGCGTCCGCCGGAACCGAGGTCCACTTCTCCTGGTGCCAGCCACGGCCCCGGATCCACTCGCCCGGCGGCGCCGTGCGCGCGGCCTCCGCCACCATGTCCACGATCTCCTGCCAGCTGGTCACCTGCGTGAGGTCCAGGATCATCTTGGACTGGCCGAGTCCCACGTAGTGGCCGTGCCCCTCGATGAACCCCGGAATGGCGAGCCGTCCCTGCAGGTCGATGACCTCGGTGGCGCCGCCCACGAAGGCTTCGATGTCCGCGCTCGAGCCCACCGCCACGATCCGGTCACCTTGGATGGCCACCGCCTCCGCTTCGGGGAGCGACGCGTCGACCGTCACGATCTTGCCGTTGGTGAGCACGAGGTCCGCGGCCTCGGGCGCGGCGCACGCCGCGAGGGCACCTATCAAGAACAACGGGAGCGCGCGTCGCGCCGACGGGATTGCACGCACGGGGCTTTCCTCCGGGGCTGTCATGATCGGGACAAGGTGCGGGAGCGCCGGACGTGGCGCCATCCCTCGGCACGCCACCGAGCTATCCCACCGGGCTCATCGTCGACTCGTCCACTTCACGCTTCGTTGCCGCCTTCGGATCGTTCACCCGCTGCAGGAGAATCAGCCCGACGATGAAGAGCACGCTGACGGTCAGGACCGCGAATCGCTGATTGCCACCCGTGACGACGGCGACGTATCCGAAGATGAACGGGCCGATCACCGACGACGACTTCCCGCACAACGCGTAGAAGCCGAACATCTCGGCTTCCCGGCCGTCCGGGATGAGCGACGACATGAAGGCCCGGCTCGCCGCTTGCGCCGAGCCGAGCCCGAAGCCGGCGACGACCGCGAGCACGGCGAAGCCCAGCTGAGACGTCGTGAAGAACAGGCTCGTGGCCACGCCCACCCAGAGCACGAGCACGCCGCTCAGCACCTTCTTCGGGCCGACGACGTCCGTCGGCTTGGCCAGCGCGAACGCACCCGCCAGGGCCGAGAACTGCAGCGCGAGGTAGAGGTAGAGCAGCTCCGTCTGCGTGAACCCGAAGGTCGTGGCCCCGATCGAGTTCGACATGTAGATGGCCGTCAGGATCCCGTCGATGTAGAAGAAGAACGCGAGCAAGAAGCGGCGCAGGTCCTTTTCCCGCAGCACCTCGCCGACGATCTCCCTGAAGCCGGTCAGGCCCCAGCGCGCGGCTTCACCGATGGACATCGCGCCCTTCACGTCCTGTGGCAGATACACGAAGGACGGAACCGAGAACACCAGGAAGAACACCGCGACCATGATCCACACGACGCCGATGCTCCCCTCGAGGAACGGGATCGCCAGCATGAGCCCGATCGCGGAGCCCAGATAGCCTACACCGAACCCGAGCCCCGACACCCACCCCTGACGCTCCTTGGGCACGATGTCGGGAAGGTAGGCGTTGTAGAAGACCAGGCTGCTCTCGAACCCGACGTTGGCGACGATGAAGAGAACGAAGCCCCAGAACACGAGGCCCGGCCCCAGCGTGGTGAACAGCGCCACGCCCGTGACGCACATCGCCACGAAGAGCGCCATGAACTTCTTGCGGACGCCCGCCCGGTCCGCGATGGCACCCAGCACCGGCGAGCTCAGCGCCACGATCAGCGCGGACAGCGACACCGCACGCCCCCACCACCAATCCCCCTCACCGGCCTGGTTGCCCACCACGACCTGGATGAAGAAGTAGTTGAAGACGACGGCGGTGATTACCGCCGGGTACACCGAGTTGGCGAAGTCGAAGAGAGCCCAGGCGCCGACCAGCTTCTTGTCCATGCGGCCATCCCGTACCAGGGTTGCGGGGCGATTTGCGCGAGTCGGGCGCGCGGGCGCCGACGGCCGGCGCCCTACGCGCGAGGGGCTCTTCGGCGGGCCGCCCTGCGCGCGGCGCGCTGAAGGTAGGACCGTGCCGAACCGCACGCGATCATGCCGCAAACCCCCGGCGGGCCTGCCCGTGGTCCGCCGCCCCCGGCGCACAGGTTGCAACATGCCTCCACCTGCGCGAATCTGACGCCCGCTTCGGACCATCCACCCGACCCACGACCGCTTCCATGAACAGACTCGCCGGAAAGCGCGTGCTCATCACCGGCGCCTCGGCCGGCATCGGGGAAGCCTGCGCCCGCGCATTCGCCGAGCGCGGCGCTCACCTGCTCCTGTCGGCTCGCCGCATCGACCGCGTGGAGGCGCTCGCCGCGTCCCTCACCGAGCGCAACGGCATCGAAGCGCACGCCAACGCGCTGGACGTCACGGACCGCCACGGGGTGACCGACTACGTCGACTGGCTCGAGGCCGAGGGCCTGCTGCCCGACATCCTCGTGAACAACGCCGGCAAGGCCCGCGGCCTCGACAAGTTCCACGAGGGGTCCGTCGAGGATTGGGAGGACATGATCGACACGAACCTCAAGGGACTCCTGTACGTATCACGCGCGGTGCTTCCCCACATGGTCGCCCGGGACTCCGGGCACGTGATCCACATCGGAAGCATCGCGGGCCGCTGGGTATACGCAAGCGGCAGCGTCTACAACGCCACCAAGTTCGCGGTGCTCGCGCTCACCGAGGGCATGAACCTCGACCTGCTGGGAACCAGGGTGCGCATCTCCAGCGTGGACCCCGGACTCACGGAGACCGAGTTCAGCGTGGTCCGCTTCCGAGGCGACGCCGACCGGGCGAAGTCGGTGTACAAGGGTACCACGCCGCTGACCGGCGACGACGTGGCGGACGCGGTGATCTACGTCGCCAACACGCCGCCGCACGTGGACGTGCTGAACCTCGTGCTCATGCCGACCGACCAGCGCTATCCGGGAGCCATCCACAGGTCGAGCGATTGAGCGAGGCAGAGGCGGGTCCCACCGAGGCGGCGCAACCGGGGCCCGGCCCGCCGCCGGTGTCGGCCGGCGCCCCCACCGCGTCCGCGGGCCTGATCGTATTCGCGCTCTGGCTGCTGGTGTTCTCGTCTGCGAGCCAGACGATGATCATCTCGCCGATCCTGCCGCTGATCGGAGACCAGCTCGGCATCCCGGACGCGGTGCTCGGCACACTCGTGTCGGCGTACTCCTTCATGGTCGGGATCTTCGCGATCCTGGCCGGGCCCGTGTCCGACAAGATCGGACGGCGCCGCATCCTGCTGCTGGGGTGCGGAACGATGACCGTGGCGCTCGCGCTGCACGCCTTCGTGACCGGCTACGTGTCCTTCCTCCTCGTGCGCGTGTCAGCCGGCGCGGCCGGTGGCATGCTCTCCGGAGCGGCGGTCTCCTACATCGGCGACTACTTCCCGTATCACCGGCGCGGGTGGGCGACCGGTTGGGTCATGAGCGGAGCCGCCTTCGGCCAGATCATCGGCATTCCGCTCGGAATCGTGATGGCGGCGCGTTGGGGGTTCCGGTCCCCGTTCTACCTCTTCGCCGTGACCATGGCCGCGACCGTGCTGCTGCTGTTCCTGCGCGTCCCCCAGCCGAACGTGAAGCGTGCGCAGCACCGGCTGTCGGTACGCAAGGCGGCCGAGGACTACGTCGCGATGCTGCGTCGCCCGGAGGTCGCCTGGGCCGCGCTCGCGTACTTCATGATGTTCTTCGGCGTCGCAGTGTTCGTGGTCTACCTGCCTACGTGGCTGGAGCGCGACCTCGGCGCGACCGGTGACCAGATCGCGCTGATGTTCCTGATCGGCGGGCTTGCCAACGTCATCACCGGCCCGCAGGCGGGCAAGCTCTCCGACCGGATCGGCCGCAAGGGAATCGTGCTCATGGCATGCGTGGGGCTCTCCGTCGTGATGGTCCTCACGGTGCCGCTCGTCACGAACCTTCCGCTCGCGTACCTCTTCTTCTTCCTCACGATGGTGCTGGTGGCCATGCGCACGAGCCCGTTCTCGGCGCTTCTCACCGCGCTCGTCCAGGACGAGAGACGCGGCTCGCTCATGAGCCTCACGGTCGCGCTCGGACACGTGGGGCTCGCCATCGGCGGCGCCGTGGCCGGGCCGCTGTTCGCCGACGTCGGTTACTTCTCGAACGCTGCGCTCGGCGCCGGCTTCGTGCTGGGCATGGGGGTGGTGGTGTGGTACTTCATACCGGAGCCGTAGGGGCCCGTCGTCGCGCGGCCCGGGATCTGGTACCCGCTGCCCGTTTCTTGTCCGCTGCCGGCGGGCGCGCTTAGGATGTCGAGCCGGCCGCGCCCCGCCCGCGCAAGCACCGGACGCGCGCGGCCCGTCGAAACCGGTCGCGAGGGGGCGCCGGGCGGCCCCTTCCACCAATCTCACCGCGACGCGGGAGGACCCATGAGGACGATCGTCGGCTACCTGACGCTCGCGGCGTTGCCCCTCACCCTCGGCCGCGCGGAAGCCGCCGCCGGGCAGGCCGAACCGGCCGCGGCGCCTCCGGCGTCCCTCACCTGGGCGTATCCGGTCAACCCGCCCCGCGCGGGCGGCGGGGGCGGCGGCGCGGGCGGGGGCGGCGGCGCGGGCGCCGACGCCAGCACGGTCCAGGCGACGCTGACGGTGCCGGGAAGCGGGCGGTCCTTCACGATGGACCAGATCCGCAATGGCTTCGACATCGCGGACTGGCGACCCGACCTCCACCCGGCCATGCCCGCCGTGGTCTCGAGCGGCAGGAGCCCCGACCTGCGCGCGTGCGGGTTCTGCCATTACCCGACCGGCCACGGCCGGCCGGAGAACGCCAGCCTCGCCGGACAGCCCGTCGTGTACGTCGTCCAGCAGATGATGGACTTCAAGAACGACCTGAGGGTGAGCTCCGAGCCCGGCATGGGCCCGCCCCGGGCCATGGTCACAGTGGCCAAGGCGGCGACGCCCGAGGAGGCCGCCACGGCCGCGGAGTACTTCGCGTCCTTCCCGTACCGATCGTGGGTTCGGGTCGTGGAGACGAACACCGTGCCGACCACGGTCGTCGCGGGAAGCATGCGCGTCCCGGCCCCGGAAGGCGGCACGGAGCCCATCGGGGAGCGCATCATCGAGGTGCCGGGGGACCCCGCACGCACGGGGCTTCGCGACGCCGGCTCCGGGTTCGTGGCATACGTGCCGACCGGGAGCGTCGAGCGCGGCCGGGAGCTCGTCACCACCGGGGGCGGCAAGTCGATCCGCTGTGCCATCTGCCACGGGGAGGACCTGCGGGGCGCGGGGCCGATGCCCGCCCTCGCCGGCCGGTCGCCCAGCTACAGCGCTCGCCAGCTCTACGACCTCCAGAGCGGCGCGCGCAGGGGCGCGTGGTCGGAGCTCATGAAGGGCGTGGTCGCGAACCTGACGCCCCGGGACATCCTGGACGTCGTGGCCTATACCGCGTCGCTTCGGCCCTGACGGGCACCGGGGCCCTATCCTGCTCGGCCCCGGCGTCTATCTTCAGGCTTCCAGGTACCTCGTTCGAGCATCGAGGAGCGCCTTTGGCACCCGAACCTCCCAAGCACGTGCGGGTCCTGTTCGTAGAGGACGCGGTCGACGAGTCGCTTCTGGTGAAGTCCTTCTTCATCACGCTACCCGGCTTCGCGGTCACGCACACGCAGGACGGCGACCACGCGCTACGGTTGATCCGGGACCAGGCGTGGGACCTCATCGTGACGGACCTGAACCTCCCCGGGACCGACGGCTTCGGGGTCATCCGCGCCGCCCGGGCGAAGTTCCCGCAGATCCCGATTCTGGCGACCACGGGCTACGCGCACCTCGACTGGGAAGACCAAGCCATCCGGGCCGGAGCCAACCAGGTCATGCTGAAGCCGCTCACCCAGAACGACTTCGTGAGCGGGGTCTGGGCAGTGGTGGGCGCCGGCGGACAGGACGCTCCCGAGGGCCGGTTCGTGCTGGCGGTCGAGGGTGCGCTCGGCGACGCGCTCATGGGGTGCGGCGGAACGCTCATGCAGGCCGTCGGCGACGGGCACACCGTCGTCATCGTGCCCATCTACAGGGACGAGAGGAAGGCCACGCCGCCCGAGCTCGCGGCCTCTACGACCGCGGCCAAGATCCTCGGGGTGGAGCTGCGGGTCGACAAGACGCTGTTCGGGGACATGCTCGCCCAGAAGGACCTCGTCGACAGGGTCGTCAACGAGCTCCGGCCGGTCGCGGCCTACATGCCCGCCCCGAACGACAGCGAGCCGTCGCGTAGGGAGGCCTACGAGATCACGCGAGCCGCGACCGTCGAGGTGGGCGAGCGCCTATGCTACGAGACGGGCACGACCGGAGTCGGCTTCAGGCCGGAGCGCTTCATCGAGATCGGAGGGGAGATGGTGCTGAAGACGGAAGCGCTGGCGGCCTACCCGTCCGCCGGAGCGCCTCGGGTCGACCTCGATCCGAACCTGGCCAGGGCGTACGCGGCCTACTGGGGGCGCTTTCGCGACTTCTCGGAGGTGGAGGCGTTCCAGGTGATCGACGGGACGGGGCGGTGAGCGGGCGCGACATCGTTAGCGGGCACCTCATCGTTAGCGGGCGCGACATCGTTGGCGGGCGCCTCATCGTGAGCGGGCGCCTCATCGTGAGCGGGCGCCTCATCGTGGGCGGGCTCGTCCTCGCCTGCGCCCTCGCTCCGACCGCCGCGTGCGCCGGCCAGGAGGCCGCGCCGATCCCCGCGGGCGTCGCGCCGCCGCCGGGTCCCTACGCACCCGGGGTGGATGTCGTCCACTACGACGTGGAGGTCGGGCTCGGCTCGGGGACCGACTGGTTCGCCGGCGTCGCGACTGTGCGGGTGGCCGCCGAGGCCCCCGAGCCCACGCTGCCGCTGGACTTCACCGGGCTCGAGGTGACGCGCGTGACCCTCGCCGGACGGGACGCCGAGCACACGCACCGCGAGGGCGTGCTTCGGGTTCCGCTCTCGGGCCTCGCGGCCGGGGATACCGTCGAGGTGGCGGTGGCGTACCGGGGCGTGCCCGACGACGGCCTGATCCTGGCGGAGAACGTGCATGGCGAGCCGTCGGCGTTCGTCGACAACTGGCCCAACCGTACCCGCTTCTGGCTTCCCAGCGTGGATCATCCGGCCGACAAGGCCACGGTCCGCTTCACCGTGCACGCACCTTCCGAGTGGCGGGTCATCGCCAACGGCCACCTCACGCGGGAGGGGGAGCCCGCTCCGCCCGATGCCATCGGTCCGGCGGGCGACCGGCGAACGTGGGTCTGGGAGGTCGGCGTTCCCATCTCGACCTACAACATGGTCGTCGGCGCCGCCGACCTCGAGGTGCGCACGGTCGGGCTGGCCGCGTGCGGGCGCGCGCCGGCCTCCAGGCGCGACGACGGCTGTGTGGAAGTGACCTACTGGGTGTTCCCGCAGGACGTCGAGCGCGCGGAGCCCTCCTTCCGCAGGGCCGCTCAGATGGTCGACTACTTCACCGAGCTCGTCGGCCCGTACCCGTTTGCGAAGCTGGCCAACGTCCAGTCCGCCACCCGCTTCGGCGGCATGGAGAACGCGTCGGCCATCTTCTACTCCGAGAACGGCATCGCCGAGGGACGCAACATCGAGAGCACCGTGTCGCACGAGATCGCGCACCAATGGTTCGGGGATGCGGTGACCGAGGCGGACTGGCACCACCTGTGGCTGTCGGAGGGCTTCGCGACGTACTTCGGCGCCGTCTTCTTCGAGCACGCCGACGGCGCTTCCGACCTCCGCGCGCGCATGGAGCAGAGCCGGCAACGGATCCTCGAATCGGACGACGCGGAGCGCCCGGTGGTCGATCCCGCCGAGCGCGACCTGTTCGCCCTCCTGAACGACAACAACTACGCCAAGGGCGGCTGGGTGCTCCACATGCTTCGCGGAGTGCTGGGAGACGACGCCTTCTTCGCCGGCATCCGCGAGTACTACCGGCGGCACCTGCATTCGGCGGTCCTGAGCGAGGACTTCGAGGCGGTCATGGAGGAGGTATCGGGTCGCGACCTCGGCTGGTTCTTCGGGCAGTGGCTTCACGAGCCCGGCTACCCGGTCTTCGAGCTGGACCAGGCCTGGGAGCCCGGCGCGGACGGCCAGGGCGGCACCCTGACCGTGACGGTGCGCCAGGCGCAGAAGCCCGGGTGGCCGACGTTCCGCATGCCCATGGAGCTGCTCGTCGGCGGCGGCGGCGAGCAGGTGCGGCGGCACATCGAGGTCCGGGGGCGCGAGACCGTCGTGCGCTTGGAGCTCGCGGACGGCGCCCGCCCGAGCGCCGTCGAGCTGGACCCCGATGGATGGGTGCTCAAGGCGGTGCGGTAGCTCCCCTTCCTTGCGTAGCCGCCCCGACAGGGACGAGCTTACCCCTCCCCCCGGGCCAGCCTTCGGAACCCTATGGGCAGCCTGACGACGAGCGATCTGGCTATTGGCCGTGCATTTAGATTTCGAGCGCGATATCGTCGAGGTCCAGGCGCAGATCGACAAGCTCCTCGATCTCGCGGACCGCAGAGGCATCGACGTGGCGGAAGAAGTAAAGGTCCTCAGGACCAAGCTGGAGACCTTGAAGGAGCGGACGTACGACAACCTGCGCCCCATGGAGCAGGTCCAGGTCGCGCGTCACCCCAGGCGTCCCTACACGCTGGACTACGTCGAGCGGATCTTCACGGATTGGATCGAGCTGCACGGGGACCGCAACTTCCGCGACGACGAGGCCGTCGTGGGCGGATGGGCCTGCCTGCGCGGACGCTCGGTGATGGTCGTGGGCCAGCAGAAGGGCCGCGACATGAAGGAGAACCTCAGGCGCAACTTCGGGATGCCCCATCCCGAGGGCTACCGAAAGGCGCTCCGCCTGATGCGGCAGGCAGAGAAGTTCGGGCGCCCGGTCGTGTGCTTCATCGACACGCCGGGCGCGTATCCGGGCATCGGCGCCGAGGAGCGAGGAATCGCCGAGGCCATCGCGCGTAACCTCCGGGAGATGGCGAGCCTTCGGGTCCCGCTCGTGTCGGTGGTGATCGGCGAGGGCATGTCGGGCGGGGCGCTCGGCATCGGCGTGACCGACAGGATCCTGATGCTCGAGCACTCCATCTACTCGGTGATATCACCGGAGGGGTGCGCGGCCATCCTTTGGCGGTCCGCCGAGCACCGCGAGCGGGCGGCGGCGGCGCTCCGGCTCACCGCCGACGACCTGCTGGAGCTGGGCGTCTGCGACGAGCTCGTCCCCGAGCCCGAGGGTGGCGCGCACGCCGACTGGGACGGAGCGGCGAAGCGGCTCGAGGAGGCGCTCCACCGGGTCGTGCTCGAGCTGTCCGAGCTGGCGGTCCCGGAGCTCGTCGAGCGGCGGCGCCAAAAGTACGAGGCCATCGGGGCTTGGGCGGAGGCATAGCGCACATGGCCGGCTTCGCCGAGGTCCGCTTCAAGGGTACGCGCAAGCACTACTACCGGTACCAGGGCGTCGACCTGCATCCGGGCTCGTGGGTGATCGTACAGGCGGAGCGGGGCGAGGACCTCGGCGAGGTGACCGCCGTGGGCGCCATCGCCGAGCGCAAGTGCTCCTCCAGCGGAGGATGCGCCACGCCGACGCCCGAGCACCGGGTGCTCCGGCTGGCACGCGGCGACGAGGTCGACCGATCCAAGGCGCTCCGCGACGACGAGGATCGCGTACGCCTCCAGACGCGTCGCCTGGTGCTCCAGCACAAGCTGAAGATGAAGGTCACCGAGGCCGAATGGCAGTTCGACCGCAACAAGCTGATCATCTACTTCACCGCTGAGAAGCGCGTCGATTTCCGGCAGCTCGTGCGGGACCTCGCACGGACCTTTCGCGCGCGCATCGAGCTCAGGCAGATCGGCGTGCGGGACGAAGCCGCGCTGCTCGGGGGTGTGGGCCGGTGCGGCCGCGAGCTGTGCTGCTCGACCTGGCTGCCCGAGCTGAAGCCCGTGTCGCTGCAGCTCGCCAAGGACCAGCGGCTGTCGCTCAACCCGGCCCAGATCAGCGGCTGCTGCGGCCGCCTGATGTGCTGCCTGATGTACGAGCACCGCACCTACGTGGAGGCGCGCCGGCGCTTTCCGCGCGAGGGCCGCCAGCTGCGCACCTCCCGAGGTGAGGAGCGGGTCGTGGCGGTCGACATCTGGCACGACGCGGTTTCGCTATGCGGCGAGGACGGCGAGCGCCGGCGCGTTTCGCTCGACGAGCTCAAGAAGGAGGTCGGGCAGCTCCACGGACCCCGCACGGACGAGACGAGCGCGGACGGGTGAGCGCCGCGCCTCGCAGGTTCCTGACGACGCCGATCTACTACGCGTCGGGCGACCCCCACATCGGACACGCGTACACCACGATTCTGGCCGACGTGCTGGCGCGCTTCGACCGCCAGAACGGCGTGGACGTGCTCTTCCTGACAGGCACCGACGAGCACGGACCCAAGATCCAGGAAGAGGCCGAGCGGCGTGGGATGACGCCCATCGAGCTCTGCGACCTCATGGCCGACCGGTTCGCCGCGGCGTGGCGCACGCTGCACATTTCTCACGACCGCTTCATCCGCACGACGGAGGCCGAGCACGTCGCCGTGGTCCGCGCCTTCTACCAACGGCTCTGGGATCGCGGTCAGGTCTACGAGGGCCACTACTCGGGCTGGTACTGCGTGCACGAGGAGCGCTACTGGACGGAGAAGGACCTCGGGCCGGATCGGACGTGCCCGGACTGCGGCCGCCCCGTCACCCACCTCGAGGAGACGAACTACTTCTTTCGGATGAGCGCGTACCAGGAGGCGCTGATCCGGCACGTGGAGGACAACCCGGACTGGATCGTGCCCGACATGCGGCGCAACGAGGTGCTCGGGTTCTTGCGGCAGAAGCTCGGCGACCTCTCAATCTCGCGGCCCCGCTCGCGAGTCTCCTGGGGGATCCCCCTGCCGTTCGACGAGGAGCACGTGGCGTACGTTTGGGTCGACGCGCTCATCAACTATCTCACGGCCTCCGGCGCGATCGAGGCCCACCGGCCGCCGGGAGAGCAGGGCTTCGACGACGTCTCCGGCTCGTGGTGGCCCGCCGACCTGCACATCATCGGAAAGGACATCATCACGACCCACGCGGTCTACTGGCCGACGCTGCTCATGGCCGTGGGTCTGCCCGTCCAGCGGCAGGTGCTCGCGCACGGGTGGTGGGTGGTCGGGGACACCAAGATGTCCAAGTCGCTCGGCAACGTCGTGGACCCGCTCGCGCTCCGTGAGGAGTTCGGAACGGACGCGGTGCGCTGGTACCTGCTCCGAGAGATGCCGACGGGCAGCGACGCGTCGTTCACCCCCGAGCGCTTCCTTACGCGCTACGAGGAGTTGGCGAACGTGCTGGGCAACCTCGCGAGCCGCGTGATCTCCATGATCGACAAGTACCGTGGGGGGGTCGTTCCGGACGGTCCCGCCGACGGTCTCGAGGCGCACATCGAAGCCGCCTTTCGCACCGCCAGGGAGTCGATGGGCCGCTACCGGGTGCACGAGGCGCTCGCGGCGGCGATGGACCTGGCCCGAACGGCGAACGGTTACGTGGAGGAGCGCCAGCCGTGGTCCCAGGCGAAGGATCCCGCGGCCGCGGCTGAGCTGGACCTGACCCTCGCGACCCTGGCCCGGGCGCTGCTGTGCCTGTGCGCGCTGTTCGAGCCGGTCACGCCCGAGAAGATGGCCGAGCTCGCCGGGCGCATCGGACAGGACCGCGTGCCGACGCTGGCGGAGGCACCGACCGCAGGGGTGGGGGGCCGGTCCGTGGCCAAGGGTCCGGCGCTCTTTCCACGCGTGGAACCCTCTTGGTCGGGCG
>Ga0302046_10004995_pt1 | contig 11740 bp, 2 predicted proteins | sample RVTome_11_FD_200261 | JGI IMG/M metagenome (GOLD analysis project Ga0302046, IMG submission 200261) | Soil microbial communities from uranium-contaminated site in the Upper Colorado River Basin, Wyoming, United States - RVT147D111 (version 2) ... | reverse complement strand
GTGGCCTGCGCCGGATCGATCACAACCCGCACCCGTCCCCGCACGACTCCGGGACAGCAGCCGATACCCTGTCGCTGGTCACCACCGGTCGTCTCCATTCTGGCCGCATCGTAAAACACATTACCGTGATGAACCATGCCCCGGGTTTCCAACCGGTCGGGCGGGGGTGACCCGGCGCGATACGACTCAAACTCCTGCCGGCGCAAGGCAGCCAATCCTTTCAAATCGGTCGTGGTCGCCGTCCCGTCGATAAAGCCCAACACCTCTTCCACCTCGAGATAGAAAATGTCGTTCGGTTCTTGCAGCAGGCCCAAGGCGTGGAATTTGCGAGCCAGCGTCGTAAAAATCAAACGGACCCGGGCGAACACGCGCGTCCGCTCAAAGCGTAAATTCTCCCGATCCCGCACCCGCCGGCGTGTGTTTTTTAGCACCCAGTTGAACACGACCCGCCGCAGCAGTCGGCCCGCCAACGCCGCACTCACCTGCGTTTCAGACCGCCGCCGTAGATCGCCTGCCGCTTGCGCGACATCGTTACCCGTTTTACCGGTTCGATTCGATGCCGGGCCGGTCGAAGATGTTCGAGCCCGGGCAAGCTGCCCAATCGACCGGTACAGCAGCAGGGGATCGTCATGCAGCGTTACGCTTTCCAGTTTCAATTCCTCCAGGCAGCGATCCCCAAATTTATCGAGATAAGTCTGAACCTGCGCCCGAAACGCCGGCTGCCGGGTCATTTGCTCTTGAATTTTGGGCAAAGGCCGCTCGCACAAGGTCTCGACCAGCTCGGGGTCTCCCGCGGCCAGGTGAGCCAGTTCGCGCAGCCAGGCGACCGGTTCAGCACTGATGAGGCCACCGGCGCCAGCCAGCAGATTGTTTTGCAGCGTCCCATTCGCGTCACCGCACCACGCTTCCGTGAGCTTACGTAAGATACCATAAAATATCATTGCAAAAAAATCATTGATCAGAGGTGCGTCCCAGCGAGTGAGCAGTTGGCCCTCCAGATCGCGATAATAGGCAGCCAATTCGTCGGGCCGGAGCGGCTCCAGGTCGGGCCGATGGGTCCCCAGCGCATCATCGAGCCGTTGGTAGAACTGATCGATGTGGCGCGGCAAAAGGACATAGTTCGCGATGAAGCCGCCGATGGTTCGCAGCAGCCGCAGGCCATCACGCCAGCGCTCGCCCCGGCCAGCGGCAGACACATCATCGAGCAGCCCCTCCGGCAGCTTCTCTTTGACGCCCATCATCTGCTCCATAAAGCTTCGGTTGACCCGATAGCCTGGCAACAGGGCCAGCACCCGGTACCAGCTCAACAGATTGTAGTAAATGCGCCCCCGGATGAACCCCAGCATCCGGCGGAAGATGGTGTGATGCTCTGCAATGATGGTCGGGGGAACCCCCATCATGCGGCAAAACTGCCGGTATACTTCCTCGTAAGCCCGCCGGGCAAACGAAAACGTCAGAGGCGTGGTCAAGCCGGGATAGCTCTCGGCGATGTTGCTGTTATCCCACAAATTGAGCTTGCCTTGGGGCTCAGGCCGGTGGGTAAGGGTGGTGATCGGGCGGGCTTGCAGCAGATACAGCCGGTCAGCCGCAATGGCCCACTCAATATCCTGAGGGCGATCAAAAAACGCCTCGACCCGCCGGGCCAGATCGGCTACCGCTCGAACCTGAGCATCGTCGAGAGCCGGCCGGCCCGCTTGATCAGGCGGGATCGTCACGGGCTGCAAACCGGTCGTGCCATTGGTCGAGACACAGTGGGCCAGCCGCTTATCGGCGATGCCGCGCCAGATGATGGCTCCGGCCGGGTCAACGTGGTAGGTGTCGGCATCGGTTTCGCCCGAAACCAGGGCCGTACCGAATCCGAACACAGCGCTCACCACGGCGACATCCTGGCGACTGCTGACCGGATCGGCGCTGAAGGCGACCCCGGACACCTCGGCTTCGACCATCCGCTGAATGAGCACCGCCGGGGGCGGCGGGATCGGGCTCAGGCCATGCTCACGCCGATAAGCCAGGCTGCGCTCGCCAAAGCCGGAACGCCAGACGACTGCGACCTTCTCGGCCACGGCCTGAGGTGGCACAAACAGAAAACTATCGAGCTGACCGGCAAAGGAATGCCCAGCCCCGTCTTCATCCAGCGCCGACGAGCGAACAGCGACCAATTCACCGTTAGGGCATAAGGCCGCCAGGGCTTGCTCCAATTCGGTTTGCACCGCCGGATCGAGCACCACGGTTTCGAGCAGGTCTCGCCTTTCGACGGCACTCTCGACCATGGCCAACGCCTCACCCTGCCTCTGGCTCAAGCTGGCCTCGAATGCCTGCGGCGACAGCACCATCCAAGCGGGAATCGGCAGATCCGTCTGCGCCAACGCCGCCAGCGCTCCGGCTTTACCGCCGAGTTGATCGGCTCGATTTGTTTCATGAGGATAAATGATATAGGTCATTGACGACTCCTTATAGCATTTTAGCCAATCAGCCGGTCAGCTAATCAGCCAAGAACTGAAATGCTGACACGCTGGCCAGCTGACTGGCTTATGATACTACCATCGGGATTGCGCCCACAATCAAATACATCAGCAGGGTCCACAGGCCGGACATTGGCTCGATGAGTCTGGCCCGGGCGGTTAGCGGCTGCTGTAGAAACCTGACGGCAATCATCGTGGCGGCGAGGAGTAAGATGATCAGGAGAATCGCCACGGGCAGGGCAAAGTCGATATGGCGGGCGGCCAGCCAGGCGCTGACGGCCGTCAGCAGCATTGCGCCCAGCCAAACCATCATTGCCTTGCGGCGGCCCCACAACGAACTGTAAGTTTCGACACCCGGCTCTTCGTCCTGGGGCGCGCGAATCTTGCGTCCGATCTCGATAACGACGCCGTTGAAAAAGCTGACGATCAAAAACCAGACCAGGCCGGCGTGTGGGGCTGTGTCACCGGCCACCCGCCAATCGCAAGCCGTAGCATAGAGGTCGATCAGGGGCACGATCAGCATATGGCTCCATAAATAGGCAGCCGGACGCGCTTTGAGCCAGGCCCGCGCAAAAAATTCCCGGCTCATCAAGGCCATATAGCCCCACACCAGGAGCAGCAGCCAGACCAGCGCCGGTTCCAACCACAGGGCCAAACCCAATTGGACCAGGGCCGTCAATCCGCCCAACAGGCCCAACTCGCGCAGGCTGACCAGGCCCCGGGGCACCGGGCGATAGGCACGATAACGGGCGTCCTCCTCGAAATCCTTGAACTCGTCCGCGATACGGAGCTGCAAGAAAAAGAGGAACGCGCTGGCAAAGGCCACCAGGATCGACCCGCCTCCCGGCCAGTTTGTCTCACCACGTAAGAGAGCCGAGAAGCTGACGGCCGAAAAACTAAAGGCCGCAATCAGGATACCATGCCCAAAAACCGGAAATCGCTCAGCCTGATAGGTCCAGAAACGCCTGAATAGATTAGCTGGTGTCGTTTGGTTAACATTCATCTTCATCAGTTGGATGGCAAAAGCCTGCCGATCGTTAATTTGATAAGGTCGTACTCCCCCGGGCCAGGAGTTGATGAGCCCGGGCAAAATCGCCGGAACACTTGGCGCCAGCGATGGATAGTTCTCCGGCCATTAGTTTATTCTCCTTTGTCCTGGTTGCAAAAAATCTATTTGGTGCTTTCAGTTATCAGCCAAATTTACCCTCCGGCCAGCATAATCGCTTGAATCTGGCTCCAGGCCGGGCCGAGGGCGGCGCCAATTGGGATGATTACCAGGGCACAGGCCAAAGCCCAACCAGCCAAAGCGCGGGATGAAAAAATAGGCGGGGCCAGGTCCGGCTCAATACCCTGGGCCAGGCTGGCGACCAGACGGTAGAGAAGCCACCACAAGCCCAGCGAGAGCACCACCAGAAAAATCACCAGGGCCACTTCCACGGCCAGGCCATAAAGACTCAGTGACGGGCCGACCCCGGCGTAATAATCCAGGCCGGTCAGATAGACAAAAACGTCAAAACCACCGTTCCAAAGTGTATGCAGGCCGACCGCAACGAGATAGGCCTTGAACAGTTGGCCCGGTCCGCGCTGTTCCATTCGAAACCAGCCCAGGGCGACCAGGGCCGTGCCCAGCGGATGCAGGACCGAACCGATTGCGCGCAGCAAGGTGATCCCGCCCCAGCTCCAGCCGCTGTACTGGGCATAGACCCCCTCGTACAACATGTTCTCCAAAATAGCAAAGCCAGCGCCGCAGACCAGCCCGATCAGTATCGCCTGCCGTTCATTGGTGATCCGCTGCCGGCCAAAGAGCGACACACCCAGGGCCTTGGCCAACTCTTCGGGAATCGGCGCGGCCAGAGCAGTCGTGATGAGAAAAACGATCAGCAGCGGCGAGAAGAAGAGACGCTCCAAAAAATTCGGATGGCCCCAGACAAATACCTCGCCAAAGGAATAAGCTAGAAATTCCAATGGAGTGATGAGTAGATAGGCCAGGAGTGGCAGCATGCCGACTAACACCAGGGTGATGAAGATAGACAACGTGCTCCCGGCCACGAGGGCCAGCGCTCCCTGCCGCCAGGTTATGGGCCAGCCGAGCCGCCGGGCCGCCCAGGCGACAACGCCCAGCGTTGGTAACGCCGCCCCGAGCAGAAAGAGTGGCGGGAAGAGAAATGCTTCGGCCACGTGGAAGTTGAGCACCACGTTGCCCAGTCCCAGCACCAGGGCAAAGACCAGCCAGAAGAGATAAAACGGTGGTAGTCTGAGCGGGTGTGAGGCACGATTGATTATTGAGCCGAACCCGTGATAGAGCGCCAGGGCCCCACAGACCAGGCCGAGGAACATGCCAGCTACTTGCCCCAATTGCAAGCCCAAAATCGTGTTTTGCAGATAGAGAAGATACTTTCCAAAATTATAGAATGGCAGCCCCAGGTAGCCGATGGCTGCGGCTAAACCGCTCAGGAGCAGCCCTCCCCCGGCGATCACAGCGACATAGGCCCAGAATTTACCGGGTGGGGTTGGGGAGGTCGGTGCCTGGATCGTTGGATGATTGAATGGTTCAGTGTTCATTGTCAACTCCTGGAATGTTTGTTTGTTCGTATACTTACTGCCACGTTTCCAATGCCTCACGCCAGACCTGGGCCTGGGCAATGACCCGCAGTCGCTGCCGCTCGACAAAGACGGCCAGCGTCACCAGCAGCAGCCCGACGCCAAAGATGATGAGCCAGCGATCGACTTCATAGACATTGATCACCACCACCACCTGGGCGACCACGTTGAGGGCGCTCGCCCCCAGGCCGATGAAGAAGGGTAGCCTAAGCCGCCGGCCCGCTCCCCACCAGGTAACCAGCAGGGCCTCGATCAACAGCAGGACAAAATAGGGGAAGCCCGTCGTGCTGTCAAGGGATTGAATGAACGAGGTCAACAGCAGCACGGCCAGGCCAAAACTTTCGACCAAAATGGCAAACAGTAGCCGGGTGGGGTTTTGTAACGCCGAGGCCCGGCGACGTTCCAGGAAACCAATGCCAGTGAAGTAGAGGCCGGTCGGGATCGCATACCACTGCGGTTGGGTTATATCCCAGCGGAGCAAGACCAGCACCCAGGCCGCCAGCAACATAGCCATCCCCAGGTAGCCCAGGCGATGATAGCGGCCCCGGTAAGCCATGGTCAGATAGAGTGCCCCCGCAAAAGCCAGCGCAGCAGCACCGGCTGTAAAATGTCCGACGATCAGCGGCAGCGTAACCACAACCGCCATTGTCGTGAGGAACACGGCTAGGTGGGTCAAGGGCGCCGGCCACATCAGCAGTCTCCGGCGCTGTCTGGTCAGGCCGGCAGCCACTTGCTCCACAAGCCGGGCCAGTAAGTACAATCCAAAGCCGATCCCACCCAGTGTGGCGACGGCCTCGGCCAGCGGCAGGCCGGTCCAGTACAGCCGGTAACCCACGGCCAAAATGAAGAAAATTAGCGCGCCGCCGACCAGGGCCCCATCCAGCCAGAGCATGGCGAACAGGCCAAGCAGCGCCGCCAACCCCGTGGCTACAATGATCGCCGTCTCCAGATTGAACAGCGCGACTGCCTGCGACAAAACCAGATCGAGGACGGTGAAGATAAAGAACGGCTGAGCCCACGAGGACGTTGCAAAATGGACCAGACCGGGCCAACGGTCCAATTCTGATTTCCAACTTCGCAACGTCAAGGTGAAGGTCGATCCGTCGACGTTGTTCAGGCCAGTCTGCCGATGACTAAGCCAATACCCGCATAGGGCCATCACCCAGGTCATCCCTAGGAGGGGCAGACTGACGTAAGGCACGGGCCAGCCGGTGGGCCGGATAGTGAAGGCGATCGGAAGGGCCAGGTGTGTTGCCAGCAGTCCCGGATAGAGCCAGATCACCCGCCGGAACAGGACGGCCGAGGCCAGGTACACTGCGCCGCTCGCTGCAAAGGCCAGAGTCAGCGCCAGCGGGTCGCGCTGTGAGATGACGATCATGCTCACACTCAACCCGTAAGCCAGCAGGTAGAAAGGCATGGCCGGCCGGGTCAACCCATGCTTGAACAGCCCAGCCAGGGCTTGTAAAGGCGAGAGGGTAGAGGTCATGGAGAGATCGGCCTGCGTCCCTTCTTCCGGGTCAAGCGGCTTGATCCGGTCGAACCAAAATCGACCCAGGGCGATGTAACCCACGATCAAGGGCAGCCAACCCAGCCCGTACCAGGCCGGCGACAGCGGCGTGGAGGTCAGTGCCAGGTAGTACGGCACCGCCGCCAACCAGGCGGCCGGATACAGGAAAATCATCTCACGGAGGCTCCAGGCTGATAAGGCATATAGAACCACCCCGGCGCTATAAACGATGAATACCAGGGTCCTGCCACCACTCGCGGCCACGGCCAGAGCCAGGGCGCTCAGCAGATATCCCGGTCCATACCAGGGCAGGGCAAAGGCAGCCAGACCCGCTGCTGGAGTTCTATCCCGGCTAAATCGATTGAAGCCCCAACCCAGGCCGGTATACAGGAAGGCCAGGCCCATAAAAATACCGGCCACCCAGGGCACCGGCAGCGCCTCGAAACGGTAATGCACGCCGAGCAGAGCAATCACCGGAATAAGGATGGTGGAGAGATACAGCCAGAATGACTGCCGGAAAATGTAGGCCGAGACCGCATAAACGACCGCATTCAAGACCAGCACGTAAATAGCCAGCCGCTCGTCGGCAAAGGCCACCATGGCCCCAACAGCGGTCAGGGCATAACCGGCGCTGTAGAGAGGCCAGGTGTATTCGGTTTTGATCCGGCGCAAGGCCAGGCCACCGGCGATGTAAATCGGCGCGGCCAGAGCCAGGGCCGCTCCCCGCCAGGCCAGGGGCACATCATGATAGGTCAGCAGTTGGGCCAGCCAGACCGGGCAAGCATAGGCGACGAAGAACAGGAACGCAGTCCGGGCCGCGCGATGGGCCACCGTACCGGGTTTGCGCCAGATGAATTGGATCATATCTTCGAAAGCGCCATGTCGCCCTGAATGGACCAATAGCTGTGAAGCCACAGCCAGCCCGATGGCAGCGGCCAGGGTATACAGGTTGGTAAGACGGTCCGGCGTGGACCACACCAGGGCCAGACCGGCCAGCATGTAACCGGCCAGATACGGTCCGTGCGCCGCCTTGAAGCCGGGCCGGGGGTGACGCACCTGAGCGCGCTCTAGCACAAAGCCCAGGCCGAGCAAGGCCGCCGCAAGACCGATCCAGGGCCAGGCAAAGCGCACTGTGATGAGACCGGGCGCGAAGACGACCCAGGCCAGGGTATAAGGACAGAAGCTCAGCCAGGCCGCCAGATGAGCCAGGGAACCCCGCCAGAACAACCGGGCCGAGGCGGCATAGAAACCCACCGTCAGCGTTTGGAGTACGATGAAGGCGAGTGCTCGGTGATCAGTGACAGCGGGTGTGCCGGCCAGCAGACGATCTGCCAGCAGGCTCAGCGTAGCCGGTAGACTGAGGAGCAAACCGGCAGCGGTGTAAACCTGGGCGGCCGCATAGAATGGCCAGGCATAGGTTCGCTCGAAGCGGCGCAGCCACATTCCCAGAACCAGGAACAACAAGGCCGGTACGCCAAACCCCAACCATTCGAAACCGTCGCTAACATGCAACTGCCACAACAGTAGCATGCACCACAATGGGAAGGGCCAGGCTGCTAACCACATGAAAGCACCTCGCCCGACCGAGCGCAGGGTACTCTGTTCTGATCCAAACAACAGCCCAATTAACTCATCCCAGGTGTGATGCCGGTTGACCTGGACCAACCAGGCCGAACCGGCAGCGACCAGCAGTCCCAGCCCGAGGGTCCAAACCAGGGCTGTGGTATCGCGCCAGACCACGGTCCAGCCGATGGCCAATACCAGCAGGGTATAGCCAGTCAGAAATGGTCCGTGGGCGTATCGCACTTTGATCCGATCCAGCCACACGGCCGCCAGCAGGTGAACCAGTCCCAGCCCCGACCAGACCAGGCCGAATTGGGCCGGTGTGAGATCCGGCGCATAGACGACCCAGGCCAGGGTATAAGGACAGAAGCTCAGCCAGGCTGCCAGATGCGCCAGGAATCCCCGCCTGAACAACCGGGCCGAGACAACATAGAAGCCCACCGCCAGCGTTTGCAGCACGATGAAGGCAAGTGCTCGGTGATCAGTGACAACCGAAGTACCCACCAACAGACGGTCAGTCAGCAAACTTAGAGTAGCCGGCAAACTGAGGAGTAAACCGGCGGCAGTGTAAACCTGGGCGGCCGTATAGAATGGCCAGGCATAGGTTCGCTCAAAGTGGCGCAGCCATACCCCCAGAGCCAGGAAAATCAAGGCTGGCACGCCGAATCCCAACCATTCGAACCCATCACTTACATGCAACTGCCTCAACAGCAGCATACACCACAAGGGGAAGGGGAAGGCCGCCAACCATAGAAAAGTACCTCGCCCGATTGAGCGCAGGGTACTTTGTTCTGGTCCAAATAAGATCTCAATCACCTCATCCCAGGTGCGATGCCGGTTGACCTGGACCAACAAGGCCGAACCGGCAGCAGCCAAAATCCAAAGGCCAAGCGTCCATAATAATGGAAGGCGATCTATGGCGAACAGAGTCGAGATGATGGCCAGTCCAGATAGAAGATAGCCGCCAAGGTATAGTCCATGGGCATAGCGGACTTTGGCCCGGTCGAGCCACACGGCCGCCAGCAGGTGAACCAGACCCAGCCCTGACCAGACCAGGCCGTACTGGGCCATAGTCAACGTCTGTCCAATGATGGTCTCACCGTAGCCCATAAAGAGCAGTGTCACCGGCACAAAAGCCAGCCACGGTTCAAGCAAGAGCGGCAGGCGGCTGCGATATAGCCGGGCCGCCAAAACGGTCAGCCCAACCACCAGGCTTTGCGCCAGAATCAGCGGCGCGAAATGGTCAACGTGCCCACCACTAAAGGCAATGACCGTCTCGGGCAAGATGAGCAGCAGCCCGAGCATGCTGAGAAGCACTGTTCCCAGGCTCAGCGGCCAGCGGAAACCCTGGAACCAGGCCAGGCCTTCAGGGAGCGCATAGGTCAGACTAACCGCTGGCTCGACGGACGTGGCGCGCCGGGCCAGGATCCGTTCGGTGAGCAGATAGGCCAGGGCCAGACCGACCCAGGCTGCCGCGTCAAATTCAGACGGAACTCGCCCCAGGGTGAGCGCCTGACCGAAGGCGATGGGTCCGACCAACGCGGCGGCCCAGGCAAAGGGACGTTGTCTAAAACGATACAGACTAAAGACCAGTAAGCCGGTGATGAGCAGCGGGGTCACCACGCCTACCCAGGGGACATTGCGCGGGTACAACTCGAACCGGCCAAACAGCGAAGCGACCACGGCGCCAGCGGCCAGCAAGTACCCGATAGCATAGAGTGGCAGAGCATAGGCGCGTCCACCTTTTTGATGCAGCGCCAGGCCCAGCGGCACATAGCCCAATGTGGCCAGAAGCGAATAAGCCAGCGTGTAGGTGTGAGGAGTCAGGGGCGAGAGGCCCAGCGCCAGATGGAACGGCCACAGGAACAATAGCCCGGCCATGGCGACTTCCCAAACCCGGCAGTACACTACCGCCAGACTACCCATTACACTAACCGCGACACACAGCGTAATCAGCAGCGCCCAGGTCTCTCCAAACGCGGGGACAATACTGAGCGCGGCCAGTCCATAAGCGTAACTATGCAGGGGCAGGCGATACGCTTCGCAGCGCCGGGCCAGCCGTTGTCCCAGGCCAACATAAACCAGGGCCAACCCGGCCAGAGCCGCACCCAACCAGGGCCGGTCGAGCGGGCTGCTCCACCAGGCCACAGCCAGCCACACCGGCAGCAAGCAGCCCGGCGGCCAGAGAAAAATCCCAGGTTCCAACTCGGCCGGCAGCCATTTCAGATTGTCGGACAGAGCCAGATGGCGGCCACTGTCGTGTAGTACGGCAGAGACAAGATAGAGCAGGATAAGGCCGGCCAGAGCAGCGAGGGTCGGGCCGCTGAACCAGGTCGCGGCTGTCAGGCTGTAATTGATCAACAGACCAATGGCCGCAGTCGGAGCCAGGAGGTGAGCCCACAAGTTGAGCCAGGTAACATATTTTTCCGCCTGACGAAGAAACGCGGCCAGCCCCAAATAGGCCAATCCCAGACCGGCCCAAGCCCCCATCAACCAGGCGCCCGGCTGGAACACATTGAAATCGCTCAGCCATTGGAAAACCGCCAGGGAGAAGGGAATGATAAATAGACCGCTAGCTAACAGACCCAGGACCGGGCGGCGATAGAGGTAGGCACACCCGACCAGGACAAGTGCCGCCAGGGTCAAGGCCAGCACACCTGCCCACAAATTGATCAGAAGCACAACCAATCCACCACAGATGGCGATAGCCAGCAAGCCAAAACCGGCCAGAGCAGCCGCCATCGGGTAACTGCGCCGGGGGCCGGTCTCTTCCGACCAGGTCTGTTCTAGCCACCGGCCACCAAGAATATAGGCCGGGGCCAGCACGGCCGCAGCCGTGGCCAACCATTCATAGCGGAGCGTACCGGCCTGGAAAGCGAAACCGGCCGCTCCGATGGAACTCCAGATCGAGGCGTGAGCGAAGATCGCCGAGGGGAAATACCAGGCGAGCAGCCCATAGCCCACGGCGGCGAGCAAGAAAATGATCGTCTGGCCAGGCGACTCGTCACCGGGAACAAAGAGGCCGAGTACAATGGCCAGGGCCAATGTGAGCGGCAGCAGCAGTTGTGGCAGACGCCGGGCGGCCCGGGCCAATTCGCGCCACCGCTCTGCCGCCCGTTCGAGCCGCGCGCTGCCGGCGACCATCGCCACCCCGGCTCCGCTCAACGAGGCGATCTCCCATTCGGGCGGCAGCCCCAGCACCTGAGTCAGCGCCAGCACGATACTGCTCAGACCGGCGAGGGTGATATAGCCAAAGAATTCATGCGGCAAGCGCCAGACAGTGACGATATAAATCGTGGTGCAGACAACCGAGGCCATCAGCCAGTAAGCGTTGATATCGACCTGCCCGGCCAGCCCGGCCAGTTGATACACGGCAGCAAAGTCGACTGCTACCAACAACGCGCCAATGCCGGTAAAGACACCGGCAGCGACCGGCGTTTTCACGCGGGTCTGCAAAACGTAACCACCGGCATAGAACGAGGCCGGCACCGCAGCGATGAAACCTAATTTGAGAACCAGCGGGAACAACTCCCAGTAGACAACGACCAGCACCAAAGCTGACACGACGATCATGAGGCCGCCCAGGTACAGCAGCCCGCGCAGCAAG
>Ga0302046_10004994_pt1 | contig 11740 bp, 7 predicted proteins | sample RVTome_11_FD_200261 | JGI IMG/M metagenome (GOLD analysis project Ga0302046, IMG submission 200261) | Soil microbial communities from uranium-contaminated site in the Upper Colorado River Basin, Wyoming, United States - RVT147D111 (version 2) ... | reverse complement strand
GGGCGTCGTGGGCCGGCCGCGAGATGTACAGGGTCCGCAATTTCCACGCCGGCTTCCGCAACGGGCTCCTCCCCGGCCTTGTGCACAGCGCCCTGCAGATGATCAGCCGGGGGCGCGGGATTCGCGATCCGCTGCCCAGCGGGCCGGGGCACGAACGGATGCGCACATTGCGGCAGCAGTTCGGCGCCTCGCCGCCGCCCACGCCGGAGGGGGCGAGGAACGACGGCGGGCTGGTGTTCGACAGAGTGACGGATATCTTCCACTCCGGCACCAAGCACGAGGAGGATCAACCGGTCCACCTGCTGGTCTCCGATACCGACATCTGCGAGACGCGCTGCAGGGAAGAGTACGACAACCCCTGCCAGCGCTTCTGTCCGGCGGCAGTGTACGAAATGGTTCCCAGGGAGGGAGGAGGCAAGCGCCTGCAGATCAACGCCAGCAACTGCGTCCATTGCAAGACCTGCGACATCATGGACCCCTACCAGATCATCACCTGGGTTCCGCCCGAGGGCGGCGGCGGGCCCGAGTACGTGAAGCTGTAGGGGCCGGAGCGCTGCTCCGGCGTGGCAGTTCCGGCCGGCCGGCATCCTGACGATGGAGGATATCATCGAAGAGATTCTCGACGAGATCGAAGACGGGTTCGACGAAGATCCGCCCCCGGAGCGCGGGCACTCGCCGGGAGGGAGTTGAGCGATGCAGGAAATCACCGCCCTGCTGCAGGAGATCGAGCTCGGACCGATCGGGCTGGTCGCGCTGCGCGTCCTGCTCATCCTGTGCGGCGCCTGGATCGCCGCCGGGATCGCCAACCGGCTGATCCGGGGGCTGCGCATCCGCATCGCCGGCGTGATGAAGAGGCGCGCCGGCGGCTCGGCCCTGGAGCTCGACAAGCGGGCGGAGACGGTCGGGGGGATCATCCGCAAGACGGCGAGCGTCGTCATCTATGGGGTCGCGATCGTCATGACGATGCGGGAAGTCGGGCTCGACATCGGTCCGATCCTGGCCGGGGCCGGCGTGCTCGGCCTGGCTGTCGGGTTCGGGGCGCAGAACCTGGTGCGCGACGTGATGAGCGGGATGTTCATGCTGATCGAAAACCAGATCAGGGTGAACGACGTCGCCGTCATCAACGGCACCGGCGGCCTGGTGGAAGAGATCAATCTGCGCACCACGGTGCTGCGCAGCCTCGACGGCACGGTGCATGTCTTTCCCAACGGGGCCATTACCAGCCTGTCGAACATGACCAGGGAGTATTCGTTCTACATGTTCGACACCGGGGTCGCCTACAAGGAGGATACCGATCGGGTGGTGGAGGCGCTGCAGGAGATCGCCGACGAACTGCGGCGGGACGAGACCTACCGTCCTGATATCCTCGCCCCGCTGGAGATTCTCGGCGTCGACAGGTTTGCCGATTCCGCCGTGATCATCAAATCACGCCTGAAGACCGTCCCGGGCCGGCAATGGGCGGTGGGGCGGGAAATGAACAGGCGCATCAAGAGGAAGTTCGACGAGGTTGGAATCGAGATCCCGTTCCCGCACCGCAGCCTCTATTTCGGCGAGGCGAGCCGGCCGTTCAGGATCGACAACCATGGCGACCGGGAGGCATTGAAGGAGGCGGTGCGGGAGGTGCTTCAGGAGATCGATGCTGGCGGCGGCAGGTCCGCAGGGAGCAATCCAGGAGGAAGAAATCGATGATGGGAGAAAGGCGAGGGCTGCTGCTGGCGCCGGCGATGCTCGTCGGCTGGATGGCAACGGGGGCGGCCTTGGCGGATGCGAAGAGCGACGCCGTCGCGGCGGTCGAGCGGCAGGAGGCGGACCTGATCCGCCTCAGCGATCAAATCTGGCGCTTCGCCGAAACGGCGCTGCGCGAGGTGCGCTCGGCGGCGCTTCTCGCCGACCACGCCGAGCAGCAGGGATTCCGCGTGACGCGGGGGGTCGCGGGGATGCCGACCGCGTTTCTCGCCGAGTACGGCAGCGGGCGTCCGGTCATCGGCATCCTCGGCGAATACGATGCCCTGCCGGGGCTGTCGCAGAAAGCAGAGCCGCGCCGGGCACCGCTGGAAGCGGGCGCCGCCGGACATGGCTGCGGTCACAACCTGTTCGGCGCGGCAAGCCTGGGTGCGGCCATCGCCATCAAGGAACGGATCGAAGCCGGTGCGATCGATGGCACCATCCGCTTCTACGGTACGCCGGCCGAGGAGTCGGTCGGGGGAAAGCTCTACATGGTGCGTGAAGGGCTGTTCGAGGATGTCGATGTCGTTCTCGCCTGGCACCCCGACCACGAGACCAAGGCCGACGCCACCAGCAGCCAGGCGATGGTCGACTTCGTCGTCGAGTTCCGCGGCAAGACGTCGCACGCGGCGTTCGATCCGTGGAACGGGAGGAGCGCCGTCGACGGCCTGGAGATCTTCACCTACGCGATCAACATGATGCGCGAGCACCTGCGGCCGTCGGTGCGCGTCCACTATGCCATCGTGGCGGGCGGCGATGTGCCGAACGTGGTGCCGGAGTATGCGAAGCTCTGGTGCTGGGTGCGCGACTCGAAGCGGACCGGCGTCGACGAGGTGATGGAGAGGGTGCGGGCAATTGCCGAGGGGGCGGCGCTGGCCGCCGGCGTCGAGGCAGTGGTCACCGTCCAGTCGGGGGATTACGAGATGCTGGTCAACATGACGGGGGCGCGCCTGCTGCACGCCAACCTGATCGCCCTCGGGCCCCTCCGCTTCAGCGACGATGAGCAGGCGTTCGCCCGCCGGATTCAGGAGGCGACCGGCGTCGAACCGAAAGGCTTGCTGGAGGATATCCGGCCCCTGCCGGAGAAGCCTGGTGAGCCGGAAGGGGGCTCCACCGACGTCGCCGACGTCAGCTGGGTCGTTCCGACCCTGCACCTCACCGTGACCACCGCCCCCGCCGGTGCCCCCTGGCATGCCTGGCCGGTGGTCGCCAGTGGCGGGATGTCGATCGGCCACCGCGGGATGATCTACGCCGCCAGGGTGCTCGCCGGGACGATGATCGACCTCTACCGGGACGAGTCCGCGCGCGCGGCGATCCGCGAGGAGTTCGAGCGGCGGACCGCAGGACACGTCTATAAGGGATATATCCCGCCGGGGCCGCCGCCGGTCCCGGGACCTTGACGCAGCGGTACGGCTGAGGAGATCCAGGGAACAATGCCGACCCTGGTAAGACCGCTCTATCCCGCGCGCAACCGGGGCGCAGCAGCGCTGACGGCCGTCGTCCTGACGGTCGCCCTGTGCTGCTGTTCAGGCGCCTCCGAGCCGTCCCCCGGCGGGCGCTCCGGCGGAACCGGCGGCCGGGTCGTGCTGATCGGCATCGATGGCGCCGACTGGCGGGTGATCCGTCCGCTGATGGAACGGGGCGAGACTCCGCATCTCTCCCGCATCGTGGCGGAGGGGAGCTCCGGAGTTCTCCGGTCGATGGAACCGTCCGCCTCGCCGTCGCTCTGGACGACAGTCGCCACCGGGGTTGGTCCGGAACGGCACGGCATCCATGGGTTCGTGGTCCCGGAGCCATCCGGCGACGTTCGTCCGGTCACCAGCTCGATGCGCCGGGCGCCTGCCTTCTGGAACATCCTGCCGCAGTTCGAGCGACGGGCCGGCGTCGTCGGCTGGCTCGTGACCTGGCCGGCCGAGCCGGTCGACGGCTTCATGGTCTCCGCCTATCTCCCCTATCTCTTCAACTGGTCGACCGGTCGCCCGTTGAAGGGGACGATCGTCGACGGCATCCCGCAGCAGACCTATCCGCCGGAGTTGATTGACGAGCTGGCCCCCCTCAAGGTGGCGCCGGCCGATCTCGATCCGGCGTTGCTGGCGCGCTTCTACGATCCGTCGCGCATCGCGGGGCTGGGGCGGGACGAACTGGAGTGCATCGAAGGATTCCGCTGGAGCGTCGCCTGCGACGAGACCTACCGTCACATCGGCCTCGCCCTGTTCGACCGCGAGCCGGTCGACCTGTTCGCCATCTATTTCGGCGGCGCCGACGTCGCCTCGCACCGCTTCTGGAAGTTCGCCAACCCGGAGGCGATGGCGTACGGCGTCACGGAGGAGGAAGCGGCCGTGCTGGGCCGCGTGATCGACGCGTACTACATCCACCTCGACGCGATGATCGGGGAGTACCTGCAGCGTCTCGGGGCGGACGACACCCTCGTCATCATCTCGGACCATGGTTTCAAGCCGGTTCTCATCCCGGGTAGGCCGACCACCTCCGCGCACCACCGCATGGAGGGGATCATCGCCCTGTGGGGGAGGGGCATCCGCCGCGGCGGCACCATCGACGCCGCCGGTCTGCTCGACGTCCTGCCGACCCTGCTCGCGCTGCTCGATGTGCCGCTGTCGATGGATCTCGAAGGGCGCGTGCTGGAACAGGCGTTCGAGCCGGCCTGGGCCCTCGATCACCGGCCCCGGTTCGTCGACCGGTACCAGGTGGCGGAGTCGCCGCGCGGACCGGACGCCTCGGAGGTCGACCCCAACGTCCTCGAACGGCTGCGTTCCCTCGGATATATCGACTGAGCGGCTCCCCGCTCAGTAAGCCGGGAAGCGCCAGCCGACACCGAACGAGAACTCGCCGAAGTCGAAGTCCTCGCCCCCGGCGAACACCTGCCCGTCCCCCTCGAACCGGTTGAAGCGGTACTCGAGACGGAGGTTGAAGACCGGCGTGGCGAAGAAGCGGATCCCGCCGCCCGCCCCCAGGGTCAGATCCGTCTCGCTGCCGAGCGCCTGATCGCGGGTGTCGAGAAAGCCGATGCCGGCCGTCAGGTAAGGGACGACCCCCGCCGGCCGGAAGTTGTAGATGTAGGCGAACTGGAAGTGAAAGGTATCGATATAGATGGCAGGGAAGATCTGGTCCTCCGTCGACACCCAGTTGAACAGAGCTTCGGCCTCGTGGTGTGGGGTGAAGTAGTAGCCGAACCGGCCAGAGAACCCGACGTCATTGCTGATCTCGACGCGGTCCTCGAAACTTGTGTAGACGAACATGGTGCTGAAGCCGAACCCTTCCTGGAACGGTTGCGGCTTCGGCCGCGGGCGGGACTGCGCGGCGAGCGGGTCGACGGAACCGAGCAGAAGGACGAGCGCGAGCGGGACGGTCAGCAGCATCTTCTTCATCATGGGCCTGTCCTCACGGAACTTTGCCCCCCGGGGACGATCCTAGCATGAGCATGACCGGCTGAGCGCAGCGGGAGAGGCCTCGAGTTCGCTGCCTTCACGCTCCGTCCGCCACGCCACCCGAACCCCCCGGGCGCATGGGGGTTGCGGGCGCATACGGCGTCGCGCCTCGTCGCCTATGGCTCCCCATCGACTCCTCGGCGCTCCTTCTCTTCGGCTCGCAAGCCCCATGCGCGCGACCCCACGCATTACTCGGACAGGCTCCTCGGTGAAGGCGCCCGTGCCATCCAAATGAAGTTCGATGTCTTCCGGATGGGCTTCCGCCGGCGTCATCTTCAGCGTCGACTGGCGCGCGACCCGGCCGATCGGCTTGCAGGATCGCCATCACTTGCAAATGGCATGGCACGCCTCAGGTCAGTTCCTTGGGTTCGTGGGGTCGCCGCAGCTCATGATTGAGCCCGGGTCGAATCCATAAGCGGGGGCGGCCCGGACGTCCGATCGAGCCATCCCCGCTGAGGAGCTCCACTGAAGGCACATCGGTTCCACTGGGCCCGCGTGATCGCAACCTGTGTAGACTGATGGACATGATGCTTGCCGGTATCCTCGGGAGGCAGGTTCCGAACGTAGGCGATGTGCATGTCTACGCACGATAGATCACGAAGGAATGAGCGCGGTTGTTCCGACCTTTCCATCAACTATCTGTCGAAGCCACAGCTCGAGTACGAGAACGGACCAAACCTCGTTTCCCAGATCGCGTGAACCGCGCTGGCTGGAGACGAGCAGTCGATCGAGTCCGGCTGGACTGAAGATCCCGCGTTGCCGGGTGTGAGGATCGCCGAAAACGTCGCTCACCAGTCCCCTTAAATCGCCACGTAACCAGGCGCGCCGAGGAATTCCAAAACCCTGCTTGCCTCTAGCCAGGATGGCGGGGGGGAGCAAATGGCCGAATGTGGTTTTCAGAATCCGCTTGCGCTCGCGTCCGTGTATCTTCAGGTGCGTGGGCATCTTGAGAGCCAGCTCGAGCACTTTGGAGTCGAGCATGGGGACGCGCAGCTCCAGGGAATGGAGCATGCTGGTACGGTCTGTCTTGACGAGGATGTCATCAGGCAGGTAGGTTTGCAAATCCACCCTCTGGAGACGGGCTACCTCATCGAGACCATCAGCAGCGCGGTAGAGGGCCCGAATACGATCATAAGGATGATGCACGGACGTGGCCTCATAGAAATCCCTGCAGAGCAGCCATTTGCGGGTTGAGCAGTCGACCCCGACCATCAGCTCCGCGTATCGATCCGCGGCAGTCGAGGTGAGGAGGCGTAAGAACCCCTTCCCGCGTGCCCATTCGGGTAAGCGCCGCTCGATTGGTCCCAACAGCAGTTGTCGCAGTGCCAAAGGCACCGCGTCGACTCCGCGCAGGCTCAGCGAGGTTGCGTACGCATTGTAGCCGGCAAAGGCCTCGTCCCCACCGTCGCCGGAAAGGCATACCTTGACCTCTCGCGCAGCCACTTCTGCAATGTGGCGGCACGGCAGCGCCGAAGAGTCGCCAAAAGGCTCATCAAAATGAGCCACGAGCATTGGCAGATTGTCAACGCTGTGGGGCTTCAGCACGTACTCAGTGTGCCTGGAGCCATAGCGTTCGGCGACTTCTCGAGCATGCGGCAACTCCGACATGTCGCTCTCATCAAAGCCAACCGAAAAAGTCCGAATCGGCTCCGAGGACTCCTGCGAGGCGAGAGCAACCATGAGGCTGCTATCGATACCTCCTGACAGCAGGGCACCGACGGGGACGTCGCTGCGCATGTGGATGCGAACCGCTTCTCGCAGTGTTGCCTCCAGATCTTCTCCCCATTCGCGTTCAGAGCGCCCATGCACGATGCCAGGAATCTCCCAGTAACGCTGAAGCCTGATCTGTCCGTCTGTCGCTACGAGAACGTGGGCTGGCTCGAGCTTGTGAATGCCGGCGATGGCGCTACGCGGTGATGGGATGTATTGATATGTGAGGAATTCGCTGATCGCGATGGGGTCGACTTCCTTGGGTGTCGTGGGATGCAACAGCAAGGCCTTTAACTCGGACGCAAACAGTAAGGTCGACCCATCGAACGAATAGTACAGCGGCTTGATTCCGGCTCGGTCTCGCGCGATGAGTAGCCGTCGGTCGTCAGGATCCCATATGGCAAACGCGAACATCCCACGCAGATCGGCGACGCAGTCGATCCCCTTCTCCTCGTAAAGATGAAGAATGACCTCCGTATCACTCCGATTCGCAAAGCGATGCCCTCGGCCTTCGAGGTCGGCGCGAAGTTCCTTGAAGTTGTAAATCTCACCGTTGAATACGATCCACGATTTGCCGTCAGGGCTCGTCATCGGTTGGTGACCGCCCTCGATATCGATTATCGACAGCCGCCTGTGGGCTAATCCCAGACCGCCGTCCGTGTAAATTCCTTCGCCGTCCGGACCCCTGTGCCGGAGCGATCCTGACATCGCGATGAGCAGATCGGGTTCGACCGGCCGGCCGCTAAAGTCGAGGACACCTGCTATTCCGCACATCGAATTGTCTTGGCGCTGAATCTCACGCGACGGAGGCGAAGAATTTCCCGGAGACGTCCTCCGGGACAGTTTCTTGCACACACTCTACACCAGTTAAGTCAGTCTTGACGAGGAATTCGCCTGTCGAGGCATGGCAGCCCGCTCTCGTTGACCGTGGTGAAGTGGGGATGCTATAGTGACCGCTCCTCAAACGGGAATCGGGGCGTTAGCTCAGCTGGGAGAGCGCGAGGCTGGCAGTCTCGAGGTCGGGGGTTCGATCCCCCCACGCTCCACCACTTCCCGCCTTCCGCCGGGGCCACCCTCAAAAACCGACCAGGACGATCGGCGCACCTGCGCTTCGGGCTGCGGCTCTCAGCGCCGCGAGCGGCTGGTGCCGGCGACGGCGCGCGGCTTGACGCGCTCCTGGCGCGTGGTCTTCTCGGGGCGGGCGCCTGTCTTGCGGATGTCGCTCGGCGTCGTGTCGTCGCGGGCGATGACGATCGGGCTGAGGGCCGCCTCCAGCACCTCGGAGATCCAGCGCACCGGGACGACTTTGATCTGCTTGCGGATGTGCTGCGGAATATCGACTAGGTCCTTCTCGTTGCGGGCGGGGAGGAGCACGGTATCGATTCCGGCGCGACGCGCCGCCAGCAGCTTCTCCTTGATGCCGCCGACCGGCAGCACCTTGCCCCGCAGGGTGATCTCGCCGGTCATGGCGATCTGGTGCCTCACCGGGCGCTGCGACATGAGGGAGGCGATAGCGGTCGCCATGGTGATGCCTGCAGACGGGCCGTCCTTCGGAATGGCTCCGGCCGGCACGTGAACGTGCAGATCGCACTTTTCGAAGGCATCCTCCGCGATGCTGAGCTCCGCGGCGTGAGCCCGGACGTAGGAGATCGCGGCCTGGGCCGACTCGCGCATGACGTCGCCGAGCTGACCGGTGATGATGAGGCCCCCGCTCCCTTTCATGCGGGTCGCTTCGATGAACAGGATCTCGCCGCCGGACGACGTCCAGGCGAGCCCGGTCGACACTCCGACCTCGTCGTGGCGCTCGGCGACCTCGGAGAGGTACATCACCGGGCCGAGGAAGGCCTGCAGATCCTTGCTGCCGATCGTGCGCGGTTTCTTCTTGCCGATGGCGATCTCCTTCGCCACCTTGCGGCAGATGGTGGCGATCTGCTGCTCCAGCTTGCGCAGACCCGCGTCCGAGGTGTAGCCGCGAATGATCTCCGACACCGCTGCTTCGTCGATGCTGAGCTGCGAGTCCTGCAGTCCGTGGGCCTCCAGCTGCCGGGGGATCAGATACTGGCGGGCGATGTCGAGCTTCTCTTCCTCCACGTACCCCGACAGGTGGAGGATTTCCATACGGTCGCGCAGCGGCTCCGGGATCGTGTCGAGGCGGTTGGCCGTGGTGATGAACATCACCTTCGACAGATCGAACGGCAGGTCGAGGTAGAGATCGGTGAAGCCGTAGTTCTGCTCCGGGTCGAGAACCTCGAGCAGGGCCGAGGCGGGGTCGCCGCGGAAATCGCTGCCGATCTTGTCGACCTCGTCGATCATGAACATCGGATTGCGTGAGCCGGCACGGCGGAGGCTTTGCAGTATTTTCCCCGGCATGGCGCCGACGTAGGTGCGGCGATGGCCCCGGATCTCCGCCTCGTCGCGCATTCCGCCGACGCTCATCCGCACGAATTTGCGGCCGAGGGCCTCGGCGATCGACTTGCCGAGCGACGTCTTGCCGGTGCCGGGAGGTCCGTAGAAGCAGAGGATGGGGCTCTTCAGATCTTTTTTCAGCTGGCGGACGGCGAGGAACTCGAGTATCCGGTCCTTCACCTTCTCCAGGTTGTAATGATCGCGGTCGAGGATCCTGGCCGCCTGGCGCACATCGAGCCGGTCCTCGGTGACGATCGACCACGGCAGGCAGGCGAGCCAGTCGAGATAGGTGGTGATGACGGTGTACTCCGCCGAGGCGGGATTGATCATCTCCAGGCGTCCCATCTCCTTCTCGGCTTCCTTCTTGGCCTCCTCGGGGAGCCCGGCGCGCTCCAGGCGATCCTTCAGGTCGCGCAACGCCCCGGTTCCTTCGCCGTCATCGCCGAGCTCCTTGCGGATGACCTTCAGCTGCTCGCGCAGGAAGTACTCGCGCTGCGAGCGCCGGATCTCCTCCTCCGTCTGCTCCTTGATCTCCTGTCCCGCCTTCGATTGGCCGATCGACTTTTCCAGCAGGCGGGTCGCCGCCTTCAGTCGCTCGAGCGGATTGATGGTCTGCAGGATGTCCTTCTTGTCCTCGAGCTCGAAGTTCAGATGGTTGGCGATCTGATCGGCGAGGTTGCCCGGCCCGGTGAGGTTGTTCTTGACCAACGTCAGGATCTCACCCGGTACCCGGGGATCGATCTGAATGAGGTTCTCCAGCAGGTGGAGGGCGTTTCCCATCATCAGGTTCGCTTCCATCGAATCGTCGTCGTGCTCGTCGATGCAGGCGACCCTCGCCCTCAGGTAGGGCTCGGACTGCAGATAGCTCGCCACCCGGAAGCGCCGCAGCCCCATGAGGATGATCTGAATGGTGTTGCCGGAAACGTTGAGACGGTTGACCAGCCGCGCGGCCACTCCGATGGTGGAAAGCTCCTCCGTCGGCGGCACCTCGACCGAGGCCCGTTTCTGCACCACCAGCCCGAGGATCGATTCGGGTTCGAGATCGCGAATCAGATTGAGGTTCTTCTTGCGGACGACCTGCAGGTTGACCACCATCTGCGGGAAAACGACGGTCGAGGCGAGCGGTATGACCGGGAGCTCGGCGGGTATGTCGCAGTCGAGCATCTCGATCTTCTCATCGGCGCGCTCGGGAGGAGATGTCTCGTTTGCTTCCGGTTTGTTCGAGCCCGACTTGCGTTCGCTGCCCATCGTTCTCCAGACTCTCCCGCGAATGATGAATTCCCGGTTCAGGCTCCCCGACGCGCGCGATCGCCCGAGGCGAAGAAGCGGTAGGCGATGGTCTTGTAGACCAGCTTCGCGGTCAGGAAGTCGGGCGCCACATTGGTGCCCGACGGGCTCAGTTCATTGACGTCGAATCCGATCAACCTCTTCCGGGAGCAGATCCCCCGGATCAGATCGATCGCCTCGTACCAGCCCGGCCCTCCCGGCTCCGGAGTTCCGGTCGTCGGCATGATGGCCGGATCGAAGAAATCGACGTCGATCGTAAGGTATATCTCCCCGCTCAGCCGGTCAACCTCGTCCAGCGCTGCCGCCGGGTGGCGGATGAAATCCTGCGCGGAAATGATGCGCAGGCCCTTTTCCCGGGCAAATTCGCCCTCCTCCCGGCACATGCTGCGGATACCGACCTGCAGGGTGGGGATACGGCCGGCGAAATGGCTCATGACGCAGGCGTGATTGTACTCGCTCCCCTCGAACGACCTGCGCAGATCGCCGTGGGCGTCGAGTTGGACGATCGACATCCCCGGGAACGCCTTCTCGTACGCGCGCATGGCGCCGATCGACACGCTGTGCTCGCCGCCGAGCACGACCGGCATCTTGCCCATCCCCAGGTAGCGGGCGACCTCGGCTTCGACCTTCGCCGCCATCACTTCGGGAGGGTCGTCGTTGCCCGATACCGGCGGGGCCGTATGCACGCCGATGGTGTACGGCTCGACGCCGAGCTCGTCGTCGTACAGCTCCATGTGCGTCGAGGCTTCCAGGATGGCGCGCGGTCCGGACGAGGCGCCCTTACCATAGCTGGCGGTTCGATCGTAAGGGACCGGGACGAGCACGACCTTCGCCGACTCGAGAGAGACGGGACCGCCATCCAGGCCGAGAAAGTCGGGGAGCGGAGAGCCGGCCCCGCCCGCCGTCACGGAATGAGTACGGCCGCGGCGACCACGGTGGTCCACCATCCCCGCTTGTCGCCCACGGCCGACTGCGTGACGTTGATGGTGCGGTAGATCTCGGTGCTGATCCGCCAGGTCTCTTTCCGCTCGTCGTACGATTTGTCCGGGTCGAATTCGACCCCGGAGATGGTCGCCAGCATCTGGGCGGCCAGGTCCTCGGCGTAGTCGCCCGCAAGCTCGTCGGTCTGCCCGAACGAGTGATGCTCGCTCAGGTACCCGTTGTTC